>Ga0068707_1002601_pt1 | contig 12688 bp, 12 predicted proteins | sample YNPNPMetaG_FD_66600 | JGI IMG/M metagenome (GOLD analysis project Ga0068707, IMG submission 66600) | Anoxygenic and chlorotrophic microbial mat microbial communities from Yellowstone National Park, USA - YNP NP MetaG | ecosystem: Environmental > Aquatic > Thermal springs > Hot (42-90C) >... | reverse complement strand
TACGGATGCGGTTTAATCTCCACACTCTTACGAGGGAGCATGTCAGATGTACGCTCAAACACATGCTCAGCCCCTTCCGCGTCCCTGTAAACTATACGAGCATGAGGGTTAACAATCGACGTACTCTGCAGGTAATCATAAACGAATCTTTTACCACGTTTATAATCTGCTTTTATATTTATCTCAACACGTGTACCAGAGGGTTTATCCCAATGAACAGTCTCAGTCTGTATAACCTCACCACGGTTCTTATTAGTATCAATAGCTAACTCGACTACAACAGCTGGCATATCAGGTTTAATCTTTGATACAATACGCGCATGCTTACCTGTTGTCAACTGACCGTATAAAACAACAGCTGAAATACCTATACCCTGCTGCCCACGAGTCTGCCTTATAGAGTGAAACCTTGACCCGTATAGTAAACGCCCGAAGATATGAGGTATCTGCTGTTTAACAATACCAGGACCGTTATCCTCCACTATAATACGGCATTCTTCATCCTCATGGTTACTTACCTCTACGTATATATCAGGTAGAATATCAGCCTCCTCACATGCATCCAAAGCGTTATCAACAGCTTCTTTTACACTAGTTAACAACGCTCTTGTAGAGTTACCAAAACCTAGTATATGCTTATTCCTCTCAAAGAATTCAGCAACAGATATCTCCTTCTGTTTTTTTGCTAACTCATAGGCTATTGGCTCAGTCAAAAACCATCACTCTTCTACTTTCTTTGTTGTTGCATCCAAAAATACCGTAATATAGAAGGTTATTATAAAGATATTGTATATTGTTAGATAAGAAAAATACTAAAATTACAGGAGAAAAAAACAGATAGATAAAACATAGTGTGATACAAATGTATCACAATTGTATCACAGTTGTATCACAAATGTGATACAAAAAATGTTTTTTCTCCTGTTAAAAGTGTGATACAAACGCTTCACAATTGTATCACAAATAAGAAAAAACTTATTTATCAGATTTTACATACTATTATGGAAAAAAATGTATAAAAAGAGGAGAAAATGGGGGATGATAAAACATTACACGTAAGCAAATATCAATTAGACTCAATGCAGATCTACTAAAAAATCTAGATAAATATACTGATAATAGATCAGATTTCATTGAAGACTCTATAAAAAGACAAATCAGGTTGTTAAACAACGGCAAAAAAGAGGAAAAAAACACTGACGAGAAAAAAACAGAAGATGATGCACCCTCATCTGACGCTTACGTAAATCAATTAAAAAACCGTGTGAAAAAACTAGAAGAAGAAGTAGAGTACTGGCAGGAGATGCATAAAAAAATACAAGAGGAGTACTTATCCCACACGAGGGATATATCAATGAATCTATGCAGGACAATAGATCATTTAATATTAATCATTGAAGAACACGTCAAAGACAAGGTTGATAAATCAGATAAAAAAACCATGAAGGACTACTGTAGAATGTACAGGATGTAAAACTTTGATTTACTAAGCTGGTTTAACATTAGATAATCCACCAAGGGTTTAAAACAAATGATAAACATTAGATTTATATCCAAGTAAATTATTACCCCTAATTAGTAACTAGATTTGGGATGGGAAAGCATATGGGACGTACAATATCATTAAAACTAACTGATAAAGAGGAGCGTATAGTATCAGAGTTGAACAGAAGAGGTATAAGTAACAGTGAGCTGCTACGTGATGCTTTATGGTACTATTTCGGGTCATCAACTCCTTTTGTAGGGCAGAAACCTGAGCAAACACCGATACAGATAAGGAGCAGTGGTTTAGACGAGGATAGGTTCATAATGGATTACATAGCTCATTTAAAAAATGAGATACAACAGTTAAGAGAGCAGAATCAGAGACTCCAAGAGCAGATCGGGCAGGAGTTCTCTCGTTTACACGGTCAGATATACAGGATATCAAGGATGACTGAGCCTTCACAACTAAATATAACAAAAACATTAGAAGAGAAGACGGCAACCAGGGCACTTGATCTAATGCATAATGAGATAGATGAATTCCTAAAGAAAAGAAACGAGAACGTCTCATCCAAGATACAACTATAAAAAAAGATGCATCTATCTGCTCTTTAATTTTTTAATCATTCCAAGATAAAAAAACACCATTATTTTTAAATGTAAAATTTAATAATCAAAGCTTTCTTCTCTCTGAGGATTTAAAAAAGCATGGTATACAAAAGTCAATTATCAGCATGGTAAATTAGTATAAATCAAGTGTAAATCATGGTATCGTAGCTAAAACCAGGGTAAAACACGGTAAACAAAAAAATAAAAAAGGTTTTTAGAGTAAAAACAGATAATAAAACATAAAATAAACACTCTCCTTCTTTCTGAGAGGAGAGAAGGATCATAAGCATCAAAAAAAGATGAGGCAGAATGAAACATGAAGCATAGATGCTTCTACTGCGAAGAAGAAGGAAAATACGTCATAGACGATAAAGATGGTTTATGGTTCCTCTGCGGTAAACACTACAAGATATTCCTAGCTAAATACGGGCAGAAAACCAGAAGGAAAAAAGAGGAAGAATAAAAGAAACCTATCGAGGAAAAAAACCAGATGTAAAGTTAAGTTTAATAAAAGAAGAAGACATACCACGGAGCCAGTATCAAAAAAAAGAATGAGGGTAAAACCAAATGAGCGAATACGATCATAAGAGTATAGAGAGTAAATGGCAGAGTAAATGGCAGGAGATGCAGATATACCGTTTTGACTTCAAAAGCAGGAGGAAACCATACACTATCGACGTGCCTCCTAGATACGCATCTGGTCCTCTGCATGCTGGTCACGCTGTGCATTACACTCACATAGATATAACAGCGCGTTATAAACGCATGCGAGGATACAACGTATTCTTTCCTTTATGTTTCGATGTTAACGGTATACCCATAGAGGAGAGAGTAGAACGTAAAATGAACATCACCAGGAAGGATATTGACCGGCATGAGTTCATTAAACTATGCTCATCTTTCGCTCAGGAGAATATAAAAACCATGACTGAGCAGTTCATAAAACTCGGTGAAAGCATGGATCCATCCATCTACTACCAGACTGATGCTGAGTATTACCGTCGTATAACACAGATATCCTTCATAGAGTTGTATAACAAAGGGTACATATACAAGGGTTTATTCCCTGTTAACTGGTGCCCTAGATGCATGACCGCTATGGCTGACGCTGAAGTCACCTACACCTCTAGAAAAACCATGCTTAACACGTTAAAATTCTACTTATCATCAAACGAAGGAACTGATCAACTATTAAAACACCATGGAGTAGGGAAAGATGAAAAAGGCGTCTACGTAGAGATCGCTACTACTAGACCTGAGATGCTACCATCATGTCAGATCGTAGCTATACACCCGTCAGATGAGCGTACACCATGGCTCATAGATAAAAAAGTGAAAATCCCATTATTCAACAAAGAAGTAAGGGTTGTAGAGGATGAATCAGTCGACCCTCTATTCGGCTCAGGTATAGTAATGATCTGCACTATAGGAGATAAGGATGACTTGAAATGGGTATTCAAATACAAACTACCAATTGAGATGAGTATAAACGAAGAAGGACGAATGACTAGTATATGCGGAAGATACAAGGATATGAGTATAACAGAAGCACGAGAAGCAATCATAAACGACTTGAAGAAACAGGGTCTGCTAATAAAACAGGAGCCATTGGAGCAGAACATAGGTGTATGCTGGCGTTGCAAGACACCTGTTGAATTCATCAACGCTAAACAATGGTTCCTTAAAACCATACCATTCAAGAAACTAGTATTAGACGCTAGCAATAAGATAAACTGGTACCCGGAATTCATGAAAACCAGGTTAGAGGAATGGGTTAACTCACTGGAATGGGATTGGGTTATAAGCAGACAACGCTACTTCGCTACGCCTATACCATTATGGGAATGCGAAAAATGCGAGGAGGTGGTGTTACCTAAACCAGAGGACTGCTACGTAGACCCTACTATTGACCCGCCACCTGTTGAAAAATGCCCTAAATGCGGAGGGAGGCTTAAAGGATGCGAGGATGTATTCGACACTTGGATGGACTCCTCCATTTCACCATTATACAACACATTCTACTATAGAGACGATAAGATATTCAAGAAACTATACCCTATGTCACTGAGACCGCAGGCACATGATATAATCAGAACATGGGCGTTCTACACTATACTACGATGCACACTTCTAACAGGTGAGAAACCATTCAATGATATAATGATGGGGGGTTTCATATTATCAGAGGATGGTACACCCATGCACGCTAGCCTGGGTAACGTGATTGACCCGTTAGCTGTCATAGAGGAGTACGGTAGCGATGCTTTCAGATGCTACGCTGCTAGCTGCGCTTTAGGCGAGGATAACCCTTATAGACGTAAAGACGTAGTAAGAGGTCAACGTCTACTAAGGAAACTATGGAATGTTCAACAATTCATAAAACCAGTGGTCAAAGAATCTGTGATAAAAAAACCTAGAGGCCTACAAGATATAGACCAATGGATACTATCCAAGTATAGTAGACTAGTGGACCAATGCACTCGTTACATGGATAGATTCGAGTACTCCTCAGCTCTAAGAGAGATAGAGTACTTCCTATGGCATGAGTTCGCTGACCATTACATAGAGATGATAAAAGACTCCATATACAAGAAACGCAACGTAGAAAGTATAAGGTACACCCTTTACACAGTAGGTCTTGGTGTACTCAAATTATTCGCTCCTTTCTTCCCTCATATAACAGAGGAGATATACCAGGATTCATACAAGAACCATGATAAATCAGTTAGCATACACGTGTCACAATGGCCTGAACCAGTACTAATAAACAAACAAAAAGAAGAAGCAGGTGAACTAGTAAAAGAATACATAGCATCTGTACGTAAATGGAAAAGCGAACAAGGCGTAGCACTAAACGCACCCTTACCCGCGTTAGCTACATACACGTCAAAGGACGTAGCAGATAAACTACAAAGAAGCAGCGACATCATCATATCAACATTAAAATACCCTGCAGATCATAGATTCATACCTGAGAAACCAGTGATAGAGGAGAGGATCATATCAGTTGAACCAGTACATAGCAGGATAGGACCATTATTCAAAAAAGACGCTAAGAGAATAACCAATTATATAAATGATCATCAAAAAGAAATCATATCAATAATAGAGAGCAAAGGAGACGTCAAAATCACTGATATACCATCATTGAAAGACATCAACAACAATGATAAACTAGTAGAGGGTAACTACTTGAAGATTAAAAAAGAGACACGTGTAAAAGGCGAGAAAGACAAGATCATAATCCTCTTTGATAGATTCTACCTCGAGTTAGAAAAAAAACCTTAAAAAAAGAGAGAGGAGAAGGGTAATGAAAAACACTAAAAAAGAACAGATCAGAACCTGGATTATTAAAATCATAGCTTTACTAATAGTAATCGGTTTAATACTAACTGGTTTTATAGCTGTACTATGGAAATAAAAAAAACCAATACCATTAACGCCTAGGGTCGATGTATTCAAAATTAAAAAAACGAAAATAATTTATCCATCATCCATGTTCCACCCATTCAACGGTTAAAAAAATTTAAGGATAAATAAAGATAACATTTAAGGATGGTTGAAACATGAGTAACAACACTTCAAAGTCATCATCTGAAGAGAAGGTTATGAACCGATGGATCATAGTCATAGGCGGGGTGATGATACAATTAGCATTAGGAGCTATATACGCATGGTCAGCGTTCACTACACCATTACAAGGCGCTACTGGTCTACCCAGTGAGTACGGTTTCACTAAAACCGAGACGCAGGCTATATTCAGCGCTGGTTTAGCATTCTTCGCTTTATTCACGATCATAGGTGGTAGACTACAAGTTAAACACGGGCCAAGGATCGTAGCTCTAACAGGTGGTCTACTACTAGGATTAGGCTACATAGCAGCTGGTCTCATAGGCAACAACTTCATAGGTAAACTCATATGCATAGGCGTAGTAGCAGGATCAGGTATAGGATTAGCGTACGTTGTACCAATCGCTACAGGTGTGAAATGGTTCCCAGATAAAAAAGGATTAGTTAGTGGTTTAGCTGTCGCAGGTTTCGGTTTCGGAGCGTTCATATGGATACTACTAGCTAACCCTCCTACCATACTAGGATTCCATGGTTTAATCACTAAACAAACAGGTGCTTACACTTACACTATCAGTAACGTAGACAACGCCTTCAAAATATACGGTTTACTATTCCTAATACTAGTAGTAACAGGGTCATTAGTGATGAAGAACCCTCCATCGAACTGGAAGCCAGCTGGTTGGAAACCACCAGAAGAGGGTAAAAACGATAAAAAAGGATGCATCCTTAACCTTAAACCAAAGGAGATGGTTAAAACAAAAAGCTTCTACTTATTATGGATCATGTTCTTCATAGGAGCATTAGCTGGTTTAATGGTTATAGGTAACGTTCAGAATTTCGCTAAGAACCAGCATGATGGGTTCATAGCTCATGGTTACAGTATAAACGACGCTGAAGTCTACGCTGTCATAGGCGCAGCAGTCTGCCTACCAGTATTCAACGGTCTAGGTCGCATAGCATGGGGCCAGATATCAGATAGATTAGGTAGAAGAAAAGCATTCATCATGATGTTCCTACTGCAGGGTGCAACCATGATGGTATTCTACTACACTACAATGAACCCTTACATGTTCTACGTCGTCGCTGCTCTAATAGGATTCAACTTCGGGGGTAACTTCGCTTTATTCCCAGCAGCATGCGCTGACTCATTCGGCTCTGAGAACCTTAGTTTAAACTATGGTTTCATATTCACATCGTACGGTATAGGTGGTATAGCAGGCCCTATACTAGCTGGTTACATACAGGATGCCAACATGAGTTTATTGTACGCTTTTGTACCATCTGCGATCATGTGTTTCATAGCAGCGGCTTTAGCTTTCATGTATGATTACAAGAGAAATGAAAAAATCATAGGGTAAAATAACCTAAAAAAAATCTTCAAAGAGATTATACAAATATTAAACCCTCTCTCTGAGTTTTATCATCACGTGGTAAAAACCAGTGGGGAGGTTAACGCTACTCCAAAAAAACCTGTCTTTTATTAGCACTGGTTTCTCTCCTGTTATCTCTCATCCAGGGTTTATATGGAATCATAGAAAAACGAAGGGTTTAGATTACACGATGCACTAACCATTCCTCATCAACGTATAAACCAATAACCTCAGTGTTTAAACCCCAGGATGTTATATTATCAACTGATTTCTTAATCTGTTTTATCTGAGTTGCTTCATCAGCAGGGTTACCACCGCAGTCATAGTGACCAACAACAGCTATAAGCCTTGAACCGTGTTTATTCAATGATAACTCAACCTTGGATCTTATAAGGTTATACTCAGCAGTATCAACCATGCTGGATAGTATCCTGTTAGGACCAGCATCTGTTATCATGTCAACGTAATCAGCCTTGCACTCATCCATGAGCCATTTAATCACTGGTAACTGTACTCTACCATCCATGCAGTTAACCGCTGTTACAAAACATTTCCTTTTCATTTAATCATTCTTCCTCCCTGTTTAAACACTAAACATATATTTTAACACTGTTCTTTTTTTTTATTCATCTTGGTTTTTCATTCAACTCTACTAGCTCATACGATGATTCACCTAAACCTATTTGTTCACCGTACTTTACCTGTTTACGAGGATCAACACCATGGGTGTTCTTGAATACACCAGGTTTAACCCTGTCTACGAGGTCAAGTGAAGCAGCATCCACAGCTACTATATCATCAGATACCAGGTAACCTATATCAGGGCATATCACATCCTTAACAAAAGGGTCGCAGTCACAGCCTTTAACTATGCGTTTCAGCTCGTTAATGTAGATTACTCTTTTACCTTGAACACAGGCTTTAGCAGAGTGAGCTAGTAGTAGCTGCAGGTCAGCTAACCTGTATGATAACGCTTCATTACCGCAGGAGTCAATGCATAAACCACAACCAAAACACCTGTTACTCTTATACAACCATCTCTCACCTGTGACTCTTATAGCGTTGAAAGGGCATCTCTCACTGCATAAACCACAATACACGCATGCATCTTGATTGTAGACTGGTTTACTACCATCATGCATCATCCTCTTAGATTCTTTAGTGACGCCACCCATTCCTATATTCTTTATAGCACCACCCATACCTGTTTGTATATGACCTTTAACATGTGAAACGATTATAAGATGATCTGATTGATGTATACTCGAAGCCACATGGAATCCGTAACCCTCAATGTTAACTAGTACACCTGTATCATCAATAACCACAGGGCATCCTACATTCTTCTCTGTGAAACCATGTATACGAGCAACCTTCTCGTAACCTTTCTTTGTACTACGCATACTATTATAAGCCACTGTTGTATCAGTGAGGTATGGTTTAGCGTTGATGTTTTTAAGCTCATCAACTACAAGCTTTATGAAGTCTGGTTTAATGAACCATTTATTCCTGATTTCACCCATGTGTAGTTTAACCGGTGTCTCCTTACCACTATAGGATTCCATGTTGAAGAATGATAAAGCTGAATGTATAAGACCCGGGTCAGTAAAGTATACTACCTTCTTCTTCACCCTATGATCTTCTCCCATCTTCTAAGTTTTAAAACATCACCTAATGATCCGCCTTCTTTGATCTCTTCACGTATACGGTTCTCCTGCTCCCTCACATCCAAAGCCCTGTTAGCTATCTCCTGTGCTTGCTCAGATGGTACAACTACTACACCGGAGTCGTCGCCTATAACCCAGTCACCATTCCTAACAGTTTGACCACCGCATACGATCTCAACGCCTATCTCACCGAAGCCTTTAGGTTCACCAGCGTTAGGTGAAACGTACCTTGAGAAAACAGGGAAATCCATCTTTACTATATCATCCACGTCGCGCACAGAGCCGTCAATGACTACACCTGCTAAACCATGTTTCTTAGCGGTTAACGTGGCTAGCTCACCCCATACTGCTGTTCCGCCACCGCCAGCATCAACAACTATAACCTCACCTGCAGCTGCTGTATCTATAGCTTCTACTGGTTTAGCCCAGTCACCGTCAACTGTACGGACTGTACGTGCTTTACCAACCATATGGTAACCCAGTTTTAAAGGTTTGATACCATGCATAGCTCCACCTCTATGCATAGCATCAGAGATGTTAGGTGTTGAAACCCTCTTGAAAGCGTTGATTAACCCTGATTCATCATACTTCTTGAACATATCAGTTTTTATCACTGAACCTGTGGTTATAGCTTTTTTAATCACCTTAGCAGCCTTGGCTACATCACGAGCTTTTATAATAGCGCCACCTACTATGATTATAGAAGCACCTTTTTTAACCATTAAACCCGCGGTCTCACTGTTTATACCGCCAGCTACCGCTACAGGTAGACGTGTCCTCTTAGTTAGCAACATTAATGAATCCAATGGTTTTCTACCTATCATCTGCTCGTCTATGCCTACATGTACACAAAAGTAGTCGACACCTATACCTTCTAATCTCTTTACTCGTTCAGGAGTAGGTATAGTGCTTATGAAGTCAACCATGATCCTGGAGCCGTACCTGCGAGCTGATTTAACCGCGTCAGATATAGTAGTATCATCAGCTGCGCCTAGTATGCTGACGATATCAGCACCAGCTTTAGAAGCCATCTCAGTCTCCAAAGCACCTGTATCCATGGTTTTCATATCAGCTACTATTACACGCTGCGGGAATGTTTTTTTAAGTTTTCTTATGCACTCCATGCCTTCGCTTTTAATCAAAGGTGTACCAGCTTCTAACCAGTCAACACCGCCTTTAACAGCATCAGTAGCTATACGGATCGCTCTATCAAGGTTCACTAAGTCAAGAGCTAATTGCAGTACAGGTTTCATAAGTACATCAGAGTAGAATACACCCACTGTTATTTAAATGCTAATCCCCTCAGTTTAAATGAGGCTGTTTTTTTTTCCGTTACATATATAACCATGAGTACGTATTAATCAAACCTCTGTATAAAACAAGGAGGCGTTTCACTGATCATGCAGTATAAAAGATACGAGGATAAGATAATAGTACGTTTAGATAAAGGAGAGGAGATAATAGCATCGTTGAAGAGTATATGCGTAGAGAACAATATTAAATCAGGTGTGATCACTGGTATAGGCGCTACAAACAAAGCTGTGATCGGTATCTACGATACAGCTAGTAAAAAGTATAAAAACACTGATATAAAAACAGACCATGAGATAACATCATTAAACGGTAACATCTCCATGGTTAAAGACGACACTGTACTACATATCCATGTAACATTAGCAGATAGGGATCACGAGGTTAAAGGTGGTCATCTTCACTCTGCTTATGTTAGCGTAACATTCGAAGCAATCATAAATATTCTTAACGCTGATATACAAAGAGTACATGATCCATCTACTGGTCTTAATCTATTATCACTCAGATGAACACTTTAAAAAAAATAATGAAACATTGTTTTCTTTTTTTGATAAGGATTAACTAATACGCCAACAAATAATATAATGAGGATTAAAGCAGAAACTAGGAACCAGTGGATATATCTTTTTATAAGTCCTCTTTTTGATTTTTAGCATGTTTATTCATTTAGCATGCGTTATCACCTTATAAAAAAATCATTAACTCTCCTTATGAAAGTGGTTTATCATCAGGTAGGATCTGAATCTTTAATTAACCATGTCACATCAAAAAACCAGTTTTGATACAAACATTTCTAAATAAATAATGCATTACAGTATGGTTGTATGGATGATATACCTAAGATTGGTATAACTGGAATGCCTAGTGTAGGTAAAACAAAGACTCTACTGAAAATCATAGAGAAACTAGAGAAAACAGGTTACAAGGTTGAAGGGATGATAACTGAGCCTATAATAGAAAACAAGAAGAGAGTAGGCTTCTACGTTATAGACTGGCTCACTAAAGAGAAAGATGTTTTCGCTCATTTGAATATTGACACGAAGGATAAGGTCGGCAAGTACGGCGTGGATATAAACGCTCTAGAGCGCATAGGTGTACCAGCTATAGAGAAGGCTATAAACGATGAAACCGTGAACATTATAATCATAGATGAGATCGGTAAGATGGAGATGATGTCAGAGAGATTCTGCGAGGTGGTAATAGAAGCCTTAGACTCTGACAAACCCATACTGGTTACACTGCATAAAAAATCAAGAAGTCCGTTACTGCAGGATGTAAGAAGAAGGGATGATATACGTATATTAGAGGTTACACCAGTGAACCGTAACCTGTTACCCTACAAGATCGAGAAGATCATGGCTGAGAAGCTACCACCACTCTACTAAAAAATCATTATAATTCAACCTGTACTCTTTTTCCCCCTTCATGTTTTTCATGCCACTGCAAAAAAATAGTTTAAAACCCTGGATTCATTTATAGTTTAAATAAAAATAAAAGGATCATCTATGATTAAATCAAAAACAACGCTGATAAAAGAAGGAGAAACCAGTGTTTTTGTCCCATTAGTTAAAAAATCAAATAAAGGACCAGGCGCACAGGAGCACATAGTGTTCTACAACCCAGCCATGGAGAGCAGCAGGGATCTATCAGTTGTAATCACTCAATGGTTCATTGATAAACAAAAAAAAGATGTTGAGATATTAGACGGGTTAGCAGCTACAGGTATAAGAGGTGTTAGACTAGCTAAAGAGGTTAACGGTAATGCGCATGTTAGTATAAACGATCATGATGAGGATGCTTACAGGTTGATTAAAAGGAATATCAGTTTTAATCATCTTGATAACACCTCAGCTTCTAAGATGGATCTTAATCTCCTGTTATCATCTAATAAATACGACATGATTGATGTTGATCCTTTTGGTTCACCTGTCTACTTCATCGACTCAGCTATCCGTAGTATCAGACACAGAGGGGTTTTATCATGCACAGCTACTGATACAGCTACATTATGCGGTGTTTACCCTGATGTGTGTCTACGTAGATACAACGCTCACCCTTACCGTTCACCTATAATGCAGGAGGTGGGTTTAAGGATACTACTAGGTTTATTAGCGAGGGAAGCAGCTAAACACGATAAAGGCATAGAGCCTCTATTATGCTACTCAACTGATTACTATTTCAGGTTATACGTTCAAGTGAACAGAGGAGTAACGTATGCTGATGAGACTATAAAAAAACTCTCCGTTATAAAATCAGATGATATAAAAAGATACACGCACAGTGAAGAAGTAAAGGTTAACAGTATAGGACCTTTATACACTGGTAACATAGTTAAAAAACCTGTTATAAGTGAGCTACGTGGTATACTATCAAATAAAGAGTTAAACACTAAGAAGGAGTTGTTTAGACTACTAGACGTTTTAGAAGAAGAAGCTGATGCACCTTTATTCTACTACACTATAGAATCCATATCCTCACATCTCAAGGTTAACCCTCCTCGTCGTGATAAACTATTCCAGTATCTAAGGGATAACGGTTACATGGTTACACGCACCCATATAACACCTACTGGATTCAAGACTAATGCATCATTAGAAACCGTGGAAGAGGCATTCATTAATTTAAGTAGGGCGAAAAAGAACTAAGGATCCACCAGAAAAAAAATTAATTTTT
>Ga0068707_1002600_pt1 | contig 12689 bp, 10 predicted proteins | sample YNPNPMetaG_FD_66600 | JGI IMG/M metagenome (GOLD analysis project Ga0068707, IMG submission 66600) | Anoxygenic and chlorotrophic microbial mat microbial communities from Yellowstone National Park, USA - YNP NP MetaG | ecosystem: Environmental > Aquatic > Thermal springs > Hot (42-90C) >... | reverse complement strand
GGTCCCTCCCAGGGCGTGGAGACGGAAAAACCCGGCACACAACATCATAGGGGCGTGGGAACGACATGCCCGTCGGCGTCGTGACACTCGATCACAAGATGTTCCGGGGAAACATGTTTTTGGCCAACGATGCGAATCGTCAGCCGATACTGGGTCTCCAGGTCTGTGATGAAACGTCGTTTGTTGTTGTTGAGGTACTCTGCCACCTCGTCGTGGACGTCGACGATGATCTCGGCCACGCGCTCCGCCAGGACGGCAAGCAAGAGACGTCGCATGGTGTCGATGGCCATGGTTTCGACAGTCTTCACCAGGCCTGCCCCGCTGCAACACGGACAATCGCGGTAGAGCGTTCGCTTCAAGCTGGGGCGAATCCGCTGGCGTGTCATTTCAATCAGTCCGAAGGGGCTGGTGCGGAGAATCTTGGTTCGTGCGCGGTCGCGGCGGACGGCCTCACGCAAAGCCCGCTCAACGGCCCGGCGGTGCTTCTCCTTCCGCATGTCGATGAAGTCATTCACGATGACGCCACCCAGGTCGCGCAAACGGACCTGCCGCGCGATTTCCTTCGCGGCAATCAGGTTGATCTGATAGGCCGTCTCTTCAGCCGAGTCATCGACGCGGAAGTTGCCGCTGTTGACGTCAATCGCTACCAGCGCTTCCGTCTGATCGATCACGATCGAGCCGCCGCCGGGAAGAGGGACCTGTCGCTGATGAATGATATTGATCTCTTTTTCCAGACCATACTTGTGGAAAAGCGGCTCCTTGCCATCGTAAAACTGGAGGCGACTCACGTAACGGGGCATAACCATTTCCAAAAACTCCTTGGCCCGCTCGTAAGTCTTCGGCTCATCAATGATGATCGTTCCGACCTCGGCGCTGAAGATATCGCGGATCGTGCGAATGATCATGTCGCTTTCCTGGTAGATATCCACAGGCGCTTCGGCTTTCTTGATACGACGGACAATCACCTTCCACAAGCGGAGAAGATAAGCCAGGTCACGCGAGAGGTCTTTTCGGGTGCGATCGGCCCCGGCCGTTCGTACAATAAAGCCCAACCCCTTGGGTAAGTCGAGTTGATGCATGATATCGCGCAGTCGGCGGCGGACGGTCTCGTCTTCGATCTTCCGCGACACGCCCACCCGTCCCAGGGCCGGCATGAGGACGAGATATCGCCCCGGAATGCTGATATATGTCGAGAGCGTAGGACCTTTACTGCCGATCCCTTCCTTGATGACCTGAACAATAACTTCATCGCCCCGCCGAAAAATGTTCTGAATCGGCGGACGGACGTGGGGACGAATGTTGCCGCGCGAAGAGCGATTTCGACTCGGCCGAGCGGGACCACTCTCAACTCCATTGAGGACCCCCGAGGCTGGCAAGGGCAAATCCCCTAACTCTTCGGGGTCGTAACCCGCCTGTCGAAAGTATTGGGGTTCCACGTCACTCACATGGAGGAAGCCGTTGCGTCCGACGCCGAAGTCCACAAAGGCAGCCTGAATGCTCGGCTCAAGGTTGACAACGACGCCTTTATAAATGTTGCCGACATAGGCTTCCTGATTTGCCCGCTCGATGTACAGCTCTTCGAGAACCCCATCCTCGATAATGGCAATCCGGCATTCTTCCGGTTGCGCAGCGTTAATCAACATTTCCTGCTTCATAAACTCGCCATCCTTTGCGGCGCTGGAGGCGAGTGCGCATCAGCCTGAGGTTATTCATCCCCCTTTCGTCGCTGCTCCTCAGAAGCAAGCTCGACATTCGCCCGCACAAGGAAATAACCTCCCGCTTCGAGGTCATCCAGTCCAAGGAGGCGAAGCACGTCGCGCGGATGGATGGAACCATGCGGATCAATTCGTATAGTCATACGAAGGAGGTTATTCTCCAAACACAGGTCTTCGAGTTGCGACCGATAATCACGGGACGAATTCCGACCCTCTCTTTCCAGTACCAATTCGCTGCGACGACACAATTCCTGGATCCGAGACCGAACCGCGTCGAGGCGGTTGTCAGGCACGGAGATCTCGTAAACCACTCGTTCGACCCGGGCTTTTGCCGCCCCGGGAGGAACGACGTCCGCAGACAAGAACTGCAATCCAGGAATCGTGTGTTCAGCGAGTCGGGCCAAGATCTCCTCGCCCGAAAGCACCTCGGTCAGCTCCAGTTCGAGCACTTCACATCGGCCTTCAATTCCCAAAGCCAGCGCAAGTGGGAAACTTATTCGCGGCTTGGGGTGAAATCCCTGGCTGAAGGCCAACGGTAATTGTGCACGCCTAAAAAGCCGTTCCAATGCCCGAACCAAGTCATGATGGCCGATGAATCGGAGATCGCCCGACTTGGAAAAGCGAATGCGCACTCGTTGCCGAACCGTACACCGGTCCTGCCCTCCGCTGCCGCGTGCGGAGGGACCTCGTTTTCCGTTGACTTGTTGATCTACTTGATCCAACTGTTCAGCAAAGCTTAACACCAGTAAATACCTGAAACTCCTGTCCAGAAACCGTCCTGCGGAAGGGTCACGTCCACAATCCGCGATCCGGTCCCCGTCGTTGATCGCTCATTGAATTGTAGGGAACATCTATCATAGTTCCCCTTTTTGCCCAGTTTCCGTCACAAGCCGGAAACACATCTCCCCCAAATATCCTGCCCCCCAAACAGAGGATTCCCGAAAATCAATTCTATCGAATGCAAAGCATAACAAAAATGTTCGTTCCTGACCAGACAGGCCGCCGGCGGACCACTGTGAAGTAATGTGTGTGCAACCCACCCAAAATCGGGGGGATGCCCATCATGCCCGATGAATCGCAATGGATCATCCATGGTTGCCCAGCGGACCTGACAACCAGGTCCCTCCGAAGGGAGACTCGGAGGGGCACGCTCGTCGTGCCCGCTGAATTTGGATGGATTATCAAACATTGGGCTACCTGCTTGGAGGGGCACGTTTATCGTGCCCGATGAAGCGGGATGGATGATCAAACGTCATCCGTCGGACCCGACAAGCGGGTCCCTCCAAAAAGCGCATCGGAGGGGCGCGTTTGTCATGCCCGTTGAATCGGGATGATTATCAAACGTGATTCACCGGACCTGACAAGCAGGTCCCTCCGAGGGTCCATTAGTGGAGGGGCGTACTTGTCACGCCCGCGGAAGCGCCATCAGAGAAATCGCTGCAAAGCCCCCGGCAACTCTTCCAGCGTGATCAGTCGGCTGAAATCGAGGAGTCCGCTCAACGCCCGAGAGTACATCTGGTATCCCATCTCTTCCAGGATCGCGATCGGGTTCAAACCGGCCATGACCAGGACGCCGACCCGTCCCGGCGTTACGGGAATGCCGAGCACGGGTTGGGCCGGTAGCCCAATGGCCATGACGCTTCCCAGACCGATACCAGCCATTTCGTCGCTCAGCCTCTTGGCTACATCCCGGGCATCTTCGGGGATCTCGCGAAAGCTCGCTCCGATCAAACCATTCCCGGTCGTGATAGCCCCCCGATAATCGGTCATTCGCCCGCGGATGAAGACCTCAAGAGGATCAACACTCGTTCCGTCATAGTGGATGATCTCGGCGAAGCGGAAGGGCTGGCCATTGCGGATCTCAAGCAGCCCCCCAAAGCGGGATGTCGTGGGGATCCCATGTTTGAGGAGAACACTATTAAGCGTAATCGAGCAAATGGTGCAAAAGCCAATTTTGCCTGTGGGAATTTGAAGGTCGCCAATTCGTTCGCCCGGCTCAAGCAGCGCGATCCGTGTTCCCATGGCAAAGCCCTTCTGGAAAATCTGGCACACACTGGGCAGGCTGGCAGCCAGATCATGAGGATTGACTACCGAAGTATTGACGACCACCGTGCCGGTGCGGCGTTCCAGGTCGAACGTCATTTTGTAAGTCATTTCGTCGATGCAAGCCGAAAGATAGCCCACCCGCTGGATTGTCTGTGCGACACGAAGCTCGGCCAGGCCCTTTTCGGAGATGGTATGCCCCCGGTGTCCATGCGAGATGGTTAGACCCTCGTTGCTCAATTCCATGAGATAGAGACGGATGCTCCGCTCGCTCAACATGTATCCGGCGCCTGTCAGCAGCTCGGCAATGGCGCTGGACGACAATGGCCGATCTGACTTTCGCAAGGCATTTAGAATCTCTAGCCGGTGACGTTGTTTCCGATCTTCGCGGCGATAAGGATGACGAAAGACCCCGGCGTGTGAAGACATCTTGTTAGATTTCACAGTGGCACCTCACAACGGACGAGGCAGCCCGATGACACCCCGTCGGCGGCAGGGCTTCTGTTCCTGGCATTGACACCTTGGCATTATTTCCAGCTTTCACCCAAGGCTTGGCACCACTCCCACAAAGTTTACCAAAACCCCCGGGCTTGCGGCAAAGATTCGCAATTTCCTGGAATTCCATTGCCAATTATTAGGATCTCTTGGCAATTTTGCCGACTTGTTTCCGGTTTGTCAAGTGGCGACCAATACCGCACAATCGACATTGGCAACGCAGAAGGGGATGGAGCGCCAAGCGCACTTAGCTGCTGTGACGGGGCCCAAATCGCTTTTTCCTCGCCGTTTTTGCTGGGTCAGGACAGGGTTACGGGGTAATACCATGGGGGTAGTCACCGGCGCAAATCGTTCGCCGTTTCGGAAAACTTTGATCTCAGCAAGCCTTGAAGTCAGAAGGATTTTGGAATAGACTAAGCGAAGATGTGGCCACAAATTGCCAATTGATCGGTTCGTTGCTGCCGCATTGTCCGAGGAATGTCGGGAAGATTTCCTCCCGCCATACCCTGCTTCACGTCAGGCCTTGCCTCAATAAGTCGTTCGCAGAGTTCAGGACGTTTTCACCAAATCGCAGGTCATTTGCCAGGAGAATGTGCGATGAAACAGGTATCGTTCGTTGCCGCAAATGTAGACAAGTTTATGGAATGGGTTGTGCAAAGAAACCCGCACGAACCTGAGTTTCACCAAGCCGTGCGCGAGGTTGCAGAGAGCATTTTCCCCTTTCTCGCGGAACACCCAATTTACGAGAAGGAAAAGATCCTTCATCGCATCACAGAGCCAGAGCGCGTCATCATGTTCCGGGTGGCATGGGTCAACGACAAGGGGGAAGTGCAAATTAATCGTGGCTACCGGGTGCAAATGAATAGTGCCATTGGACCGTACAAGGGTGGCCTGCGATTCCATCCCACGGTAAACCTGAGCGTCCTCAAATTCCTGGCATTCGAGCAAGTCTTTAAGAATAGTCTCACGACCCTTCCCATGGACGGCGGCAAGGGTGGCTCCGACTTTGATCCCAAGGGCAAGAGTGATAATGAAGTCATGCGATTCTGCCAGAGCTTCATGACGGAGCTCTTCCGCCACATCGGGCCGATGACAGACGTCCCGGCAGGCGACATTGGCGTGGGCGGTCGCGAAATCGGTTACCTTTTCGGTCAGTACAAGAGATTGACACGAGAGTTCAGCGGTGTCCTAACTGGAAAAGGCTATGGCTGGGGTGGCTCACTGATCCGACCGGAGGCCACCGGCTACGGCAACGTCTATTTCGTTGAACAAATGCTGGCCCGGCGCGGCGACGGACTGATGGGCAAAATCGTGACAGTCTCCGGATCAGGAAACGTCGCCCAATACACGGTGGAAAAACTGATCCAGTTGGGCGCCAAGTGTGTTACGCTTTCCGACTCCGGCGGTTTCATCTATGACGAGAATGGCATCGACCAGGAAAAGCTGGAATTTGTTAAATGGTTGAAGAACGAGAAACGGGGCCGGATCAGCGAGTACGCCGAAAAATTCAAGTGTCAGTACCATCCCAATCAGCGACCGTGGGGCGTGCCCTGCGACATTGCTTTACCCAGTGCCACTCAGAACGAATTGGATGGTGAAGACGCACAAACGCTCGTGAAAAACGGCTGCCAGTGTGTTTCCGAGGGGGCCAATATGCCGTGCACTCCGGAAGCCATTGAGGTGTTCCGACAGGCCAAGATCCTTTACGCCCCTGGCAAAGCGGCCAACGCCGGCGGCGTCGCTGTTTCAGGCCTGGAAATGAGTCAAAACGCACAGCACACCTCCTGGACCCGCGAAGAGGTTGATCACCGGCTGAAGGGCATCATGAGGAATATCCATGAAACATGCTGCCGCTACGGAGCCAAATCGGACGGCACTGTCGATTACGTCGATGGGGCCAATATCGGTGGCTTTGTACGGGTTGCCGATGCCATGCTCGCCCAGGGCGTCCTTTGATTTGAGACGATCGGCGGATAGCGTCCTACGCACAATGCCAGCGGACTGCTGACAAAGCGTGAGGCCCGAGTTAAAGCCAATCTTGATTTCGCGCCACGGCCTGGTTGTTGGGGAATACCAACAGCCAGGCTGCTTTCTTTCTCAATTCACGCGACGTCGCCAGGAAGCAAGTACGGTATGGGGGACGAATGGGTAGGCAGGATATCAGGAGTGGCGTTTTTCGCTCTTTTCGGCGCACTTAACACACATCGTAGCGTAAGGCAGGGCCTGCAAACGAGCCTTGGGAATCCTGCCCCCACAGGACTCGCAGATACCATACGTGCCCTCTTCGATGGATTTCAAGGCCGCTTCGATGCTCTCCAGCAACGTGTGTTCATTCTCCACAAGCGAAAGTGCGAACTCTTGTTCAAAATTGTCGCTCCCCACTTCCGCAGGATGCAACGTTGAACCCGCTCGCGTCGCCGCCACATCTCCATTCTGCTTCAGGGCAGCATCAGTCAAGTACTTAACGTTTCCCACCAATCGCTCGCGAAGTCCTAAAAGGAGCTTACGGTAGTGTTCAAGCTCTTCTTTCTTTAACGGCTCATTTTTCATCATCCGCACCTCATCAATACGCAACACACTCCGGCTAACTCCCCATTAAGGCGATTGTAGGTGGTCACGAAAGTGGTGTCAAATGAAGATCGAGGGCAATCTGCTGCGCGATTCCCGTGGGATAAAATGGTTTGTCCACCGATAGAAAATAACATTCCTCGAGATGGCGAAACCATGTCAATTGTCGCTTAGCGAACTGGTGTGTTCTCGTCTTGACAGCGGTTATCGTCTCCTCCAAACTCATGGCTCCCGACAGGTATGCGAGAACCTCGCGATACCCCAGGGCTTGACTCGCCGTCCGACCAAACCCTTTGCCGCTGGAGAGGATCCTTTCGACCTCGGCCACCAGCCCCCGGTCAAACATGGCATCGACACGGGCATCGATTCGACGATAAAGAATATCCCGTGGCCAATCAAGGACAATAGCCCGCCCCATCGCCTCGGAACACGGTTTTTCAAACTGAGATTGCCACTCGCTTAAAGGTCGGCCTGTTTTGTGATACACTTCCAAAGCGCGAATCAGCCTTCGCCAATCATGAGGATGCAGCTTGCTTGCGCTGACAGGATCCACTTTCGTCAACTCAGCATGCAAGAAACCCGGTGGATTGGCCTCCGCCAGCAGACGCCATTGATGACGAAACTCCCAATCTGCCTCGGGGCCTTCAAACAATCCCCTCAAAACGGCCTTCAGATACAATGGAGTGCCCCCGACAAAGACCGGAACCTTCCCGCGCTCCCGGATCTGCTGCAAGCATTGAGCGGCGTCGGCCAGGTATTTGGCCACACTGTATTCCTCCCACGGGTCCACGACATCAATAAGATGATGTGGAACACGCTGCCGCTGTTCCTGCGTGGGCTTTGCCGTGCCGATGTCCATCCCTCGATAAACCGCCATCGAATCGAGCGAGATGATCTCCCCGCCTACCAACTCCGCAAGTGCGACACCCACCTCCGATTTGCCGGCAGCGGTCGGCCCCACAATGAACACACAATCCTGGATTTCCAAACGCCATTCCTGCTTCATGCCACAGCATCCCGTCCCATCTTTACGCACCCCGATGCTCATACACCACGTCGCCGTCAATCCACACTGCGCTAACATGCGATTGAGAAGAGAGCACCGCCTCGTAAGGATCGTCACTCTCGTACCGACTCGGAAGCTCGATGACGGAAAACGTCGCCGGTCGTCCGACGGCGAGCCTTCCCAGATCTCCATCGCAATCCAAAAACCGGGCAGCGTCTGTTGTCCCCATACGGATAATCGTCTCTGCCTTAAGTTCGGGATGTCTTCGGCGAGCGGCCTGCAATTCTCCGAAAATCGAAAGATCGGGGTGCGACGCCCGACTGTCTGTCCCCACGAGCACCGGAATTGATGCCGTCAAGAATTGCTCCAGAGGATAATGGGCATGGCCAAAGAACTCGTGTGAGCGGGGGCAATAGACGACGGCCACCCGATCGGCAAATCTGCTCAGCAGGGAAATCTCCGGCTCGGTCAGATAGTTACCATGAATAATCAGAACCCGCGGGGCGCGACAAAGGACCTTCAGCACATCTTTCAGCGTTCGACCTGGTCTGAAGACCCCGGGCTTGTGGGCAGAAAGTTTCTCCAACATCTCACGAAAAGGCCCCTCGCCGGTGGCCAAAAAAAGGGCTTCCTCCCTGGTCTCGGCAAGATGCATAGCCAGGATAAGGTCGCGATCTTCGGCCAACTTTACGACCTCTTCCAGTATCTCAAGAGGCACCGTGTACGGTGAGTGAGGACTGATGGCGGAATGCCACCCAAGGCGCAGACACGCCGTTCTGTGACGATCGAATAACTCGGACGGCGGAATCCGCATCACTCCTGTTGGGGCCAAACACTCGATGAAACTGAAGACCCGCAGCCGTGTCAGACCCGATTTTGGTAGCCATGCACGATCATCGGTCCAACCTTCCCTTTTCTCATGAGGCCAATCCCAGGTCAGCCAATCTGGTGGAATGACATCGACAGTGGCCACAGCTCCCCCGGCCAAGGCGGCCCGCAGACCATCTTCGATTGCCTGGCCAGGATGATAACTTTCCGACCTGCGGAAGCGTACGACCTCGGGGATCCACTCCCAGAGTTTGGGCCGACCCGCAAAGGTACATGACCAACCGCTGAGGTCCAAATGGGTATGGGCATTGATCAGACCGGGCAGGATGGCGACATTTCCGTAACGAACACATTGCTTGCATTGTGTGTCACCGCGATTGTCGCAGAATCGAATCCGATCGTCGATCGAGCACAGACTTGCGATTCGACCATCAGCAATCGTGATCATTCCGTGGCGAATCGGTGGTCGATCGAGGGGAAGAATCCAGTCGGCAGTGACACAAATATCGGCAGGAGTTGTCATTGACCGATGTCTCGCTCAATCGGAGTGGGCGGATTCTTCTTCGGCCAGATACGCCCGCAGCACTTCCGGTCGTGAGGTCATCCAGGCAAAAACCAATCCGGCAGCCAGGATTCCAAACACCACCACCGGCATGTGATAGACCGGTCCTTCGTCGGTCCACGTCATGAGGGTCTTCATCCAAGGGTAACTTGCAATCTGGTTTTGATTAAGACTCCCTTCAATGATTAACAGTCCATTATGCAGGGCATGATAGATCATGCATGGGAAAAGGCTTCTGCTCTGAAGGGCAATCAAGCCGAGGATCAAGCCTGCCGAAAAGGCCACGATGGACTGTTGCAAAATGGTATGTCCCACTGCGAAAAAAATCGTGGCGAAGATCAGGGCATGGAACGCCCGATGCGTCGAGCGGAAGCCGGAAAGAATAAAACCGCGGTAAGCCAATTCTTCACAAATCGCGGGCACGAGGGCCAGCACAACGAGGAGTTGCCACAGTTCCGTCGTTTGACCGGTCAATTGCTTGAGGGATTCCTTCAAAACCGGGTCAAGCGGATACAAACGGACAATGACCTGTTGAAATGTGAAGAAGGCCGGATGAAGCAACAACGCCAGAAGGGCCGCTCCTGCCACCGCTCGCCAGGTGGGTAAATACAGGAGGAAGGTTGGCCGAATCTCCCGCGTTAATAAAGCTGCTAAAACGACGACAGGAAGCAGGACGACAACCAGTTGCGACAGCAAGGCTTGCTGCACGAGATTCCAGGAAACTCCGATCCTTGCCAGAACGTTGGTGATGACGAATCGCATCAATAAGATGGCCAGGCCACACGTCAAAGCAGCCGCTGCACTTGGAACGGCGCGCTGTCGAAAGATATGCCGCAGCCAGGCCCCGAGGTCGAATCGTTCACTTTCGCGAAAGAGAACGGTTTCACTGTTGAATTGATAGACGGCCCAGCGGAGTGCGAAATAACATCCGCCCAGCGTGACTAAAGCGACGGGTATCGCGAATTTAAGCCCCTCTGCGACCTGTCCTTCGATCATTGTCTTCAAAAGCAGAACGAGTCCTGTAATCGGAACGAGGGCTGTTCCCAGGTCCAGTTCTAGCCCCCGCGCGATAGGAACCCCAACCAGCGGCAATGTGCAAAACAAAAGCGGCATCAAATAGTACTGCCCCTCTTTGGTACTCCGAGCGAAGGCGGCAATTCCCAGGGCCAGGCAACTGAAGACCAGGGAGACCGGCAACAATGCAACGGCAAGCCAGAAAATGGCAATCATCGGCGGCGCGGCAAAGTCCGGCAGGTGACCAAATGCCAACCAGCCGGTCAACCCCATGCTGATAAGGTTAAGTACGGCCGTTGCCATACTGAACAAGGTGATGGCCGCCAGCTTTCCAAGAACGATTTCGCCGCGTCTTGCGGGACTGGAGAGGAGTGTTTCCAGAGTGCCGCGTTCTTTTTCGCCGGCACAAAGGTCAACCGCCGGATAGAACGCCCCCGTCAGTGCCCAGATCACGAGTAAGATGGGCAAGATTTTCGCCCAAACCGCAGCCCCGCGAAAACCGCTTTGAACCGCCACGTCCGCTGTCTCAAAGATAAACGGCCTCGCCGCATCAGGGGGAAGGCTTGCCGCAGCCAAATTCGCCTCCATGACCCGGTCAGCCCACCGATCGAGGACCTCAACCAACCGCCGATATGCCGTTTGCGATCGATCGTTGGCCGTCGAATAGTACACCCTTGGGCTGGGAATTGGTGAGCGACTCACAACGACCGTCCGTTGCGACTCATATTGCCCCGGGGAAGATTCCGCTGCGGGCCGATTTTCCACTCCGCCGCTTACATCAGACCGGGAAATTCCCTCGGCAGGTAAACCTGCCTGGATCTGCTGCCGAATGCCCTCGCGGAAGGCAGCCAATCGCGATGCAAAGCCAGGCGGAAAATAGAGCACCGCATCATACCGGTCTGACTGAACGGCCTCTTCTGCCAGGGAACGCCAGTCCTTCTCAGACCCGCGTGACCCCTCAGAAAGGAAATCGACCTCAAGAAGCGACACTTCGTCGGGTGAGAGGAAAAGGCTTTCCGCAAAACCTTTGTTTTCAAACAGAGGCGGGTCCAGAGGCTCTCTCGCACCAATCACTAGGATGCGACTGGGTTTTTCCCCCATAAACTGAGCAATTTGAAAGAACGTCATCCCCAAAAACGGATATAGCAGCACCGGCAAAATCGCCACCATGAAGATGGTCCGCCGATCCCGCAATTGGTCTCGGATTTCGCGAGCAAAAACAATCCAGATGTTGCGACAGGTCATCATGAATGGGCCACGTTGCTCCAATTCGAGGCCTTCCCACAAAACGTCATCCCCTCTTCCCGATCATCGTCGTTTCAGCTTGGGTGATCAATTGGAAAAACAATTCTTCCAGATCATCCTGTCCGTAGTCCCGCCGTAGTTCCTCGAGAGTTCCGGCGGCCAAGACCCGGCCCCTGTACAGGATGGCAATGCGATCGCACAGTTTTTCGGCTTCCCGCATAATATGCGTAGAAAAAATGACACATTTCCCTTGATCGCGCAATTCTGCGATGGTGCTCAACAGGGCGCGGGCAACGAGGACATCCAATCCCGCTGTTGGCTCGTCAAAGATCAAGACCGGCGGATCGTGAACGAGTGCCCGCGCTATGGAGACTTTCTGCTTCATCCCCGTGGACATCTTTGACCCCAACAGATCGCGAATCTCTCGCATTTTTAGCCGATCAAAGAGCTGCTCCATGCGACCCTGGAGTTCACTCCGCGATAGTCCATAGAGCATCCCAAAGTATTCGACCATTTCCCAGGCCGTCATCCGGTCGTAAACTGCCGTATTCACCGACATGAAACCGATCGAACGGCGGACCTGATCTGGCTGTGTCAATCCGTCAAAACCATTAATCACGATCCGTCCCGCAGTCGGCTTCAAGAGCGTACTCAATAGCCGCAACGTGGTGGTCTTACCTGCCCCATTGGGACCAAGAAGTCCAAAGATTTCACCCGCATGTGCGGAAAAACTGATTTGATCGACCGCTATGATCCGGCCACGACGAAGGTCGTCATAATGTTTCGTCAGATTCTCCACTTTGACCATTGCATCGCCTGGCCGGGAGAAGGTCTGTCTTCCCGATTCATCCGAATTCACAGGTTCCCTCGCCTGATCACAACCGGATTAGAAATCGCCTCAGCAAACGTCGCATCCCGCGATTGTACCGACTTCGCTGAACAAATCGTAGGTTATTTTGATTCTCGGGAGCCAGTTGCCGCCGAAAACAGCGTGAAGGTCCATAGCTTCCGGTTAACTTTTGGGAAACCATACCCTCCGCGGACACAAATCAATCTTTTTTGCGTGAAAGGACATGTCACGTTCGTCGGTGGTAACTATTTAGCCGAATGGAGGGGCGTACTTGGCAGGCCCGCAAAAGGGCGGGCCAAGGGAGATACCTCCAAGGAGCCGAACCTCCGAAGCACGTTCTTCCAGAGGCTAAAACGTTCTTCC
>Ga0068707_1002598_pt1 | contig 12690 bp, 7 predicted proteins | sample YNPNPMetaG_FD_66600 | JGI IMG/M metagenome (GOLD analysis project Ga0068707, IMG submission 66600) | Anoxygenic and chlorotrophic microbial mat microbial communities from Yellowstone National Park, USA - YNP NP MetaG | ecosystem: Environmental > Aquatic > Thermal springs > Hot (42-90C) >... | reverse complement strand
GGCGGCGGGGGGAGCGGCTGCGGCTGCAGCGCCGGTGGCGCCGCGCCCGGCGCCCCGGCCCGGCTCTTGTTCCCGATCGTCGCCGCGCTCTCGGCGGCGTCGTGGCGGGGCCGCAGGGAATAGAACCCGACCCGCACCCGGCTCGCGGCGTAGGTCTCGACGAAACCCGTTCTCGCCGGCAGCCACGCCTCGGCCAACGGTTCGAGCCGGTAGGACGCCTCGATCGCGGCGCAGGCCGCTCCCGGGCCGGATCGTTCCGGCGCCCGGGCCGAGCAGGCGGCCGGGCGCCACCAGACGAGGCATCCGTCGTCCGGGTCCGGCGCGTCGCCGGCCTCGACCCAGTGGTGGCCGAAACCCCGCAGGGTCGAGAGGTGCACCGGCGGTTCGAGGCCGAGATCGCCGTCCCAGCGAAGGCGCAGGATCCGGCAGCCGCGGGGGATCTTCGCCAGGTGTTCGCGGAAGAAGGCGTACTCCAGCCGGAAGGTCGGCTCCGGCGGCGGGTCGAACACCGCGAGCGCCAGGAGGCCCACGGCGGCGACCGCACCGCCGCGCACGAGCAGGCCGCGCCCGCGCGGCCACCGCTCGACCAGCCGTTCCCCGAGCCACACGGCTCCGGCGCCGAGCAGCACGGCGGCGACGGGAAGCAGCGCGGCCTGGTAGCGGGCGGTGACCCCGTGCGGACCGGCCAGCTCCGCGGTGGGAACGGCGGGCAGCAGGCCGGCCGCCGCCCAGAGCAGCGATCGCCCCCGCGTCCGGCGGGCGGTGACGGCGAGGCCGAGCAGCGCCAGCAGGCCGACGGCGAGCGGCGCGTGGGGAGGGCCGAGCGCGGAACCGCCGCGCGCGCCGAACAGGCGCAGGAGCGCCCGGGCGTCGGGCCCGCCGCCACCGGCGGATAGCGTGGCCGCGGCCGACGAGGCGACCACGGCGACCGCCGCGAGCGCCGGGGCGAGCACGAGGACGGCGAGCGTCAGGTCGAGTGGATGTCGTTGCAGGCGGCGCGTCGTGGGCTGGAGCCACACGAGCGCCGCGAGCGGCGGAAGCGCGAGTGCCGCCTCGGGACGGGTGGTGGCGGCGAGGCCGGCGGCGAGCCACCCGGCGAGGAGCAGGGCGCGCGAGGCGAGCCGGTCGGCCGCGACGACGCAGGCCAGCGTCGCGGCGACGAGCAGTCCGACCAGTGCACACGGGTCGTCGGTCGGCGACAGCCGCGCGTGGACCGGCAGCACGACCAGCGCGATCGCCGACGCGACTCCGACGCCCCGCCGGCCGGTGCCGAACCAGCCGAGAACGTAGACCGGGGCGACGGTCAGCGCCCCGGCCAGCGCCCCGGCGAGGAACGCCGTGCCGTCGTCCGCTCCGGCCGCGGCGAACCACAGCCGGATCCAGCCGCCGTAGCCAGGTCCGAAGGGGAACAGCTCCGCCGCACCGGAGGACGGGTCGGGCAGGTGCGAGCGCAGGTTGCCGGGGCCGGCCGGGAACAGCACGCGGCGGACCAGGAAGGCGGCGGCGGCGAGGCCGACGATCTCGAGCAGGGCGCGCCACGCCTCGGCGTCGCGCCAAGGCCAGCGCCGGAGCAGCGCGACGGCGAGCAGCAGGGCGAGCCCGGCGAGGCCGGCCGGCCAGGCCAGGCCGAGCATCCCGCCGCCGGGCTCGGGCGCGGTGCCGGCGGCGGCAACGCGCTCCCAGAACGCACCGTCGTCGCGGGCGGCGATCGCGCGGGCCAGCGCCGGGCCCAGGCCCAGGTCGCCGGAAAGAACGACGACGGCGAACGAGGGGGTGCGGGCGGCACCGGCCGGCGCCGCCGCCGGATGTCGCAGCTCGGCGACGGCCTTCGAACCGTCCGGCAGACGCAGATCGGCATCGATCCGGTCGGGGCGGATCGCGATGTCGCCGACGGTCCATCCCGCCGTCTCGCCGGAGCCGACGGCGCCGAACAGCGCGGTCACTTCGGCTTCCCGACCGGGGCCGATGCGCGGTTGGGCGTCGGCCGGGGCCGGGGCGATCGCGGGAACGACGGCGACGAACACGAGGGGGGCCGACGCGATTCGCGGGAGGAGGCCGGACCGCCGGGAGCGCTCGGGGACCGCTTCCACCCCCGCTTGCGCTCCCCTCCACCGGGAAACCAGGCCGGTGCCGCCGACTCTCGCGAAGCTATTTTCCGGTCTTGTCGGCCTTCGTGGTGTTCTCGACCTTTTCGGCCGGTTCACCGTCGCCGCCTCCCGTCGTCCCCGTCGGGGCCTCGGCGACCTCTTCCTCGATGACGGCTTCCGCCTTGAGCGCGGCGAGGACGTTCTCCTCGGTCAGTTCGAGTTCCAGGGTGCCGCCGCCCTTCTTGGCGAAGTCGGCCTTGACGGCGGCGAGAGGTTTGCCGAGGGCCGCGGCGATCTGCTGCATCCGCTTCTCGACCTGTTCGGGGGTGGCCTGGAGGTTCTTCTGACGGGCAATCCAGCCGACGACGACGGTGCGTCGGAGCTGGCGTTCGAGTTCCTGCCGGAGGACGGCCCGCTGGTCGGGTTGCAGTTCCCGGCCGCCGCCGAAGGTGCGCTGGAAGTCGGCGAGCCTTTCCTGAAACTGTTCCTCGAACCATCGGGCCGGCAGGGACGGGTGGGCCCGTTCGACGACCTGGTCCAGGAGGTCGTTCTCCATGTCTCGTTCGGCCAGCCGTCGGGCCTCGGCTTCGAGTTCGGCGCGGACCTTGACGCGCAGGGCGGTGAGGTCCGCCTCGCCGAGGTCGCGGGCGAAGTCGTCGTCGAGGGCGGGCAGGCGGCGAACGGCGAGGTCGACCACCTTGATCCGGGCCTTTCCGGTGCGGCCGGCGAGGGTGGAGACGCGGTGGTCGGGGGGGAAAACGACGGGGACGGTTTTCTCCTCGCCGACGGTCATGCCGTCGAGTGCGGTGCCGATTTCGTCGAGGACGTAGCCGGCGCCGACCTCGACTTCGAGGCCCTCCCGGCGGATGGGTTCGTCCTGGGGCCGGTCGTCGAATCGCAGCTCGTAGTCGATCCGGACGAGGTCGCCCCGGCGGGCGGGGCGAGGGGGATCGACGGGTTCGGTGCGGGCGTGGAGTTCCCGCAGCCGTTCGATCTGCTCCTCGACCGCCGCCTCCTCGACGCGGGGGATGCGGCGCACCGCCTTCAGGCCGGCGAGGTCGACCTGCCGGGGCCGTTCGTGGACTTCGAAGGTGGCCGAGAAGCGCAGCGGCTCGCCGGGCTTGGGGGCCTCGCGTTCGACCTTCGGGGTGCCGACGGCGCGGACCTCGTGCTCCTCCACCGCGCGCAGGAGGGATTCCTGCATCAGCTCGCCGGCGACCTCGTCGAGCACCTGGCCGCCAACGTAGCCCCGGATCAGCGAGAGCGGTGCCTTGCCGGGTCGGAAGCCGCGGATCCGGAGCCGCGCCCGTTGCCGCCGCAGTTCGCGCTCGAAAGCCGCCTGCACCGCCTCGGCGGGTATCTCGATCTCCAGACGCACCGTGTTGGGATCGATCTGGTGAAGCGTGACCGGCATGACGCTCGCGGTCTATACCCGGGCCCAATTCGGGTGTCAACGCGGGAATCGAGGAGGTCGTCCGAACGTCGGCGCCGGGGCTTTCCCCTCGGCAAGGCCGGCGCCGTGGGCGGTGCCAGGGTGCCATGGTCGTGCCATGAAACCTCGACAACGCCTGCAATAGCTCGGAACGACTGGCTCCGCTTCGGAAGTTCCGACGTCGGCCTCCCCAGCCCGAACAGCGCGAGATCACGCCGCAATCAGGCTGTCTTGGTGAAGGTCCGACTTCCGGCGCCCCCACGACCGAACGATGCGGGAGCGTAGATGATCTCTGGGTTCGGACCAGGGAGGTTCCTGACCACGACTCGGAGGCCAGGTGCGAGGCCATCAGGACGGGCCGGAGACGTCTCCCCCGAATCCCCGACTCCAGATCTCCAGTTGATGACGAGCGCGCACGGGAAGGTCGACGGGGCTGTTCAGGATCTGCCAGGCGCCGAGTTGGCGGCTGACGTGGTAGCGCCGGAACAGTCGGCGGCAGTCGTCGATGATCAGCGGACCAGCGCCCGGACGGTCCGTGACCGCCAACTTGGGCAGGAGAAGCTCTGCGGCGAAAGCGTTGGCACGCCGCTCGACAAGGACCGCAGCGCGGCCGCCGAGGACGTCCGCAAGGGGAAGCGCGCCGTCCCGATCCACCAGCAGGTGGCACAACTCGTGGGCCAGCGTCGCACGCGACCCGACGGCGCTGCGCGCATGGAGGCCGCGTTCGTTCAGGAGAACGGCCGGACCATGGCGGGGGCCCCAAACGGCAACAGCATCCACCGACTCCGCATCTGCCGGAAGGCGAATCGTCTCAACGGCGACCCCAAGTGCCCTCATTACGCGATGAATGTCGAGGCGGTCGCAGCGGCTGCCGCCGGGCAGATAGGGACGCAGTTCCTCGGCGAGGCGATAGCCCTGCTCGTACGGGATCTCCTGCCGCATCTCGTCCCGGACGCGGCAGGCTCGCGAGGACAACGCATCCAGCTCGGGGTTGGCCGTTCGACGGAGCTTCCGGATACGACGGACCACGGTGCGCAGCCCACGACGGCCAAGCGAGCGCGGCGCCATGCGGGCTGCGGCGAGGATCTCGTCCGGCTCGAAGCCGACATCCGCGGACACCGAGAACGGCAACCGCTCAATCTCGGCCTCCGGCAATCCCGCGTAGATGGACGCCAACTCGACCGGTCGACGGAGATCGCGACTCCGCCACGCGGCGACCGCAGCAACGGACCGCGCGTCTTCCGCTCCGTCGAGCCGGCGCTGGATCGCGTCGCCGAGATCGGTCAGGACTTGCAGGACGTGGTCCATCGGCAGCCACGCGATGCGAGAGCCGCCGACGACGACCGCGAGACGCCCCTGCCGCAACACGCGCAAGGGCCGCGCCGACAACCCGTGCAGCCATCGCGACATGTCGTGCCGCTCGAGCCAGTCGTAGGTCTCCTCCTCGATGGCCTCGCGCAGAGCAGCCGGCTTGGTCTCTCGGAGCTCGGCGAGGCGCGTCTCAACCTCGCCGGGATGCCTGGGACGCAGATGCTCCGGATACACCTCCTGCCATCGCAGGAAGGGCCACGACTCGGCCAGTCCCTCGAGCAGTTCGATCCAGGTCCACTCGATGGCGGAATCCGACTCAACCCGTCCGCCGCCCCAAATCGGCAGGCCTTCGAGCATCACGGTCAGGAGGCCGCGGGTCCGGTCAACGCCCGACCCTCGCGGCTCGACGTCCTGCCAGCACCCTGCGAACAGGAGGCCAGCCTCCGTCCCGATCCGGAAGTGGCCGCCGGTCACGGGCGCAACCATCGCCTCAACTCCCGGGCCATCCCAAGCACCTCGGCACGCCGTTCGAGCTCCCGACGAACGACCGGAGGCAAGGCCAACTCGCGGTCGGGATCCTCCGGGAAAGCATGGTACGACCGGCCTGGATTCGTCGGTTCCGCTCGATACAGCCAACCACGGTGGATGCACCAGATTCTCTTGGGGTACGGCCGATCCCAACCCCGCGGAGGAGACCAGGGGACTCCGGCGTTGAGGACCGCCTCCGCCTCGGCGTTCGTCACGTCCGCCGGGCACTTCCCGACGCGCTCACCCGTCGGCAAGACGATGAAGCCGGGCGCCGGGTGCGCCCACCGATGTTTCCTCTTCGGATTCTCGTCTGGCTCGTACCGCCACGTGCCCATCGTTCACCCAGGTCTGCGCCGCTCCAATGGTCGGCGACCGGACGCTAGCACCTGGCAGATCGGCTGGCAACCCAACCCCAGCGGGACGAACCAACAGGCGCGGACCCGCTCCCGCCCGGGATCGAAGGCGGCCGTGACGGTCTCCACCACCCTGGGCGACGTATCGGTCACGGGGCCGCCGGCGCTCTCAGCGGCCGTCTCGAGCGCGGCGCCGTCCGCCGGCGACCTACGATCCGACCGCCTGGCCGGCCACCCAGGCGGCGAAGCGCTCCAGCACCGACCGTTCCGTGGTGTAGGCGGCGTGGATGCGCCGGAGGTCGAGCCCGGTGTAGAGGTGCACCAGCACGTTGCGCAGGCCCGCCGCCGCGCCCATCGCGTCCGCCAGGTCCGGCGACAGGCCGCGGTGGTCGCGCAGGATGTCGAAGACGTTGCGGTACGTTGCCGGAGGCGGTGCCCCGGTGCGGGAGAGGAGGATCTCGCCCGCGTCGATCGCCGCCTGGAGGGCTTCCTGCAGCGCTTGTCGCACCATGCGGGACGCATCGCGGTCCCGCGCCAGCCGATCGAACGGCACATCGCGCGCATAGCGCTCCAGGTCGTCGAGCGCCGTGCGGAGCGCCGCCAGCACGTGAGGCAGGCGATCCTCAGGAGCCATGCGCCATCCGCTCCACGAACGCCCGTCGCGTCCGACGCAGCAGCGGTTCGACGTCGAGGTAATCGCGCACGGCATCGACCCAGAAGGTGGCGGCGAGCCCCGGGTCGTTCTCCGCGATGCGGATGCCCTCGCGCAGCACCTCGAACCGGAAGGCCGGCTCGGCGGTGCTCGTCACCGGACGGACGTCCCATGGGAGGCCGACGGCGACTTCCCGCTCCAGGATGCCCGCCAGCCGCTCGGCCACGCGCCACGGGTCGGCTCCCGGCCGTGGCAGGACCGCGAGGTCGACGTCCCGCGCCGGCTCGCCTCGCGCCACCGAGCCGTGCAGCCAGGCGGCGGCAGCCTCCGGCTCCCGAACGACCGCAGCCGAGGCGCGCCGCAGCAACGCCTGGCGCTCGGACGGCTCCAGCAGGCGGCGGCGGGGCTCGTCGTTCATGCCAGGGATCGTAGGCGTCGAACCCGATCCGGTCAAACCGCAGCCTGAGCCGACCTCACCAGGAGCCCGGCGGGGCGGGGTCGAATTCGGCGGCGGGTTTCTTGCGGCGGCTTGCGCGTCTGGTATGCTGCGCCCGGATCCCCGAGGGGTCCCGGAGGAAGGGTGGCATGGCGGATTCGAGGCGGGTGATGGCGGCGCGGATCCCGTTCCCGCAGGTGGTGGAGACGACGCACCGGGGCGAGCGTTCCTGGGACATCTATTCGCGGCTGCTCAAGGACCGGATCGTCTACCTGGGCACGGAGATCGATGACGACGTGGCAAACATCATTATTGCCCAGTTCCTGTTCCTGGAGTCGGAGGATCCGGAGAAGGACATCAACCTGTACATCAACACGCCCGGCGGTTCGGTGACGTCGGGGCTGGCGATCTACGACACGATGCAGTACATCCGGGCGCCGGTCGTGACGATCTGCGTGGGGCGGGCCGCCTCGATGGGGGCGGTGTTGCTGTCGGCGGGAGCGAAGGGGAAACGCTATGCGCTGCCGAACGCGCGGGTGTTGATCCACCAGCCGCTGGGCGGGGTTTCGGGGCAAGCTTCGGACATCGAGATTCACGCGCGGGAGATCCTGCACTTGCGGCAGACGTTGAACGACATCCTGGTGCGGCACACCGGCCAGCCGGCGGAGCGGATCCAGAAGGACACGGAGCGGGACTTCTTCATGGGTGCCGCGGAGGCCAAGGAGTACGGGATCATCGACGAGGTGATGCAGAGCCGGAAGTCCTGAGAGACGCGCGGCCATTCCTTGCGGGGGGCGCGGGGCGGGGTTAGAATCGCGGCGATGGCGGGGGGAACGGGGGAAGGAGCGGCCCGGTGGCGGAGCGGCGACGAGGCAACGGGACGACGCATATCCTGCAGTGTTCGTTCTGCGGCAAGACGCAGCGCGAGGTGAAGAAGCTGATCGCGGGTCCGACGGCGTACATTTGCGACGAGTGCGTCTCGTTGTGCAACGACATCATCGCCGAGGACGGGGGGCCCGAAGCGCCGCCAGCGCGCCGGCCGCTCCCCAAGCCGCAGGAGATCAAGGCCTTCCTCGACCAGTACGTCGTCGGCCAGGAGCTGGCGAAGAAGGTCCTTTCCGTCGCCGTGTACAACCACTACAAGCGGATCGACCAGGGCAAGGGCGCCAAGGAGGTCGAGATCCAGAAGGCGAACATCCTGCTGCTCGGCCCGACCGGCTGCGGCAAGACGCTCCTGGCGCAGACGCTGGCCAAGTTCCTGCAGGTGCCGTTCGCGATCGGGGATGCCACGACGCTGACCGAAGCGGGGTACGTGGGCGAGGACGTCGAGAACCTCGTCGTGGCGCTGCTGCAGAACGCCAACCACGACGTGGAGAAGGCGCAGCGCGGCATCATCTACATCGACGAGATCGACAAGATCGCCCGCAAGGGCGAGAACCCATCGATCACGCGCGACGTGTCGGGCGAGGGGGTGCAGCAGGCGCTGCTGAAGATCCTCGAGGGCACGGTGGCCAACTGTCCCCCGAAGGGCGGGCGCAAGCATCCGCAGCAGGACTTCATCCAGGTCGACACCACGAACATCCTGTTCATCTGCGGCGGCGCGTTCGTCGGGCTCGAGAACATCATCGAGGCGCGCATCGGGAACAAGACGATGGGGTTCGGGGCGCGCGTCGAGTCCCGGCGGGAGAAGAAGGTCGGCGCCGTGCTGCGGGAGTGCCAGCCGCAGGACTTGCTGAAGTTCGGCATGATCCCGGAGTTCGTCGGGCGTCTCCCGGTGATCGCCGCGCTGCACGAGCTCGACCGGGCGGCGTTGATCGATGTCCTGACCAAGCCCCGGAACTGTCTGGTCAAGCAGTACCAGCGGCTCCTCGAGATGGACGGCGTCCAGCTCCGTTTCACCCCCGCGGCGCTCGAGGCGGTGGCGGACGAGGCGGTCCGGCGTCAGACGGGGGCGCGCGGCCTGCGGGCGGTCTTCGAGGCGGCGATGCTGGACGTGATGTACGAGGTCCCGTCGCTGGAGGGGGCTCGCGAGGTGCTGGTGGATGAGGAGGTGATCCGGGCCGGCAAGCGGCCGATGGTGGTGTACGACAAGAAGAGCGCCGAGCCCGCCCGGGCCGGCTGAGGCGACCGATGGCGGATTCGGATTCCAGGACCGGCGGGCGCATCCGGCAGCTCCCGCTGCTGCCGTTGCGCGACATCGTGATCTTCCCCCACCAGGTGGCGCCGCTGTTCGTCGGCCGCGAGAAGAGCGTCGCCGCCCTCCAGGCCTCGCTTGCCGCCGACAAGCAGATCCTCTTCGCGGCCCAGAAGAAGGCCAAGACCAACGATCCGGCCCCGGCCGATATCTACGGCGTCGGCACCGTGGCCACGATCCTCCAGCTCCTGCGCCTGCCCGACGACACGGTGAAGGTGCTGGTCGAGGGCAAGACGCGCGCCGTGATCCGCCAGCACCTCTCCTCCGAGCGGTACTTGCTCGTCGCGGCCGAGGAGGTGGTCGAGACGGCGACCCGCGACACCGAGACCGAGGCGGTGATGCGGACGGTCCGCGCGACGTTCGAGCAGTACGTGCGGATCAACCGCCGCATTCCCCCCGACCTGATCATGAGCGTCCAGACGATCGAGGACCCCAGCCAGCTCGCCGACACGATCGTCGTCCACCTCTCCTCCGTCAAGCTCACCGACCGCCAGGCCGTCCTCGAAACCTTCGACCCCCGCGCCCGGCTCGAAACCGTCTTCCGGCTGATGCAGGCGGAGATCGAGATCCTCCAGGTCCAGCGCCGCATCCGCTCCCGCGTCAAGAAGCAGATGGAGAAAGACCAGCGGGAGTACTACCTCAACCAGCAGAAGCAGGCGATCCAGAAGGAACTGGGGGAGCAGGACGAGTTCAAGGCCGAGATCGCGGAGCTCGAGCAGAAGATCCGGGACAAGCCGCTCAGCGACGAGGCGCGCGACCGGGTGGAGAAGGAGCTGCGAAAGCTCAAGCTGATGAGCCCGATGAGCGCCGAGGCGACGGTGGTCCGCAACTACATTGACTGGGTGCTCGCGGTCCCCTGGACCGAACGCTCCGAGGAGAACCGCGACATCGCCCGGGCCCAGGCGATCCTCGAGGAGGACCACTACGGGCTCAAGAAGGTGAAGGAACGGATTCTCGAGTTCCTCGCCGTCAACACGCTCGTCGGCAAGCTCAAGGGACCCATCCTCTGCTTCGTCGGTCCCCCGGGCGTCGGCAAGACCTCAGTTTCCAAGTCGATCGCGCGCGCGACCGGGCGCAAGTTCGTGCGAATGAGCCTCGGGGGAGTGCGGGACGAGGCGGAGATCCGCGGCCACCGGCGGACGTACATCGGCGCGCTGCCCGGCAAGATCATCCACAACATGAAGAAGGTTGGCGTCGTCAACCCGGTCTTCCTCCTCGACGAGGTCGACAAGATGACCGTCGACTGGCGCGGCGACCCCGCCTCCGCCCTGCTCGAAGTGCTCGACCCCGAGCAGAACTTCATGTTCAACGACCATTACCTCGACCTGGACTACGACCTCTCCAGCGTGATGTTCATCACCACGGCCAACACCCTGGCCGGCATCCCGGTCCCGCTCCAAGACCGGCTCGAGATCATCGAGATCCCCTCCTACACCGAGTTCGAGAAGCTCAACATCGCCGTCCAGTACCTGGTGCCCCGTCAGCGGGAGGCGTGCGGGCTGGTCGACGAGAAGGTGGAGTTCTCCGAGAGCGCCATCCGGGCGATCATCAACCACTACACCAAGGAAGCCGGCGTCCGGCAGCTCGAGCGGGAGATCGCCTCGGTGTGCCGCAAGATCGCGATCGATGTCGTGCGCCGCCGCAACGGCGAGCCGGGCGTGCAGGACATCCTGCCGTCCGACCCCGACGGGGGGATCCGCGTGGCGGCCAAGCACCTCCCCAAGCTGCTGGGCATTCCGAAGTACAAGGTGGGGAAGGCCGAGCGGCGGAGCGAGGTGGGGGTGGCGAACGGCCTGGCGGTGACCGCCACCGGGGGCGACCTGCTGACGGCCGAGGTGGCGACGGCGCCCGGATCCGGCAAGCTCGTCCTCACCGGCAAGCTCGGCGACGTGATGCAGGAATCCGGCCAGGCCGCCCTGTCCTACGTCCGCTCCCGCGCCACGCATCTCGGGCTCGCCGAGGACTTCTACAAGAACCTCGACGTCCACGTGCACTTCCCCGAAGGCGCCGTCCCCAAGGACGGCCCCTCCGCCGGGATCACGATCGCCACCGCCCTCGTTTCCGCCCTGACCCGCATCCCCGTCAAGGGCGACGTGGCGCTCACCGGCGAGATCACGCTTCGCGGCCGGGTCCTGGCCGTCGGCGGCTTGCGCGAGAAGCTGCTCGCCGCCCACCGCGGCAACATCGCCACCGTGATCATGCCCAAGGAGAGCCGCAAGGACCTCAAGGACGTCCCGCGCCGGGTGCTGCAGTCGCTGCGCCTGGTGCTGGTCGAGCACATGGACGAGGTGCTGCGCGAGGCGCTCGTGCTGGCCGACCCCGACTCGTTCCTGGGCGACGTCCCGCCCCCGATGGAATACCGCGGCGGGCAGCTCTACGTGCCCGACCGTCCCGAGGCGCCCGAACCGCCGGCGGCGCCCGCGGCGCCACCCGCGGCTCCCCCCGCCGAGCAGCTACCCCAGTAGCGGCAGGCCCGACCCCGGATCGCCGCGCCAACCCCCGCCGCGCCCCGCGCACCGCCCGCCCCTCCCGCGCCGGTCCCGTCCCGCCCGCCGCGCCAACCCCCGCCGCGCCCCGCGCACCGCCCGCACGTGCCGCACCCCTGCCCTTCCGCGCTCCGGCGCGGGGAACTTGCCCCCCGCAGGCCGAAGCGGGATATTCGTTGCGCGAGTCCCGGGCGGGGATTCGCACCGGGCTCGGGTCCGGCGGGAGGACGCAGGATGGGCCGCAGGCGCGTCGGCGCAACCTTTTCCCCGGGGCCAACGGCCCGACGGCGCGTCGGCGTGCTGGGAAGCGGACCGACGAACGGCCGCGACTCGTCGCCCACCGCCGACGAGGCCTGCGCCAGGGCCCTGGAACGGCTGGGGCACGAGGTGGTCCGGATCCCGCTCGACGGCGAACTCGACCGGACCCTGCGGCAAGCGAACCTCGACGCCGTCTTCCTCGCCCGCCGCGACCGCCGCGCGGAAGACGGCTGCGTCCAGGGGCTGCTGGAGCTGCTCCGCATCCCCTACACCGGCTCCGGAGTGCTCGCCTCGGCCCTGGCGACCGACCGGCTCCGCTCCAAGGAGATCTTCCGGCTCCACAACATCGCCACCCCGCCCTACTACGCGCTCGGCGCCGCCGACGCGGAGCGCTGTGCGGCGATCCACGGATCGTTCGGCTTCCCCGTCGTGGTCAAGCCACGCCGGGCGGGGGCACGCGTCGGCGTGTCGATCGTGCATGACGCGGCGGATCTGCCGGAGGCGGTGCGCGAGGCGCTGCGACACGACGACGAGGCGGTGGTCGAGCGCTACATCCGGGGGAAGGAGGTCTGCGTCGGGTTGCTCGACGGCCGCGTGCTGGGCGCGATCGAGGTCGTCTCGCCGGACGATTCCGCCGGCGGATCGATCCCCGCGCCGGACCGGGTCGAGGGTCGCTTCCCGGCGCGGCTCTCGCCGGCACGCTGCCGCTGCGTGCTCGCGCTGGCCGAGCAGGCGAACCGCGCGCTGGGATGCACCGGCGCCTCGCGGGTCGACCTCCTGGTCACCGAAGGGGACAACGAGTACGTGCTCGACGTGAACCCGCTGCCCGAGACGACGCCGGACAGCCTGCTCGCGAAGATCGCCGCGGGAGCGGGATACGACTTCGACCGGCTGGTGGCGGCGATCCTGGCCGGCGCGCGACTGCACGCGGGCGGGATGACCTCGAACGCGAC
>Ga0068707_1002596_pt1 | contig 12690 bp, 12 predicted proteins | sample YNPNPMetaG_FD_66600 | JGI IMG/M metagenome (GOLD analysis project Ga0068707, IMG submission 66600) | Anoxygenic and chlorotrophic microbial mat microbial communities from Yellowstone National Park, USA - YNP NP MetaG | ecosystem: Environmental > Aquatic > Thermal springs > Hot (42-90C) >... | reverse complement strand
CCGGTTTTCCGCCAGTGTCTTACGCACAATCTGATGTTCCTCGTGGTGTCGTTGGTCGTGACCATACCGTTGGCTCTGTTTTTCGCGTCGGTGCTTGCCGGGCGGCTGAGGGGAGCACACGTATACCGGGCGATGTACCTTTTCCCCAACGTAATATCCATTGTCGCGGTTGCTGCGCTGTGGTCGTTCATATACCACCCGACTTTCGGGATTCTGAACGCGCTGCTCAAGAGCGCGGGGCTGGAGCGTTTCGTCACCGGATGGCTTGGAGAGCCGAAGACCGCCCTGCCCTGCATCATAGTGACGAGCATTTGGTACTCGCTGGGATTCTACATAGTCCTGCTGCTCGCAGGGATTCAGAGCATCCCGAGGTCGTTCTATGAGGCGGCCTGGATAGACGGAGCGGGAGGATGGCAGTCGTTCCGCCACGTCACCGTTCCGCTGGTGTGGGAGATACTCAAGCTCGCGGTGATCTATCTGATCATACACACGATCAACATCTTCGGGTTGGTTTGGGTCATGACCGAAGGCGGCCCCAACTTTCACACGGAAACGCTGCTTACCTATCTCTACCGCCAAGCGTTTGTTCAGAGCAACTTCGGTTACGCAACCGCGCTCGGAGTCGTCGTGTTCGCCGTCATCTTCGGAATCTCGCTTGCCGCAAGCCGCCTTATGCGGCGTGAAACGGTGGAGTACTGATGCGCGGTTCGCTGCAGGGTCAAAGGGGAACCTCAGGCGGCACAAGAGGCGGCGGCTTCCGTGCGGCGGTGCTCCACGCTGTGCTCATCGCCTATTCGTTCGTAGTGGGCTACCCGATGTTGTGGCTGCTGCTGGCGTCCCTGAAGAGCTCGAGGGAGCTGTTCGAGAAGCCATGGGGGCTGTGTTCTTCACCGCAGTGGGCCAACTTCGCAAAGGCCTGGACGGAGGCGGGCATCGGCCGATGTTTTGTAAACAGTGTCTTCGTGACCGGTGTCTCGATGTTCTTTATCCTGTTGATCGGTTCGATGGCGGCGTATGCACTTGCGAGGTTCGTCTTTCCCGGGCGAAGCGTTATTCACACCGCCTTCGTGAGCGGGATGATGTTCCCCGTGTTCTTGGGGATTGTGCCGCTGTTTCTGCTGCTAAGGAACCTAGGTATGTGGGACAACTACTTCGGCCTCATCACCGTCTACGTCGCGTACTCACTCTCGTTCACCGTGTTTGTGCTCACCGGGTTTTTCAAACAACTGCCGACCGAGATTGCCGAGGCCGCGTTGATCGACGGCTGCTCCCACTTCGCCGTGTTCCGAAGGATCATGCTTCCGCTGGCGAAGCCCGGCCTAATCGCCGCCGGCATATTCAACTTTTTCGGGATCTGGAACGAGTATCCCCTGGCCCTTGTGATCATCTCGACGGACAGCCTGCGCACCCTGCCGCTTGGGATAGCCAACCTGCTGATGGTCCAACACTACGAGACCGACTGGGGCGCGCTTTTTGCGGGCCTCGTGATCGTGATGCTGCCCACTCTTGTGGTCTACCTCATATTTCAGCGGCAGATCACGGAGGGTCTGACGGCCGGTGCGCTTAAGGGTTGACCGGCAGGCCTGACAATCCTCCGACCGCGCTCACGATCCCAGCTCTCTCGCCACCTCTTTGAGTTGCGCGATGATGGGGATATTCTGCGGGCATTTGGGTTCGCACTCGCCGCATTCGACGCAATCTTCGGCACGCTTGCCGCGCTTCGGACGCTCGGGATTGCTCACGCTCCTGTAGCCCGCGCGAGCATACTCCGTCAGGCCGTACAGCCTGTGCAGGTTCATGAGCCGGAAGTTCTCCGGGATGTTCACTTCGTTAGGGCAGGGCATGCAGTACCGACAGCCCGTGCAGTAAAGGTCGGACAAGCGCTGCACCTCCGCAAGAGCGGCCTCTACAGCTTTCTTTTCCTCGAGCGTCAACGGCTCTTCGCGGCTCGCAACAGCCGCGTTTTCTTCGACCATCTCGATGGTGTTCATGCCCGAAATCGCGCAGGTGACGTTCGGGTTCGAAAGAACAAACCGCAGAGCGATCTCGGCGTTGCTTGCGACAGGTGTCGGTATCAGCTTTCTTATCTGCTCTGAAGGTGCGGCCAGTCGGCCCCCGCCCACCGGGCCCATCACGATCACGCCCATTCCGCACGCGTTTGCGTGTGCGATGGCGATCTCGTTCCTGCGGTCTAGGAGGTTATACTGCACCGTCATTCCCTCGAACTCGCCGGTGTCGATGAGCTTGATCATGTTCTCAGGCGTGTCGTGGCAGGAGAAGCACACGTGCTTGATGAGGCCTTGGTCACGTGCTTTCCGGACGGCTTCCATCCCCCCACCCTGAACGAGGAATTCCTCATAGTTCTGCCATCTCAGGGAGTGGACGACCTGGTAAAAGTCGATGCAGTCGATGTCGAGAGTTTCCAGCGACGTGTTGAGCCTGCTCCACCAACCCTCGACCGTGTTATCTTGAAGCGGATTCTTGGTCGACACGTATACCTTGTCGCGCCAACCCTTTAGGGCACGGCCGCAGATGCGCTCACTTTCGCCGTAACCGCGGGCGGTGTCCAGATAGTTGACGCCGAGCTCGAACGACCGCCGAATAACCTCCACCGCATATTCCTCGTCCTGCGGCAGCCTCATCGCGCCGAATCCCAACGCAGACAGTTTGACCCCGGTGTTTCCAAACTCACGATACTGCAAAGGATGTCCTCCTAGTTCGAAAGCCGACGCCCGCCGATTCATCAGGCGGGCGAGGCTTTACACTGGCCGAAATGCTCACAGGTCCCATTTTACCGCATACGAACCCGAAATACCACCTGGCCTCGGAACGACGACTCACGATCCTTGAGGACGGCCTAGCGCCGATCGAGTCCGGGCCGTCGGTCTTGGCCGGCCTTGACAGTGCATCACGCCCCCCGTATAATGGCCCCGGCTGAACACGCACAGTGACCATCGCGGATGCGGTGCCGACCGACAATCATAGATGACCCAGACCAACACCCAGGCTGCCTCGAAAAACGACACCATTCTTCGCTGGACGATACACCTCGCGCCCGAACATCCGCTTAAGCTCCTGTGTGCGCTCGGAGTCATCGCGCTCGTATCGGTTGCGGCACACAGGGTAATCGGTCCGCTGGGATCAATGGCCGTGGCCGCAGCGCTTGTAGGGTCGCTGGCGGACTTCCTTTTTCCCATTACCTACGAGATCAAACCGGACCGGGTGACGTGCAGAATGCTCTTCAAACAGGCGGAGATAATGTGGCGCGACGTGCGAAAATGCTATCTCGACGCACACGGCATCAAGCTCAGCCCGCTTGCGCGCCCTTCAAGGCTTGAGGCTTTCAGAGGGGTCTATTTGCGGTTCGACCGGAACAAAGAGCAGGTTATCGAAGCGGTGCGCACAATGAGGGAGGGACAGTGTTAGGCGTTCAGCTCGACGGGCCGCTTTCGGAAGACGAACGCAACGCGCTGGTGGACCGGATCGCCCGGCACATTGTCGCTCGCCGACTTGAGACCCCGGCGGTGTTCTTGCTGGAAACCCACAAGCCGCTGTCGTTTGTGGCGAGCCAAGCCGTCCTGGTTGCCATGCCGTTTCTGGCCCCGCTCGTGGGGGTGCAGAAGACGGCGGAGTTCAGCAGGCTGCTGTCGGACCGCGCAAATGTGGAGCTCTTGATAAGCCGAATAGAAGAACTCGCTGACGAAAGGGATGAGGCTGCCAAGACCCCCTAGCTCGTAGGAACGGGCAGCGATGCGCTATGGGTGAAACCAGTCAATACGCAAACCCGGCGGTGTGGATAGTCGAAGGCCTGCTGGTGTTCTTCATCATTTGGAAGATCCTCTCGGCCAGACGTGGACGAGAGCTTTTCATCAGAAGAATACCCGGACTGTCGGCCCTTGACGAGGCGGTCGGCCGAGCCACTGAGATGGGCAGGCCCATGCTTTTCGCACCCGGACTTTCCGGGCTCGATATCGTCGGGCTGCAGTCCATGTCGATTCTGTCGCACGTCGTGCGGCGGGCGGCCAAGTACGGCAGCAGAGTCATTGTCCCACTTGCCGATCCGGTCTTGTACACGGTGGCCGAGGAAGTTGCCAAAGACGCATATGCGGCCGAAGGCGTCCCGGAGCGATTCGCCCCCGAGGATATCCGATTTCTATCCGACAGGCAGTTTGCGTGGGCCTCGGGAGTCGTGGGCATTCTGCACCGCGAGCAAGTCGCGTCCGCGTTTTACTTCGGGTACTACTATGCGGAGTCGCTCATCCTGTCGGAAAACGGCCAGATGGTCGGCGCGATTCAGGTAGCCGGCACACCGGCTACGACACAGATTCCGTTTTTCCTGGCGTCCTGCGATTACACCATAATCGGCGACGAGTACTACGCCGCGAGTGCGTACCTTTCGCGTGAGCCGACACTGCTGGGCAGCCTAGTCGGACAGGATTTGGGCAAGCTGGTGATCGTCGGGCTGATAGTTCTGGGCGCCGTCACGGTGACCGTGCAGTCGCTTTGTCCGGGCGCGCAGTGGCTCTGCGATCTTGCCAACCTTTTCATAAAATACTTTCCGAGGAGCTAGGACCACATGGGGGTAGTTTGGCATTGGTTGGCGGCGCCGCGTGAGGGCTGGTATTTGGCTGCTTTCATCATAGCGGCCCTGGTTCTCGGAGGAACGGCGCTCGCGATGCTGACCTCCACACCGCCGCGGTATCGCAAGACCGTCGTGATGGTGGTGACGTTTGTGGCCGGGCTTTACTACTCGCTGGAGTTCCTGCTGCCGCCGGAGGCCTGGTTCTTCACGAAGCCCCACAGGAACCCGCTGACCGAAGCACAGCCCGTAGTCGCAACACTGGCTCAGATCGTATCGAGCTTCGCACTGCTTTTGGGCGTGTGGAACCTGTTCTTGATACACGGCAGGGCCGTCGCTAAGAGAAGCGCAGGATGGTATAACAGCGCGGCGTTCTTTGTAGCCTTCTTCGGCATACTGGCAGCCGGACTCCTCAAAGACGCGGCCGCGGGCAAGAGCGGGCAAGTAGCCGAGAATGTCTATCTCGTGTTGTTCAACGGGTTCTTGACCTCGCTCGATTCAACGATGTTCTCCTTGATCGCGTTTTATATCGTTTCCGCGGCATATCGCGCCTTTAGGATCAAATCTCTGGAAGCGGCGCTGATGATGGCGGCTGCGGCGATTATCATGTTGGCGCTCGTACCCGTGGGCGCGGTTATCACGAACTGGCTGCCTGAGCACGGCATCCTGTCCGCGTTCAGGATCGAGAGAGTCGGCTACTGGCTCCTGACCGGCCCGAATATGGCCGCACAAAGGGCGATCGCGTTCGGCGTGGCCGTCGGAGGGCTTGCGATGGGCCTCAGGATCTGGCTCAGTCTGGAGAGAGGAAGTTTCTTCGATCGACAGCTCTAGCCTGCGGCCCTGCGTGATGTGAAGAGTATTGTGCGGCTTCGCCGCGGTCTAACCACGTGCTTTCGGCGGCGCCGGCTTGGGCTGCGCCGCCTGCGAGGACTGTGATGCTCACGCGACTGCAAAACATAGACCGGCGCGTTCTCTACTTGCTGATAGCGGCGGTGATTGCCGTCCCACTCCTGCAGAGGCCGAGGCGGCACCCCGGCATCGTATTCAGCGAGGTCAGAAACGCCTATAACACGCTCGACCGGGTACCCAAAGGCAAGATAGTGATTCTGTCCACCGTTTGGGGCCCCGGCACGCGTGCGGAGAACGAGCCGCAGACCAGGGCACTCATGACCCACCTCTTCCAAAACGGAACCCGATTCGTAGTCCTGAGCTGGGACCAGCTCGGGTCGCAGTTGACCTACGACGACGGCGCGGAGATTGCCAAGCGAATGGGCAAACGTTACGGAACGGACTGGGGGCACCTGGGGTACAATCCCGGCCCGATGTATGCGATCATCCGGGGCATGGGCAAGAATTTTGCCGGCGTGTTCAAGGTGGATAGGTTCGGCAAGAAGCTCAAGGATATACCGCTGACCTCCCACGTGCGCGACCACCGAGACATCGGGGCGGTCGCGGAGATCACCCCGTCCGGCACCGTTTCCGCGTGGATCGCCTATTTCAACCAGCCCTACAACGTGCCTTTGATCTTCTGTCCCACCGCGGTGATGTCGGCGGAAGCCTATCCTTACCTGGACTCCGGGCAGCTCAGCGGCATGCTGAACGGGGTCATCGGAGCAGCCCAATACGAAACCCTCATAGGAATGGGCGACCAGCCCACTGACGCCGCCGCTTCTGCGTGGGCGCTCTCATCGGCTCACATATTCATCATCCTCCTCATTATCCTGGGCAACATCGGATATGCCCTCACCCGCCGCAAACCCCGTGCCGCAGGAGGGACCCGAATTGGTTGATTGGTTGAACGCCAACGCAAAGTCGATAGTGATTTGGTGCGGGGCGCTGTCCACGTTCGCCATATACAGCGTGCTGTTTGCGGAGAACCGGTTCTACCGCGTGTTCGAGCACATATTCATCGGGCTTGCGGCAGGTTTCGGCGTATACATCACGTGGTCGCAGGTACTGGCTCCCAAGTGGTGGCAGCCGATGGTGGACAAGGGCCATTGGTACTGGGCTTTCGCCGCCGTTCTCGGCAGTATGTTCTACTTCATGTATTCCGGCAGGCACGCCTGGGTCAGCCGCGTCATATTCGGCCTTTTCATGGGGCTGTCTGCGGGACTGATGTTTCGCGACCTTTACGAGATCTATTTCCCACAGATGGGCGCGTCGATGAAGCCGATCGTCGGCGGATCGATAGGCGTATGGGAGAGCATCAACACGGTTATTTTTTACGTGATTCTGCTTTCTTGCATGACGTATTTCTTCTTCAGTTTCGAGCACGGAAACCGAGTGATACGCCGAACGGCCGCAGCAGGACGATGGTTTCTGATGATCGGTTTCGGGGCGATTTTCGGCGCCACCGTTATGGGGCGGATGACTTTGTTCATCGGCCGCGTCAATTTCCTCGTCAACGAGTGGCGGCCCAGCGTCACCAGCGCGTGGCAGCATACGGCGTTTCGGGTTGTCGTGATAGCGGCGCTGCTCGCCTGTGCGTTTCTTGTCTATCGATCCGTCTCGTCTCGTCGCAAATCTCCTCCTGCCGCGTAACAAGCTCCACAACGCCGGCAATCCCAGCCGGCCACGACGGATTGACCGGCCGGCCAAACTTCTGCAAACCGCTCCGCACCCGCACGACTGTTTTTTTGCAGCGCACGGCTTGTCCATTGGGCGGTTGGCACGGATTGTGCAGCCCCTTCGGGCGGTAGTTCCTGTGCCCCTTACAGGCACTGCCGCCTTTGGAGGGAGCGTGCAATCGAGATGGTCAAGTGCTTCTGGTGTGGAGCAGAGAACGACCGGCACCAGGACACGTGCTGCGTCTGCAGAAGAAAGCTGCAGTGGTCAACGTTTTTCAAGGGCGTGTTGCGGCCCTCGGTAGGGTGTCTGGTAGGCGCTCACGCTAGGATAGCCGGCCGGAACCTGGGACGTCCGCGGTTTGTTTCGTAATCCCGCGCATTCTGTGCTGACATCGCGCGCTGAGGAGCGGTCAGTCACGTATGCATGTTCCGTGCCTTCTCGCCCATATCGAGCTCGCCTCTGCGCCGAGAACCGCCACCACTGCCGAGTAGTTGATCCATATCAAGAGCACCACCACCCCGGTCAGCGATCCGTAGATCCTACCGTAAGACGCGTATCCGGACAGGTAGAAGCTGAACCCGATCTTGGCTGCCTCCCACAACGCTCCCGCAAACAGTCCGCCGAAGAGAGCCGACCGGAACGGGACCCGCGCATAAGGCAGGAACTTGTACATAAGCGTGAACGCCAAGATAGTCCCCGCGAGCGGAACCACATAACTTGAAAGGCTCCAAATCCACGGCCAATTGGAGGGCACAAGCCCGAGTATTCTGATGTTTGCGCTCCTTAGGGCCTCAAGACCTGCGGTTATTCCGAACGATAGAACGAACAGCATCCCCGCGCCTATCAGCATTGCCACAGCCACGAGCCGCCTGACCACGAACATTCGCTGCCGCTCGATGTTCCAAGCGACGTTGATTGCTCTTTCCAAGACGGTCATTAGCGACGTGCCCGACCAAATCAGCATGACGACGCCGATACCGGTCGCGGCATCCCGGCCGCGTACTATCTCTTCTATCACCGCCTGAAGCCTGAGTTCGTTTCTCGGCGAGAGCGCCGGAGCATAATCTCGGATGAGAGAGTAGACGGCGTCCTTTGCACGTTCCGGGGAGCCCAGAAGGTAGCCGAGCCCGGCAATGGCCAGGATCATAAGCGGCACAAGCGAAACGAATAGATAGAACGCAAGAGCGGCCGCCACCAGGCTGCCGTTGTCCTGGGTGTATTCGCGGACCAGCTCCTTCAAGAAGGCGATCGCGTTCGACATCGGCTTGGGGAGTCGCATGCCGGCCATCGGGGAATACTTACAGCGCCGGCGACGCGATTCCTCTCAGACCGCCCCTATTCCGGCGCGAAAACCGGCCCGACGCGGACGAGTCCGGCAGCCGCGAGTGAGGAAACGCCGGATCGCACACCGAGTTCTCGGGCCCGTCCCGGCAGGGGTGGTGGAGGCTAGCGGATTCGAACCGCTGACCTACTGCGTGCAAAGCAGTCGCTCTCCCAGCTGAGCTAAGCCCCCACAGCTCGACGATAGTAGTGGCGGTTGAGGACGTCGAGCCGCTGCTCGACAGGGTTTGCGGTATTGGTGGGCCTAGTTGGATTCGGACCAACGACCTCACCCTTATCAGGGGTGCGCTCTAACCAACTGAGCTATAGGCCCACGACAGCCCTGAGGCCAACAGGACGACAATGCCGTCATCCGGGAGTTATTATATGCGGCGCGGGGATCTCCTGTCAATACCGATTCGCGCGACTCGGCGGGGTCTTTGCTCGTAGAGTTTGCCGGCGCGTCCGTTCCTTGTGTCTGGTCGTGCGAGACCCATGCTTCTTGACCGAACTCCCACCGAAAAACTCGCAAAGAGCACAGTTCCGGTAGTTTGCCCGGCGCGGAAAGGTACATTAAGTGAGGAGTTGATCGGACATGCTGGTCACCTTCGTCAACGTAGTAAGCTGCGAGAACCCCTTGTGCAGGGAGTTCGGTAAGATACCGCCCGGCGTTCCTCGGCGTCGATTCTACTACTGTCCGGTGTGCGGAACGGTCAGCGCGGCGCGGGCGGTCGATGCCCGGCTTGCCGCCTCTCCCGAACGGTACGAGCGCTATCTCCGGGAGCAGTTGCGGCGCAGCGGCGAAGCGGAAAACATGCCGTTCCGTGAAGGGACCGCCTTTTCGGTCGACGAACAAACAGTTCGAGTCTAGACAGTCCGTAACTAGCGGCCGTGCCTCGACCGCACACGCCTTGGCGCCGGCAGGTATTGCCTCAGCGCCGATATTCACTAGAGCAGTTTCGAATAAACGGGCAAATGATCTTTCGCATGGACGCGACCTTTCAGCCGTTCGAGAACCGACAGCAGGCAGGGGCCGAGCTGGCCCTTGCCCTGACTCATCTCAAAGGGACCGACTCCATAGTCCTAGCCATCCCGCGCGGCGGCGTAGTCGTAGGCTACGAGGTTGCCGCCGCACTCGGACTCGAGCTTGACGTCATTGTTCCGCGCAAAATACCGGCCCCCGAGCAGGAGGAGCTCGCCATCGGGGCCGTGGCGAGCTGGGGCGACCACGAGCGCATCATCGATGAATACTCAGTTAGGTTCCTCGGCGTCGGCGAGGACTACATAGAACGCCAGGTGCAGATCCAGCTCGCCGAAGTCAATCGCCGCCTTCAGGCCTATCGCGGCACCACCGAGCCGCCGCAAATCGCAGGCCGCAACGTCATCCTAGTAGACGACGGGATTGCCACAGGCTACACGACGCGCGCTGCCGCTGTAGCGCTTCGCAAGCTCGGCGCCGCGCGTGTCGTCCTCGCGGTCCCAGTGGGACCGCCGGATTCCGTGGAGATGCTGCGGCCCTTCGTGGATGAGCTGGTGTGTCTGAGGACCCCTACGCCGTTCATGGCGGTCGGGTGCTGGTATCGCGACTTCCGCCAAGTCTCGGACGCCGAGGTGATCGATCTTCTGGAGAAGGCGCGGTCGAACACGCCGTAACGGCTCGCGTCGCGGTTGGTGCCTTCAGCGACGCACCGAGACACGCGGGATACGCGTCAACCGGCGGCTTCGGTCTTGGTTCGTTTTCGCGCCCCGTTCGGTTCCAGGGCGAGCCTGAGCACCTGATCGACCGAGTCCACGTATTCGATCCGCATCGACCGACGTATGTCTTCGGGAACGTCCTCTTCGACGTCCTTGCGGTTGTCTTTGGGTACGATCACGGTCTCTACTCCGGCGCGCCGGGCTGCCAGAATCTTTTCCTTGATCCCGCCGACCGGCAGAACCTTGCCGCGCAGAGTGATCTCGCCCGTCATGGCGGTCCTCGGCTTGACCCTTCGGCCGGAGAGCAGGGAGGCGAGCGCCGTGACCATGGTGATACCCGCCGAAGGACCGTCCTTTGGGATCGCGCCTGCCGGGACGTGCAAGTGTATGTCGGACTTGCTGAAGAAGTCCTCGGCGATGCCGAGATCCCGCGCGTGCGTGCGAACGTAGCTCAAGGCGGCATGTGCGGATTCTTTCATCACGTCGCCGAGCTGGCCCGTAATTGCAAGCTGCTTTCCGCCCCGCATCTTGGTAGCCTCGACAAACAGCACGTCGCCGCCCGTCGGCGTCCAAGCGAGCCCAACGGCCACCCCGGGTTCGTTGGTGCGGTCGGCGAGCTCCTCGAACGTGTAGCGCGGCACCCCCAAGAACTCACGAACCAGCTTCACGTCAACTTTCACCGGCTCCGTTCGTCCCTCGGCAAAAGCGCGAGCGGTTTTGCGGCAGATTGACGCGATTTGGCGTTCCAGGTTCCTCACGCCCGCCTCCCGCGTGTACCCGCGGATGATCTCGAGGATCCCCCGCTTGGTGAACGTGATGTGCTCGCCTTTCTTGAGGCCGTGCTCGTCAAGCTGCTTCGGGATCAGATGGCGCTTGGCGATCTCCAGCTTTTCCTCTTCCGTGTAGCCCGCGATCTCCAGGACCTCCATGCGGTCCCTCAGAGGCGGCAGCACGGTGTCGAGCACGTTCGCTGTGGTGATGAAGAGAACCTTCGAAAGGTCGAATGTGACCTCCAGGTAGTGGTCCCGGAAGGTAGAGTTCTGCTCCGGGTCAAGCACTTCCAAGAGCGCTGACGACGGATCGCCCCGAAAGTCGGCACCGACCTTGTCTATCTCGTCAAGCATGAACACCGGGTTGTGCGAACCGGCCCGCTTTATGCCCTGTATGATCTGGCCCGGAAGCGCTCCGATGTAGGTGCGGCGGTGGCCGCGTATCTCGGCCTCGTCGCGAATGCCGCCCAGGCTCATCCGCACGAACTTGCGCCCGAGAGCGCGCGCGATCGACCTTCCCAGAGACGTTTTCCCGACTCCCGGCGGGCCCACGAAACACAGAATCGGATGCCTTATCTCGCCGACCTGTTTGAACTTACGGACGGAGAGATATTCGAGAATTCTGTCCTTGACCTTGTCGAGGCCGTAATGGTCCTCGTCGAGAGTTCGGTGGACAAGCGGGATGTCGAGATTGTCCTCGGTATAGACGTTCCACGGCAGGCTGATCAGCCAATCGATGTAGGTGCGAGCGACGGTATACTCCGGAGCGGCGGGAGGCATGTGGCTGAGTCTGTCCAGCTCGCGCAGGGCTTCCTTTTCGGCCTCCTCGGGCATTTTGGCTTCGGCGATCTTGGTCCGTAGTTCCTCGATTTCGGCCGTGCGTTCATCGGTCTCTCCCAACTCGCGCTGAATGGCTTTGAGCTGCTCGCGAAGGTAGTATTCGCGCTGGGTCTTGCCCATCTCCGAATGGACCTGCGACTGTATCTTGCTGCCGAGTTCGAGGACGTCCACCTCGCGCATCAGGATGGCGAGCAGCTTCATCAAGCGCGCCCTCACGCCGCGGGTTTCGAGCAAGTCCTGCTTCTCGGGGATAGGTATGGGGAGGTGTAGGGCGATCGTGTCCGCGAGCACCCCGGGCTTCGGTATGCTCTGCGCGATATTCTGCAGCTCATCGTGGAGGCTTGGAGTAAGCGCAACGACCTTCTGAAACGCGGTCGCAACGTTGCGCCTGAGCGCCTCGATTTCCATGCTTTCGCTTTCGGTCCAGTCCTGGATGTCGGGCAGTTCCTCGACCTTGACGCGTATGTAAGGCTCCGTCTGAACCACTTCGGTAATGCGTATGCGCCGAAGGCCCTGAACGATCAGCCGCTGGTGCTCGGGAAGCCGAAGCATTGTGTGGATAGCCGCAGCGACGCCGATTTCGTAGATGTCGGAAGGCTGCGGAGCCTCGACGTTGGGGTCCTTGAGGGTCGCAAGCGCAATTATTCGGGTGTCGCTGACGACGGCGTCGTCCACGAGCCTCATCGAGCTCTCGCGGGACACAATCAGCGGCATAACGACCATAGGAAACAAGACCGTATCCTTGATCGGAAGCACGCTGAGCGTGTCGGGAATTACGATACCTCTTTCGGCGACTTCCCCTTCCGCCGCCAGGACCCCGTTTTGATTTTCCTGGGTCTTCGTTTCCATAATCGCCCTCCAGGTACCCCGCGGTCCGTCTTGTCAATCGCCGCCGCTGCTGTAACCTAGGCCTTCCAG
>Ga0068707_1002595_pt1 | contig 12692 bp, 16 predicted proteins | sample YNPNPMetaG_FD_66600 | JGI IMG/M metagenome (GOLD analysis project Ga0068707, IMG submission 66600) | Anoxygenic and chlorotrophic microbial mat microbial communities from Yellowstone National Park, USA - YNP NP MetaG | ecosystem: Environmental > Aquatic > Thermal springs > Hot (42-90C) >... | reverse complement strand
GCATAAATGCCGAGGCTTCCTCACACCTTGTAGCCGCCACCCGATGGCCGAATGTTATGTTCCATCACCGCCATACCAGGCGACTACAAGGTGTGACCGAGCCGTGGAGGTTCAGTGAAGAACCTGGTCATGCTCAGCGCAAGCGGGGCAGCAGGCCTCCTCGCAGAAATAATAAGGATAGAGGCGGGATATGAAACGGCGAGGGAAGGCGGGCCTTTCTGCGGGCAAAAGGCGGCAGCGGCAAGGAGGGCGATGGCCCGCAAGTTCCATTATGAGGTAAGCATTTCCCTGAGCGATGCAGAAGAGCCGATAGACAGCTTCCGGCCTCAGAGCTGAACCCTCATCCCGTCCGTGGCCGCGACCGTTTTGATTCCTGTTTCTTCCTCTATTTCCCTTGCAATTAACACTGAATTGCCCAGAATCATCTTCATCCCAAGATGGGTGAGGATTGCGAGCTTCGGTTTCGCGCCTTTGACGAGCTGCTTGGCCTCGGCTGCGGTCATGTGGCCTTCATATGGGTCCTCCACAGGCTTTAGCGTGTTTACGATTAGCGCGTCGCATCCGGTGTAATTGTCGCTCATTCCCTTATAATATTCCGTATCGCTCGTGTACCCTATCGTTTTTCCATCCATCTTCAGCCGAAAGCCAAACACATCCGGCGAATCGTGCACCGCCCTTATGCATTCTATTGAGAATTTCCCCTTCCTTGTGCTGAATTCCTTCTTTTTGCCTGCGCTGGCGCTGAATATTTCGCTGCATAACGACTGGTGGAACAGGCCCACGCCACGGTCGCCTTTCTCGTTCCCTTCTATAACAAATTTTGAGCCTATGAGTATTCCGTTTTTCTTAAGGCCGAAGTGGCTCATGCCCTCCACCATGAGGGAGGCGTCGTTGCAGTGGTCTATGTGGTGGTGGGTTACGATTACGGCATCCAGCTTAAGCGGGTCCTGGTGGCGGCGCATCCCGTCCGTGAGCGCCCCGGGGCCGGGGTCAACGTGTATGTTCAGTGAGCCGTTTATGCGGAAGCCGCCGGTGCTGCGGAGCCTCCGCAGGAGGTTTATCCTTCCTCCTCCGGTCCCGATGAAAAAGAGCTCCATGTGCAAAAAAAGTAAAGGGGAGGGTATTTAATCTTTGGGCTTTAGCGCGCTGCATGCCTTGCAGATTTCCCCGGAAGAGGGCTCGCCGCATATTCTGCATTCGCTTATTTTCAGCTTTTCCCCCGGGATTGTTTTGCGAAACGACTCGCTGATGGCATGCCCGCTTGCGGCTATTCTCAATTTAGTGCCAGGGTAGGCCTCCTCCATCAGGTTCAGCTGGTGGCGGATGAATCTCCTTATCGCATGCTGGACGTACGGGCAGCAGCACGCCCCTTCCCCATAATCATACCCATGAAGATATGCATAGGTTGCCACTTCCTTCTCGGAAAGGGTTGCGAACGGCTTTATGCGCCGGATTAGGGATTTGCTCTGGATGAGCGGCTCCTCCATCCTTGCGAAGCGGAGCGGCTCGTTCCTCACCACATTCAGAAGAACAGTTTGCGCGGTGTCATCAAGGTTATGGGCGATTATTAGTTTGGAAGCCCCGAGCTTGCGGGCTTTGGAATTGAGGAGGCGGCGGCGCAGGACGGCGCATACGGAACAGTTCGCCTTCCCTTCTTTTGCGAGGGAATCCAGCGAGGCGCCTTCTTCCTTTTTGAAAGAATACACGTAATGTTTTACCTTCAGTTTCTTGCAGAACCTCCTTGCGCGGCTGATTGTGTGGTCGCGGTATCCGCGGATGCCTTCGTCCACGGTTATGGCAAAAAACTGGAAAGGAAGCGCTTTCCTCAGATGGGAAAGGAAATGCAGCATGGAGAAGGAGTCCTTGCCCCCGGAGAGGGCGAGGGCTATTTTCTCATTTTTGCTTATGAGGTTTTTCTGCCGTATCTCCGCCCTTGCCTTCTTCTCAAAATATTCAAGGAAATGCCTCCTGCAGAAGTGCTTCCCCATGTGGGGCGCGAAATAGACCGGATTCCCCCCGCACCCGCACTTTTCAAATTTCCTCTGCTTGTGCAGGGCGCTTCCGGGCTGCGGGGCGCCGTGCTTGAAATAGATTATGGATACTTCCTGCCCCTTTTTTGCGATGGATGTTTCGGGAGAGATTTTCCCGCCTATGAATACAAGGACTTCCTGCGAGCAGATTCCAATTTCCTGAAGGAGCTTCTGGATGGAAGCATCTGATTTCAGTTTCAGAAGCATACGCGCATTATAACGGAATATGGTGTTTTATTTCTTCTCATATTATCTTAGCCCATGAAAATCACTTCTGTTTTTGCAAGGGAGGTGCTGGACTCGCGCGGGAACCCGACCGTGCAGGTGGATGTGTTCGCCGGAAGGGGGTTTGGGAGGGGAACCGCTCCCTCAGGTGCGTCTACCGGGGTGCATGAAGCATTGGAATTGCGGGACGGCGGGGGCAGGTATGGGGGGAAGGGCGTGCTGAAGGCGGTGGAGAATGTTAACAGGGTGATTGCGCCCGCGCTTGTGGGGATGAGCACAAGCCAGAAGAGAGTAGATGCGAAGATGATTGGGCTGGACGGGACGCCGAACAAGGGGAAGCTGGGCTCAAATGCAATAGTTGCCACTTCAATGGCCGTGATGAGGGCCGCGGCGAACGGGAAGAAAAAGGAGGTGTATGAGTATTTGGGCGGAAAAACGCTTCCCGTGCCCATGCTTAATGTTATCAACGGGGGGAAGCACGCCGGGAATGCGCTTGCAATACAGGAGTTCCTTATCATCCCGGCTTTTGCGCCTTCATTCAGGGAGGGGCTGCGCTATGCTGCGGAAACATACCATGCGCTGAAGAAGGTCCTGGAAAGGAAATATGGGAAGGGCGCAACAAATGTGGGTGATGAGGGCGGGTTTGCGCCGCCCATGAAGGAGACGCGGGAGGCGCTGGATGCGCTTGTTTCCGCGATTGATGAGGCGGGATATGCGAAGGAGATGAGGGTTGGGATTGACTGCGCGGCATCTTCCTTCTATTCTGGCGGGAAATACGCAATAGACGGAAAAACGCTAAGCGGAGGGGAGCTGGTTGACTACCTTGGAGAAATCGCCTCTTCCTATCCGGTTGTGAGCATTGAAGACCCGCTGGAAGAGGAGGATTTTGACGGGTTCGCGGAATTCACGGGGAAGCACGGGGGCAAGATGCAGGTTGTTGGGGATGACCTGCTCTGCACCAACGCCGCGCGGATAAAGGCAGCGATAAGGAAAAAATCCTGCAACGCATTGCTTCTCAAAATCAACCAGATAGGGACTGTCACGGAAGCGGTAAGCGCGGCAAGGCTTGCAAAAAAGGCGGGATGGAGGGTGGTGGTGAGCCACCGCTCAGGGGAAACGGAGGACAATTTCATAGCGGATTTCACGGTTGGGATTGACGCGGGGCAAATAAAAACCGGCGCACCTGCGCGGGGGGAAAGGACTTCAAAGTATAACCAACTATTGAGGATTGAGGAAAAGGTTGGGAACACATATGCAAGGGCATTTTGATTGCCGGAAATAGAAAACCGGAAACGGGGAACTGGCATGAGCTGGGCGACGGGATTGGGCTCCTGGTTCGGGGAACTTCTCCTTTTCTTTGGGGTTTTTGGCCTCATTTCCTCAGGCGAATGGCTGCTTGCCGGGATTGGGGTGATGGCGATTTTCATTTTTGAGGGATTGTCTGCGTTGGAGAAGCCGGACAGGGAAGAGATGAGGGCGCTGCAGGAATTTCCCGCAACCGCGATAAAGAACCTTGCATTCCCATTCCTGTGGCTGGCCCTCTATTTCATGGGCGCCGGGGAGCTTATGCTTGCGTTCTCGGTAGCCACCGGCATAAAGGCGGTTGCGCTGAATGCGAATCTGCTTGCGAAGGTTTTCCTATGGGCCGAAGATAAGAGTTTATAAATGCTTTCCGGAATAGATTACTACACAACACTCATCAGGTGTATTAATGGCTATACAGGTTTGCGTAAGGTGCGGGGAAAAGAAAGCAAAGTTTAGGCAGTGCGGCTATTGCGGCAGGCTTCTGTGCGTGAGCTGCATCAAGAGCTGCAGGAAGCCCTCCAGGACTGAGGAGCTTTGCATCTGCAAGGACTGCTGGAGCAAGATGGAAGCCCGCAGGAAGTACAAGGCGGTGGAGAGGAAGGCCGAGGAGGAGTTCGAGCCAAGGGACTTCGGGAGGAGCGGCGGAGGGGAAGGCTCTAGCCTCAGGCCTTTTTAGCCTTTATCCTTATTGTCCTTCCGTCTATCTCCCAGGCCTGCTCCTTCTCAGGGAGCGGGCCGAAGGACAGCTCCTTCGCGTGGGTGGAACTCGCTATTGCTAATTCGTGCTTCCTTAGTATGGACTCCAGCTCCTTCTCAACGTCTATCCTGACTGAGATTTGGTCCTTCTCCACGAGGCTCATCTGCTTCCTGAGCAGCTGTATCCTGCGCACTACCTCTTTTTGCATCGCCTCCTCGTAAAGGCCCTCGTGAACCTGTGGGTCTATGAATACCTTTCCCAGCGGGATTTCCGCGGACGGGAACGGCCTGTCCTCTTCCCCTGCGGAGACGGATTTCACATTAAGCAGCTTGCACAGCACCGGGGAGAGCGTTCCCACCGCCTCCACTAGCTCATGGGACCTGGTCTTGACATGCGCCTCCGCAAGCGGCCAGCGGAGCTTCACCCCGCTCTTCTGCCTCAGCTCAAGGAATGCGGGGAGCAGCCCCCTCACCAACTCAAACTTCTTCTCAAGCACAAGGTCTATCAGCGTGGCGTCAGCATCAGGGATTATGAACAGGGAAATGCTTTTCTCATTCTCAAAATTCCGGAAGAAGTTCTGGTATATGTATTCTGAAATGAAGGGGCATATCGGCGAGAGCATCTTAAGGAGCGCGAATACTGATTCGTACAATGCGTACAGGGCGCCGTCCCCCTCTCCCCTTGCTATCCTGTCCTTCGCCACCTTCATGTAGAACTTGCTCAGGTCCTCCACCAGGAACAGCTTCAATGCCTTCGTTGCGCGGCTTATCTCGTAGCCAGCGAAAGCGGTGTTGTATTCCTTCAGCGTGGAGTGCAGCCTTGAGAGAAGCCACCTGTCCTCTGCCGCGAGCTCTGGCGCCTCTATCTTTTTCTGCGGGTGGAAGCGCGTTAGGTAAATGTGCAGGTTCACCAGTATGTCCAGCGTCCCGTGCGCCTCCGCGATTTCGGTCCAGCTGAACTTCTGTTCCTCCCAGAGCGTGTTGGAGAGGCCCCAGAGCCTGAATGCGTCCGCCCCTCCCTTTTCCAGTATGTCCTCAAGCGGGACGAAGTTCCCAACGGACTTGCTCATCTTCTCCCCGTGCTCGTCCACGAAGAAGCCGTGCATTATCACCCTCTTGTAGGGCGCGCAGCCGTTCTTCACTATCCCTGAGCCGAGAAGGGAGTAGAACCATCCCCTTATCTGGTCCTGGCCCTCCAGGATTGCGTCTGCCCGGCCGTAGGTTTCCCTTTCCTCCTCCGAGAGGGAGGCCCAGACCGCGTTTCCTGAGTCAAACCACACGTCCAGCACGTCCTTTACCCTGTGCATCTCCTTCCCGCACCTGCAGCCGAACGTGTATGAGTCTATGTAGGGGCGGTGGAGCTCCTTTATCCCTTTCAGCTCCGAGGCGCCGCCCAGCACCTTCACATCCCCGCAGGATTCGCACTTCCAGATTGGCAGCGGGATGCCCCAGTATCTCTGGCGCGAGATGCACCAGTCTGGCGCGTTGGCAACGAATTCCTTGAAGCGTGTTCGCGCAAAATCAGGGTGCCATGCGGTGTTGTCTATCTCCTCCATCATCTTATCCTTCATCTTGGATACTTCTATGAACCATTGCCTTGTGGTCAGGAATATGAGGGGGGTCTTGCACCTCCAGCAATGGGGGTAACGGTGCTTCACCCTTGACTCGTGGAGGAGGGCGCCCCTTTCCCCCAGGATGCCTATTATTTCGGGATTCGCTGCCCGCACATTCTTCCCTTTCAGCTGGCCCGCCTCCTCTGTGTAGTTCCCCCTTCCGTCCACTGGGGAGAAGGCCTCTATGCCGAAGCGCTTCCCTATTATGAAGTCCTCGGGGCCGTGGCCGGGCGCGCAGTGCACAAGGCCCGAGCCCTCTTCCAATGTGACGAATTCATCACTCAGCACCACTTTCCGGTCGTACTCCTTGGCAATCAGGTCCTGGAACGGGTGCTCGTATTGGGTTCCGCTGAGCTTTTTCCCTATGAACTCCTCCAAAACCGTGCCGCTGAGGCCGAGGAGGCTGAGCAGGTGGTCCATCCTGTCCTTAGCGACTATCCACACCTCGCCACCTACTTTCACGCGCACGTACGGGATGTTGGGGTGCACCATGACCGCCATGTTGGAAACAAGCGTCCATGGGGTTGTAGTCCAAATCACGAGGAATTCGTTGTCTTTTTCCCTGACGCGGAACTTCACGAATATGCTGGGGTCGGTCTCGTCCCCGTACTCCAGCTCGTAATTTGCCATTGTTGTCTCGCACCTGTAGCAGTAGGGGAGCACATACACCCCCTCTTTGAGGAGGCCCTTCTCATGCGCCTTCGCTATGGTCTCCCAGGATGATTCTATGTACTGGTCCTTGTAAGTGATGTATGGGTTGTCCCAATCCATCCACACCCCGAGCGACTGGAACTGCCCGCCCATCACCCCGATGTATTTTGTCGCGAACTCCTTGCAGTGCTCTACGAATTTCCCAATCCCCTTTTCCTCTATCTCCTGCTTGTTCCTGATGCGCATCTCTTTCTCAACTTTCACCTCTATGGGCAGCCCGTGTGTATCATAGCCCGGCTGGACGCGCACATTCTTCCCCTTCCCGCGCTGGTACCTGCACACCGCATCCTTTGCGCACTTGTTCCATCCGGTCCCCGGGTGTATCTGGCCCGTTGCGTAGGGCGGCCCGTCGCAGAAGTAATAGGGCTCGCCTGAAGCGCGGCTCTCCTTCACCAAGGCGTATATGCCGTCCCTTTCCCAGAACCTGAGAATCTCGGATTCAATTTTCCTGTGATCGTACATCTGCTCAGCTCTCTATTTTTTTTCCTTCCCGAAAAGCGAGGCCCTCAAGGGGCCCATGAATGAAAGCAAAAACACCACCGCGGCCGGGAAGGCGAGCGTCGGAATTATGAACAGCCCGAGCTCCGTCTTAACGGACGCGATGAACAGCGCAAGAAGGAGCAGGATGAATGAGTGCACGGGCTTCAGCCCGGCGTCTCCCCCCTTGAGCGAAATTAAATACCCGAGCGCCGCGGAGGAGAACAGCGCAAGGAAGGAGTTGAAAGGATGCGCGCCAAGCCCGAACAGGCCCAGCATTATTGCAGCTGCCGAGAACAACATGGAAAGGAACAGCGCAAATACCGCTTCTCTCTGCTTTTCGTCCATGCGTTCCACTCAGAATACTTTTTCCCCGACATATATCTTTATCCCGTCCGGGGTTATCTTGTACGGGACCCTGTCCCTGACGTGGTCTGTTCCCCTCATCTTGTAGACCTCTATCGCCTTTACCCTCGTCTCCCCCTTCCCGAGGTTGTAGAGGTTTATTATCCCGTCCATAACGAAGTGCTCTATTTCAAATCCTGCGGACGCAAGGTCCTGGCCCGGCGCCTCTACGACCATCAGCGCGGTGCAGTCCAGGTTCCGCAGCAGCGAGAAGAACTCAAAGATAGTCTGCCTGTAGTCCGAGATGTCCTTGAAAGACATCCTTATCAGCGTCGCAGAGTCTATGACCGCGCGCCTGACATCGTTCTTGCTTATGGCCTCCTCAAGGACCTCGGCTATAGTCTCCAGCTCCAGCTTGTCCGGCTTCACCACTTCCAGGCTTCCCTTCTTCACGAGCTGGTCCACGTCCGTGAACCCGGGGAATGTGTTGGCCATGTTGTCCAGGAAATCCTCCGGCGTCTCCTCCAAGGAGATGTAAATCCCGTTTTCCCCCATGGCCGCTCCCCTGTAAAGGTACTCAAAGCAGAAGGAGGACTTACCCGCCCCTGGCCCCCCGTAAACCGCAACGTGCCTCCTTATCGGTATGCCGCCATTGAGTATTTCGTCCAAGCCCGATATACCGGTCTTTACCCTGTCCATAAACACCACTTTAGTGGCATATTCGGCTGGAAATGCTTTAAATACTACGTTCCAATTGCCTATGGGGTCTTCACATGTCTGATGGGCTTCTTCCCTGGACCGAGAAATACCGCCCGAAAAAGCTGAGGGATGTCGCCGGGCAGGAAAACAACATTAGGACGCTTGAGGCATTTGTCCAGAAGAAGGACATGCCCAACATGCTTTTTGCAGGGCCGCCCGGGGTCGGAAAGACCACCGCCACGCTTGCGCTTGCGCACGAGCTGTACGGGGAAGAATTGGAAGGGAAGCTGCTTGAGCTGAACGCCTCTGACGAGCGCGGGATAGAGGTGGTGAGGGGGAAGATAAAGGATTTCGCAAGGAGCGTCTCCCTGCGCAACATCCCATTCAAGATAGTGTTCCTGGACGAGGCGGACGCGCTCACCCCGGAGGCGCAGCATGCGCTTCGCCGCACGATGGAGGTCTATTCCGGGCAGACGAGGTTTATCCTAAGTTGCAATTATTCAAGCAAAATCATTGAACCAATACAAAGCAGGTGCGCCATCTTCAGGTTCGTCCCGCTGAAAGGCGAGGACATGCGCATGATGCTGGAGAAGATTTCCAGCCACGAGGGGCTTGAGGTGGAGAGGGACGCTTTTGATGCAATCTTCTATGTTTCTGAAGGCGACATGAGGAAGGCGATAAACACGCTTCAGGGCGCGTCCATACACTCAAAAAAGATTACGCCGGACCTTGTTTACCGCATCTCCAGCAGGGCCCGCCCGAAGGAGATAAGGGAGATGATGGAGCTCGCCCTCAAGGGGGAGTTTACGCATGCGCGGGAGAAATTGAACGTGCTCATGGTTGAGCAGGGCCTTTCCGGGGAGGATGTGATGCTCCAGCTTTACAGGGAAGTGGTGAACCTGGGCATTCCGGAGAAGGCGAAGGTGAAGCTGGTGGACCGGATTGGGGAATACAACTTCCGGCTTGTGGAGGGGGCGAACGAGAGGATACAGGTGGAGGCGCTCCTGGCGCAACTGGGGATTGTAGGAAGGGAATAGTGGGCGCATGCTTGCCGGGAAGCAGCTGTTTTTCACTGCAGCAGGAAACAACAGGAGGATTGCCGCAGAGGCCGGGAAGCGATTCGGGCTGCGCTGGCAGGAGCTTGCGCACAGCGGGATAGAGAGGCGCCTCCGCGGGGTTAGGGGGAAGGCGCTCCTCCTATGGGGCGACGGCGGCGAGCACCATCTTTCTTATTATTTTGAGAGGAGGGCAGGGTTCGGGCTGAAGATAGGGGTGGACGCGCACCTTGACATGGGCTGCGGGGAGAGGCCGGACTGCATGAACCACTTCGCACTGAGCGCGGAGGGCAACCACGACGTGGTTGTGCATGTGCCGCACTGGAGGGGATGGCAGGCGGAGGGGCTTTGCGGCGCGGGAAGGCAATATTCCCACAGCCACATTTCCATAGATTTTGATTTCATAAAGGGGTTCCCCTGCGCCGAAAGATTCTCCTGCGGCAGCGGGAGCCTCTCCGCGCTCCTGGAGGTGGTGGGCATGTCCGTAGGGGAAGGCCTCCTCCGCGTGGACATGGGCGGGCTTAAGGCAAGGCCCACTGAGGCGGAGTTCCAGAGAGGGCTTGAGGCATGCCTTGCAGTGCTTGAGCTGCTTGAGCGTAAATGGTAGGGGGCTGCCAATTCCTGCGCAGCCTTGTGCATGCCCGCCTGGTAATGCACTAAGTGCGGCAAGGTTTCCGGAAACCAGGAACCACTTGCTCCCACCGGGATTTGAACCCGGGCCGCTGGCTTGAAAGGCCAGTATCCTTGACCGGTCTAGACGATGGGAGCGAACCTATGCCAAAAGGTAAAGGTTTGAGGTAATTAGGGCTGCGTATGTTTTATATTACTACCTTCTGTTTTGCGGTAGTATTTAGCGGGATTTGAGCGCCTTTACGAAATCCTTGTGCACCTCTTCTACGCTCCTTGAAGCATCTATCACCGCCCAGTTTGGGGTTAGGAATTTCTCCTCGGCGAGCTGAAGGAAGCGCTCCCTCACCCTCTCCAGGTAGCCCGGGTTGCCCTCGTACCTGTCCGGCTCCTTCTGCGCTTTTTTCCTCTCCGCGGCAACAGATGCGGGAATATCAAAAAGAATAACCTTGTCCGGCACGAAATACCCCACGGTCTCAACTATGGATTTCGCATCATAGTAGGAGATGCCTTCTATCTCATACGCTATTGTGGAGAAAACATAGCGGTCCACTATGGTCATGCCCCTTGAATTGGCTATGCTCCTCTGCGTGTTTGCGATGTCCGAAAGGAAAAGGAGGAAGAGGGCCTTCGGCTCCAAAAGGAGCTTCCCGTCAAGGTAGTCCCTCATTGTGGGGAAGGTTCTCGTGGGGTGCTTGAAATAGGAGAACTCCATCTCCCTCCTCAAAAGGCCTATCTGCGTGTCCTTGCCTGAGCCGTCTATCCCCTCCACCACCACGAACATAAGTGCGGATTTGCAAATTAGGATTATAAATGTGCGCTATGAGAAAAGGGCGATGGCCGACAAATGGAAGTTAATGGCTGAGAATTTCGCCGAGGCTTTTGCATCTGATTCCGTGCACACAACCTACAAGAACCTCTGGTTCCAGGTGTGCGACTGGGCAAAGGCGGACAAGCTGCCCAAGCCGGAGAACGTGCGGGTTGTGCAGAAGATAATAATCGGCGAGAAGGGCACGGAAGTGGAGGTGGAGTTCTCCATTTTCGCGGAGGGGAAGGAGGCAAGCGCGAAGAAGAAGACGGTGAAGAAAGAGTAACCCTTTTAAAACCCTTTTTGACACATCCTATTCATGCCAAGCAGATATTTCCATTCTATTAGGCATAATGGGCGGCAGGAGCAGGAGCCCGTGCGCAGGGTTTCCCAGAAAACGATTATGACGGAGGAGCTCATCCACTCAAAATCCGGGAACAGGGGCGTTGAGCTTGCTTGACTATGCGGGTGCGGCGGAGATGTACAGGAAGGCATCGGACGCGGGCATCTGCCAGGACAAAAGGAAGGCGGCGAAGCTGAGCGCGAAATCCGGCGATTGCTGCATGAAAGCGGGGGATAGGGCGGCCGCGCGGCAGAGGTATGAGTGGGCGGCGATGATTGTCAGGGAAACCGACCCGGGATTGCATTCGGAATTCCAGGCAAAGGCGGTTGCGCTTATCTGAGCCCTGCACCGCATCTTTTTATATTTGTGCATTCACTATGCTTACCTAATTGCAAGGGGGTTTTGGAATGGACTTGATATCGTTCAGAGACCTGGATAAGGGAACTGTGGAAAAGATTTTTGGCCTTGCCGAGGATATGGACCGCCAGCTGGAGAGGAAAAAAGTGGAGAAGCTGGAGGGGATAATGGCGACTCTCTTCTTTGAGCCCTCCACCCGCACAAAATTGTCCTTCCAGTCTGCTGCAGAAAGATTGGGATTGCAGGTGGTGGACTTCCTTGCGGACAGGAGCTCGCTCAAAAAAGGAGAGTCCTTTGTTGATACGATAAGGACCGTGGACGGGTACTGCGACATTATTGCGATGAGGCATCCGGCGGAGGGGGCGGCGCGGCTTGCGGCCGAGACAGCCGAGGCGCCTGTGCTGAACGGCGGGGACGGCGCCAACCAGCACCCGACGCAGACATTGCTTGACCTTTATACGATACGGAAACTGAAGGGGAAGATTGCGGGCCTGAATGTGCATCTCGTTGGAGACCTGAAGCATGCGCGCACAATGCACTCCCTTGTGTATGGATTGGGGATGTTCGGGGCGAAGGTTACGATGGTTGCACCGAAAGGACTGGAAATGGAGGAGCACATAATCCACGAGGCAGAGAAGAAGTTCAACTTCAAGATGGAGAGCCGGGACTCCATAGATTTGAAGGATGCGGATGTGCTGTACGTGTGCAGGGTGCAGGAGGAGAGGTTTGCGGACAAGTATGAGGCGGCGAAGGTGAAGAAGGAGTTCACAATTTCCTCTGAGTATATAAGGAAAGGGAAGGAGGATTTGGTCATAATGCACCCCCTGCCCAAGATAGACGAGATTCCGCCGGAGGTGGATGCGATGCCGCAGGCGAGGTATTTTGAGCAGGCGCGCAATGGGATTCCGGTAAGGATGGCCTGCATAAAGATGCTTTTGGAGGGATGAGCATGCTGAAAGTGGACATTATTGAGCAAGGGACTGTGGTGGACCACGTGCAGGCAGGGATGGGAAAGAAGGTCCTGGACATTTTGGGAATAGATGAAAAATCCGGGAACAGGGTTGCGCTCGTGATGAACGTGCCCTCCGGCAAGATGGGAAAGAAGGACATTGTGAAGGTGGAAGGGATACTTATCTCCAAAGAGAAGACGGATGCGATTGCCCTTGTTTCCCCGCGCGCTACCGTAAATTTGATTAAGGACGGGAAGGTGGTGGAGAAGAAGCAGGCGGAGCTGCCGGGGGAATTGAACGGGATTGGCAGGTGCCCGAACCCCAACTGCATAAGCACGCAGGAGAAGGCGCCGGGCAAGTTCCGCCTTGAGGGGCAGAAGTACAGGTGCGCGTATTGCGAGAGGACGTTCAGGCCGGGGGAGCTGGTCTGAGCGCTGCTCGGCGTGACGTG
>Ga0068707_1002590_pt1 | contig 12698 bp, 14 predicted proteins | sample YNPNPMetaG_FD_66600 | JGI IMG/M metagenome (GOLD analysis project Ga0068707, IMG submission 66600) | Anoxygenic and chlorotrophic microbial mat microbial communities from Yellowstone National Park, USA - YNP NP MetaG | ecosystem: Environmental > Aquatic > Thermal springs > Hot (42-90C) >... | reverse complement strand
TGGGTTTTGGTGCCGAGCGCCTGAGTGAAGCCATCGCCTTGATGATCGCCATCGGCTTGCAGAATATGCCCGAGGGGCTGGCCGTTGCTCTGCCGCTCGTCCGCGAAAAGTGGTCTCGGGGCAAAGCCCTGGCCTACGCCTTTGGCTCGGGCCTGGCCGAGCCTATCGCTGGCCTGCTGGGTGTCCTGGCTGTGACGGCGATGCAGCCTCTACTGCCCTGGGGGCTGGCCTTTGCCGCCGGCGCCATGATTTACGTCGTCAGCGACGAGATCATCCCCGAAACACACAGCCGGGGCTACGAGCTCGAGGGCACCTGGGGCGTCATCATCGGCTTTATCGTCATGATGTTCCTGGACAATGTCTTTGGCTAGGGGGTAGAAAATGGCACGTTACGGAAAAGAGAGCAAACTGAGCCCGGCCAGGGTCCTGGAAAAGGCCCACGCGTTCTTTGGGCCGGGCGGGCTGGGCCTGGAGGTCAAGGAACAGGGTGAGGACTGCGCCACCTTTGAAGGCGGCGGAGGCCACGTCTTTGTCTCCGCCTGCGAGAAGGGGCCTGGCTCGGAGGTGGAGCTGGAAACCCGCGAGTGGGACTATCAGGTCAAGCAGTTCATGGAGAAGATCTGATGCCTAATCACCTGGCAAACGAGACCAGCCCCTACCTGCTCCAGCATGCCGACAACCCGGTGGACTGGTATCCCTGGGGCGAGGAGGCGCTGGCCAAAGCCAAAGCCGAAGACAAGCCCATCTTTCTCAGCATCGGCTATTCCGCCTGTCACTGGTGCCACGTCATGGCCCACGAGTCCTTCGAGGACGAGCAGGTGGCAGCCATCCTGAACGAGCATTTTGTCAGCATCAAGGTGGACCGCGAGGAGCGGCCCGACCTGGACCGCATCTACATGAGCGCCGTACAGGCCATGACCGGCCACGGCGGCTGGCCCATGTCCGTGTTCCTCACACCCGACGGACAACCTTTTTACGGCGGCACCTACTTCCCGCCGACACCCCGCTACGGGATGCCCTCGTTCACCCAGGTGTTGACCGCCATAACCGACGGCTGGCAGAACCGGCGCCATGAGCTCGTCGCCAGCGGCCAGCGCCTGGTGGAGGCCCTCAAGCAGCAGAGCGCGATCGGTGAAAGCGTGAAGCGTGAAAGTGTGATGGGAGCTGCTTTCGAGACCCTGTGGCGAGGTTTCGACCGGGTCCACGGTGGCTGGGGTGACGCGCCCAAATTCCCCCAGCCGATGGCCCTCGAGTTCTTGCTACGCCATTACCACACTACGAACGATCCCCTGGCGCTGAAGATGGTAACCCAGACCCTGGAGGCGATGGCCCGTGGGGGCATGTACGATCAACTGGGCGGCGGATTCCATCGCTACTCTGTGGACAACCACTGGTTGGTGCCTCATTTTGAGAAGTGGAGCACACAATAGGCAAAACCGCATTATCTATCAGACACCGCACGTAAGCTACTTTTTGCCTATCCTCGACGGTCAGCGTCACTCTCACGTCCAACAGGTCAATGATCTGTCGCTTGGCCTCAAAGTCCGTTTCTGCCATCTCCAACCCCTCACTGATCTCCTGAGCAAACTCCGTCAGGGTCACTATCTTTTCATCGCTCAACTGGGATTCCAGAAACGCAACCAAGTCCCCTTTTTCCTTTTCCAGCGCAGCCAGAGTCGTCTCCAGTCTGGTCTTGCGGTCTGTCAACATCTCCCGGTCAAAGTCACCCGCCAGGTACAAGTCAAGCAGCTTTGCAAGTTGTCTTCGGTTCTCTACTATCAATTCGTCTATCACGGCTAACCTGTCATGCAATGGCTTATTGGCTTGCTCCTGCTGTGTTTGCTGGGCTTCCAGTCCTTGTTTCAACGCCTCTGGATTCGAGAGCCAGCCCTTTACCCACTCCCATACCGCACCGTCAACCTGGTCCACCCTGAAACTGGGTAAATCACACTTGACACCGGCCACACCGCCCATGTAGGCGTTACACCGATAGTACCGGTATAGGACGCCCCTTACTGTCGTCGAGTACCCACACATCCCGGAGCCACAGCCACACCGCACACGACGACCTACCAGGTACTCGTTTTTGACGTTGCGCTTTGCCAGGCTGGTATTCAACTTTCGCTGCTCCTGTGCTTTCTCCCATAAATCAGAGTCTATAATGGCAGGAATTTCGAGGGTTAGCCAGTGCTCGCGGGGATTGTTAACCACGCCCTTGAAGCAGTTTCGTTTGCCGTAATGCCAGAGTCCTCTGTAGGTCTCGTTGGTGAGAATGTTCATAACTTGTCTCCAGGACCATTCACCATATCCCCTCTTGGCTTTTGTCGTCAAACCATGCACGTCAGCCCAGGTCGGCACCCTCATTTCGGTCAATCTATCCGCTATCGGTCTTGACGACAGCCTCCTGTCACCATCGCCGTTGACGTACCAGTCAAAAATCAGCCTGACGATTCTGGCCTCTGGCTCGTAGATGACAAGCCGCCCATCCTCTACTCTGTAGCCGTACGGCGGCCGGTCGCCGTGCAACATCAGCTTGCCCGACCTGACGACATTTCGCCGCCCCCTTGTAAGCTTGATCTTCGCATCCTCTCGAAAGTATTCAGCGATGACGGCTTTAGTGTTTTTCAACAACTGTCCCTCAGGCGTATCGGGATATTCCCCCATGACGTATTCGGTCCTCACGCCGTATCGCTTGAATTCACTCTCTATAACCAGTTGCTTCGCCAGGCTCCGGGCGAGCCGGTCCAGCTCCCTCGTGACCAACACATCGGCCTCGCCCCGTCTGGCCATTTCCAGGGCCTCGTTCAGTTTAGGCAGGTCCCAGTCCGCGCCACTGGCGCCCCGGTCATCTTCGGCTAACTCGGCCACGATTTGGTAGCCCCGCTCCTGGCAATAGGCCCGCCCGTCCTCAAGCTGGCCTTCCAGGTTTCGGTCCTGGTTTCTTCGGTCGTCATAGCTGACTCTGGCGTATAGTATCGCTCTGATCATACTCTCCTCCCCTGCCAGGCTGTCTGTCCTGGCCCATAGACTCTGGTATCACCTGGTCTCCTGGACGGAAGCCCACGCTGTTTTAGCTCTGCTTTAATCTTTTTCCGTATGGTCTTGCAGTAGTGACGTACCTCTGCTGCGTCGGGGTTATGCCCTCGACCGTGAATCCGTTGAAAGAGAGTCAGCCGGTCAAGCTCTTGGTAAAGCTGATCATTGGTGTATTCGGTCATTGCTTTCGTCCTTTTCTCCTGGTGCTATAAATCCACCTCAGCGGCAGCGGGCTGTGGTTCCTGAATCTCAGGCAACCACTCGCCAGCGTCAAGGATCGGCACGCTGTGAGCAATAGCCGGTAGTGAACTCCCTGCACGCCCATCTTTTACAGACTTTGCCATCTGCACGGCAGCCTGAGTCAGCAGACCGATCACCCTGGCCTGGACGCTGCCGACAAGCCGCCTCACATGGGGCTGACTGGGTGCGTCTAACCGCGCCCGTTCTCCAGCTTCAAAGTCTACCAACAGTCCCTTTTCTACCAGGATAGGGAAAGTGTGCGTTGCCTTGTCCAGCCAAACCAGCCGTGCCTGTAGGTTGGCATAGCGCACAACTGCCACCGCTCCACCGCCAACAGCAACAGACAGCGAGGTGGCCAGAGCCAGCAAGACCAGAACGACAGCTACAGTTGACCACCACATCACGTTTTCCTGCCACGCTATCCGGTCGTCTCGGGTAGCAGCCATGACCGCTTCATCGTCAGCGATGGCGATTGCTGTCGCCCGTGCCTGGATAGCAACGGCTGTTGCCGTCGCCAGGTACTGCGTCTCAGACTCACGCCGGATAGCGTCGGCTTTTTCAATCCTCACGGGATCAGGCCCACAACCAGCCAGCAACAAAGCCAGGCCCAGCATAATCAACTTTTTCATAGGTCAACTACCTCGCCTTTCCCGTCTGTCAATTGCTGATGCACCACTGGCGGCATCTGTGGAAGCACCGCGACGTTGACGGGTGCTTTTGCCTCTCTGGTATGCAACCGGATTAGAGCACTTGCCACACGGTCAATACCCATGTCAAAACCGTACAGAGTCGCTCCCGCCTCGTAGCGGCCCAGTGCCCAACCGGCCAGGGCCAGCACCGGCAGGAGCAAAGTTGCCAGGATCGCCCAGACCAGTACTGCCCAGTGAGGCAGGAGCGATAAGCCGTAGACCATCAGCCCTAAAGCCGTCAGCCCGACTATCCCCAGTCCTGCGACCACGTAACGTTTCATGGCTTCCTCCACCCTTTGTTTTCACATGGGTTGGTTGGCAGTTCTCTATACACTAACCTGCTCGAAAAACGTCTCCCAGGCGTCTTCGGGTGTGTGTTCGATAGCCAACCTGCCAACCCGCTGCTCTAATAATGTCCATCCATTGGACTTCAGCCAGTCGCAAGCATCCCTGCCCAGTTTGGACAACCGCTTTACCCTGTCCCCTTCGCAAGCGTCAAAGCCTGCCTCTTTCAATGCTTCTACCAGTTTACGCCGTCCATTGCCGAGGTGCGCTTGTATGATGCTGACAGCAAGCTCACCGCCCTCGTATGCCCACTTGACTTCCGGCAGTGTCCCCGCCGCTCCTGGATCATAGTCTGGCCATTCCGAAAGAAGGGGTTCACCGTGAGGCAGGTCACCAAGTTCCCGCTCTGGGATGTAGGCGAGTTGTGCCCTATGAACTTTGCCAGGAACAATAGCGTAGGCGTCGCCTGCACCCAGAAGGTAGTCGGCCCTGGGTTGCGCCGCCCCCACCGCCACCTCAGAGCTTTTGGCGTCCAGGACCTTGAGGGCCAGACGGCCGGGCAGGTTTCGCTTGATCGTCGGATCGTCCCCGAACATGGCTTTGACCGGATGCTGAGTGCCAAGGATGCAATGAACTCTCGCCGCCCTTCCCTGAGTGACAAGACGACGCAACAGCTCAGCACACAAGGCGTCTTGAGCGATCTCCTGAACTTCGTCGCAGACCACCACCAGCCGCCCCTGACCGTTGGGGCTTTCGTATCGTCTTCGCATTTCCCCGACAGCCCAGGATAGAGCTTGCCGCGCCGTGTCCACATCCTTCGCCAACGGCCCTACCAGGTTGGCGATGTGGGCCAGAGGTTTCAGTCCTTCACCAAATTTGCCATCTATCAGAACCAGACGGTTGCCAGGGTCACGACAAAGTTGGCTGACTGCCGATCTCATGGCGTATGACTTGCCAGCCCCGGTCGTGCCTGCTATGAGCCAATGGGGGCTGGAGTTATTCAGGCCCAGGGTAACGGTCTGGCCAAGTTCATTCTTGCCTGCTATCCATCGGCCTCCGTCCTTCGGATGCTGGCCCAGGTCAGAGAGCTTGATGTCTTTCTCCGCCAGACTGTCTGGCCAACCCGCTTCTACTCTGACATAGCGACCAGACATGTAACAGGCGGGCTCGCCCACAAAGTCAAATGGTATAAATTGCCTGAGGATAGCGCAACTGTCAGCAGCTAACACGCGCAACAGTCGCCCGCTTTCAACGCCAGCGTGTAGTTCCAGTGCGCCAGCCCTCGGCCCACTGATCGCTATCACCTGACTGATGAACAGAGGTTTTCCAGTCAATGCGCCGCTGTGAGCGTTTCTGACTATCAAGTTGCCCCACTGTTCAAGTATTTGTCTTTTACTATCCACCGTGTCAACCTCCAACACCGTCCAGGTGTCAAGTCACCTGTCCGCTCACTAGCACTTCCACACCGTCGCCATCCTTTCGGATACGCCCCGTCTTCTCCAGTTCGTTAATATAGCTGTAAACCGTCGTCCGGCTTTTGCCTATGATCTGTGCAATTTCTGTCGGACCGGCGTTCGGGTTGTTCTGGTAGATCGTCAACATGGCGTCCAGAGCCTGCGCCTTGCTGAGTTCATCCCGTATGGCTTTGGCTTTCCTTGCACATTCAGCCGCTTCAGGTGTGGCGTCAAAACCCGTAGTACTTGACATACCCTGGCGTTCACGCCTCTCTCGCGCTTTACACTCCCTGGCATCCAGGTCAAGCTGATAAGATACGTCACTACCCGCTATTTCCGACAAGTAGACGACAAGCAGAGGCAGCACACCTGACATGAGCACAGGTCTGAGAAAGTCAAGCCACAACACGATCACGTCGTTCGAGGTCCACCTGGACAGGTTGATATCAGACTTGAACACTACACCATGTAACAAATTGGCATAGGTTGACAGGCCAGCGAACACAATGACGCCAATCCACAAGACAAATGTGCTACGTGCCTGACGCCTGCGTTGCTGTATGCCAATTGCCAGAGCGAACAAGCCAACGTCTACCGCAACGGCCTGGACATAACCCGCCATGATGTCGCCTTGTTCTAGCGTGCTGAAACCCCACGCTACGTGCCTCAGCGAACCCGTCAAGGCTAGCAACAGGGCCAGCCATAACAGACTTTGAACGCTGAGTAGTCGCTTAAACATGATTTACACCTCCTTTATTGGTAGAAAATTTTCTACTAATCACTAAAACATTTAGAGCGACAAATGGTGTCGCCCAATTATTGTCTTTTTTTGGGACGCGGCCCTGTTCTCGCGTCGTTAGCAGATTGCATCTGCTCAATATACCTTTCAAGAGACTCGGCGCGAATCAGGTAAATAGGTCCCACCCTAACGGCGTCCAACTTGCCCGTTCGGACTAAGCGTCTCAAGTATTCCTCATTGTAACCCGTCAAGTCACTAGCTTCCTTTATGGAATAGCTTGCCCATGTCGGCATACTTTCCCCCTGACCGAAATGGTATCGGGGGAATTCTACCACACTTTCACTTGGCTGGCTAATTGCTATATTCATGTGCATTTCTCTTCAACAGGTTGAATATCTACTACCTATATTTTACACCCGCTTCTGGCTTTTGTCAAGTCCGCACGATTTAACAGCAAATCTTTGACCCAGCTCCACACCACGTTGTCAACCAAGTCGGCTCTGAAATACTTGGTATTACACTGAGTTACTATAATCCCCACCTTGGCAGGACAGTAGTACTAAAGGTGCATCCTGTCACCCCGAGACGATGGTATCAATCTGCCAACCATTTTGCTTCCGCATTTCCCACAAGTGATACGCCTTCCCATCAGGTACTCGTTTCTGATGTTGCGCTTGGCCATTAGTTAAACTTGCGTCGCTCCTGAGCAGCCTCCCAAGCTCGCAGGGGATGATAGCAGGTACTTCTATCAGCAACCAGTAGTCTCAGGGGTTGGCCCCCTTGCCGGCACTGTGTCTTTTTCTGTGATGCGAGAGTGTCCCGGTAATTGCTTTGGCATTATTCCGGTAGCCATGCAAGTTTGCCTCGCGACACGATGGCCCGGCAAGCTGTCGTCAATGCAGCTTAGATTTGCCTGAGGTGGAGATGTGGTACAATGATCACAACAATACAACAATGGCCGGTTCGTTGTATGATTGTGTTGGTTGTCATACTTCTTCAGGGCCATTCGTTGCCGGCAGCCAATAGGGTTGTTCTCGCCCCTGTTTCTCGCCTTTGATCACTTTGCCGGTGGCCACCAAGTTGGCCAGCTCCCGGCTCACGTTGCCTTTGTCTTTGCCCAGGTGCGTGGCAATTCTCGTTGTGCTGGGTGTCTCGCCCAGGCTCGTCAGTTCATAGATTGCCTCCAGGATCTCGCCTCTTAGGGTATCCTTCAGTACCTGGCCGGCCTCTCCCACCAGGCGCCAGCAGAAAAGCTGCCCATCCCATTCCAGGGCCAGGTCTTGCTCCTCTACGTCCCGGCCAATAACCTTCAACGTCGCCCCGTGCTTGCCCTGCTCCCGAAACAGGCCCAGCACCGTATCGGCCACGGCTGCTTTGGCTGTGCTGCCGATGATGTCGTCAATGGGGCTGCCGCCCACAAAATCAATATTCTTTCTGTGGTGGTCAATCAAGAGAATGGCCAAGTCGTAAATCTGAGCGATTTGCTGGAGGTTGCTCAGGATGGCGGTCATTTCGGCGACGTCCGATTGATCGACCTGTCCGGCTATTCGGGCAAACGTGTCCACGATGACCAGGGTATAGCCGTTCTGTTCGATTTCAGCCTGCAAACTGGCCAGTCCGCCCTCGACCAGTGCCGGCCATTTGGTCTCAAAGGTTATTGTGGCATGGGAGGGGATACCCTGCTTGGTCAGCCGGTCCTTAAGCCGGCGTGGACTGTCCTCGAAAGCCAGGTATAGGACGTTGCCCCTGTCAACTTGCCGGTCGAGCACCATGCCTCCCGTTCCTACAGCGTGGGCGATCTGAAGACCCAGCCAGGATTTGCCTAGCTTGGGCCGGCCGGCCAGGAAGGTCAGGCCTACAGGGATGATGCCGGGCACCGCCCAGTGGGGCTCAGGAAACTCGGCAGAGAGCAACTCGGCCACCGTCCAGCGCGTTTTACGGAGCTCGGGGGTAGTGGCTATCAGGGCTATGAGTGAGGGGTTGGCTTTAGCCAGGGCGTTAAAGGATCGCCTCACGGCCTCGGTGCCACCGACGGTATGGGCATGGCATAGTTCGGCTAACACCTCACCCCAGGGGCCATAGTCCTCAGAGGATATGCCATCCGGTGGATGCCCGTTCAGCAGACTGCGCAGCATGGCTTGAGCTCGAGCTGCCTGATGTGGGATGAACGTTGTGGCAGGAGCGGCGGCAGAAGCGCCTGCCGTGCGCTGGATGTCGCCTGCTGCCCGGCTCTCTTCCCCAGCTGGGCACCTGGCTTCTATAGCAGTTTGGTTCACCGCGCACCCTCCCCCGGTAGGGCGTGCTGCCCTCGACCACGGTTAAGTGACTGCGGCTCCTGCGCCTGTGTTGACTTCCTCTGCCGTCGGGTCTGGCCTTTTCTGCCAGGTGATGTGGCAGTCTCTGCCGGGCTATGTCCTGGCAGGCCGGTATCACTGGCGGTCATCTGGGCCTGGTCGTCAACATCGTTCTGACTGGCGGTTTCGCTGCGGTTGGCGATTTCCAACAGCAGCGTGTACACCTGGGCCAGCCGGCGCCGTCCGTCATCGCTCAGGGCAGGCGAACGTTGCATTTTTACATCCAATCCATCAGCCAACGCACACCTCCTGCCAGTCTATCTGCATTTTCTTCTCTTCGATTCATCACTCACCTCCGAACGAAATGTTGTTAAACCTTCTCCTACAGGCTATCACAATCTGGATATGCCGTAGCCAGGCTTTGCCCGATGGCCCGGCTGTCCTGTTCCGTCTGCCCACGCCGTTGCGGCAGGTAGGCTTCCTCCACCGCCCAGATGACTCTCTCCTGCTGCGCCGTCAACCCTGTTTTCCTTCCTTCGTTCGTCCGGTGCAGATCCTTGATTGTAACCCGGTCAGCGTCGCTCAGGTCCAGATCGAGTAGCCGCAACAGCCGCCAGGCATGATCGCGCCTACGGCGAATCCCTCTCAGCCCCCCACGCTCCTGAATGATCTCCCGCGCTTTAGCTCTCTGGTTCTTCGTTAGCTGCTCACCCTCCAGCATTCGCTGGAGCAGTCCCCGGGCAAAGTGGTGATTCTCCAGCCATGCTATCCAGTATAGGCCCTCGGCCAATCGGCGGTCGCTGTACATGGCTGGCTGAGGGTCGCTGGTGCTTCTCAGGCCATCCAGGGGCAGTTGCCTCAGTCTCGTCCGGAGAGCATCGCACCAGGATTTGGCGAGGTCCTGGTCCACACGATAGTACTCCTGCACACAATCCCTCCCCACCGATATGTACCTGTCTGAGTAGGTTTCATGGAGCAAAAAACAGATATACATGGTGTTGTCGCAATCGTAGCACACACTGCCCGGCGAGTAGTAGACGGCACCGATCAGTCCACCAGCAGTTGGGAGATGGAACTCTGGTGCGGTGACCAGGGCAAGGTAAAGTTGATCCATGGAGACCTCCTGTTGAATCACAGATAAGGTGCCAGCTTCAACCCCAGTTCGTATGGATACCGGAAGATCAATTCCAAGACACAAGCCAGAGCTGCTTCAAACTCGGCCATATCTCTGGGACTGACGATGATTGTGGGGTCGTCCTCCCAAAATAGTGCAGGATCATGCAGTGCTACCGTAACGTGGTATTCCTCCGGCCCATAGATAGCGTTCGGCATGTGGACCCGCACCTCCAGCGGGCCGTCCGGTGTGAGGCCGTGATACTTGAGAAAGACCCGAACCACTTTCTTGAGCCGATCCACAATAGTGGCCGGGCTCCACTTCATACTCCCCACTCCCCGCCCCAGAGTGCGATTGATTGCCTTCCGCAATTCGGGATGTTTATCAAAATATTTCCGCAACAGATAAAGAGAGGCTACAGGTATACTGGCCTTCTGACGGGCCGATAGGCCCGCCTGCCGAGAGGCCATGGCAATGATCCAGATCAGGTCAACGAAGGCATCGTCGGTAGCCGGGACGTGTGGTTGCACGGTTTCCTGATAGAACTGCCAATAAGCGGCCAGGATGAGTGCATCGTCACGTGCGGTAGGGCTTCGGGGCTGAAGCTCGGCGGGGAGAGCAGGGGCGGGCAACGCCAGAGCACAGTCGCCCCCACCGGCCACCTTCGGCGCAGATTTTCCCCGCGAGTGGGGCCTCTGAGATTGAGCCATTACGAAGGCATCGGTCAGGAGTTCCCCCTTCTGGGCATTGGTCCAATCGGGGTCTTCCTGCAAATCGGCGAAGAGGCGGGCTCGAAGGTCAAAGGCCAAAGAGCCGCCCCGCTCGTTGGCAACCATAGCCACTGCTCGCTGCCATACCCGGCGGGTTCGTGGCCATTGCTTTCTGTTGAGGCTGAAGACAACCAACACATCGCGACTATAGCCTGCGGCTTGGGGTGAATCGAAGAGAGCAGCCAGACCTCTCACTTTCTCTACCACGCGATCCAGACGATTGATCCCGCAATCTTGCTCAGTTTCGATGATTTGGATCCGCCCGGTGGCAAGCAGCACCTGATTGTCCGGCCGGACATGGCCACCTTCAAATTCTGCCACTTTCTCGCTTCGCACTTCGAGCCCATCGGCCAGAGCACGAAGGCGAATATCCAGGGTGCGCAGGGCATGAACGACATCCTTGGGATCGTCCAGGCCACAGGGCTGAGCATCAGGGTAGCCCTCTCTGCGTAACAAAGCAGCACCCAGAGGTCCCAGCTTGTAAATGGCCGGTGCCCGGCCGCGCTTTCCCGTTGGAGTGCCAGCGACTTCTACCTCCTCGATGATGCGCCATTCTTCGAGTTCCTGGGAAGGCCGATAGTCCAACAGCGTCGCCAGCACGAGGTCCAGCTCTTCCGCGGGCAGGTTAGCGATGGACTGGAGTTGGGAACGATCCACAACACCAAGCGGGGCAAAGAGCTCCAACACTGGCAGCCATGGTAGAGCTTTCAATGCATGTTTTGCAGCGTCAGCGAGGGCGTCGAGTTCAACACCAGTCAAAGATGAACGCATTGCCACACCTCTCTGCCAATAGACTGTCCCCGAAAATGGTGGTTTGATCTGCATAGTGTCTTCTCTAGCGGTGGTTTTCCATTTGCCCATTTAGACATTTTCCCTTCCCATAGCGTTAAGCTGTTCCTGCTGGGCGACGATGATGCGGTTAAGCTTAGCAATGCATCTATCCCTCTCGCCTAGTTGCCGCTTCAGTTCGTTCACCTGCATCTGGAAAGACCCCAGACGCGATTCACTCTCTTTCAGTTGCTTTCTCAGGCGGGCGAGCTCATCCCTGGCCTGGCCCAGTTCATGTGTCGGGGGAAGCTCTCTATTCCTCAATGCCTCCTCCAGAGTGCTCACCTTTTGCTCCAGAAACTGCCCCCACCCTCTTTCCTGATCTAGCTTCTCCAACACGCCATAATAGATGTCAACGACCCGGCGGGCCAGTTCGTCAGCTGAGAGGTGGCCGGACCAGGCATCACACCCGTGTGAGAGAGTGCTCAACAGCACACCATTTCGGGAGTCGAGACGGGAAGAAGCCCTCAGGAAGTGCTGTTCCTCCCGACAGATGGCGCCCACCACCTCCTCCAACACAGCTTGTCTGAGTTGGGCCTCAGACCGCCAGCGCAACGCCCATTCCAGCTCCTCCAGATGCTGAGCGCAGAAGATGATCCGTTCCAGAAACTCACCGATCCCCATGATTCCCTCCAGACGTGGCCGCCTGGTTCATGCCAGGCACTTCCTTCGAAAACGCGACCTCAGAACCAGGAGGCGGCTGGGCGCCCATATATTGCAGGATGGCTCCCTTGACCACCCGTGATCGGTAGTAGAGAGAGATGCTCTGCAAAAACTGGATGATTTGCTGACCCCATGGGTTGTTAACGTTAAGACGTATCTGAAAAGTCCTCATGTTCCTGTCTCCCTTTTGTGAATCAAAGTATGCAAAAGTCTCTTGCACTGCAGCGGCAAAAAACTCTCGACGCTCTTGAACTCCCGCTCGGCCAGAAACGGGAGGTGATCGGCATGTTGACGGAAGAGTACCCGGTGCGGCCGCTATGTGAGCTTCTGGCCTGTGCCCCAAGCTACTACTACCAGCCCCAGAGCCGGAATGATACCGGGCTCCGGGACTTGATTGAGCAGATCGCTTTGGAGTTCCCCCGCTACGGCTATCGCCGCATCACAGCCGAACTCCATCGGCGAGGGTACATGGCGAATCACAAACGGGTGCTGCGCATCATGCATGAAGAGACCTTGTTGGTGCAGGTGAAACGCTACGTGCGCACCACCTTCAGCCAGCACGGGCTGGGGCGGTATCCCAATCTCA
>Ga0068707_1002587_pt1 | contig 12709 bp, 10 predicted proteins | sample YNPNPMetaG_FD_66600 | JGI IMG/M metagenome (GOLD analysis project Ga0068707, IMG submission 66600) | Anoxygenic and chlorotrophic microbial mat microbial communities from Yellowstone National Park, USA - YNP NP MetaG | ecosystem: Environmental > Aquatic > Thermal springs > Hot (42-90C) >... | reverse complement strand
CCGCTGTGCGGCCTCAGGATGACGGTGGGAAGGACGGTGGGCCGGGGGCGACCGGGACAACGACCGCAGGCGAACCCACGTCACCCTCGCCGAGTGGGGCCCCCTGCCGGCCGGCGCACCGGAGGTTGCATAATGGTGTGCCGGCACCATGCCGGGGGGAGGAACCACCATGTACGAGAAGAGCATCGAGCTATTGAACAAGGCTGTTGCCGACGAGCTGGCGGCCGTGCACCAGTACATGTACTTCCATTTTCACTGTGACGACCAGGGCTACGACCTCCTGGCCGGGTTGTTCAGGACCACGGCGATCGAGGAGATGCTCCACATTGAGCGTCTGGCCGAGCGAATCCTGTTCTTGAAGGGGGATGTGCGACTCGTCGCTTCGGAGGAGGTGCAGACGATCCACGAGGTGAAGGACATGCTCGAACTTGCCCGGAAGATGGAGTTGCAGAGCGTGAAGGACTACAACGCGTGGGCCAACGCCTGCGCTGCCGCTGCCGACTCGGCTTCGAAGAAGCTGTTCGAGGACCTGGTGGCCGACGAGGAGCGGCACTACGACCAGTACGACACCGAGCTCGACAACCTGGCCAAGTTCGGCGACCGCTACCTGGCCCTCCAATCCATCGAGCGCAGCAAGAATCGCGCGGCCGGGCCACCGGTCAAGTAGCACCGTTGCCTGCCCTGAGCCGCGCCCTTTTTCTCCGTCACCCTGAGCCGCGCCCTTTTTCGCCGTCACCCTGAGCCGCGAAGCGGCGAAGGGTCCCGACAGTGCTAGCAGGCCCGCCGCCCGATCCCGGCGCTCCAGGTTTGACGGGATCCTTCGGCCGCTGTGCGGCCTCAGGATGACGGCGGGGGGAAGCGCAGGCTCAGGATGACTGCTGTACTCCCCCGTCACCCTGAGGCGCGTCAGCGCCGAAGGGTCCCGACAGTGCTGGCAAGCCCGCCGCCCGATGGCGGCGCTCCAGGTTTGACGGGGTCCTTTGGCCACGGTCCGACCTCTGGGTGCCAGAAGGACGGGAGTCCCAGGCTGACCAAGCGGCATGTACGGCATGCCCCGTCTTGTGTATCGATCAAAATCGATATATCATGATGGACGAGCACCGGACTGCGCCGCGCGACGTTGGCCGGTGGGAGGGGACCATGGACACGGCTCTCGCTGCCGTCGTGAAGGCCTTGGCGGACGATACTCGTCTGGACATCGTGACAGCGCTCGCCGAGAGCGGGGAGCTGTCCTGCGGGGAGCTGATGGAACGCTGCACCGTGGGGCAGTCCACGGTCTCCCACCACGTCAAGGTGCTGGCCGAGGCGGGGGTGGTGGAGGTGCGGCCGGCCGGACAGCGGAGCCTGCACCGGCTCGTGGCCAGTGCCCTGGAGGAGGCCGCAGCCACACTGGTGGAGCTAGCCTGGCACGCGCGCTGGGGCGGGTGGTCGAGGCGCAGGGATCCGGCCGCAGGGCTGCCCGATATTGGACCTGGCAACGTGGATTGATCGATGGTTATGGATGAAAGCCGTGGGCTAACCGGCGCTGGGTCGGCAACAGAGAGGGTAGCGGGGGCGATGGCCTGAGCCCGGTAGGCTCAGTCGCTGTAGACAGGGCGGGTGATGACGGTGCCGCGGCGGTTGGCCAGGCGCACCTGGATACGGTGGCGGCCGTGGGGGAGGTGGGGCTTTTCGAAGACCAGCTCGTAGTAGCCGACGAGGGCGTTGGCGAGGCGCTGCACGGCGAGGATGGGGAAGAGGTGGGTTCGGGCGTAGAAACCGCCGGTGTCGGCGGCGACCTGCTGGAGGCCGAGCTCGAGGGAGTGATAGTCGGCGTCGGTGACGTCGAGGACGAAAACCGTGGTACGGGCGCGCGAGAGGGCTGCAGCAGCTGCGAAGTAAGCGGGGGGCAAGCGTACCCCCGAGGGCGAGAAGCGGCCCAGTCCCCACCCCACGTAGACCAGGCTCTTGACCCCCGGGATCGCCTCCAGGGCCTGGGCGGTCAGTGCTAACGCCGCCTCGGGTGTGGCGGCCCCCAGGGCTCGGGCAGGGTCCAAGTGGGTGGCCAGGGAAGGTTCTCCCGCCGGTTGAACCAGGCCCGGTTGGCGGAACAGCGCAGTGGGGAGGATGGCCCGTCGGAGCGCTTCGCGATCGGTGGTGAGATCCACCTGCAGCTTCAGGTGCGAATCGAAGCACACCACGGCCACCAGGTCGTTGGGGTTCAACGACTCGATGAGCGCAGCAATGCGGGGTCCAAGCCGCATCAGGCCAGACCGACGGCTGGGGTGGAAGTCCGTCTGGAAGTAAAGGATGACGATGCGCTGTGGCGGCTTTTGGGGCGGTGCAGCCTGCCCGCCGGCACGTGCCACGGAACCCGGCAGCGGGCTTCCCTGTTCCGCAATCCACTCCGCCGACTCCAGTTGCACCGGCGTGTCATCCACGAGCAGCAGGAAGTCCTGGCGAGCAAGGCCCAGGAGTGGCTCGCCGGCGGGGTCGAGCGCCCGGGCCTCCAGCACCACCCGCTCCACCACCACCGCGTCCCGGAAGGGGACCTCCTGGGCCCCGAGCGGGGAAGGGAAAAGGAGGAGGGCGAGGAGCTGCCACGCGCAGCAGGCGAGGATGAGCCTGTACGCGCCACGCCCATGAGTCACGGTCCGGCCGGCCATGGTCCCGCCGCCTACCCAGAGCAGGGTAGCAAAACGCGGGGGCAGTGGTGGTAGTGCGCCCCGTCACAGCCTGGGGTTGCAACGCGGCTTGCCCCGTCGTAGACTCAGTTTCAGAAGGGGGACAGCATGCGACGAATCCTAGCGTGGAGCGCGGTGGCACTGGTGGTCTTAGCGTGCGAGGCCACGGCTGGCGTGTACTTCCGTTCGGTGACAAAGACCGAGGGGGAGCACGCGGCCGGGTCCGCCATCACGGTGAAGGCATGGATGAGCGGCGACAGGGGCAAGGTGGAGTTTTTGGAGAGCGACAATCCAATGCTCGAGGCGGGGAGCTACTTCCTCACCCAGGATGGGGCAGCCACGATGATCCTGGTGGACCCCAAGGACAAGACCTATATGAAGTGGGACATGGCAGCCATGATGGGGGTGGCCAGCAGCGCCATGAAGATGATGAACATGAAGTACTCCGAGCCCAAGGTGGAGGTGCTGTCCGAGGAGAACGGCGGGCTGGTGGCCGGCCTGCCCACGCGACACTACAAGGTGCGGACGAGCTACACCACGGAGATGAAGTTCATGGGCATGAAGCGGTCCTCGTCGGTGGTTACCGAGGAGGACATCTGGGCCACCAGCGAACTGGTGGAAGCGGCCCTGGGGATGTGGCTGCGCAAGGAGCCGCCCAAGAGCGGTGACGAGCAGTTTGACGCCTTCGTAGCCAAGCAGATGAACGTGGTTAAGGGCTTCCCCCTCAAGCGCATCAGCGTCACCACCACCACTACTGACAAGGGGAAGCCCCAGGTGACGAAGATGACGATGGAGGTGGTGGAGCTCCAGGCGATGCCCGTCCCGGCCTCCACGTTCCAGATTCCCCCCGACTACCGGGAAGTCACGATGTCCGAGGGGGGTGAGGGCGAAGCCAACCCCTTCGCCGGTATGTTTGGCAAGAAGAAGCCGTAAACCCCTGCGGTTGCTCTGACCCCTGGGCGTTCCCGGCCCCGCTCGGGCCTGGCCGGGGAGGAGGGGCCGGGGGGAGCGGGGTCGTTGCCGGGACAGGGTTCCCTGCCACGGTTTGCAGCGGCACGAGCCGCCCCACCCGCACTGTGGCAGCGGTGTGGCACGGCGCGCGGGTCTCGTATACTCCCGCCCGCGAGGCTGGGCGCGCATGAAAATCTTGAGGAAGCTGTTCCCTTTCCTAGCGTGGGCACCCGAGCTCACCGGTGCTGTCCTCCAGGCCGACCTCCTGGCCGGCGTGACCGTGGCCCTGGTCCTGGTGCCGCAGTCCATGGCCTACGCGCAACTGGCGGGCCTTCCCCCCTACTACGGTTTGTACGCGGCGTTCCTGCCGCCCATGGTGGCGAGCCTGTTCGGGTCGAGCCGCCACCTGGCCACGGGGCCGGTGGCCGTGGCGTCGCTGATGACGGCGGCAGCGCTGGAACCGCTGGCCACAGCCGGCAGCGAGGAGTTCATTGCGTACGCGATTCTCCTCGCCCTGCTCGTGGGGGTGTTCCAGTTCCTGCTGGGGGTACTGCGGCTGGGGCTGGTGGTCAACTTCCTCTCGCACCCGGTGGTGAACGGGTTCACCAACGCTGCCGCCCTCATCATTGCCACCTCGCAACTGGACAAGATCTTCGGGGTGACGGTGGAGAAGGCTCCCCATCACTACCAGACGGTGCTGCGGGTGCTCGCCGCGGCCGTGCACTGGATCCACCTGCCAACCCTGGGGATGGCGGTGTTGGCCTTTGGGATCATCGTGGGGTTGCGCCGACTGCACCCGAAGCTCCCCGCCATCCTGGTGGCGGTGGTGGTGACCACGCTGCTCTCCGCTGCCTTCCACTTCGAACGGGAGGGGGTGGCCCGCATCGAGGAGTTCGCCGCTCCTGGCCTTGCCGAGGCGGTGGGCGAGTTCAACACCGCTGCGGTCCAGCTGGCGAGACTGGAGGCGGTTCGCAGCGAGGGGAGCAGGGCCTTTGACCGGGTCGAGGGGGCGACGGCCAGCTTCTGCCAGCGCTGTCACCCGTCCCGGGCGGTGGAGGCATTCCGAACTCCGGCTGGTGGCCGGGGCGACGGCGTGCCGGAGCGCACCCTGGCCCTGCACCACATGGCCGGTCTCTTGGATCGCCACATTGCCGAGCTGCGCGAGCTGGTGGCCGGGCGACGGCAGGCTTTGACCGATTGTGTGTTCGTTCGCGTAGAAACTGGTGACGGACCCCGGTACTACCCGGCCAACGCCGTTCCGGCGGGGGCCACGACCGACGGCCGACGGTGGCGCCTGAAGGTGGGAGCCAAGCCGCTGGATGTGGCGTCGCTGCGCCTGATGGGCGGCGGGGCGGTGGTGGGATCCATTCCCCACGGGCTCCCCTCGCCGCGGCTGCCACGGCTCAATGCAGCCGTAGCCGTGAAGCTCTTGCCATCGGCGGTGATCATTGCCGTGCTCGGTTTCATGGAGGCAATTTCCATCGCCAAGGCCATGGCGGCCAAGACACGGCAACGCCTCGACCCCAACCAGGAACTCGTCGGCCAGGGTCTGGCGAACATCGTCGGTTGCTGTTTCCAGGGCTACGCGGTTTCGGGCTCGTTCTCGCGTTCTGCCGTCAACCTGCAGGCCGGGGGGCGCACCGGGCTTGCCAACTTGTTTTCATCCTTGGTGGTGGTGGTGGTGCTGCTCTTCCTGAGCCCCACCCTCTACGCCTTGCCCCAGGCGGTGCTGGCGGTGATCATCATGCTCGCCGTCTTTGGACTCCTCAACGTCTCGGGTTTCGTGCACGCCTGGCGCACCGACCGCTTCGACGGGGCGGTGTCGGTGATCACGCTGGTGGCGACGCTCCTCTTTGCGCCGCACCTGGAGTGGGGGATCTTCACGGGGGTCACCCTGTCGCTGGGGGGCTACCTGTTCCGCTCGATGCGGCCAAGAGTGATGCGCTTGGTGCCGACCTCGGACGGCACCGTGGTAGATGCCGCCCGGCACCGGCTTGGCACCTGCCGGTACCTGGCCGTGGTGGGGTTTGACGGACCGCTCAACTTTGTCAGCACCAGCTACCTGGAGGACGAGATCCTGGCGCGCGTGGCGGAGCAACCCAACCTGCGTCACCTCCTCATTTCCGGGCAGGGGATCACGGAGATCGATGCCTCCGGCGAGGAGACGTTACGCCACCTGGTGGACCGCCTACGGTGGACGGGGATCGAGGTGAGCATTGCCGGGTTCTCGGAACCGGTGCTGGAGGTGCTCCGGCGTTCCCGGCTACTGGATCGCATTGGCGCCGAGAACGTCTACAACTCGCCCATCAGCGGCATTGCTGCTGTTTACAGCGCTGCCCACCGCGGCCGGGTGGAAGAGGATTGTCCGTTCCGCGGGGTCGTGCCAAAGCTGGTGGAGCTGTCGCTGCACCCCGACGGTTCGCTGCGCGACGTGGTACGCCACCGCCTGCCCACCTGTCGGTACATGACCATCCTGAGGATCGACAGCCCGCTCTTCCGCGGCACCATCCGCTACCTCGAGGAGTGGGTGGAGGAGCGGATTGCCGACGCCCCCGAGTTGCGCGCGGTGATCCTGGCCATGCACCCGGTCACCGGGATGGACACCGAGGCGGCCAGCAGGCTGGCCGTGATCGTCCACGGGCTGCGCGAGCGCGGGCTGGGGGTGGGTTTGAGCGGCGTGGGCGAGGAGGTGCGCGATGTCCTCGAACGCTCGGGTGCCCTGGAGGTCATCGGTCGTGCCTCGCTCTTCGCCACCCAGGCAGCAGCCATTGCCGCCCTGTGGGCCGCCAGCCACCGCGACGTGGAGGAGGTTGGGTGTGCCCTCTCACCGCTTGCGCCGCACCTCACGGAACTGAGCCTGCACCCCGAGGGTACCCTGCGGGACGCGCACCCCTACGGGTTGCGGCTGTGCAAGCACGTGGGCGTGTTGCGCGTGGACGGGCCGCTCCCCTTTGCCGATCCGGCCGCCATGCCGCACGAGCTGGAGCGCTGGGCCAAGCGGCGGCCCGGTGTCCGCCACATCGTCCTGGTGGGTACGGCGGTGGGTCGCCTGGAGGCACGCGACGCCGAGAACCTGCTCCGTTTCGTGCTGGGGGCGCGGGAGCAGGGGTTCCGCCTGGCCCTCTCGAGCTTTGCTGACCAGGCCCTGGAGCTGCTGGCCCGGACCGGGGCGGTGGATGCCATCGGTATCGAGAACTTCTTTGCCGCCGAGACCGCTGCCCTCGCCTCGCTGTGGGACCAGGCCCACGCCGCGGGCGACGAGCCCAGCTGCCCGCTGGAGCCGCTCATCCCCCGGTTGCTGGAGGTGTCGCTCCACCCCGACGGCTCGCTCCGCGATGCGCAGCGGTACGGGCTCGCCCGCTGCCGGTACGTTTCGGTTCTCCGCTTCGACGGGCCGCTGGACTACTCCACCAGTGGCTACTTCCAGCGCAGCACGCTGGCGTTGCTGGCGGGGAAGCCGCAGTTGCGGTGTGTCCTCTTTGCCGCGCACACCCTGGAACGGATCGACGCGGCAGCGGCGGAAGAGCTGGTGGCCTTCCTGAATCGGCTCAGGTCCCGGCCGGTGCGGGTGGGTCTGAGCGGCGCCAAGGATGAGGTGCTCGACCTGCTGCTGCGTGCTGGCATTCGGAACGTGATCGGCGACACCTGCCTCTTTCCGACCCAGGCCCGCGCCTTGGAGATCATCTTGCCGGAGACGCACCGCGACAGCGAGGAGGAGCACTGCCCCCTGGCGGAGGTGGTGGCCGCACCTGGCTAAGGTGGGGGGTCCGGCCTCACCACCCGCGGGTGCGGAGGATCTCGCTGATCTCCGCCTCCGTGTGCCTCTCCTCCAGGGCGAGCCGCTTGGCGCGGGCAAGCCGGCTCCGCGCCAGGAGCGTTTCGATATCGGTGGGTTTTTCGAAGATGTCCACGGCGCCGAGGCGGGTGGCCTCGACGGCAGCCTGCAGCGTGGCTTGACCGGTGAGGATCATGACCTGGCGGTGCGGCTGGACAGCCAGGAGCTGCCGCAGCGTTTGCAGGCCGTCCATGCCGGGCATGGCCAGGTCCAGGACGACGGCGTCGAAGGTCTTGGTCTTTGCCAAGGGCACGGCCTCTTCGCCGCTGGTGACGGCGCTGACTTCCAGGCCGCGCGACTGCAGGCGCTCGCTAAAGACTTCCAAGAACGCAACCTCATCGTCCACGAGCAGGACTCTATTAGGACGCATGGCAATTCTCCCCGTGTTCGCTTCCCCCACGAGCGGCATCCAGGAGTTCCAGGGTGAAGAGGGGACGGTCGTCACCCCCGGAAACGCTCACGATCCTGCCGGGGCAGGCGGCCAGAGCCTGGCGCAGGGGCGCCTCGAGGGCCGGGCCCCACGCCACGCTCTACGCTCCGCTCCCCTCCACCACCACGGTGGCACCGGCGGCCGTGGGGTGGGCCGCCAGGTGCACCTCGCGGTTGGGGGGGGAACCCTGCACCACCGCTTCCAGGCACAATGAGAGCGCCAGATGGACGGCAAAGGGGCTGCCCTCCAGCACCACGCTCGCCAGCGGCGGCCGGACGGTGAGGTGGGCGCGCGCCAGGCGCACCCTGCGCTCGGCCAGCGCAGCAAAACTCTCGAAGAGGTCGCTCAGGTCGTAGCGGGTGGTGTCGTGATCGACACTGTGCGCAAACCGGTTCAGGTGGCGCGGGAGCGCATGGCCGCGCTCGGTCTGGGTGCGCGTCCGCTCGGCGAGGGTGGCGAGCTTCTCCAGGTCGATGGGCCTGCCAGCCGCCACCCCCCGCAGCAGGTCGTCCTGGAGGCCGGCCAGTTCGCCAACGATGTTGAGCACGTTCACGAGTTCGTGGGTGGTTCCGGCTACGGTCCGGCCGAAGAACCGCAGGGCCTCTGCCGGTGGGACTGGGCTCTTCTCCACGCTTGCCTCCTCAAGCCTGCCCCGCCGCGTTGCGGAGGATTTCGAGCAAGGCGTCGAGGTCCACGGGTATCTGGGGATACGCCACGGCGCCAAGACGCAGGCCCGCCTCGGCGTCTTCCACCGAGCTGTGGCCGGTGAGGAGGGTGACCTTCACGTCGGGGTAGTTCTCGTTGATCATGCGGATCACGTCGAGTCCCCCCAGCCCCGGCATCTTCACGTCCAGCACCACGAAGTCGAAGTGTTCTGCCGCAAGCTTCGCGAGCGCGGCCCGTCCAGAGAGACAGCCGGCTGCGTCGATGCCCCGCAGCTCGAGACGCTCGGTCACCGCCGAGACCAGTTCTTCTTCGTCGTCCACGAACAGCACCCGGAATGGCGACGTCACTTCCTGACCTCCTGCCCGATCGGCAAGACTACGGTGAGCTGTGTGGCCACGCCCACGGTGCTGGCAACCTCGATGCCACCGCCAAGCTTCTTCACGATGCCGTAGGTGATGGAGAGGCCGAGGCCAGTGCCCACTCCCTCCTTGGTGGTGAAGAACGGTTCGAATATGCGCGGCAGGTGCTCGGGCGGGATACCGATGCCGTTGTCGGCAATGGCGATACGAACGTGCTGCGCGCCGCTCATCCCCGCGCGAATCTCGATGCGGCCGCCGTCTTTCACCGCAGCGAAGGCGTTGTTGAGGATGTTGAGGAAAACCTGTTGGAGCTGGCCGCGATCGCTGACGATGGTGGGCAGCGCCGGATCGACCTCCAGCGTGAGCTCAAGGTTGCGGTACTCCGCCTCCTTCTCCAAGAAACCCAGCACCTCGCGCAGCAAGCTGCCCAGATCGATGGGCTCGTTGCGCACGTCCATGTGGCGAGCAAAGCCGAGCAGGCGATGGGTGATGGTCTTGCAGCGCTCCACGGAGCGGAGGATCGAGTCGATGAGGTCCAGGAACTTCTCCCGTCGCGGGAAGTCCTTCTCGAGGGAAACCAGGTCGCGGGCCAGCCCCGCTTTCTCGTTGATGATGGCCAACGGGTTGTTGATCTCGTGGGCGACGCCGGCGGCAAGACGCCCGAGCGAAGCCAGTTTGTTGCTGTACTCCATGTGGTGCATGAGGGCTGCCCGGCGGCGGCTCGCCTCGCGCATGCTGTTGACGAACTGCCCGGAGCCCCAGAGGATGACGGCCAGGATCGGGGCGGCGCTCAGAGCCGTGAAGCCAACGAGCTCGTTGCGGAGCGACAGCCACCGCCCCATCGCCTGCGCCGTGGGCTTGATCAACATGAGGATGAAGGGGGAGTTGTCGATGGAGGCGGAGCCCACGAAGACTGCCCTCCCCAGGTCGTCGTGGGTCTCGGTGACCTCGGCGCCAGGGGCGTACGGCGGCACCGCCAAGGGGATGGGCGTCAGCACGGCGCCGTACCGGCGGGAGGGCGTTTGCAGGATGCCCTGGCGGTTCACCAGGAAGACATCGTCGGTGCTCTCCAGTCCGGCGGCGAGGAGCTGTTCGCTCAGCATCTCGGCGTCGATGGTGGCGCGCAGGATGGAGAAGCCACCGTTCGGGTGGTCGTGCCGGGAAGCAATGACGAAGTGCGGGACGTTGCGAAAGCCCAGGAACACGTCGCTGGTGTAGGTCCCACGCCGGGCAACCTCGCGGAACCAATCCTGGTCCGCGTAGTTTCGACCCTCGAGCTGGTAGGGACTGGAGTAGCACAGCTGGTCGCCGTTGCTATCCACGATGCCGAGATCGACGAACGCGCCCACCGTCATGGAGCGGTTCATGTTGGCGATGGCCCGTGCCAGTGCGTTGCGGCTGCACAGCTCCTCGAACGACCTGTCGTTGACGATGAAGTTGAGGGTCGAGCGGCGTTCCGCCAGGCATAACTCGATGGACCGCTTGGTGTTGAAGGTGATCCGCGAGATCGGCTGCACCGCCTCGGTGCGGATCGCCCGGCGGTACTGGAGGTGGTTGAGGACCGAGGTGATGAAGAGGGGCAGCAGCGCCACCGTGGCGGTGGCCAGCACCACTGAGCGGCGCAGGCGCCGGGCACCGGCCTCCGAGAGCTGGGGGGAAAAATCTTCTCCCCCCGCCGTGGTGGCCCGACCTACTCGCTCGCCCAGCGAGCTCAGCCAGGTGGGGCGCTCAGTCGTGATTCCCTCCGCGGTTTTCGTTCACGCGCCGGTAGGCCGCCTTCATGGTCTCGGTGAGGACGTCCAGGTCCACGGGCTTGCGCAGGGAGGCAAAGGCACCCAGCTCGGCGGCAAGTTGCTCCTCGGCATCGGAGCCGTGACCGGTGAGGATGATGACCTCGGTGCGGGGGTTGGTCCGCTTGACGCGGCGCAGCACCTCGATCCCGTCGATGCCGGGCATCTTCAGGTCGAGGACGATGACGTCGGGTTCGTCGGTAGCCACCATGGCCAGCGCCTGCTCGCCGTCGTAGGCGATGGCCGGCTCGATCTGGAGGGTCTGGAGGCGCTCCGAGAGGGTGTGGACGAACTCCTTCTCGTCGTCCACGAGCAGCACCTTGGAGGGGACCTCCACGTCCACGTTGAAGGCCACGGCGGGTTCGCGGTAGTCGGGGCCCGGGTGAGCGCGCGCGGCGGTGACGCCCGGCACCCGCCTGGCGATCTCCTCCAGTTCCCTTTCGAGGCGCTCCAGGAAGAGCGAGTGGTGCTTGATGAGGATTTCCACGGCCCCACGGTGGCAGAGCACGTCCACGTCGTGCCCTCCTCCGCCATGGCAACCCCCACGGCGGCTGCGAGGCGGAAGTCGCGAACGGCCTGTTCCGCTGCGGCGGTCAGCTTCAGGACGGGTCGCTCGGCACACTCGGCGATCAGGGCTACGGCGCTTTCCACCGTCTCGTCCTGCATGGCCACGAACACGTCCACCAGCACCACGTGTCTGGCCTGGTGCGCCAAGCGCCGGGAGTTCCGGCGGGATGGGGCGGCAAGTTCCGGCCCGTCTCGGGGTTGCCAGCGCGGGGGTTGGTGCTAGGGTAAGCGGCGGATGACGCGAGCTGCTCGGGATCGTGGGGGCTCGTCCCGCTCCTTGCGCACGGTTGCTCTGGTGGGGGCGTGTGGGGTGCTGGCCATGCTAATTGTGGGGGCACGGCGCCAGGTGGACCCGGCGTTCACCCTCGCCTACCGGGCGGTGGACTTCCGCAGGCCAGCCGAGTTCTTCACCCCAAAAGACCACGTAGGGTCGAGCGACGTGGGCCTCGCCTCCTGGGCGGGCGCTGCCCCCCTTGAGGTCCGGCTCGGACCGATAGCCGCCGGCGATGTGATCAAGCTCAAGGTGCGGGCGGAAGAGGGGAGGTGTTGCCTGGTCCTGCGCGTGGGCGAGGCGGTGGTTGCCACCGTGGCGGTGGGCGAGCGGTGGGAGCAGGTCGAGGTGGTGTGCCCTCGTGCAGGCTCGCCGCTGGTGCTCGTGCCCTGCGAGTCCACGCCCTGCCCCCTCCACCTTTCGCGGCTGTCGGTGTGCAACGTGGCCGGCCATTCCCACGGGGCCTTCCCCGTCTACCTGCGGGCCGAGAGCGCTGCGGCGAGCGGGCGGCGAGGTGCCTGTCCCGCGTGGGTGCTGGGCGCAACCGGGTTGGTGGTGGCCCTGCTGGTGGGGTGGCGGTGGCGCACCGGTGCCAGCACCCCCTCCAGCGCCCTCCTGGGTGCGGCCGCGGCGCTGCTGCCGGCCGCCGTTGTCCTCGCTGTCGGCGAGCTGCTGCCGTGGGTGGGCAAGGTGTTCGTGGTCATGCCGCCGCGTACCTTCCTGGCGCTGCTCCTCCTCCCCGTCCTGGTGGCGGAAGGGGTGCGCTGCCGCCGCCTGCTGCTGGCCGCAGCTCGGTGGGGGCTGGGTGTGGGGCGGCGGGGCGTGGCGGCGTTGGTATCGGTTGCCGGAGCTGGCCCGGGAGCAGTTCTCGGGCAGCTCCTGGCTCCCGTTGGGAGGGGGGTGACGGCTGCCGGCAGGGCCCTGGAACGGGGGGCCGCTGCGGCACGCCTCGACACCGTGACGGCACAGGTGGCTGCGTCGGGAGGGGTGGCGGGAGCGCGCCTGGTCCGTGCCACGGCCGTGTTCGGGGTGGTGCTCGCCCTCGCGGCGGCGGTGTTTGCTAAGTTTGTGGTGCAGGACCTACGGGCGCCGCTCGTTGGCCCTGGCGATCTCTCCCTGTGGGAGCGGCAAAACGCCTACGTGGCGCGCAACCTCTCCTGGACGCCCTTGCCGCGGC
>Ga0068707_1002586_pt1 | contig 12710 bp, 28 predicted proteins | sample YNPNPMetaG_FD_66600 | JGI IMG/M metagenome (GOLD analysis project Ga0068707, IMG submission 66600) | Anoxygenic and chlorotrophic microbial mat microbial communities from Yellowstone National Park, USA - YNP NP MetaG | ecosystem: Environmental > Aquatic > Thermal springs > Hot (42-90C) >... | reverse complement strand
ATAGACTGCGCCGCCTACGGCTTGCGCCGCGTACACTGCCGCTTGCAGCGCCGCAGCATCATCTGCCGCACCATCGCCGACTGCACCGAAGCTTTTCACGTTGAACACAGCCCCGCCTCGATCTTGAAACTGGCCACGCAAAGGGGACAAGAGACCAGGCAAGCCCGCAATGGTCTGGTCAAGCGCAAAAGTGTAATTTGGGACATAAGTGGGCGAATACACATAAGATGCACCGGATACGCCCGTGTCGGAGAATGAAGTGACAGTCGGGGTGCCAATAGCATAGTCTCCGCTTGGCGGCAGATATGGCGTCGGAGTTCGGAAGACGCGATAACGATAAGCTCCGCTTACAGCTTCCCAAGAAAGCGTGATGTAATTCGAACCATTTAATGTAGCGGGGACGCCAAATACACGATACGGGCCGGACGGCGCAGACTCTACCATACCGGGGAATTGCGTCGTCACCCAGTAATATTGCGATGGCTGCACGCCAGGCGCCCCCGTATAAGTGATCGTTACCTTACGCGGCGGCTCAAGCTGCGGCGACCGCAACGTGAGCTGTTCGGTCACGATGTTCGGTTGATATTGGCCAAGCGCCAAGCTCGCAAGAACAAGCAAGATTGAAGCAATCCTCACAACTCCTCCTAGCCGGTACTTACCTCGTCGCATACTTGAACCCATACTGCACTACGCCGGCTGAATAAGTGCCGCCTGAAAGGCAAAATCTCGCCTGCAAGGACGTGCTGAAGTCGTGCAGCCAAGGGAATCTAAGAACATCGTTACTCATGCCGGAATTCTCCGTTTGGAACGACCTCATGCCTGTAGGAAGTCCGGCGCCGGACGTCAAAGCCTCGTAAGTTGTCCACGAGCCGCCGTCGGTTGAAATTTGTAAAGTCAGAACGGGCGTTCCTGAGCCGACTGTAATAGTAGGAATCGCCAACCCGAAGTAAAGCAGCCGGCCCGGGCCGGAAGCGTTCAACAGCAAACCGGAGCACGAGCCTGAAGCCAAGCCTGCAAGATCGAAGCTTGCATAAGTCGCCGGCTGCGTAGTCCAACGCTCAGTAGGTTGGCTCTCAAGAGCCACGATGCTTTGGGGCCCTTGGCTGCCCGTGTACCAAGCCGTAAGCTGGCAATTTGTGGTATCGAACGAGCGAACTGCGACCCGCACGTAAGGATAAGCGCCCTGAGCCGTCGCCATCGCGATAAGATTGCCGTTGGCGTCCCCCGTGATGCCCGTAAGTTGCGACCCTATCGGCGTCCAAGTCGTTTGATCGTAGCTTGCTTCAAGACCGATATTAGCGGCGCCGCCAGAGCACGTATACCCGGCTTGCGAAGTAAGTTGCACCATCAATAAGTGCGAGACGGCGCCCATGTTCCGCACGGGCGATGAATTGCGAGCGACAATGATGTTCTCGAAAACTTTCTGATGAATGGTTTGCGGTCGTTGGCCGAAAGCTAAACCGGAGAGCAAAACGATGATCGCAAACTTCCTCATGGCGTCACCTCATAAGGCGGGGGCGGCGGCCCGGGCGCTTCAATATCGCCGGGCAAGCTGAACACAAGCGTAGTCACAATATGCGCCCCAGTTGAAGTTACAGCGTATACCCGAACAAACCAGCCTGTCGTGGGCACCTGGCCGTGCACGATTTCAACCGGCCCTGCATCGCTCGTTCCGCGTTCAATCACGGTGGCGCCCGCGGGCCCTCGAACTTCAATCCAGCGAGATTGACCAACTTGATACCGATAAGTTCCCCCCGCGCTCGCATTGTAGGCGTAAACGTAGAAGCCCGGCGCGGAACTTTGAACCATGACCGTAGGCGGAGCTACTGCACTCGAAGCGTACCAGGCGCTTACAAGCTGTGGCGTGGCCACAATGCGCGCCCGAACGTACGGGGTGAAATAAGGCGCCGTCTGGATCGCCGTGCAGCGCCCGTTGACGTCGGGCCGGACCATCGTCAAGCGGGCGCCGATTTCGGTCCAGACGTTACGATCATAGCTGCCTTCTATGCGCAAGTCGGGCGCCAGAGCGCCGGAGCAAAAACCGAGATCCCAGACTATGGAATGGGCCGGCGCCGGGCGTCGGATCTCACGCGCCTCGCCGGCGCTTGCATTCGTGAACACCTGCTCGTAATACTGCGCGAAGACGGGCGCCGCCAGCAGCAACATCAGGCGGGCACGATATTTACATAACAATCCATGTCCGCCACGATCCATAACGGGCCTCTCCACCAAAGCGAATAAATGCCGCCCGAGCTCGTCATAACCAAGCCTTGCGGCAGGCCGGCTACTTGCGTGTAGAGCGTCCACTGGTCTTCGCCTATCCGCACCTGGGCCGGGCCGGTAGCGACTTGGAAGTGCACCATAGTCCGCTCTTTGAAGTAAGCGATCTGTCGCGGTATTGTTCCGACAGCGTAGAGCATGTTACACCTTCGTCAACATTCGCACGAGCAATTCAAGTTGCCGTTCTATTTGTCCGATGCGATCGTGTAAGTTGGCGATCGCCTGCTCCAACTTAGCCAAACGCATAGAGCCCCATAGCAGCCAACCAAGCATCGGCAGCGCCAACGCTCCTGCGACGTAGATTAAGTCTTGAGCGCCCATTCGTAAACCGAAACCATCACAATCACGGTCGCCAAAGCGAAGTAGAACGGCAAAGCGTCGCCGGCTAGCAGACTCATCGCTACGCCCAACCCGAGGCAAAAGATCGAACCGGCCAACTCCCCATGGCGAATATCCCGCTCCGTCTGGCCGTCTCGAAAATGCCGAATCGTGAAGATACTAGGCAACCAAGCCGAATAGGCGTGAGCGCCTTCAGCCGCAGCGACCGCCGCCAACGCCACCCGCTGAGTCACTTATTGTGATCCTTAGCGAAAAACAAGCCCAAGGCAGTCAAAACTCCCGCCACCGACTCAGCCAAAGGCTGCAGGCTAGGATCAAGCGCGCCCTTCAACGCATAAACCATAGCCGCGAGCGCGCCGAATAACGTCGTCTTCCAATTCTTCATCCCTCTCCTCCTTTGCTCCAGCGCTCGATTTGCGCGCCGGAGCGCCAAGAGTAACTTGATCTCACGGATCATTTTTCGCTAAGCACCACATATCGAGTATCACCACATATGCGGCGCTTGATGATCCACGATCGCTTGACTTGCTTGTGCTTTTGCTCCGCTTTCGTTTTCGTACCGAAAGCGCCATGCAGCTTGAACTTTCGCCCTCGTTTGGCCATTCATCCCCCAATCGGCGCCCAATCGCCTTCGCCGGGCGCCCAAGGCCATTCGGTCCAACCCCAAGTGCGGCCGCCCCACTCCACGACGTCGCCGACCTTGCCCTTCCATGGAGGCTTCTCGCCCGGCTGGCCCGGGTAAAAGACGCTCTCGACTTGCTCGATTAACTTGGGCCGCCGGAAGATAACAAGCAGCGCCAGTAAAACCAGCAGCAAAATTACGATGTCACGCTGGCGCATGCGCTACCTCATATCGCCACACCACCAACTTGTTCCCATCCCCACAGCGAGCCGAAATCCAGTTGCCGCCAGCGATAAATTCGTCCTTGCCAATTCACAATCTCACCTGGTTTACTGCCACGCCATGGCGGCGGCCCCGATAATATCTGTTCAACTACGAACAAAGCGACGATACCAATCAACAACCAAACCCACCACTTCATCTTAACGCCTCAATATAAGGACCGCAACAACGACCAAGCCAACCCAAAGCAAGTTCTTGCTGACCCAGTCTATAAAACCACCCCCGCCCATAGGCGGTACACCCGGCGTGATCCCGCCCCCAGGCGGCGGGCCGCCTACGCCCGGAGTTCCCGAGATGGGATCGCGATAAGCTGCGAACCAATCGAATTGCCCGCCGCGTTGACGATCGGCGACCGCTCGAACTTTTTCAGCAGAGCCGGCGGAATTCAAAGCGCTGAGATACTCATTCCAAAGCGTATCGAAGTTACTGACCCCGTCCGATCGCGAAATCTGGCCCGCTTGATATACAGCCAGATTTTGCTTCATCCCTTGTTCAAACTGGTTGCTCAGCGTAGTGGCCACTTGTCGCCCGGCGCCTGAACCCACACTCCCGGTCCAAGTCCCGCCGCCGATGGTGATTTTGAACCCGGCCAAATTCACCGTGCGAGAGGGGATGGAAATCGAAATTCCGCCACCGGCGCCAGCCCCAGGTTGTTCAGGCAGATTTAGGTAAGATTCGTAATCACCAACATAGGGGCCGTACCTGCCTGACGGGTCCCAAAAGTACATCCCGTAGATCGAATCATCCACTTGCCACAAACTCATACCCACCTCCCGCTTACAAGAAAATATACGAGTTTCTTGAAGAGCGCCAGTAGTTGGTCGAAAACTCCGGCTCTAGCCGGCTCTTGAGGTTTTCCCGTGTCGCTGGTTTCTCCTGGGAATCCTTTTGGGAACGCCGCCGCTTTCCATGTGGCGAAGTTATACCGCGCGCTGCCTTGGAGAATTACTTCTCCAGCCTCATTACGCATCAAACCTACGTCTTCAGGCGCTGGCGCCGGAGAGCCGGTGACGACCTCGTAAAACCAGTTCCATTGATCGAAGCTGTAGAAGCCGTCTCCGCCGGCGCGCTCAAGGATTTGATCTCGCAACGCCATATGCCCTCCTTACTTGAGCAGGCGCAACAGTAAAGCCGCGCCGCCAAGAGCAATAGCGACCGGCAGGTATCGCTTCAAATCGGGCGGCGGCGGCGGCGGCGCCGGCCCTGGCTCCGGCTCTTTAGTAGGCGGCGGCGGCCCGGGCTCCGGCTCTTTAGTAGGCGGCGCCGGCTCGCTCGCCTTCGTCATGGTTTTGGTCGGCTCGGCGGCTTTTGCCGGCGCCTGAACGATGGTCACCGGCTCCTTGGCCGTTGCGGGTTTCATGAGATCTTCGTGAGTAGGCGGCGGCCCGGGCGCGGGCGCGGGGCCGACCCAAACAGCCTTATCCGGTTGAGCCACGCCGTCAGGCCCGACAGGCACTTGCCAGATGTTCACGTTGCCCGTTGGCTGAGGCATTTTGTATTCCCAATGCTTCGCGCCTGTCCAAGGATCCAACTCCCGAATTACGGAGGGCGAGACGCCTTCATCAAGCATCCGCAGAACGTTATCCGCAGTGGCTTTGCCGTACTTTTGCACTAGCTCATCGTAAGGCACTTCAGGCATAGTTCACCTCTTCCAGATCAAAATGATCGCGCCGGCCACGATGAACCAAAAAGCAACGTTGCTTTGAACCCCGAAGACAGTTACTTTGGGCACTCGCTGATCTATGGGCGCGAGAACGCCGCCCGAACCGAACAACGCGCCCCCGCCTTGCTCCGCTTTGTAAGTGAACACGTCAACAACTTGGGCGGCGAGCCCGATAATCAACAACGCATATCCGGTTTTCTTAGTCATAGCACCTTCCTTGCGAACCAAAGGCCGACGAGGGCGATGATCGCCACGGCAACCAGCGAGATAGTAAGTGAAGGAGAAGGTTCAGGAAGCAAGCTGGTTGTTTCGCGATCAGCGCCCTCGAAGTCGACCCAAAAAATTCTGGCGCTGTCCGCAAGCGCCGATCGAACGATTTCTCCGATTTCGCCCGCCGATTTACCGCCGGGCGAAACGACGATGACAGACGGGCCGGCGCCGACGCTTACAACAGAAAGACCGGCGCTTTCTACTAAAGATCGAACGTCGCCTTCGCTAACAGGCCCGATAGTTTGGAACGAAACGCGAACGCGAATTCGTTCCCCCGAACCTGGCTGGTAGCTACTGGGGACAGGTTGCCAGGCCATAAGCGCGCCTCATGCGTACAGCACTTCGCCGATAGGCCGATCCGGCGTAGTGCCCAGCTTGGCCGCAACGATTCGCGCCCAAGGTTCAGGCTTATCGCCGCCCGTATAAATTTGTGCGATCTCTTGGATCGTCATGGTCGGCCTGTAGTAAGCGCTTTTACCGGTAATCATCAACTCGACTTGCCGGTAGAGCGCCTGCCAGCCTTCATCAGCGGTTTCGAAGCGAAGCAACACCCCGTCCGATCCTTTGAGGGAGCCTGGATTGTTTAGCCGAGCAGGCAACGAACTTGGCAAGTAGTAGCCCTCCGCGGTTGCGATTGCTTCAGCAATTCGCCGAACGGCCAATATTCTTGGATTACTCCGGCTAATCATCCAAGCTCCCACAAGGAGGAAAATCAGTAAGATCCATAACATCAACGCCTGCGAACTGCCGAGACAGGCAGTTGGCGCACCTCTTCGACGATCACCGTAAGCACCTGGTTAGCAGCTCCGGTGACATCGGCTTGAAGATAGAAGTCAACCGTCCCGGACGGGCCAGCGACCATGTCACGAGTAGAAAACGACTCTCCGAGCAACGAGGTAAGCGCGAAGTCGAAGACCGTCCAACCGGTCGCTGGGATTTGATCTCGAGTACCGGCGAACTGAGCGCGCAGCACGCTAGGCCGGCGAACGTAGCGCACAGCGTTATTCAAGCCGCGCATAATCCTCAACTCAGTCAAAAAGTCGGAAAGAGTGGCGTAAGCCACGTTGCCGGGTGAAACAGCGGTGTTGAGCGTTCCAGTTTTCAGCGCGATGGAGCGGATGAAGTGGCCCTTCGGCAGCTCAGCTAAGCGCACTCCGCTAGCCGTCGTCGTGACCAAGGAACCGGTAACGCGATTATAGTAACGCCATATGCGGCCCGGGATCGAGCCGGCGAAGCGGCTTGCCCCGGCGAGAGCGAAGACGCCGTGCACTTCGCAAACCGGCGAACCGGACGAAGATCCGAAAGCGGAGAACGTAGGGGCGTTGGTATAACTCCCGAAGCAACTGGCCGCATCAGCCCAATACATTGTGAGCTTGAGCGATTCGTAATTCGGGCAATCGAGCAAGTAGTTGAGTTGTTCGAAAGGAGAAACTCTCGAAGGCACGAACGGCAAAACGATGTGGAATTCAAAATCGTTCGTGGCGCTGCCGGAGAAGCTCCAAGACGCCGGCAAGGTGGGCACAGCTCCCTCACCGAATAGATTGCCCAAGTAATAGGCGTCCGGGCCCGCGAGATCCACGATTTTCTCGGTTTGTGCACGGGGGCGATGGTATCCTTCAACGGTCATCCCGTTCACGAGCGCTTGGATGCCGTCCGCGCTTAGCGCCGACGGGCCGCCCGTAGCGGGCATAGTAGCTCGGCCTCGGACGGTAAGCACTAAGCCGAACAAGTACTTCTCAAGCGGCAAATTGCCGCCTTGCGTGTTCAATTGAGCCGCGCTATTCGCGGCGTAATTGATGTTGCCGATATATTCGAGCCGGCTCAGGCTCGAAACGGGAACAGGTCTCATTGATTTTCCCTCCTGTTAGAGCGTTTTCTTCTGGCCGATCTTACGGCCCAACTGGAATCCTACGAAAATGGCAAGCACGGTGGCTGCGATTTGCACGATGTCTTTGAACATAGTCCTCCTTTTACGTGATGCTTGGCTCGATGAGCGAGTAGACGATGCCCGCCAGAATGGCCGCTACAAGCACCACGAAAAACATCTCAAGCGATTTAGTTTCCATGTTCCCTCCTTAGGATGGAGTAAAGCCTGTTGGCATAGGAGAATCGCGCTCGCGGCGGCTCGGGCGCGGGCTCGGGCGCAGGCGCTGGCGCGGAGTTTTCAGTTTCCGATTTTCGCTTAGCGATCATCTTACGCAAACGTTCGTTATGCCGGCGCAAATGCTCTAACTCACGTTCTTGCTCAAGCAAACGAGCAAGCATAGGGTCTTCAGCAGCAGGCTTAGTTGCAGGTTCAAGCTGCTGGTTCTGGTTCTCGTTCTTTGTTTCGTCCGCCATATGGAATCCTCAATGGCACATACCAGATTGAAGGATCGTCCCAAATCTTCCATCGAGGCTCGCCGCCGGGATCGAGCCAAAAGTGGAGTAAGTGGTACGATGGAAGCCGGCTGATCTCGTTGGCGACTTCAGCGCCCCAGGTATCTTCGACGACTTCGAGATCACGAGCGAGGTAGGTTTGGAACCAAAAGTAATCCGAAGCGAGAGAGCGAACCAAGGGGTGGGCATCGCTCGGCCGGTGCATGGTCTGGACGGCAAAGATGTCGTCAGGCGCCTGGCGCACCAGGCGGTCCATGGCAGGATGGAGCCGTTGGGGGCGTTGGAGAATAGATGATTCATCGATGATGAGAGCATAGTCGGCCCAGCGCCAAGCGCCGCCGTCGAGGACAACCATGAGGTCGGAAAAAGCGCGTTCTGGGTCCCGGCCGCCCGGCGAGAAGCGCGCGATGCCGAAGTTGGAATCAAGCAACTCTTCGAGGAAGTCTTCATCCGCCACCGGCCAGGCGGCATATTGATCGCAGGGATCAAAGATAATGATGGGCCGCTTGCCTGAAGCGATGGCGAGCGCGAGCGCAAGCGTGGATTTGCCCTGCCGTCGTCGACCCCAGATGACGGCGTGGCGCACCGATCATTCCTCGCTAGTTGCGTTTGAAACATTTTCACCCGTTTGCGATTTTTGAGCCGCGGCGCGCTTTGATCGAACGGCCAGCTCGCGAACAGACTGGATCACGCCGGCTTGCCAACTGGCGACAAGCGCCAAGAGCGCAAGCTCGTCGCCAAAGCGCCCGAAAACGTTGTGCTTGGACAGCACGGTTGCGGTCTGTCGCGCGAGGAGTTCGTCAAAGGGCGGCCGCGGGAGGACCGTTTGAACGACGTCCCCGCGCGGCAGACCGAATCGGGCAGCTAGAACGGCGGCTTCTAGCTGCGCGACGGCGGAGATCAACATGCTGGCGAGAGCGGGATCCACGGCGCCCCGCTCCGGCAAGCGCTGGACGGCGTCTACGAGCGCAGCACGCTTATCAGCTTCAAGAGCATCAAGTTGAGGAACGCCGTTCTCATCGAGGGGCACTCGGAAGAAAGGCCGGCGGCTTCGAGATTGTGCCGGCTCTACTGGTTCAGGCGTCGGCTCAGCGGCGATCGCCGGCTCTAGTTGTTCGTCCAAAACAATCTGCGGCTGTTTTGTTCTACGCCTCGCCATGCTTCGAACATAGCGCAAGCCGGGCGTTTTGTCAAGGGAGCGCGGGCGCGAAAAGAACAATTTCGCGCGAATTGTTCGACTACCCCATATCCGGCGCGAAACGCACTGATTGAGGTGCTCCTCATTTCCGGGGACCCCTCAATCAAAGGAGGACACATCCCTTTACACGCGAGTCTACGGGGGTGCGCCTGTGGACCCCATTGATCTGGGGGTCTCCAAAACTGGAGGACACCATTTCTGCTCGAAGCGCGCAAAAAACATCCTACTGCAAAATCAACAATTTAAAGGGGCTTGCCGGAGAAAACCCTTGACAACGCCCGCCGGCGGGCGGAAAATGGGATCGTGGACGACTCATCAGGCTTCATCGGGCTTGCCAGCTTGCTGGAGTTGATGCAAGCGGCTATCTTTTCCGGCCGAGTCCGCGATCGCAATCGGATCTCACTGCTGTTGGTGGCGGCGCCCGAGAGCTGCAAGACGCAGTTGCTGCTCTACTACAGCAAGGTGCCTACGCTCCGATACTTCTCCTCGATCACGGCGAAGCCGTTGCTCAGCCTCCGTAACGATCTTGAAGCCGGGCGCGTGACGCACATCGTTCTTCAAGACCTGTGCTCAGCCTTCAGCCATAATAAAACGACCACGCTGCGCCTTATGATGTGGCTCGCGATGCTGATGGATGAAGGAGGAACCACATTCGCGGACGCGAGCGGAACGGTAGAGTTCAAGGGCTTACCGAAACTTGGTGTGCTGGCCGCCATCACGCCCGAGATGTACGCCGACCAGCGTTTTCGCTGGCATCGCACAGGCTTGATTTCACGATTCCTCACCATCTTCTTTCAATATCGAGAGCCCACCGTGGATCTCATCCACATGGCCATCCGCGAGGGCGCGAAGTTGCCCGACCCGACCGGCACGGCGCTGCCAGAGCAGCCCATGCCGATCGCCATACCAAACGATGTGGCCATTGAGATCGAACGCCGGAGCCGGTATCTGGCAAGCATGTACGAGATGTACGGCTTCCGGTTTCACAAAGCATTCCGCCTGCTAGCGCAAGGCCGCGCTCTGGCGCTCGGCAAGCAGGCGGTGGACGGGGAGGAAATTTCCGCCCTGGATGAATGGCTCCGCTTCATGGATCCCGATCATCCGGGCGAGATTTAACGGTAAAGGAAAGGAGAAAAACATGCCTTCAGCAACGGAACTGATCGGCCCGGGCGGAATCGGCTTGCTTCGCGCAAGCGATCTGCCCGCCGGGACGACGCAAATTAGCGTGGTCTTTGACCGGGTCGAGCATTTGGAGAACCTTGCGAGTCCGCTCATCGCTCATCTCACCGAAGAAGTGATCCCGGGCCGCGGGGCGATCCCGCTCAATAAAACCAACATTCGCGCACTTGTCGAGTTGCTCGGCGACGACTACGAGCAGTGGGCCGGCGCGAACGTCACATTCACCAAAGCGCCGGTGAATAATCCGCAGACCAAAGCGGCGACATGGGGTTTGCGCGTGATGAACGCGAAGCCCGACCCGAGCCGCGTCCCCTGGGAGGCGCCCAGTGGCGGCAAAGCGCAAGCTAAGCCGCAAGCGCAACAGCGGCGCTAAATCTTCGAATTCGAAGCGGGCTGGCAAGCAAGCAAAAGCGCGCGAACCAGCCCGCAAGCCCGCGAAGCCCGCGAAGCCCGCGAAGCCCGCGAGGCCCGCGAAGCCCGCGAAGCCCGCGAAGCCCGTGAAGCTCGCGAAGCCCGCGAAGCCCACGAAGCCCGCGAGGCCCGCGAAGCCCGCGCGCAAGCCCGCGAAGCCCGCGAAGCCCGCGAAGCCCGCGAAGCCTGCGAAGCCCGCGAAGCCTGCGAAGCCCGCGAAGCCTGCGAAGCCTGCGAAGCCCGCGAAGCCTGCGAAGCCCGCGAAGCCCGCGAAGCCTGCGAAGCCCGCGCGCAAGCCCGCGAAGCCCGCGAAGCCCGCGAAGCCTGCGAAGCCCGCGAAGCCTGCGAAGCCCGCGCGCAAGCCCGCGCGCAAGGCCGCGCGCAAGGCCGCCAAGCCGCGCAAGCCCGCGAAGCCTGCGCGCAAGCCCGCGATCGTGCCGCCCGAATGGATCGAAATCGAGGAAGAATGGTATGGGCCGGAAGAAGAAGAGTGGTCGCCGGACTGAAGCCGAGCGCGATTGGATCAGCTTCGCCTATCAGATGAAGCTGCCGCGCGCGATGGCGCCGGCGGAAGCGATCGAACACGTGCGCCGTTATATCGCCGGCGAGCTGCGCTTCAAAGAAACTGGTGATGAAGCGCTTCGATCTGCGCTGCCTAAAGGGCTTCAGCTTCAATGGCGGTGGCGCAATGCTCCGAACAAGCCGCTGCTCACAGCATCGCTTGAATCGGTGGTATCTGAATCGCGCGCGGGATATTTGAAGCTTATGCTGCACCGCCTGGAGCGCGATTTGGCGAGCTTGCCTCAGAAAGCGCAACGCGAAGCGAGCGAAGCCGTAGCCAAACGCGAGCAAGAACGTCGCCAGCGAAGCGAAGCCGCCAAACTCGGCTGGCGGCGGCGCCGGCGACTGGAGAGGATGCGCAAGCGCGCCCATGCGGCGCGCAAAGCCGCCAAGGCACGAACCGGATAATATGGCCTACTGGTTCATCCGCCACAAAGACGAGTTACTCATTGACCTTGACGACGCCGCCCGGCGCACTAAGTCAGGCGCGCCCTGGATCGAAGTGTTCTTCCGCCGCCGGCTTCGCGACGCGATCAAAGCCGGCAAGCTCAATGTGCGCGAGGTATGGCTCGTCCGCTCGAACAGCGAACACCACTTTAGCGCCTTTGTGCATCTGGCGAGCCCGATGCCCGATCTGGAAGCTCTCATCTGGCAGCTCCACCTCGGCTCAGACCTCTACCGCGGGCGCGCCGATCTGATGCGCTTGGCGCGCGGGATCGAAGCGCCGAGCTTACTGATCTTCAACCGAGATCCTAAAATCTACCGCGCCCCAGACTTTGTTTGTAAGTGCAAAGAGAAACACGTCACCGCGCGCAACCCCGATTGTGCAATTTGGCTCAAGTTGCGCGGTTACTCTCCTTGGGAGCTTTTCGGGCCGTCATCGCAAACAGTGGAGCGCTGCATAGCGTTGCCGCTTGGGAAAGTCCCAACCAAACTCATCATGGAGCAAGCAAAATGAGAAAGCAAGGATGGACAATGGAAGTCAGAGCGCTCGAGTTGCTTGAAGCCGAAGCGCTCCTAAAAGAAGCGCGCATGAAGCTACGCCCAAGCGAAGATCCAACAACCGACGCCGTACTAAAGCGGCTGAATCGAGCGCTCGATATTTTACGAGCAATTCGAAAAGGAGACGCACGATGGAAGACCTGGCGGACAAACTAGAAGACATTCGCGCCCGCATCACGGAGGCGCGAGAGATGATGTACGATCTGATCCGAAACCAAAATTTCGAAGCTGTGCGCCTTGCGTTGATGCCGACGCTCGAAGCAATATACATACTGGATGACCTGGCCTTCGATGAGCGAAAGGCGAGAATAGAACAACGCCGGCGCCGACTTTTGGAGGCGAAGAAATCCAAAAAAGGAGATGCACAACAATGAAAAACAAACGTGAGAAAATCACCGTGTGGGTGATCGAGTTACTCTACCGGTGGGCGGATTTCTGGGAGCGAATGGCGATCGTGGCTGACCGCAGCTTGGTGACCAACTGGATGGAGAAACAACGCCAGAAACTCGAGAGGCCGAGATCGG
>Ga0068707_1002583_pt1 | contig 12726 bp, 12 predicted proteins | sample YNPNPMetaG_FD_66600 | JGI IMG/M metagenome (GOLD analysis project Ga0068707, IMG submission 66600) | Anoxygenic and chlorotrophic microbial mat microbial communities from Yellowstone National Park, USA - YNP NP MetaG | ecosystem: Environmental > Aquatic > Thermal springs > Hot (42-90C) >... | reverse complement strand
CCTCGTGGACCTCCCCCGGCCGCAAGAACAGGAAGAGATGGATTGAGAGCCTTTCCCTGTCGTGTTCCGTTGTTTCCCTCTCCGAAAAGGCCCGCGCCATCGGGATCCGCGACTCGCAGCGGGAAGCCCGAGCTTTTCCCGGCGCAGCCCGCCCCAAGGGGTCGACCGGAGAAGGGCGTGACACCAATTGGATCGAAAAGGCAGGCTTCGACGGTAGACCGGGAGCCTGGCACGCTCTGGCAGGCAGGAAAACCATGCCAGGATTCGCAGCCTGGAACGATGTCTTTTCCAGGGGCATGTGGGCAAGACACCCAGGCCGCCGCGGCCTTCTTCCGGGGCGTCACCTCCGAATCAGCGCTCGCAAGACTATCGCCGACGACTCACCCACCTTTGTCGCCCAAGAAAAATACCAAACCCCCCGTACAATGTCAAAGCGTCATGGCTCACGGGAACAATTGGTGGGCGGCTGCAAGCTCTCCCCCCGATTGACATCGACAGAAGGCTGTCCTTAAATGCTCTTGAGCCAAGCGGTGGGCCGGTGCGGGGGCGCGCGGGTGTCCAGAGGATGGCCGCAGGGCCATGTCACAAGGAGAGCTATCGATTTCCAGGCCAGCACACGCTGCATGGCGATCATGAAGTGAACGGCCATGGACAGAGGAGACGTCGGAGGTCATAGCTTGAGGAAAGGGCGCCAGCCGAGGGGGTCATCCCCTCCATCCGGCATCCTCCTGCTTCTCGCAGGGGCCAAGGGCGCGGTCGGGTCCACGGTGGCCGTTGCCGTGGCGGCCCTCAGAAGCTCTCCCGAAAGGGTCCTGCCGGGCCTGACCACCGGTTCCATCCTCCCCCAGCTCGGCCCTGTAGGCGAGCTGGAGCTGGCGGGTTGGGACGTCTCCCCGTCGAGCCTGATGCAATCCCTTGCGAGGCACAGGGTCCTCCCAGCGGATCTCTGGGGGCCTCATGAAGGCCTGTTGGGGCAGTTCGAGATCAGGGATGCCCCACCTGAAACCCTCGGCCTGGAGGAACGGGTGGAGCGGCTCCTCGGAGACATAGAGGCCCTGCGGCGTCGTCACCCGCACCATTGTCCCGTCCTGGTGAACCTCCTTCCCGCCTGCGGGCAGGTGGATTTGGGGCGCTTCGAACGATTGGAAGACCTCTACCATGGGGCGGGCCTTTCAGCCGTGCCGGATCTGGCCTATTCTATGGCGGCGGTGCTATCGGCTGTGCCTGTCGTCAACTTCACCTCCAACCCCATCGAGGCCCCTGCCATCGTCCGCGAGGCCGAGCTCAGGGGCGTGCCCATGGCGGGGCGGGACGGAAAGACCGGCGAGACCTATTTCAAGGTGGTCCTCGCCTCCGCCCTGAGGGCCAGGAATCTCAAGGTCGATGGATGGTACAGCCTGAACATCCTCGGGAACGAGGACGGCAGGAACCTCGCCGATCCCCACAGGGCGAGGGGCAAGCTCGCCAACAAGACAGAGGTCCTGAAGGGCGTCCTGGGCTACGAGGTGGGCGAAGGCTGGGACGCCCCGTCCCACAAGGTCCACATCGATTACTATCCGCCCAGGGGAGACGCCAAAGAGGCGTGGGACGTCGTCGACTTCACCGGCCTCTTCGGCATGCCCATGAGCCTCCGGGTGAACCTCATGGCCAGGGATTCCGTGCTCGCCGCCCCCCTGGTCATCGACCTGGCCCGGTGGGTGGCGGCCCTCAAGCAGGCGGGTCGGGGGGGGCTCGTGCCGGAGCTGGCTTTCTACTTCAAAAGACCGCTGGGCAAGGATCCGCCCTTGCGTTTCCAGGACCAACTCTCAGCACTGGAGGCGCTGGAGCGGGCATTGGGCCCGCGGCACGAAAAGGCCGTCTCGGGGCGGGGAAGGGATACGCGGTGAGCTCCTCGATGCAGTGAGTTGCGAGCCTTTGAGCCGCTGGAAGCGCACCACCGACGGTTGCACATCGCCCTAGCTGCGGCGGGGCGTCTTGGGGGGATCGGTCATGGTGTTCGGGTACAGCACCAACGCCTTCGTCAAATACCCGTTGAAGCAGGCCGTGGACATGATCGCGCGGCTCGGCTTCAAGGGCGTGGAGATCATGTGCGACAGGCCCCATCTCTACCCGGCCGACTTCTCCAGGAACGAGCTCGAGGGGCTGCGGACCCTCATCCAGGAGAGAGGCCTCAAGGTCACGAACCTGAACAGCTTCACGTTGTTCGCGGTGGGGGACACCTATCTCCCCTCCTGGATCGAGGAGAGCCAGGAGCGGAGGCGCATCAGGATAGATCATACCCTCCGCTGCCTCGAGCTGGCGTCGTTCCTCGGGTGTGCGAATATCTCCGTGCCGCCTGGTGGTCCTTTGGGGGAAGTGCCCAGGGGAGAAGCGTTGAAGCTCTTCCACGAGGGCCTGGAGGAGGTGATCCCGGCTGCCGAGGCGTTGGCGGTCCGGATACTGATCGAGCCGGAGCCGGCCCTGCTCCTCGAGGACTCCAGGGGGTTCCTGGAGTTCATCCGCGAGGTGAACTCCGCGGCCGTGGGCCTCAACTTCGATATCGGGCACTTCTTCTGCGCCGGTGAAGATCCGGCCGTTGCCTTCGAGGAACTCTTCGAGTGGATCGGGCATGTCCACCTCGAGGATATCGCACTTACGCGGGTCCATGCCCACCTGATTCCGGGTCTGGGTGCCATCGACTTCAGGGCCGTGTTCGAGACCATGGTCAGGGTGGGGTACCGAGGCGATGTCACCCTCGAACTCTATCCCTATGCCGACATGCCCGAAGAGGCCGCACGTCGAAGCCTTGCCTACCTGGAACCCCTCTTGAGAGAGGCCGCGCTGATGACCGGTCCACAGGGCTCGTGAGGAGAACGAAGGGGGCGATGGTGGGGATGCAGGTGCACTTCGGATACAGGATGGTCTCTCCGGAAGAGAAGGTGCGCCTGGTCCTGCGCCATTTCAACACTGTGGCTCGCAAATACGACTTCATGAACACGGTCCTGAGCTTCGGCATGCACCTCCTGTGGAAGCGACGGGCCGTGAGGATGCTCGGACCGCAGCGAGGGGATCGGGTCCTGGATCTGTGCGGCGGGACAGGGGACCTCTCCATTCTCGCCGCCAAAGAGACTGGACCCTCCGGCAGGGTGATCCTCTGCGACATGAACCCGGCCATGATGGAGAGCGGAAGGAGAAAGCTGGGCAGAAATGCGGTGGAGGGCCCGATCGAGTTGGTTCGGGGGGACGCCGAGCTCCTGGGCTTCAGATCGGGGCAGTTCGACGCCGTCATGGTGGGGTTCGGGATCCGCAATCTCACCCACATGGAAAAGGGTTTGGAGGAGATCTTCCGTGTATTGAAGCCTGGCGGCAGCTTCATGTGCCTCGAATTCTCGAGGCCGGTCACGGCGTGGTTCCGCCGGCTCTACGATCTCTATTCGTTCCACATCATGCCCTTGGCGGGCAAGATCCTGGCTGGCTCGCGCGAGGCCTACACCTACCTGCCGGAGTCCATCAGGGTCTTTCCTGGCCCTGAAGAACTGAAGGCGATCCTGGAGAGGGTGGGCTTCGAGGGGGTGAAATACAGGCGGTTCACCGACGGGATAGCGGTGGTGCACACGGGACGAAGGCCGTGAAGCTGAACTGGGCCGAACGCTGGGCGGTGAACAATCCATTGAGGGCCATTGAGCAGCGCGTAGAGATCCGGTGGATGAAGCGCCGCGGGGCCCTCAGGCAAGGGGGAATAGTCCTGGAGGTCGGGTGTGGGAGAGGGGTGGGTGGCGCCCTGATCTCGAGGGAGTTCAAGCCAGCCGCACTCCACCTCTCCGACCTGGACATGGAGATGGCCCGCAAGGCGAGAAGGCGCCTCGATTCAGGTGTGTTCGTAGGAAATTCGGTGGTCGTGGCGGACGCGTTCAGGCTGCCGTACCTGGGGGGATGCATGGATGCGGTGTTCGGCTTCGGGGTGCTCCATCACGTGCCTGACTGGCGCGGGGCCGTCTCGGAGATAGCCCGGGTCCTGAAGCCCGGGGGGCTCTATTTCCTGGAAGAGCTCTACCCCGTCCTTTACCAGAATTTCCTCACGAGGCACATCCTGCTCCACCCCCAGGAGGGCCGGTTCGTGAGCGCCGATCTGAAGCTGGGGCTCCGGGAAAGCGGGCTCGCACTTCAGGACTTCCTGGAACATCCTTGGATCGGGATCCTCGGGGTGGCAGTGCGCCGTGCCACATGATCCACGTGGTTGCATCGACGGTCCGAATTGTGAAAAGACCCGCTCTTGCACTAATCGGCGGTCTCCTGCAAGGTCTCGCGCTAAGCGAGGATGCTGCTCGATAGGGCCGTCAACAGCACGGCCAGGGGATAGAAGCTCGCCCTGTTGAACAAGGTGGAGGCCTGTGCGGGGAGACGCTGCCTGTGAAGCCTGTGAGCTGGGATGAGGAGGAGGCAGATACCGGCCAGGGAGATGCCGGCGGCCAGGAGGTAATCTGAGCCCCCTGGGGCGACCCAAGGGAGGCAAAGGCTCAGCCCGACGCTCAGGCCGAGGGAGACCATGATGGTCGCCACGGCCCTGTTGACGCCCAGGCGCACGGGTATGGTCTTGGCTCGGAGAAGTCGGTCCTCTTCCAGATCGATGAGATCATTGGGCACGTTCTGCCCACCGATCTCCCAGAAGAAAAGCCACAGGAAGAGCACGGCGAGGAACCCCCAGGAAGGGGCCGGATCCACCGCAAAGACCGCCGCGAGGGCGCCGGAGGTCTTCACCATGCCGCTGACCACAGCGCGCAGGTGGCTGACTTTCAACATGAGGCAGTAAACGGTCTCCAACATGCAGGCGGCCAGGAATATCCAGGCGCACACGGGATTGAGGATGTAAGCGCCGATCAAGGCCGCTGCCGCCCATGCCGCGGCCCACGCGAGACCGGCCTTGAAGCTGAGCAGGCCCAGGGCCATGGGGTGCCTGACAAAGACCGCATCCAGATGGGATCCAGTCTCCGTCGACCTTTGAGACCTAACCCTGTCCCTGTCGTTGCGGTAGTCGACCAGGTCGTTGAGGGCATAGACCGCTGTGTAACCGGCGAAGGCAGTGAGGACCCCGAGGGCTGTGACCTTGAGGGGAGGGATCCCCCCGTGGGCCAGGACCGCGGCAACCCCGGGGGTGGCCATGTCCAGGACCCCGTGGGGGGTTCGGGAAAGGGCGAGCAGGAGCTTCCAGCGCGACAGGGTAGGAGCCCGTAGAGTAGAGCTGCCCTGCATCCGGCTTCCCTTGGCTCCGGGCCGCTCCACCGGCTGGATAGCGTTGCGAAACGGCCGCCCGCAACCCGGCCGATGCGCCGGCCCTGATCTCGATCCCATTCAGGTGGTGCTGCACAAAGGATGACAGAAGAAAAAGTCATTTGCAACGGAAGGCCTTTTCCAGGTATCATCCCTCATGACCAAGGGGTTTCCCGTGTTCCCTCCTCCTGCGTCAGTGAAGAAAGGGGTCCTACCGGGATTCCTGGCGTTGGGGCTGTTATTTGGGCTCCCGGCGTCCCACCCTGCCGTCGCAGCCAGCCTGGGGAACCCGACCATCGTCATCCTCGAGTTCGGCGCTTTCGCCGAGACCCCCTTCTTCATCGAGAACAGATCGAACTACTTCCCCTTCAGGCTGCCGGACAGGACATGTCAGGGGGATGTCTCGTGCAGGTGGACCGAGGACGAGACGAAGCTGCACATCAAGGTCTTTGCCAGCGGGGACCGAAGGATAAGGAGGATCACGCTCCAGGTCAACGGCGGTATGACCGAGATCCTCTACGAGAGCGCCGAAGGTTCCGCCGTGGTGAGGACCGCTGTGATGCCGAGGAAAGGAGGGATCAGGGTCTTCTGCAACCCAAGCGGGGAGCCGGCGCTTCCCGGGGAGCAGGAGGACATAGCGGTCATAAGGGCGGTAGAGTCCGGGGATCACCCAGAAGAGGCATCTCAGGCTTACGAGACTGCCGTCACCATCGCCTACAGGTTCCGCTGCCTCAAGCAGTGAGCCAGCCTCCACCGGCCTTCATTCCTTTTCCAAGAGGGTGCCGGGCACTATCCCGTCTTCCCCGAATTTGTCGAGGATCCTGTCCACGGCCTCGCTCAGTCTGCGCCTCCTTTCTTCGTCCCGGCCCTTCTCGAAGAGCGAGAGCTGTCCCTTCTGCTCCCTCGACCGAAGCTGTGAGACCGACACACCCAGGAGCCTCACAGGCCTGGTGCCGGCCTGGGTCCTCATGAGGAGGGAGCGGCAGGCACCAAATACCTCGCGGCCGTCGTCCGTGGGATGGGGCAGGGTGAGGGAACGGGTGGCCTGGGCGAAGTCCTTGTATTTCACCTTCAAGGTCACGGTCCTCCCTACCAGGCCTTCGCGGCGAAGCCTCCTGGAGACCCTCATGCTCATGGAGAGGATCTCCCTCAGCATGAAGGAGGTTTCGAGCAGGTCTTGCTGGAACGTCTCCTCGCTCCCTATGGACTTGGGCTCTCGCTCGGTCTCCACGTCCCGATCGTCGATCCCTTGAGACAGTAGATGCAGCTGTATTCCCTGTCTGCCGAACTTGGCCTCCAGCACCTCCAACGGGATCCGGCTCAAATCCCCTATTGTCCTGACACCTATCAGGGCCAGGGCCTCCCGGGTGACCCTGCCCACCCCCCAGAGCCTCTCGATGGGCAAGGGGGCTAGGAACTCCTTGACCTCCCCCTCTGGGACCACTGTGAGCCCGTCCGGTTTGCGCAGATCAGAGGCGATCTTGGCGACGAACTTGCACGGTGCAACTCCGGCCGAGACCGTGAGCCCTGTCTCCACCCTCACGGCCTCTTTGATCTTCCTAGCTATCTCAGCTGGGGGGCCGAACAGGCCGACCGAACCCGTCACGTCCAGGAAGGCCTCGTCGATGGATAGAGGCTCGACCAGCGGCGTGAACCTTCGGAAGATCTCGAAAATCCGATGCGAGACCTCCCTGTACCTGGCCATCCTGACGGGGAGAAACACCCCTTGGGGACAAAGGCGCATCGCGGTCGCCATGGGCTGCGCGGAATGGACGCCGAACCTCCTTGCCTCGTACGAGGCGGAGGAGACCACCCCTCTGGCCTTAGGGCCGCCCACGATGACGGGTCTTCCCTGGAGGGAGGGGTCGTCCAGGACCTCCACGGCCGCGTAGAAGGCGTCCATGTCCAGATGGATGATGGCCCTGGAGCGAGTCATGGAACATCCGTCACAGGCCCTGGCCGAAGACCCCTCGGGCCCGCGGCCGGAGATAGAGGCCTGTGCGCTCGTCCGTGCGAGGCTTGCAGAGGCCGCACGCAGGTCGTCCCCAGCGGCGCGACCCGTCAATCGTTGACTACAGCGCCACAGATGACGTGGGCATGGGACCTCTCGAGGCCGCCACGGGTAGGTATCACCACACCAGCGAGGGATCTGCAACCGAGGCAGTTCCCCTTGTTGTCGGGACAGCCTCTTGCACCCAGGAAGATCACCTTCCTTTCGATCCTCCTCTTCTGGAGGCCACAGGCCAGCGTGCCGAAGACTGGCCTGCCGGCCTCGAGGATGGGATATGCCGCGATGAAGGCGCAGATGTCGCTCATCTCGTTTCGAAAGGTCACGCAATGCTTCTTTCCCGGACACCCCTGAGCCCTGAGCCTCACGATAGGGAGCTCGTTGACGGCCAGGTTCGAAGTGCACACGCCGTAATCGGCCACGTCCACGATCACGAACCTCTTCCCGTCCGGGCTCGAGACAGCCCTGTGGGTCCTATCCGGCACGTGCCGACCCTCTTGCGGCGAGACGAAGAAAGGCGTCTTGGTTGCTTGCACCGCATCTTAGCAGAGGGAATCAGCGTTTTCAACGTCTGGCAACCCCACGCGACGGATCTCCTCTGCAAAGTCCTCCAAGAGGCGCCAGGGAGGCTCTTCGGGGCGGGAGCCGCTGCCAAAGAGGGAAGGGGCCAGGGCACCGGTTTGACCCACCGGCCTGGATGACGTAGCCTGGGGATGCCATCCAGATGGGACCGGGCTCATCCGGGGGAATGGGGAAGATGAGGTGGTCTCTCGATGGGCCGTGGCTCGACGGTTTGCCGCGGCGCGTCTCAAAGGAGAGGGAGATGGGCCTTTGTCCATTGTGCGACCCAGGAGAACGGGAGGTCTTGGTTTCCAACGCCCTGGCCATTGCCCTTTCAGACCCTTTTCCGGTGAATCCTGGTCACGTGCTGGTCGCCCCGCGGCGCCACGTTGAGACCTGGTTCGAGGCCGGACGGGAGGAGCGGATCGCCATGATCGATCTCATCGATGAAGTCAAGGCGATGCTGGACAAGGATGTCTGTCCGGACGGATACAACATCGGTGTCAACATAGGCCGCGCGGGAGGCCAGACGATCTTCCATCTGCACCTGCACCTGATACCGCGTTTCGAGGGCGATGTGGACGACCCCACGGGCGGAGTGCGGATGGTGATACCGCAGAGGGGCAATTATCGCAGAGGCGGTTTCGTACCGACTGCCCTTCCCTCGAGGCGATTCCGTTGAAAATGGCACGGATCTCGTGTCCGCTGTGGGTCCTGCCGTGGCCGGGCTTGATTTGGAGCGGCCTTCGCAATAATCTCCGGTTCGGACCTCGTGGGGACCCACGAGGGATATGGATTCATGGAGGGAAGCCATGGGACGAGGACGCATGTCGTGGCCGGTGAGTTCGTGGCTTTGTCTCGTGTTGATATGGGGTCTCGCCTGGACGGGACCGGCCCTCGGTGCCGATCGGAAGGGGACCAAGGGTGCCCAGGCCCCCAAGGGACGATCCTCCCCCTCAGGGGAAGCCAGGACCTTCTATGTCTCCCCCCAGGGCAAGGACTCTAACCCCGGCACCCGGGAGAGCCCATGGGCCACGCCGGGCCATGCCTCCAGGCAGCTCCGTCCGGGAGACACGCTCGTCATCCTCGCCGGGCGTTACACGTTGAGAGAATACGATGCGGACATCATCAGCCCACGGTCGGGGAGTCCCGATGACTGGATCACCATCAAGGGGGAAGAGGGGAGCCGCCCGGTCCTTGCCGGCCGAGACAACCTCACGACCGCCATCAATCTCTCCGGTGTGAGCCATGTCCGCGTCGAGAACCTGGAGATCACCCACGACGACAAGGCCACTGGGAAGGGGGCCTGGTTCCGCGACGGTCTGCAGATCCTGGAGAAACCTTCGAGCCACATCGTCCTGAAAGACCTTTACATCCATCACGTGGACGAATTCGGGATGAACATCCAGGACGTGGAGGACCTGCAGATCCTCAACTGCCGCATCGAGTACGCCGGCTTCGGCGCCCTTGGGGGTCCGGCCGGGGAGCGGGGTGGGTGGCGAAACGTGGTCGTCCGAGGCTCTCGCCTGTCCTGGAGCGGGCACTATTACCAGGGGGGAGACGGGTCCAACCGGCCCTACGACCGGCCGGACGGCCTCGGCATAGAGCCGTCCCGGGGTCCTCTCCTCGTGGAAGAGACCATCGCCGAGCACAACCGCGGGGACGGCCTGGATTCCAAGGCCGCCAACACGGTGATCCGTCGCTGCGTGGTCGCCAACAACTCGTGCGACGGGGTGAAGCTCTGGGGGGACAACAGCTGGATCGAGGACACCCTCATCTACGGCCGGGGCGACGGCGACCCTGCCCCCTCGCCCTGGGCGCCCATCGTCATCCACAACGAGGGGAAGCCGGGGGCCAGGTTCGAGATCCGCAACGTCACGGTGGATGACCAAGTGGGACGGAACTACCTGCTCTATGCGCAGTACGACAACCCCCGGGTCCCGGTGCGGATCTCGGTGAGCGACACCATCTTCAGCGGCCGCGGGCCTCAATGCCCTATCTTCATCGGGGAGGCCAGCACCTTTGCGGCGCAGCGCACCCTGTTTCACATGCCGCAAAACGAGACCATCCTGGTCCATGGGAACAGGTCTTATACCTGTCGGGACACCGCCTCGCTGGGCCAGGGAAACGCCTGCGGGGACCCTCTCTTCGTGCGTCCTGGGTGGGGCAGGCCAGGGGATTACCGCCTCCAGAAGGGGAGCCCGGCCTCGGGCATGGGGGCCCCTGAGTCCGTGGTGGGGCTGAGCAGGGAGGAGTCGGCAGCACAGGGCCAGTCCCCGCCACCCCCTCCCACTGCAAGGCCTGCCGCGCCTCCACCTGTTGCGGCCAAGGCCCCGGGTGGGCCTCACGGGCCATCGAATCTGAACCCCGATCCCCCGTCCAAGCCCTTGAAGCTGGTCTTCATCCACCACTCCACAGGAGACGATTGGCTCAAAGCCGAGGGCGGCGACCTGCGCCGAGCCCTCAACGAGAACCGCTACTATGTCACCGACACGAACTACGACTGGGGACCTGAGGACAGGGATAGCAGAGACGGCAAACGCATCGGCCACCACACGGACATCGGCCACTGGTACAACTGGTTCCTGGGTCCCAACCGCGACATCTACCTTCGAGCCCTGTACACCACGCGCCATGTCTCGGATGCCATCGGGAGGAACAGCATCCCCGATCCAGGGGGGGAGAACGTGATAGTCCTTTTCAAGTCGTGTTTCACCAGCGCCCAGGTGATATACGGCAACCCCAACGACCCTCCTACACCCAAGGGCCAGCGAAACCCCCTCTATGGGAAGGACGCGATGAACGATACGGTTCACACGGTGGGGAACATCAAGGGAGTGTACCGCGACCTGCTCGGTTATTTCGCCACCCGGCCCGATCGCCTCTTCGTCCTCATCACCACCCCACCATCCCATGACCAGGCCGTGGATCGAGAGATGGCCGCCAAGCTGAGGGCCATCAACATCTGGCTCGTGAGCCAGTGGCTCGAGGGTTATCCTCACAGGAATGTGGCGGTCTTCGATTATCACAATGTCCTAACCTCCAACGGGGGCAACCCGAGGCGCAACGACCTCGGCGCGGCAACGGGAAGCCATCACCGCTACCGGGACGGCAAGGTGGAGCACGTGGCCGGAAAAAGCGACTTTCTGGCCTACCCCAGCGAGGGCCCCGACAACCACCCCACCGCTGCCGGACACAAGAAGGCCACGGGCGAGTTGTTGCCCCTCCTCAATATATTCGTTCACTGTTGGCAGGGAGACGGGGGGTGTTTGCGCTGACGCTGCCGTTGGAGACACCGTCGGAGCAAGGTCGTCAATGTCGGAGCCTCGCCTCTCGGCATCTGGTCTATTTCGTCTATTTGGTCGGGATGGTCGGTCCGAGATTTACACAAAAGTGGTATGACCAAAACTGGGTAGGGGTTGGCCGAAGATAGGCTTAAAGTTCGATACAGAATAAGTGTTTTCGATTTTCTACTGACACCAGAACTGGCACCGATTTTCACCCTCGCGTCGAAGGTCCTTGGGCAAGGCTTTTCTGCCATACTAAAGAGGAAAGCGCGGAGGCCGTTGACAGCCCCCGCGCCGAATTGTACATTTGGGGCAGATGAACTTCGAGGAGGATTCCATGAGCAGCGTTTCGACGGCCAAGGCACGGGAGCGGCTGTCCACCCTCGTCGAGCGCGTGTCCTCCGGGAAAGAACGGGTCGTCCTTACTCGTCGGGGCAAGGCTGTGGCCGCTTTGGTTTCCGTGGAGGATCTGGCTACGCTGGAGAGCATCGAGGACCGTCAGGACCTGGAGGATGCCCGCAGGGCTCTGGCTGACCCGGAGCGGATTCCCTATGAGGAGGTCCGCCGCAAGCTGGGCCTAAAGTGACCTACCGCATCGAGACCACCCGTGAGGCTGAGCGGGACCTTGCCTCCCTTCCCAGTAGCGTCATCAAACGCGTCGACGCCCGCATCTTGAGCCTCGAAACGAATCCACGACCCAGGGGAGCCAAGAAGATCGAGGCCGGGGGTGGGCTCTTTCGCGTTCGCGTGGGAGACTACCGGATCATCTACGAGATCGACGACGTTAACCTCGTGGTCGTCGTCTCCAGGGTTGAACACCGCGCGGAAGCCTACCGCAGGTCATGAACCCACTCTTCCTGTTCACGACTCCAAAGTCTCTTCTGGGGCATCCTGGTGGTGCGCGTGGAGGGCACCAACGTGAACTTCTCTCCTCGGGGGGGTCCCGCGTCGTTGTGCCGAAGTCCTCCCGTGGGGCCACCCCGCACAGAGGACACGAGCGGCCGGGCAGACCCTTTTATGCAAGCGCGGGTCAAATTTGGTTTCACCACGGCCAAAAGTGTGTTTGTGTCTCTTACAGCCTTCGTTTTTCTTTGACAATCGTCTGCGCTTTATTCTGGGCGAACGGCTGATCCAAACGAGCGCGGTGGAGCGAACCTCGTTAGGTTCGCCATGGCTGCCTTCAGGTGCTCCGGCCCCCCTCCGAGTTGGTCATGGCAGGGGTGGATCTCCGGATCGTACAGGAGGTCATGGGCCACAAGACGATCACAACGACGTGGAGGTATGCCCACCTCTACCCTGCCGATCAGATGGAGGCTGTCCAAGGTCTACCAAGGGAGAAACTGGCACTAAGACCGACACCGTGAAAAACGAAAGAGCTAGCCATATCGGCTAACTCATTGGTTTTCCTTGGTAGGCGGTGGAGGAGTCGAACCTCCGACCTCTGGTATGTGAGACCAGCGCTCTGACCAACTGAGCTAACCGCCCGCGGTATCGTTACATTACCCCAGCCGCGTGCCATTTTCAAGGGGATTTTTCACTGCCAAACCCGGGCCCGTGGCCTCCGGAACGAATGCCACCTCACGACTGGGGTCCTCCTCAGATCTCCACTATGGTGTAAGTGCA
>Ga0068707_1002578_pt1 | contig 12735 bp, 10 predicted proteins | sample YNPNPMetaG_FD_66600 | JGI IMG/M metagenome (GOLD analysis project Ga0068707, IMG submission 66600) | Anoxygenic and chlorotrophic microbial mat microbial communities from Yellowstone National Park, USA - YNP NP MetaG | ecosystem: Environmental > Aquatic > Thermal springs > Hot (42-90C) >... | reverse complement strand
ACACCTGAGACCTACAGGACCATACGGAGAAAAGGCGACTTCCACAGGGTCATCTCCAACATCGTCGCCTTGCAGGCGGTAAAGAGGCATCTGGGCCGCACCAAGCCCGACCTCTTTCTGGTGCCGGTCTTGACGCGTTACGTACTCGAGGAGCTGCCGTTCTATATCGCGCTGTCCAAGTCCCTTGGCGCCCTCGGCGTCGCCTTCACCAACCCGTCTGTCTGGACCGTGGAGATGGAAAAGGATCTGCCCCTTTACCCGAACGGGTCCACCCCGCACATCGAGGCGATATTCGCCGAGGTCCTCCGGCTCGGCCGGCGCCACAAGCTCAATGTGGTCCTCCCTTCCCTGGAAGAGCGGGAAACGGGGTGCACGTTCGATGTCGGACGGAATTTCGCGCTCACGTGGAACGGGGACGTCAGGCCGTGCTGCCACCTTTTTCACCCCACCGACTCGATCGTCTACAAAGGCGACCGAGGCGCGAGGCAGCGCGTCAGCTTCGGGAACATACTCGAGCGGAGGTTCCGGGAGATATGGGACAGCGCGGAGTATACCCGATTCAGGCGGGCGGTACGCGAAGGGAGGTACCCGTCGGCGTGCCGGCATTGCCTGGTGAGGCGGGGGTTGTGACCGCCGCCGGCAAGACCTCCGCGCCGGGCACGAACAGAAGACAGAGACAGGGTCTCGTTATGGGCACCCACCGACAGGCGAACAACGAACACCACCGTGCTCACCGGGGCCTCAGCCCTCCGGGGCCCGTGCTCTCCATATGCATCGTGAGTTGGAACGTCAGGGAGTACCTCCTCAGGTGCCTGGAGTCGATTCACGAGGACAGGTTCCCCAGGGCCTTCGAGATCCTCATCGTCGATAACGACTCGTCCGACGGCAGCGCAGAGGCCGTGCAGGAGCGGTTTCCGGGCATCGCGCTCCTCAAGAACTCCTCCAACGTGGGCTTCCCGAGGGCGATGAATCAAATCCTCTCCAAGGCCCGAGGTGCGTACGTCCTGCTCCTCAACCCCGATACCGAGGTCCGGCACGGCGCGCTGGAGACACTCGTCACGTTTCTCGAGCGCCACCCGGACGCAGGCGCCGTCACCGCCAAGCTCGTCACCGAGGACGGCACGCTCCAGCCTGAATGCCGCCGCAATTTTCCAACGGTACGCAGCGAATTCTTCGAGCTCAGCCTCCTCTCCAGGATGTTTCCCCGTCATCGCTGGTTCGGGGTCTGGAGGATGGGGGACTGGGTGCCTTCAGAGGCGAGCGAGATCCCGGCAGCCTCGGGCGCATGCCTTCTCGTCAAGCGTGAGGTGCTCGATGCCGTAGGCCCCTTGGACGAGCGCTGCTTCATGCACATGGAAGACATCGATCTGTGCTACCGTATCAGGGAGCAGGGGTGGAAGATATACATCGAACCGGCTGCAACGGTCATCCACCACGGCTTGAAGAGCTCAGAGCACGTCAAGCCCTACATCCGGCATCTCAGTTACAACGGACGGTACAGATTCTTCATGGCCCACTACGGCCCTGTGCAGGCCACTGCGCTCAGGGTCATGGTCTTTTACGCCATGCTCCCCCGTATCGCCCTCTACGGCTTGAAATTCCTCGTCTCGAGTCCCGAGGCGCGCAAGGCCCTCAAGGACCTCTTGTTGGAGTACTGGCTGACGTTACGCTGGAGCGTCCTGCTCGAAGAAGCCCGTTTCCAGAACCCCACGATACCATGAAACACTACGCCATAGCCCACCTCAAGCGCGGCTCGCTGTTCATCGAAGGCACGGACACGTATGTGCTCAATCTGCTCGCTCACCTCGGCCGAAACGAACTGACCCCCCATTTGCTCGTTCTGGCAAAGGGCCCGCCTGAACGAGTACCGGTGCTCGGGTTGGCCCGCACCTCGGGGATCCGGTGCGCCGCAGTGCAGAGCCCGGGCACGTTCAGGCCAAGGTATGTCGGAGAGGTGCGGCGCTTCCTCGAAGCGCACCATATCGCGCTCATCCACTGTCATGGCTACAAAGATGCCTTCATAGGACTCCTGGCCGTTCGAGGCCTGCCTGTCCTCAAGGTCATGACCGTACATGGGCGGACCGGCGCCTCTTTGCGGGCACGCGCATACGAGCGTCTGGAGCAGGTCATGGTTCGCCGGTTCGATCACATCGTCACCTGCACGGAACGTATGCGGAACGAACTCCTGCGCAGAGGTCTCGCGCCCGGCAGCGTCACCACGATCTACCCGGGGATCTGGCCGAGGCCTATCACCCAGGACGGCCCGACCCGGATGGAGCAGTGGAGGCGCAGGCTGGGTCTCGGGCCGCAGGAGTTTCTCATAGGAACGGTGGGCAGGCTGAGTCCTGAGAAAGGCCAGATCCTTCTTTTGGAGGCCTTTGCGCGAGTCGGCGCAGAGCTGCCTCGTGCCAAACTCGTACTGGTGGGGGGTGGCGCCCGGAGGGAGGCCCTGGAGCGACATGCGGCGCGACTTCGAACGGCCGATCGTATTTTCTTCACAGGGGAGGTCCCCCCGGACGATGTGGCTGCCCTGTATCCTTTGGTGAGCCTTTTCGTGCTCCCCTCCTTGCGGGAACAGGTCCCAGGGTCCCTGCTGGAAGCAATGGCCCATGGGAGGCCCGTGGTCGCCACTGGGGTGGGCGGCATCCCTGAGATCCTCCGTGACGGGGTGACAGGCCTGCTCGTCCCTCCGGGCGATCCCGCAGCCCTTGCAGAGGCGATCCTGACCCTCTACCGGGACGAGGCCCTGAGGGACCGTCTGGCGCGTGCAGGAAAAGACCACGCGCAGGCCACCTTTACCGCTGAGAGGTTCGCAGAGGAGATGGGGCGTCTTTACCTGGCATGTCTCGAGGGCGGCAGGCGGTGAGAATCCTCATGCAAAGCCGCAGGGATCTTTTGAGCCTTGTCGGCGGGGATACCATCCAAGTGCTCAAGACCAAGGAGTATCTCGAAAAGCTCGGGGTCAGGGTCGATATCAGCCTCGATCTCGATCCGGACCTGGCCGGGTACGACCTCGTCCACGTGTTCAATATCACCAGAATCCACGAGACCTACCTCCAGGTGCGACACGCGAAAAGGCGCGGCTGTCCTGTGGCGGTCTCGCCGATCTACCATGACCTGACAGAATACTACGAGAAGGGAAACTTCGGGGCAGTCCGCCTTCTGTACAAGCTCGTACAAAACGAGACGGCTCGAGAGGTTTTGAGGGATCTGGCCTCCTTCGGAAAGGATGCTCAAGCCCTCAAGGCGCTGTGGCGTCTCTGGCGTACCGGCTACAGGGAAGAGCAAAGAGAGGTCCTGTCAAAGGCCGACGTGATCATCCCCAATTCATATATGGAGCGCGACGCCATCGTGACTGACTTCAGGATGGACCACAACTACGTCGTCGCCTACTACGCCCCCTCCCGGCACTTTCTCGACGCCTCTGCCGACCCGTTCGTGAGGAGGTATCGCCTCGAGGGCTTCGTGCTGTGCGTGGGCAGGTTCGGCGCCCGCAAGAACCAACTCGGCCTGATCCGCGCCCTCAAAGACACCGGTATCCCTCTCGTTTTTGTCGGTTTCCCGTTCAATAGACAGTACGTCCGCGCTTGTAGGAGGGAGGCGGGTGATGCTACAATTTTTCTCGACTGGATTCCTCACGAGCAGCTGGGCAGCGCGTACGCCGCTGCCAAGGTCCACGTACTGCCCAGCTGGTTCGAGACATGCGGCCTGGTCAACCTCGAGGCCGGACTGGCCGGCTGCAATGTCGTCTCCACTGATCGAGGGTATACCAGGGAGTATTGCAAAGAGTATGTGCGGTACTGCGACCCCTCCTCTCTCTCATCCATAAGGGAGGCGGTACTCGAGGCCTATGCCGCAGAGAAGACCGAGGCGTTCAGGAAGCATGTGCGAGAGAGCTTCGATTGGGAAAAGACGGCGAGGGCGACCCTCGAGGCGTACGAGAGCGTCCTGTAGCTGGTCTCTTGTGAGAACCGTATGCACGAGCTTACCGTTTCAATCGTGAGCCATGGGCACAAGCAGTATTTGGACGCCTGTCTCGATTCCGTGTTCAGGGCCTCGGGATCCGTGGACCTCGAGGTCTATCTGGTCGTCAACACCCCGGGGGACGGCACTGAAACCCTTGTGCGGTCGCGCTACCCCAGCGTCAGGGTGCTCGCCAACCAGCGGCCCCGCGGCTTCTCCGAGAACAACAATCGCGTCTACAGGGCCACACGCAGCAAATACTTTCTCCTCCTGAACCCCGACACCGTGGCGTTCGACGGCAGTCTCGCGCGCCTGGTCGGATTCCTCGACGAGACCCCCCAGGCAGGCGCCTGCGGTCCCAAGCTCGTCTACCCCGACGGGAGGCTGCAACTGTCGTGCAGGTACTTTCCCACGATCGGGTCGGTCCTCGTGCGCAGGACACCCCTGAGAAAGGCCTTCCCCAACAGCAAGCTCGCGCGTGACTACACGATGGCGGACTGGGATCACAATTCGGTCAGAGAGGTGGACTGGGTTTTCGGGGCGTGCCTCATGGTGAGGAGGGCCGCCGCAGACAGCGTGGGCCTCCTCGACGAGGATTTGTACCTTTTTTGCGAAGACATCGACTGGTGCTACCGCATCAAAAAGGCAGGGTGGAAGATCTTCTACGTGCCCGAGGCCGTCGTCCAGCACGACCTCGACGATGCGAGCTACGAGCGGTACTGGGGAAGGCAGAGGTTCCTTCACTATGCCTCGATGTATCGGTACCTGAAGAAGCATATGGTCCCTTGGAATCGAGCCAAGTGGCTCGCCGGGCCGCACCGAAACGGGCGGCGAGAAGCACACCCTGACGGCGGGCAATAGGAGGGGCGCTCCATTCATGGGGATGACGCACTCGGCCCATAGAAGCCCGGAGCCTTTCGAAAAATGGGCAAGGGCCTTCGATATCCTCCTGGTCCAACCGGATCAGGGCGCGTTTGTGCGCTCGCGGATATTTCACCCGGGCGTGGAAATACCCCTCAATCTCACTTCCCTGGCCGCGTACCTGGAGAGAGACGCCCTGAGGTGCGAGATCCTGGACTTGAGACTTTTCGACAACCCCCAAAGGACGCTCGAGCGCGTGATCGCCGAATACCGGTTCCCGGTAATGGGTATCAGCGCTTACACGAGCGAGATAGAAAACGCAGGCAAGGTCGCCGGTGTGGCCAAACGTCTCAGGCCTGAGGTCGTCACCGTCGTGGGAGGCTACCACGCCTCTGCAGTCCCGCAGGAGACCTTGGCCGCGTACCCTCACTTCGACTACCTCATTCGGGGCGAGGGAGAGGTGAGCCTTTCCTCGTTCATAAGAAAGGTACTCGCCGGAGAGGACCTGAAGGATCATCGCGGGCTCGTCTACCGCAACGCCTCGGAGATCGTCTTGAACCCAAAGGAACCAGAGATCGCCGACCTCGACAGCCTGCCTCTGACGGCCCGTGACAAGATCCCGATCCATCATTACCAGCCAAAGCCTGCCACGGGAAACTTCATGAGACTCCCCACGACTGGGATCATGTCGAGCAGGGGCTGCCCGTTCGAGTGCGCCTATTGCAGCAAGGGGGTATGGGGCAGATCGATCCGGTTTCGCTCGCCCGGATCCGTGGTCGAGGAAATCGAGAGCTGCATCGAGCGGTACGGGATACGCGATTTCCGGTTCTACGACGATGCCCTGACCAACCCTGCGTGGGATCTCGAGAGCTTCTGCCGCATGATCGTGGCCAGAGGGCTCGATATCACCTGGAACTGTTACAGCAGGGTGGATCACGTGACCGAGGAGAAACTCCAATGGATGAAGGATGCCGGATGCTACCACATAAAGTACGGTGTGGAGTTCGGCACTGAAAAGGCCCTCCGCCTCACCCACAAGAACACCACCCTCGACGATGCCCGCAGAGCGGTAGCGCTGACAAAGAAGATGGGCATAGAGTGCAAAGCCAGCTTCATCTTCGGCGTGCCCGGAGAGACCGTGGAAGATTGCGCAAAGACGCTCCAATTCGCCCTGGAGCTTTCCCCTGATCTTGCGAGCTTCTACCCGTTCGACCTTTTCCCCGGGACGCACTTTTACGCCCTGGCCAAGCAGAACATGAAGGATCACTGCGACAAGACATTGCCACGGCAGGTGAGCGAACGCCTCGCCCAGAGAGCCTACTATCGATTCTATCTGAGACCGCGCTATATCGCCCAACGTGCCAAACGGGTCTTCCGGCACCCCAAAAGAGAAATCGTGCTCCTCAGCAACGGTCTCAAAATGATGGGCAAATTCTTCTTGAAGTCGGTCCTCAAGGACGAGAGGTTCTGACAGAGGCACACATGGAGTCGGCCGCTGTGTATGGGAGAGACACACCCGTCGGGCTCGTAAGGAGAGGGCTCAGGTACGGGAGGATCCTCCTCGGCGCCCGAACGGGGCGGTGGGCGTTCTCAGGGCCCCTGTACGTGCAGCTCGGCCCGAGCTCCTCGTGCAACTTTAGGTGCGTGATGTGCTGGGATCACGGGCCTGGCGCTGGGGGGGACGACCGCTTGCGGCAAAGGGCGGAAGACTCCCACGCGGCGGCCGCCACGACATCCATGTCGGCGGGCAGGCGGAACGGCCTTTTCGAGTTCGACCGTCTCCCCGGGCTCGTCGACGATCTGTTGAATATGGGCACCCGTCGCATAAAACTGACCGGACGGGGCGAGCCTCTTCTCCACCCGCAGTGGCGGGAGATGATCGCGCTCGTCAAGCGCAAGGGCATGCGGTGCACCCTGACCACCAACGGTTCCCTCCTCGAGGAGGGCGACGCCGAGTTGCTGGCGGGCCTGGGGTTGGACGAGATCGAGATAAGCCTCAACGCCGCAACTGAAGCCACGTATGCCGAGATTCACGCACGGGGCGGAGCAGAGGGTTTCCACAGGATCCTCTCGTGGGTTCGCAGGCTCGCCGACGCCAAACGCGCCAAAGGGAGCAGGCACCCGCGGGCGATCCTTTCCTTCGTCGTCCTCAAGAACAATTACGCCGAGATCGCCGAGCTGCCGGCTGTGGCAGAGAGATATGGTTTCGAGCAGATCGCCTTGAGGAGGGTGAGCTTCCCCGAGGGTGCCCGTGCCTACATGCTGGACCGCGAGGATGTGGTGTACTTGCAGCAGGTTCTCGCCCGCACTATCGAACGGTGTGCCGGCAAGCCCCTCGCCCACAATTGCGGCGAGATCCTGCGGTGGGGGCCGAGCCTCACCCACCGGAACCCCGAGGAACACAACCTCCTCCTCGCGACCCCCTGTTATGTGGGATGGTATTTTTGCCAGATACAGGCCGACGGGTCGGTCTACCCTTGTTGTCAGTGTACACGACCGATCGCCACCCTCGAGGAGGCGCCCTTGAGCACGATATGGCGCGCGCCGCCCTACCGGGCCTTCAGGAGGCATGCATTCCGGGACGACGCATGGAAAAGGCGGGAAGCAGACTGCGGGTGCCTCTGTAGCGAGTGCGGCTTCCTCAGACACAATCTTTCTATTGACCGAGTACTACGATGGAGACGCTTTCGAGCAGCGACACCGCCAGCCGTATGGAGCCTTCGGGACCTGGAGCGCTTCTGAGCGACGGGCGGGCGGCATCGACGGAAACGAGTACGGCAGTGGACGTCTCCGTGCTCATCGTCAACCACAATCACCGCAAATACATCGCGACGTGTTTGGACAGCATCATCTCCAACACGCGGGGGGTGACCTACGAGATCATCGTGGTCGACAACTGCTCGACCGACGGCAGTCGGGAGTTCATCGAGAAACACTACCCTTCGGTCCGCCTGCTGGCGAACACCAGGATCCAAGGTCTGGCTCAAAACAACAACAGCGCCATAAGGAATGCTTCAGGGCGCTATATGCTTCTGCTCAACCCGGATACAAAGATCTATCCCGGCGCGATGGAATACATGGTGCGCTTTATGGATCACCACCCGGGGGTCGGGGCCTGCGGCAGCAAGTTGCTCAACGCCGACGGCACCCTGCAGTACAGCTGTCGAAACTTTCCCACCCTCGCGGCGGTTCTTTTCAGGGGCTTGTCGCTGGCCCGGTGGTTCCCGATCCCCCGCTCTTATCAAAGGTACCTCATGGCCGATTGGGATCACAACCAGATACGGGAGGTGGATTGGGTCCTCGGCGCGTGCCTCATGATACGGCCCGACGCCTTGAAAGAAGTGGGGCTGATGGACGAAAAGTTCTTCCTCTACTACGAGGAAATCGATTGGTGCTATCGGGCGAAAAAGAAAGGCTGGAGGATCGTCTATCTGCCCGGGGCAGAGGTCATGCACCACTACCTGCGTATGAGCGCGGGCGGGATGCCGGGCAGGCTCACGCTCATCCACATGAAAAGCATTGTCCGATACTTTCGCAAACACTTTTGGTCTATTTTCAAGGATCACCTGTTCTGAGAGCCTCTTCCTGGGGGCCGCTTTTTCGCACAGACCCCTTCCCCCGGCCGGAGGATGCAGGTACCGCGCGTCCGATGCACATTCTCGTTCTGACCTTTCTCGACTACCCGAGCTACGAGGGAGGGGCCATCCGACTCCGCCACATAAGCAGGGCGCTCGCCGCCCGGGGTCACCGGATAACGGTCGTGGCCCCCGCGATCGATTTTCAGACCCCCGCAAAGGAATCCAGCGGGGCGGAGTCGATACTTCGAATCCCCATGCACTATCTCCCCCGGGTGGCCCGGCTGCCTTTTCTCCCCCGGCTCGTCTTTGCGATTCAGTTCACCCGGGCGGTCCGAGCGCTGTGGGCTGCAGCTGAGATCGAAGGGGACGTGGATCTCATCCAGATCGAGGAGCAGTTCCCGTTGGTGGCCCCCGCCGTGTTTCTCAAGTCAAGGACAGGCGCCCCGATACTCCTCGACGACGTCGTTTTGTTCCACGCCATCGTGAGCGCCAAGGCGCGCCGCTCCTTCGGCCCTGCCCTGGCACGTGCGGCCGCCTGGTCGCTCCTCAGGGCCGAACGAGCGGCCTTCGCCCGGTGCGATTACTTCACCTACGCCTCTGCCCGAGCACAGGACTACCTCGGCGAGCGGGGCTTCTGCGGCCATGTCTTTTTCCCCAACGGTGTCGACACCGCCCACTTTCGGCCAGGCCCGCGCCGACGCCGTTCGGTGGAGCGCCGGGTGTTCTTCAGTGCGAGCCCCCGTTCGGACCAAAACCTCCAGGCAATCGAAAACCTCCTCGACGCAACCCCTCGGATCCAGTCGCGCTGCAGACGCCCCGTGCGCGTCGACATCGTCTGCGGGCCTCGGGCGTGGGTGCCTCCGAGGATCCTCCAGAAGGCGAGGGCCGTGGCCGGGGTCACCCTTCACGACACCCTGCCGGATATCCTCCCCCTGATCCAGGAGGCCGATCTCACCGTATTGCCGTATACCCCAGGGCATCACATCACCGGCGGCGCGCGGCTCAAGGCCCTCGAGTACCTCGCCTGCGGCAAGGTCCTCGTCTCCACACCCGAGGGGGTCGAAGGGCTGGCCGGGCTCGTGCCCGGGACACACTATCTCGAGACCCCCACCCTCGAGGGGCTGGTCGATCTGACGGTCGGGGTGCTGGAGCGACCCGCTGCATACGCACCGATAGGCGAGAGAGGTCGTTCCTTGGTCCTCGAACGATACAGCTGGGAGGCTGTGACACAAGACTACCTCTCGTTCGTGGAGTCGGTGGCGGGGAGGCGGACATGACGCGTGTCTCTGTCATACTGCCTACCTACAACGAGGCCGAGAATCTGCCGGTTATCGTGCCGGAGATCTCGCGCGTCCTTGCAAAGGAGGGGCTGGACCACGAGATTCTCGTCATCGACGACCATTCCCCTGACAAGACCGCCGAGGTCGCGCTCTCGCTGGCCCGCACCTACCCGGTCAGGGTACATGTCCGCACCGAGGAGCGCGGACTTGCCACGGCCGTGATAAAAGGGTTCGAGCTTGCACAGGGGGAGATCTGTGTCGTCATGGATGCCGATTCGAGTCACCCTGTGGAGAGGATCCCGGACATGATCCGTCCGATCCTCGAGGACCGGTGCGACGCGACTGTGGGGAGCAGGTACAGGCCCGGCGGATCCTGCCTCAACTGGCCGTGGACCAGAAGGCTTGTGAGCAGGCTCGCCAGGGGCATCGCCAGGGGGCTGACCACGCTCTCCGACCCCACGAGCGGTTTCATGGCGATAAAAAGGAGCCTTTTGGAAGGCCTCGATCTGGATCCTATAGGCTGGAAGATCGTCCTGGAGGTCGTGGTCAAGGCCGACCCTCGTCTTCTCGAGGTCCCTATCGTCTTTTCGGACCGAAGACTGGGCAGAAGCAAATTGAACGCCAAGGCCCAAAAAGAATACCTGATACACCTCTGGCGGCTCTACCGTTACAAGTACAAGTGGAGCAAGGCCCCTCGCTTTTCGAGAACCCCGGGCCCGGGCGCGGCCGCGAAGCGCTCTCGCCGACCCCCGGCTGAGACGACCGAGAAAAGGTAGCTCATGGCCTTAAAACGCCTGTCATCATCGACTCTCGTTGTGCTCGCTCTAGGGCTCGTGTTCATCAGTGCAGGCCTGCTGTTTCTTGCCCCGGGCAAGCTCGAGTGCGCCTTGCTCTCCCTGAGCCCGGACGCTCACTTCACCCAGCTGACACGTTCTCTCTTGGCCGTAATGCCGCGTGCCGTGCTCCTCCTCGGAGTGTGCACCATCCTGGCCACGGTATGGAGGAGACCGTTGCTGCGCCTGCTCGAGCGCGTGGGAGGGCTCCTCGAGGCCCTGCCCGAGGATGCCTATGCGGCGGGGCTCGTGGCGGTCGCCTTGGCCGTGCGGCTTGCGTGGGTAGTGAGTATCGACACACAACCAGTGGTCGACTTTGCCTACTATGAAGAGAAGGCCTGGGAGGTGGCCCGGGGACTCGGCTATCAGGCAGGCGGCAAGCCCACGGCCTTCCGACCACCAGGATATATCCTGTGGCTGGCGGCGATCTACGCTGTCTTCGGGAGGAGGCCCCTCGCAGGCCAGATTGCCAATGCCGTACTGAGCGCCTTGGTCTGCCTCCTCGTCTATCGCATCGCTCGAAAGGAACTCCCCCTCGGGGCGAGCAGGGCCGCCGGAGTCATCGCCGCCTTTTTCCCAAGTCAAATCTTCTATTGCTCGCTTCTGGGTACAGAGGGCCTGTTCACCTTTCTGTTCGTCACTGCGGTCTGGATGTGGGTACAAGGCCTCGACCGGGCCTCGTGGAAGATCGATGCAGCAACCGGCCTCTCGCTCGGTCTGGCAACCCTCGTGCGGCCTGTCTCCTTGTTTCTGCCGGGGGTGCTGTTTCTCCATCTCAAACTCTACGGCAAGGGGTGGGCCGAAAGCGCGAGGCGGCCTTTTGTCGTGGGGCTGGTCATGCTCTTGACGATCCTTCCCTGGAGTCTTCGCAACCTGATCGTCATGAAGGCGCCTGTGCTGATATCCACCAATGGCGGCATTACCCTCTGGATGGGCCTCAACGAACAGGCAACCGGCACCTTTATGAGTGTGCCTGCCGGCCACCCGCTCCGTGCCATCGAGGACGAGATCGAAAAGAGCGAGGCCGCCAGCCGTCTCGCGCGGCAATTCGCCGTCGAGCACCCCGGCCGGGCCCTGGCCCTGACCCTGAAGAAACTCTTCTATCTGTACGCCACGGACTTGAGCGGCGCCCAGTTCAGCTTTGCAAAGACACAACGACCTGTCCCCACAGGATTCAAGGTCTGGAGCATGATCGCAGCTCAGGTCTTCTACCTCGCAGCAATGGCCCTGGCGCTGTGGGGCGGCGGCCGTTTTTTTCCTCGATGGAGGCACGCGCCAGTCCAAGGGCTCCTCGTCGGCATGCTCCTCTACTTCACGTTCTTTTACGCCGGCATTTTCCACGGCGAGGACCGCTTCCACCATCCCCTCGTGCCCCTGGTGTCTGTCCTTGCAGCGCGAGGGGCCTTCGGCCAGCCCAAGAGAGTCTCGCAAGGGGGATCCTATGTGCGCTGAGAGCCAAGACAGGGAGACCGTACCGGTGTGCGATCTGTGCGGGTCGGACCGAACCCGCAGGGTCTTCGAGGAAAGAGGCTTCCCCATTGTCCGGTGCCGTCGCTGCGGCCTGGTGTACGTCACGCCGAGGCTCACCCAGGCCAAGATCGCAGAGGTCTTCGATGCCTTTGCAAAGGGACAAAGAGACAAGATCAGCGCGGAACTCGGTCTCGGCCCCCTCTGGGACAGGGAGTCGCCCCGGGAGAAAAAGCGCTACGACGAGTGCCTCGGGTTTCTCCTGGGCAGGCTCCCCCCTGGATCGAGAAAGCTGCTCGACGTCGGGGCGGGCAACGGCAACCTTGTCATCAGGGCCAAGCAGATGGGGTTCGACCCTTTTGCCTTCGACGTCATGTCCGGCCACATAGAGAGGCTCTCCAGGGAACACGGGATCCCGGGGGCCAGTGCCCCAAGTCTTCACCATGCCGCCCTGCCTGAAGGCAGTTTCGACGCCGCCACCCTCTGGGACGTCCTCGAGCACCTCCCCGCCCCTTCCTCGGTGCTGGCAGAGATACGCCGCATCCTCAAGCCCGGCGGGATCCTCGCGCTCAAAACGCCCAACTACAACTGGCTCATCCTCAAGGCCAATCTCATCACCAGGACCCTCGGCAAAGACGCCCACAAGCGCACACAGCTGCTGAGCAATTTCGGGGTCTTCGCGCCGGAGGTCCACCTCTACAATTTCACGCCGCGCACCCTCGCACTGATGCTCGAAAAAACCGGTTTCTCCCT
>Ga0068707_1002577_pt1 | contig 12742 bp, 13 predicted proteins | sample YNPNPMetaG_FD_66600 | JGI IMG/M metagenome (GOLD analysis project Ga0068707, IMG submission 66600) | Anoxygenic and chlorotrophic microbial mat microbial communities from Yellowstone National Park, USA - YNP NP MetaG | ecosystem: Environmental > Aquatic > Thermal springs > Hot (42-90C) >... | reverse complement strand
CCCTGACGCCTTCCCCCACGTCTACCGCATCACCGACGCCCACGCCGACCGCGACCCCGACCCGGACGGCAACGCCGACGCCGCTGCCCTATCACGGCGTGATGATCGGCAATGTCTTCCTGCGGGATGCGCCCAACGGCGTCAATACCGGCCTGGTTGCGCCTCTGGGCGCGCGCGTCGAGGTTCTGGCGCAATATGGCACCTGGTACAAGGTCCGGGTGGTGTTGGAAACTGAGCAGAACGAAGTGGTGGGCTGGCTGGAAAGCCGCTGGGTTGCGCTGACTAGGATCGTCCCGCCGGAACGCATCACCCCTGCCCCTTCGCCCACGCTCCCGGCCCCATAAGCTGCAACGGATCAAGGAGGCCTCGTGACCCTGCAAGCCTTAGAACCAATTCTGGAAAGCTTACATACCGCCTATGCCGTCCTGGCAGGCCCTGCCCTGACGGTCCAGACAGTAATGCCGCGCGCTGCGTTATGGCTGGGTGGGGACGAGCCGGCCTCTCTGACAGGCCAGCCCCTGACCGACCTGCTGCCCGAAATCATCGGACAGGAGGAAGAGGTGCTCAGCTTGCTCCAGGCGCCGACGGGAAAGTGGGAACTGGATCAGGTGGCGCGCACCTTGTCCGATGGCCGAACCTGCTATCTGCGCTTCACGATCACCCCCTATCCGCAGCACCCCGGCCAGCTCCTGTTGTTGATCACGGATCGCACAGCGGAAGGGCGTTATCTCCAGGAGCTGATGCAGAACCGCAACGAATTAAGCCTGGTGCGCACGCAACTGGCTCAGAGCAACGCCATGCTCGATTTCCTGCTCAAGCGCTACCTGGACCCCAAGCTGGCCGAAGCTTTTCTACAAGGCGAACTCAAGCTTGAGCTGGGCGGGGTCCAGCGAGAAGTCAGCGTGCTTTTCGCCGACGCACGAGGGTACACCTCATTTTCCGAACACAAGTCCCCCGCCGAAGTGGTGGAGATTCTCAATAACTACCTGAACCTGCTGGCAGATGCCATAGACCCTTACGGTGGATTGATCAATCAATTCCAGGGCGACAATATGATGGTGATTTTCAACGCTCGCGGTGAGCATCCGCAGCACGCCCGAACCGCCGTTGAAGCCGCTATCAGCATCCAGCGAGCGCTAAAAGAGTGCTTTGAGCACTGCGCGCCCGATGTCCCGCGCCTGCACTTTGGCATCGGCATCAACAGCGGGCCGGCGCTGGTCGGCAACATCGGCGCACGCTGGCATTACAACTTCACCGCGATCGGCGATACCACCAACCTGGCTTCGCGCATCACCGCTGCGGCGCCTGCCGATGAGATCTGGATCAGCGATGCGACCTGCGCGCTGTTGAACGGTGCTATCGCGATAGAGCCTTTGCCGCCCATGCAGTTTAAGGGGAAGAGCGCCCCGACTTCGCTATACCGGGTTCGGTACTGAAAGGACGCCATGGCCAAAATATTGATTGTAGATGACGATCCCCTCATCCCGCCCATGATAGCCAGCAAACTGGAAGACCTTGGATATGAAGTATGGCTGGCCTATTCGGGCGCCCAGGCCCTGACGATCATGCAACAGCGCGGCTTCCCCAACCTGGCGGTGATTGATTTAAACATGCCCGGTATGGATGGTTTCGCGCTGAGCGAAGCCATTAAAGCTATAACCGATTTACCCATCATCTTCCTCACTGCCGTAGATCAGGAAGACACCATCGTTAAGGCGCTCAGCCTGTACGCCGAAGACTATCTGGTCAAGCCCTTCAGTCTGCGCGAGCTGGCCGCCCGCATTGAACGGGTTTTGAAGCGCTTTCCCGAAGAGCCGCTCGGCCCGTTGGTGGTGATAGATGATCGCCTTGAGCTGCGCATAGCGCAACAAGTCGCGATGGTAGACGGCCACGAGGTGCCCCTGACCCCAACCGAAACCAAGATTCTGCAGATTCTCCTGCGCCATGCCGGCAAGCCAGTTTCGCCGACTTATCTCATTCAGCGAGTCTGGCCCAATGAGGCGATGTCCGAAGAATCCCTGCGAGTGCATATCCATCGCTTACGGCGCAAACTGGAGCCAGACCCCAGCAGGCCAGTTTACATTCTAACCGAACATAGCACCGGCTATATGTTTAAATCTCTAAATCGAGGGCAGCATGCAACTCAGTAAAAAAGTCTGTCTCTTAGGAGACTTTGCTGTAGGCAAAACCAGCCTGGTCCGCCGTTTTGTCTATTCCATTTTTGAAGATACCTACATCAGCACCATCGGGGTCAAGGTGAGCCGTAAAACACTCTTGATTCCCCGTCCGGGGGACGAAGTCGAACTGACGCTGCTGCTCTGGGACCTGGCCGGTAGTGAAGAGTTCAATCGGATGGAAACCACTTACCTGCGCGGAGCAGCAGGAGCTGTCCTGGTCTGGGACCTCACCCGACCGGAGACCTTTATGCGCCTCCATGCCTATCATCGCAGCTTATTGGCGCTCAGTCCGCAGGCGCAATTCGTGCTGGCCGACAACAAGAGCGACCTGGTCACGGAACCAGGCCTGCTCACCCGCGAGGTCGAGCTGTTCTGCCAGGAAAATCACATCCCCTACTTCATCACCAGCGCTAAAACCGGGTTGGGCGTTGAAGAATTGTTTGCTACCCTGGGAAGGTTGTTAGTGACCCCATGAGTGAGATTTTGTCAACTATCCTGGAAGCCCAGCATATAGGGTATTGTCTCCTCAACGCGCAAGGCACCATTCTCGAAGTCGGGGGAGCGCTGGGTTGGTTGCCGCCCGAACAACGTCCGGTAACCGGGTATACCGTCCAGGAGGTGTTCCCTGAGCTGATCGGCTATGAAGCCGCGCTTAACGAGCTGCTTCAAGGGGCGCTGCCCCGGCTGGACCTGCCTTACCTCAACCGTCCCGGCATGGCGGGGAAGCCCCTTTACGTGACCTTGAGCCTCAGCCGCCATGTCCAGGAGGAGCGTCCCCTCGTCCTCATGATCATCGTAGACGCCAGTGAAGCCGGCACCCTGGAACAGCTCATCACCCAACATCGCAACGAATTGCGCCTGCTCAACGCACTCCAGGCGCGCCAATCCATCGAACTCCAGACGCTGAACCGACAACTGTCCCGGATCGCCGAAATCAAATCCATCTTCATTGCCGTTGCCGCGCATGAGCTGCGCACGCCCCTGACGATTCTGCAGGGCTATGTGGAGCTTTTGGGTCATCACGACGACAACCTCATCCCGCAACAACGGGAGTATATCGCCATTCTCCAACAAGCCGTCACGCACCTCACGCATCTGGTCCAGGTCCTGTTGGACACCAACCGCCTGGAAACCGACCGGCTCGATCTGCATCTCCAGGCCTGTGATCTGGAAACCCTGATCGGGGATGTAGTGACGAGTTTTTCCCCTCAGTTCCAAAGCCGAAAGCAGCACCTGAGCCTCCGGCTATCCCCCGGACTGCCCAAGGTCCTGTGTGATCCCACACGCATCCGGCAGGTCTTTGACAATCTGCTGAGCAACGCCCATAAGTACACGCCGGAGGGGAGTGAAATTACCGTGGAGCTGGACGCGCCGGAGCCAGGGCTGGTCAGATGCCAGGTGAAGGACAATGGACCGGGCATCCCGCCGGAAGAGCAGGAATTGCTCTTCACCCCCTTTTTCCGCGGCACTCAGGCCCGTGCCCGCGAAACGCAAGGCATCGGGTTAGGGCTGTATCTCGCCTCCAACCTGGTGGAAATGCATGGCGGGGCCCTGACCTGCTACAGTCAGCCGGGAGAAGGAACGACGTTTGTCTTTACCCTGCCCGCCTTAGAGGAATCCGAAAATTGAGAGGGCTTTATGGAATGGATAGGGATAGTCATCAGCGGCATAGCAGGGCTTCTGATCGGCGCCGTGTTTAGCAGTGCGCTCTGGCGACGACGCCTGGCGCAGCTCGATCTGCAATTGCTCAACCTTACCGAAACCAACGATCGGCTGGAGGAAGAGGTCCAACAGTTGCGGGAAGTCCAGCGTCATTGCCAGGAGGAACATAGCGATATCCGCGCCCTGGAAGAGCGGCTGCAGCGTGCAGAGAACGAAGTGCTAAACCTGCGCAACCGTCTGCGCATCGCCAAAACGGATATAGACCTGGAACACGCCCGTAAGGCCGCCGCCGAAGCCCGTATTCGCGCCCTGGAGGCCATTCTGGGACAGAATCAAACCTCAGCCGAAACTGGCGATCAGGAACCGCCTGCACCAGAAGCAAACGTGGAATAGATTGGTGTGAAGAAACTCTTGTAAACCGTCCTCGCTGGCCTGAACTGGCCAGGCGAAGGAGCCTATCCTACGCTCAGGCTAAAGCCTGGGCTACAGACAGGCTCAGAAGCCTGAAAAAAAGAGGGTGTCCACAATGGACACCCTCTTGCAGTCGGGGCGGGCGGATTTGAACCGCCGACCTCTACAACCCCATTGTAGCGCCCTAGCCAAACTAGGCCACGCCCCGTTTGCAATGCAAATTATACCGCAGGTGACAGATTTGGCAAGTCACACCTCAAGGCTGAAGGCTTCTGTTTCCCATACTCGCGCAAAAGCCTGCTCCGGCGTGAGCGGTTGATCCTGCAGGCGATAGTACAGGTAACGGAACACATCCCGCCCCAGAGCCGCGAGCAGGGGCGCCAGAAAGAGGCCGACCAAACCGCCCAACTCACTGCCGACGATGAGCACAAACATGACGACCGCCGGATGCAGCCGCAGGCTGCTGCCGACCACGCGCGGCGTGAGGAAGAGATTTTCCATCTGCTGAATCACCAGAGCGAAAATGGCCACCGCCAAAGCCAGCGAGGGACGTTGTGCCAGGGCCACCAAAACCGCGGGAATGGCGCCCAACAGCGGGCCAATGTTGGGAATCAACTCAAATAAGCCTGCGATGACCCCCAATACCAGAGCATAGTTCACACCCATGATGCTCAGGCCAATGGTGGTCACACTGCCGATGATGAGACCCAATAGCAGTTGCCCGCGCAGGTAAGCCCCTAAAATGCGGTCGGTAATCAAGGCCACGCATTGGAAATCCGGGCGAATCAGATGGGGGATCGAATCCAGCAGGGCTTTTTGCAGTTGTTGGTAATCTTTAAGAATGAAAAACACCCAGAAGGGGATAATGAGAATACCCAGAATCAGGCTGACGGTGTAACTGATGACAAAGACCGTACCCTGCAAAGCCCGCTGGATGATGGCCATGGCCCGCGCGTTCAGGTCTCCCAGCACCTTGTCCGCCTGCGCCTGCCACTCTGGTGGCAGAAGCTGATACTGCGCCAGGATCTGCTCGGTCCAGACATTGATGCGCTCCCAGATGCTCAGGCGCGCATTCCACAAACGCACGGCCTGATCGGTCAGCATGGGGATTAAAACGGCAATAACGCCAGCCAGGACCCCGATCAGCAAAAGATAAGTAACCAGCACCGCCAGCGGACGCGCGCTGCGCCCCAGCACCCGCAGGCGCAGCCGACGCGCCAGCCGCGCCAGCCCCAGGGCAATGCGATTCACGACGGGGACCAGGACATAAGCTGCGGCCAATCCCGCCAGGTACGGCGGAAGGACGCGCCGCGCAGCCGATAGAATGGCTATCACCAGTCCCGCAGTCAGCAGCACCAGCAGCAGGCGTTGGATGCGTCTCCAGGGCCACGAGGCCATAATGCGCTCCCGTACTCAGTCCTCGTCCAGACGTAACATGGCCAGGAAGGCTTCCTGGGGAATCATGACCTCCCCCAGCATCTTCATGCGCTTTTTGCCGGCCTTCTGTTTTTCCAGCAGTTTGCGCTTGCGCGTGACATCGCCGCCGTAACACTTGGCCAGCACATCCTTGCGCAGGGCTTTGACGTTCACCCGTGCCAGAATCCGGCCCCCTACGGCCGCCTGAATCGGCACCTCAAAGAGCTGTTGGGGAATGACCTCCTTCATCTTGCGAATCAACAAGGAGCCTTTTTCGTAGGCCTTGTCGCGATGGACGATAAAAGCCAGGGCATCCACCGGATCGCCGTTGACCAGGATGTCAACCTTGACCAGATCGTCGGCCCGATAGCCCAGGAAACTGTAGTCCATGGAGGCATAGCCACGCGATATGGACTTGAGCTTGTCGTGCAGGTCAACAACCATCTCCGCCAGCGGAATCTCAAAGGTGAGCAGCACGCGCTGCGGGTCCAGGGTTTCAGTATGCACCAGGGAGCCGCGCTTGCGCCGGAACAGTTCCATGATCGCGCCAATGTACTCGGTCGGCGTAAAGACCTGGACCTTCATCCAGGGTTCGCGAATTTCTTTGATGTAAGAAGGATCGGGCAAGTCCGCCGGACGCAGGATTTCCAGTTCTTCCCCGGAGTTCAGCAGGACCTGATACATGACGCTGGGCGCGGTGATCACCAGGTCCAGGTTGTACTCCCGTTCCAGGCGTTCCTGCACGATTTCCATGTGAAAGAGACCCAGGAAGCCGCAGCGGAAACCGAACTTCAACGCCTGAGAGGATTCAGGCTGAAAGGTGAGCGAAGCGTCGTTGAGCTGCAATTTTTCCAGCGCGTCACGCAGGGCGGCATAGTCGTCCGCCTCTGAAGGGTAGAGGCTGGCGAAGACCATGGGCTTGGCAGGACGGTAGCCGGGCAGGGGCTGAGCCGCAGGTTTGCGCGCATCGGTGATGGTGTCGCCAACGCGCGCCTCACGGACCGTCTTCAGGCCCGTAGCAATATATCCCACTTCTCCCGCAGTCAGGCGCTCTACCGGGCGCATTTCCGGGGCAAACACTCCCACCTCGATCGGTTCGGTCTTGGCCCCAGTGCCCATCATCAGCAACTGGGTTTTCCCATCCACTACCCCATCGTAGACGCGCACGTAAGCGATCACGCCTTTGTAAGGGTCATAATGGGAATCGAAGATCAGGGCGCGTAACGGCGCAGTCGGGTCTCCCTGCGGTGGGGGAATTCGCTCCACGATGGCCTGAAGCAGCTGCGGGACATTGGTACCTTCCTTGGCCGAAACCGCCAGGACCTCCTCTTCAGGCACGCCCAACAGTTCAGCCACCTCGCGCCGTACTTCTTCCACGCGCGCGGTAGCCAGGTCAATTTTATTGAGTACCGGGATGACTTCCAGGTCGTTTTCCAACGCCAGGTAGAGATTGGCCAGTGTCTGCGCCTCAATGCCCTGCGTCGCATCCACCACGAGGACCGCCCCCTCACAGGCGGCCAGCGCGCGGCTGACTTCATAGGCAAAGTCAATGTGACCGGGGGTATCAATCAGGTTCAGCTCATACACCTGCCCGTCAGCGGCCTGCCAGAGCATATGCACCGCCGAGGCCTTGATGGTCACACCTTTTTCGCGCTCGATCTCCATACCATCCAACACCTGCGCCTGCGCTGCCGTTTTGCGCGGGTCCACGGTACCCGTGATCTCCAGCAGGCGATCGGCCAGCGTGGATTTCCCATGATCAATATGGGCAATGATGCTAAAATTACGAATGTGTTGGAAATCCATACACCCTCTTCACCTTAACTTTCTCACTCACCAGTTTTCGTCATGCCGGGGACGGGTCCAGCTTCAGGCCCTCCTGCCAGGCCATAGCCACCGCCGCCGCCAGGTCGAGCCGGGCCGGGCCGCGCCACCACCAGCCCAGGAACTCGATATTCCCCGCCGGGCCGCGTAGAGGCGACACCATCAGACCGCACAGGCCCAATCCCAGCGCAGCCATGTCCTGCGTCACCTGTTCCAGCACCGCCCGGTGCGTCTGTGGATTGCGGACCACGCCCCCCTTGCCCACCTGCTCCGGCCCGGCCTCAAACTGTGGCTTAATCAGCGAAACGACCTGCCCCTCCGCTTTAAGCCAGCGCACCGCTGTCGCGTAGATCAGGCGCAGGGAGATAAAGGACACATCCGAAACGATCAGGTCCACCGGCTCAGGCAACGCCGCGAGATAGCGCGCGTTCACGCGCTCCATCACGATGACGCGCGCGTCCTGACGCAGCTTCCAGGCCAACTGCCCATAGCCCACGTCAATGGCGTACACGCGCGCTGCCCCGTGCTGCAGCAGGCAATCGGTGAAACCGCCGGTCGAAGCGCCGATATCTGCCGCCACCAGACCGCTTACCTCCACGCCGAAGCGCGTCAAAGCCGCCTCGAGCTTTTCCCCGCCGCGGCTGACAAAACGAGGGGCCTCTTTCAGCGTGATCGGCGCAACTTCCGCAACCAGCAGGCCTGGCTTATCCACCAGCTTTCCAGCGACCAACACCTCGCCCGCCCGGATGAGGCGCTGCGCTACCGAACGGCTTTCCGCCAATCCGCGTTCGACCAACAACACATCCAGACGTTGTTTTTTCATAAGGCGAAGGATACCAGAAAATCAGCAAATCAGCAAATAAGTTTCAGGCTACAGCAACGAATCGAAACTCATGCCATGTACTTCAAACGTTAAGACGTAAAGCGTAAAACGAGTGCCTGTTTAAGGCAGATTTTAAGATTTCCGGTGAATCGTCTACCTCCCACCAGGAGTTCTGTCCTTCACCGCAACTCCGGTATAACTGCCATGAGTAGGAGATAGTCGGTCTGGTAAAACTGAAAAAAGCTGCCTGAGAGGGCACAAGGGGTGACGCATTGAGTGCAGTCCTTAGAACCGCTTTGTAGCCCTCCACCTTGCGGCGGTTTGAAAAATTCATCGAGTCCGGTATAATTTAGGTGATGAATAGCAAAAGACAACTGTGGATGGTCCTGATGCTACTTTGGGTCCTGGCAGGCTGTGCTTCCCCTGACCAGGCTTCTCTTCCTACTTCCCCTCCCACAGCCATTGTCACCATCCAAAACAAAGGCTCGGATACTATGGTCAACCTGGCCCTGGCCTGGGCGGAGCGCTATCAGGAAATTCATCCCGAAGTGCGGCTTTCCGTCACCGGCGGCGGATCGGGCACCGGAATCGCGGCGCTGCTCAACGGGACGGTGGACCTGGCCAACGCTTCACGCCGGATCAAACCTGAAGAAGTAGCCGAGGCTGAAAAGCAGGGCGTCAGACCAACCGAATTCGTCGTAGCGCGGGATGCCATCGCTGTTATCGTCCATCCCGATAACCCTGTAGACCATCTGACCCTGCAGCAGATTTCAGACATCTATCAGGGCAAGATCACCAACTGGCGCGAGGTTGGCGGGGAGGACCGCCCCATCGTGCTGCTTTCGCGCGAGACTAACTCGGGCACCCACGTGTACTTTCTGGAAGAGGTCGTGCGCCTGGGGAACGCCAAGGCGACCGACATCCTCTTTTCGCCCGAAACCCTGCTGATGCCTTCATCCGAGGGCATTACGGCTGAGGTGCGGCAGAATCCCAATGCCATCGGGTACGATGGCCTGGGATACGTGACTCCTGAAGTGAAAACCCTCGCCATTGGCTTCAGCCCCGAAGGGCCTTTCTATCAACCGTCTATCGAAACCGTCAACCGGGGAGAATATCCCATCGCGCGTGACCTGTACATGTACACGGCAGGTGAGCCTGAGGGGGCACTCAAGGCTTACCTGGCATGGATTCTCAGCCCGGAAGCGCAGGCCATCGTCAAAGAGTTGGGGTTTGTACCAATCATTTCGGGAAATTAGCAGGGCGCTATGCAAAAGAAACGGTCTTTCGAGTTTTTGATTGAGCGCGCCATTCAAGTTTCGGGAATCTCCGCTATTGTCCTGGTCGCGCTCATTTTTATGTTTCTCCTGCGTGAAGGAATACCCGCCTTTTTCCAGGTGCCCCTGGATAAGCTCCTGGCCACCCGCTGGTACCCCATCGAAGGCCGTTTTGGCCTGTTACCGCTCATCCTCGGTTCGTTACTGGTGACCCTGAGCGCGGCGCTGGTCGCCATGCCGCTCGGCCTGCTCACGGCTATTTTTATCGCTGAAATTGCCCCGGAATGGGCACGCAATCTCCTTAAGCCTTTAGTGGAAATCCTGGCCGGGATTCCCTCGGTGGTTTTGGGCTTTTTCGGTATGGTAGCGATTGCCCCGCTGGTGCGCACCGTTCTGGACATTCCAACCGGCCTGACCGCTTTCACCGGTGCGCTTTTGCTGGCCTGGATGGCGCTGCCGACTATTGTGAGCGTTGCGGAGGACGCACTCGACGCGGTCCCGAACACCTATCGCGATGCGGGCCTGGCATTGGGCCTCACGCAATGGCAGACCATCTGGCGCATCGTGGTGCCGGCAGCCCGTTCCGGCATCCTCACCGCTATGATGTTAGGGGTAGGACGCGCTATCGGCGAAACGATGACGGTGATGATGGTAACCGGCAATGCAGCCCGGATGCCCCTCACCGTGGACAGTCTCTTCCGTCCCATCCGCACGATGACCGCCACTATCGCCGCCGAAATGGGGGAAGTGGCGAATGGGAGCACGCATTATCATGTGCTCTTTGCGATCGGCCTGACCCTGTTTGTGATCACCTTCATCATCAACATGCTGGCAGCGGCTTTTGTCTTCCGTCAGGTGCGCCGCTCCGAGCGCGTCATGTCCTGAGGTAGGCCCATGAATCGGCAACAAACGCAACGCTTAGGCTTCATCCTGGTCTCCCTGGTCGCCGTCCTGGTTATTCTCCCCATCTTTTTCATTGTGGGGTCCATCGTCTGGCGGGGATTACCGGCCATCCATTGGGAGTTTATCACCAGGTATCCCACCCATGGCATGAAGGCCGGGGGGATTTTGCCGGCCATCGTGGGGACCTTCTGGCTGACCCTGGGCACAGCGCTGGTGAGTGTGCCGATTGGGGTGGGCGCGGGGATTTACCTGGCTGAATACGCTCAGGACACCCCCCTCACCCGTGCCATCCGCATCGCCATTATCAACCTGGCCGGCATCCCCTCGGTGGTCTACGGCCTGTTCGGCCTGGGCCTGTTTGTCCTGTTCCTGGGATTTGGCACTTCTATCGTGGCGGCCTCGCTCACCCTGGGGATTATGACCCTGCCGGTGATTATCAGCACGACCGAGGAGGCTGTGCGGAGTGTGCCGCAGGCCTTCCGGGCCATCAGCATCAGTCTGGGCGGCACGCGCTGGCAGACGATTTACCGCATTGTCCTGCCCCAGGCGCTGCCCGGCATCATGACCGGCATCATCCTGGGCCTGGAGCGTGCTGCGGGCGAAACGGCGCCCATTCTATTCACCGGCGCGGCCTTTTTCCTGCCCCGCCTGCCGCATTCTATCTTCGACCAGACCATGGCGCTGCCCTATCACCTGTTCGTCATCAGCACCCAGGTTCCAGGGATGCCTGTGCACATTCAATACGGGACAGCCCTCATCCTGTTGACCTTTGTCCTTTCCATGAATTTCATCGCGACCATGATCCGCAGTCGCTATCGTCGCAATCGAGCGTGGTAACCATGGAACAACCGCCCGTCAAAATTCGCATCGAAAACTTCTCCCTGCGCTACTCGGATGGGGTCGAGAGCTTACACCATATCACCTTAAACATCTATGCCAATCAGATTAACGTGTTATTCGGGCCGGCAGGCGGCGGCAAAAGTTCTCTGTTGCGGGCGATCAACCGGCTCAATGATCTGGTGGATGTAAGCGAGCGTTCGGGCCGCATCTTGCTGGATGGGGAGGATATCTACGCGCCCGGTTACGACGTGATTGCCCTGCGGCGGCGCGTCGGCATCGTTTTCGCCCGGCCGGTATCCCTGCCCCTGAGTGTGTACCGCAATCTGACTTACGGCCTGGAACTGGCAGGCGTGCGCAACAAGACCCTACTCGACGAGGCGGTAGAGCGCAGTCTGCGTCAGGCGGCTTTATGGGATGAAATGAAGGACCGACTGCATGATCCAGCCTATACCCTTTCCGGCGGCCAACAGCAACGCCTTTCCCTGGCGCGCAGCCTGGCGCTCCAGCCAGAAGTGATCATGCTCGACGAGCCGACCTCGGCCCTCGATCCCATTTCCACCGCCAAGATCGAAGACACGCTGCAGGAGTTAAAGCAAACCTACACCATCATCATTGTGCCCCATAACGTCCAGCAGGCCGCCCGTGTGGCCGATTGGGCCAGCTTCTTTCTGCAAAGCGAACTGATTGAGCACGGTCCAGGCCATACCCTGTTCCTCAATCCCCAGGATAAGCGCACCGAGGATTACATTGCCGGACGTTTTGGCTGAGTTCAGCCAATAAATTCAAAAATTCGATTATGATTACCGTATAATTGCAGTATAATAGGGCTGGCTCCAAGAAGTTTCAGGACTCGATTAACCTTTCAAGGAGGGATAAACATGAGTAGTAAACGCACAATGGTTACCATAGATGGCAATACCGCAGCTGCGTACATTGCGCATAAGACCAACGAGGTCATTGCCATCTACCCGATCACCCCATCCAGCGTCATGGGCGAGCTGGCAGACGAGTATTCGGCGCAGGGCCGCAAAAACATCTGGGGGACAGTGCCGCTGGTGGTCGAGATGCAATCCGAAGGCGGGGCCGCGGGAGCGGTCCATGGTGCGCTGCAGACCGGGGCGCTCACGACGACCTTCACCGCTTCTCAAGGCCTGTTGCTGATGATCCCCAACATGTACAAAATTGCCGGCGAGCTGACCTCGACGGTGTTCCACGTTTCGGCCCGCAGTCTGGCCGCGCAGGCCCTTTCCATCTTCGGCGACCATTCCGATGTGATGGCAGCCCGCAGCACCGGCTGGGCGATGCTGGCCAGCGGTTCCGTCCAGGAAGTGATGGATTTCGCGCTCATCGCTCAGGCGGCCACGCTGGAAGCGCGCGTGCCCTTCCTGCATTTCTTCGACGGGTTCCGCACC
>Ga0068707_1002576_pt1 | contig 12747 bp, 6 predicted proteins | sample YNPNPMetaG_FD_66600 | JGI IMG/M metagenome (GOLD analysis project Ga0068707, IMG submission 66600) | Anoxygenic and chlorotrophic microbial mat microbial communities from Yellowstone National Park, USA - YNP NP MetaG | ecosystem: Environmental > Aquatic > Thermal springs > Hot (42-90C) >... | reverse complement strand
CGTCGGTTAGAAACCGACGTCTGGGGACGGTAAGCCCGCGCCGCGGGCTTGGCAAGCAGAGCCGTCGGATTCCATCCGACGGCGGGCAAGGCCTCTATGCGCCTTTTTTCAACACCCTCTTTTTGCAATGGCAAAAGGGATCACGGCCAGCCGTCACTGCAAGCGCCGCAAGTACCAATCCTCGCCCAGGTGCTGATCCGTAGGGATGGGTTTGTTCATCTTGTTGGAGAACAAAAAGAATTTGGCGCCACTGGCGTAATAAGCGCTGAGGAACTGGTCCATCGAGTTGATGGGGATGATCTTGCGCGTGAGCCTTGCGCCGAAAAGGGGATATTGGAAGGAATCGCCCGGCAGCCAGATCAATACCGTCGCCTCGGCCGGCACCAGCTCGTTGAAGCGCAGGATGGGTTGCTGGTAGGGCGGGCGGTTGCGGGTGAGCTGGAGCAGCCGCTCCATCCGGAACACGGAGCAGTTGGGGTCGGAGAGGCCGCGGACGGCCACCACCGGGCTATGGTAACGGAACAGCACGGCGGTGCCGGCCGAAAGGCACCCCAGGAGGATGAGGCCCGTGAGATAGATCCGCACGCCGGCGCCCCGACGGCGCTGCCAGAGGGCGGCCACGGGCGGCGCGGCGAACGCCGCCGCGATGATGAAATAGCGCCCGCGCCAGGGGTCGTAAGGGCCCACATAGGCCTGGGCCAAGAAAAAGAGAAGCGCTCCCCAGGCCAGGGCGCGCCCCGCCGGAGCTTTTCCCCTGCCCAGAAGATGCCCCCAGACCAAGGGCCAGACCAGGGCGAACCCCAGAATACCCCAATAGGCCATATCCTCATGGGCGAAGGGTAGCTTGCCATAGTTAAAGGGCGCCCGCACCGCCTCCTTGAGCTCCAGATCCATACCGATGGCCTTGGTCAGCACCTTGGGCAGCCAACGGATGCCCGTCTGCACGGCGCGCACCGGCGCCCAGGCCGGGGGCAGGCCATCCAGGGAGAGGAACTCTATCCCAAAACGCAAGACGTTGCGGGTGCCGTGGCGCAGAATGTAACCAGGCGAGGCATCCTCAAAGGCGTGAATCTTGCGCACGTCCTCCGGACCGATGGGATTGCCGTAGAGGCGATAGTTCTCCCAATAGCCCGAGGGCAACGCGAACAGGGCCACCGCCAACACCGTGGAGGCCAGCAACACGCCCCAGGGCACCAGGGGCCGGTGCCGCTCGCCGCGCGGTTTGGCCAGCAGAGCGTAAAGCCCCACCACGCCCAAGGCGGGGAAGGTGGGCAGCACGGACGATTTGGCCCCCAGGGCCAGGCCCAGGGTCAGCCCCACCAAGGCCAAATAGGTGAGGCGGCCCGTCTCGCGGAAGGCCAGGAAGCCATAGAGCATCGCCCCCATGCAGGCGGTGATGAACATGTCGTTCTGGGTGGTGATGGCCTCCATCAGGCACTCGGTGAGTAGGGCAAAAACCAGCGCCGCCAAGAGGCTGCCCACCCGGCGATAGCCGGCCCGCCGGGCCAGACCATAGACGGCGGCGATGGCCACCCAGTAGGAGACGAACTGCACCATCTGGGTGAGGTTCTCGTTGCGGTTGGAGACCAGGTACGCATAGGTGAGGAGCAGGGTGGCGTTGCGCGGATGGATCACCTGGGCCCAGTAGTTGGCTGTAAAATGGCGCAGATGGCCCTGCTGCAAAAAGAAGGCCATGCGCGCCAGGTGGTAGGTCATGCTATCCCAGTTGTGGGGGGCAACCCACAGGACGATGGCCAGGTTCACCAGCCCCAGCCCCAGGGTGGTGCTCAACAACAGGCCCAGAATCACCTTCTGCCAGACTTCCAGGCCCGCCCAGCCGGCGCGCAGCATCGCCAGGCGAGGCCAGGGCAAGGGCCGCCGCAAGGCCGCTCGCCAAGGCCTGATGCCCACGACCAGCGCGGCCACCATCAGCGCCAATAGAACGCTGCCCGCCGTCCAGTAGGCCACCTTGGCCAGGGCCTCCAGGCCGGAGAGGGCCAGGCCCAGGGCCACAATGTGGGCCACCAGCCCGACAAAGAAGAACAGGATGCATTCCACCAGGTTCGCCGGTCGCAGCGCCCGCATGAGCAAGGTGCAGGAACACAGCAAGGCCAGGAGAGATAGTAAGCCGTAGACGAGATCCATGTTCACCTCTGGAGCTTGCAGCTATCCGCTCTCAACCCAAAAGATTCAGGGCAAGAACTGGTACACCCGCGTGGGCCCATACGTATAGAGCAGGCGATAGTGGGGGCTGCCATCCAGCGTCTTGGGCAACAATTTGCCCCCTTGGGCGCCCACGAACACATGGGTCACCCCCGCCTCCACAAGCTTGGTCAACAGGGCGGGAGCATCCAGGGAGGCCGCCTTTTCCACGGCCTGGGCCAACTCCACCGCGGCGCGGTGATCCTCCGGCAGTCCCTGCTGATCGAGGATGGAGGGCAGCGTCACCCGGCGCCGCGCCAGGATGGGCAGCCACCAACCGCCATCGGTGCCCACATACAGCTCGCCCTGCCATTGGCGGGTGTTGATCAGGAAACGCGCCTCCGGTGGGGTATGCTCCGCCACCCAACGGATGGCCTGCAGGTCATCGGCGGTGACAAAGGTGGTGACGGGGTTGACGATATCCACCATCCGCCAGGCGCCCCACCCGGCCAGGAACAAGGTGGCTCCCCAAAAGACCAGCGCCGGCGCCCGCCGCCAGAGGGCGCAGCCCGTACGGCGTTGGAGCCCCTCGCCCAGCCAGCCCAAAAGGTCGGCGACCAACCAGCCGGTGAGCAGCCCCAAAGTCAACCACAAGGAGATGACCAGGGCCGTGTTGGGCACCAGCCAGCTATCTTGCAAACCCAGCCAGCGCAGGTTGGCGGCCAGGAACCACAGGCCCAGCCAGAGGCCCAAGGACACGATCTGCCCTTTGCGGCGCAGCGCTCCCCACAGCAGACCTCCGCCGGCCAGGTAAAACAGAGGGCGAGGCCAGGCCACGCCCAGCAGGCCTGTGGGGAACTCGTTGTACCCTTCAGGGGCGGCCCAGCCGCCGTACACCTCCCCCACCTGAGGGATCGCCCGCCAGACCAGCCGGGCCGCCCAGGGCAAGGTTAACGCCAGGGCCGCCCCCCCCACGATGAGCGCCATCCGCAGGGGCTGGTGCCATCCCCTCCTCTGGCCGCGCCGACGCCAGAACCACAGGGGCAAATAGGCCAACCAAAACAGGCAATACAACACAAGCATACGATAATGGGTCAAAAACAGCCCGGCCGCCAGCACCGCCGCGAGCACTCCCTGCTCGGGGCGCGGCCTCTCGGCGGCCAAAAGCCACCCCGTAGCCAGGCAGGCAGCCGGGAGCAGGAGCAGCCCCGTCAATTGGGTGTAGCGCCCCCAGCTCACAAAATAGGCCGGCATGGCCGAGATGAGCCCGGTCGTTAGCGCCGCGCCCACGCCGGCCCAGGGGCGCCCGGAGAGCTCCCGCGCCAGGGCATAGCCGGTGAGGATGGTGGCGGCGTTGAGGGCCTGGCCCAGGAGCAACACCGCCTGCGGGGCCGCGAGACCGCTCAACCAGCCCAGGGCGGCAACGTTGGCGTGAAAGCCGAAATGATAGTTGAAAGCACCCGCCGGCAACCGGCCGCTTTCGGCCAAGAGCTGGGCGAGCAGGGTGTGGTGCACCGAATCCACCCAGGCGGGGACGACCAAATTGCGCACCTGGAGCAGGCGGGTGGCCACGGTGCCGAGGAGCACCACGGCAAGGGCAGCATCGGCCAGAGGATCGGCAGGAGGGGCTTGCTCCGGCTCCGGCGCGGCGCGGCGCCGCCACCAGAGGGCACATCCCGCCGCCAGGCCCCAAAGGATGACCACGCCCCAAGCGCGGCGGCAGGCCAGGCTCACGCCGGCCACGCTGGCCCAGAGCAGCACCACCGGCCAACTGGCCACGCTGAGGGCCAGGCTCAGGGCCAGGCGGGTGCCCCAGTCCAACCGCCGGCGCGCCAAGAGCATGCTCAAGACCCACCCTGGCAACAAAAGCACCAGAAGCAGGGCAGGCGCATAGCTCCCCCAGCGCCGTGCCAGGCCAACGAGATCGGCCAGGGCCGCGCGCAAGGGATAGCGATAAGTGGTGGTGAAAAAGAGGTCCCCCGGCTGCGCCCGGTCGTCCAAGAGCATCACCCCTGCAGCGTAGGCATCGCTGGTGGTATGCCAAAAGCCGAGGCCGTAATCGCCATCGCATTGGAGGGCCAAACGATAGGAGCCTCCCTGGGAATCCAGCGGGGGAAAGGTGAAACGCAGGCGCTGGTTATGTTGCAGCCCCGCCACACTGTATGTGCCCACAATGGGGGCAGCGCCGGGGCGATCGAGGCGCTCCAATATGAAGTAGAGGCGCCCCTCCGCCGGGGGTGGCGTAGCCCTCTGGTACACCACTAGCAAAACCTCGATGGCCTGCAGGCCGTCGTGCTGGGCCAGGAAGGTTTGGCCCACGCTATGGCCGGGGGTGAGGGGCAAACTGGCGCGATCCAGCCGCTCTTGGGCCACCTCGCGTTCCTCATGGGCCGGGTTGCGCCCCACCTGCCAGGTCAGCACCGCCAGGGCACAGAGCAAGAGCAGCGCCGGCAGCAACCACCCTCGTCTCATCCTTGGGCCTTTTGTTGCAGTTCGTAGAGTTTGTTGAGCGCTTCCAGGGGAGACATGGCGCTGATATCCAGCCGGCGCAGCTCCTCCACCACGGGCGATCCGGCCTGGAAGAGGGGCAATTGGCGCACACGGATGACCTTGGTGCCCGAGACCACCGGCACCCGTTGGGCGGCGCTCTCCAGATCGCGCAGGATCTCTTGGGCGCGCTGCACCACCGGCGCCGGCAGCCCCGCCATCTGGGCCACATAGATGCCATAGCTGCGATCGGCGCCGCCGGGGACGATGTGGTGGGTAAAGATCACCTGATCCCCCTGGCGGATTACGGCCACGTTATAGTTCTCCACCTTGGGCAGAAACTTGTCCAGCTCGGTGAGCTCGTGGTAATGGGTGGCAAAGAGGGTCTTGGGCTGCAGCCGCGGATGATTATGGAGGTATTCCACCACCGCCCAGGCGATGGAGATGCCATCGTAGGTGCTGGTGCCGCGGCCGATCTCATCCAGGATGAGGAGGCTGCGCCCTGTGGCGTGGTTGAGGATGTTGGCCAGCTCCACCATCTCCACCATGAAAGTGCTCTGGCCGGCGGCGATCTCATCTTGCGCGCCCACCCGAGCAAAGATGCGGTCCACCAAACCGATATGGGCCCGCTCCGCCGGGACAAAGGAACCCATCTGGGCCAGGAGGACGATGAGGGCCACCTGGCGCAGATAGGTGGATTTGCCGCTCATGTTGGGGCCGGTGATGATGTGGATGCACCGCTCCGGCGAGAGGTTGGTGTCGTTGGGCACAAAGGGGGTATCGGGCAAGGTGCGCTCCACCACAGGGTGGCGCCCGCCGACGATCTCGATGCGGCGGTCGTCGGCCAACTCTGGGCGCACATAGCGCTGGGTGCTGGCCACCTCCGCCAGGGCAAGGTAGACATCCAAATGGGCCACGGCCCGGGCCGCGGCCAGGAGCCGTTCGGCGCCAGCGGCCAGTTGGCGCAAAAGGTCGCGATACAGGGCCGCCTCCAGTTCCTGGGTGCGCTCGGCGGCATGAAGGATCAACGCCTCGCGCTCCTTCAGCTCCGGCGTGATATAACGCTCCGCGTTCACCAGCGTCTGTTTGCGGATGTAATCCGGCGGCACGGCCTCGGCGTTGGCGCGGGTCACCTCCAGGTAATAGCCAAAGACCTTGTTATAGCCCACCTTCAGATTTTTGATGCCCGTGCGTTGCCGCTCCACCTGCTCCAGCGCCGCCACCCAGCGTTTGGCCTCGGCCACAGAGGCCTCGATGCCGTCCAACTCGGCCGAATAGCCGGGGCGGATCACGCCGCCGTTGGCCACGGTGGCCGGCGGATCGTCCACGAGGGCTTGGGCGATGAGGGCGATGGCCTCCTGACCGGCGTCCAGGTCCTGGCCGTTGAGGGGATAGACCTGGGCCGCGCCGGGCACCTGGCTGGTCGCCCCCAGCTCGGCCAGGTGATCCCGCACCTCTTTGAGCCGCTCCAGGGCCGCCTTCAGGGCCAACAGCTCCCGCGGGCCGGCGATCCCCTGCACCACGCGGTTGGTGAGCCGTTCCAGATCGCCAAAATGGCGCAAAAGGTTGCGCAGCGCGGTGCGGCGGGGCAGGTCGCGGTAGCAAGCGTCCACAGCCGTGAGCCGCTCCTCCAAAGCGCGCAGATCCAGCAAGGGCTGGGTGATCCAGCGGCGCAACAGCCGCCCGCCCATGGGGGTGAGGGTCTCATCCAGCACGCCCAGGAGGGAACCCTGAAGGCGGCGCTCGCGCAGGGTCTCGGTAAGCTCCAAGTTGCGCCGCGTGGCCACGTCCAGCGTCATGAAGGAGGCGGTGGAGTAGGTGCTCAAGGAGGTCAACTGGGCCAGGGCTGAGGGCTGATGTTCGCGCAGATATTGAAGCACCACCCCGGCGGCGCGGAGGGCCAAGGGAAGATCCTCACAGCCATAGCCGGCCAAGGTGGCCACGCGGAAATGCTCCAAAAGGGCCTGGCGGCAATTGCCCAGCTCAAAGCGCCAATCGGGATAGAGGGTCAAGGGCACCTGCAATGGCGCCAGCTGGGGGTAGCGTCGGGCGGCCTCGGCCCCTTGCGCCGCGCCATGGGCCAATACCGCCTCGCCGCCATCGCTCAGGATCACCTCCGCCGGGGAGAGCCGGTCCAGCTCGCGGAGCACCGCCGCGGCCAGGTTCCCATCGGCCAATTGGGTGGTGGCGAATTCGCCGGTGGTGATATCGGCGTAGGCGATCCCCGCCGCCTCCTCGCCCCAGACCACGGCGGCGAGATAGTTGTTGCGCTTTTCCGCCAAAAGCGCCGGCTCCACCACCGTGCCGGGGGTCACCACCCGCACCACCTCACGGGGCATCAGCCCGTTGATGGCCTGGGCCGCCATCTGCTCACAGATGGCCACCTTGTAGCCCTTGGCGATGAGTTTGGCGATGTAACTTTCGGCAGCGTGATAGGGCACACCGGCCATGGGCACCCGTTGCCCCTTGGCCACGTTGCGCGAGGTGAGGACCACCTCCAGCTCACGCGAGGCGATGTGGGCGTCCTCATCAAAAGTCTCATAGAAATCGCCCAGGCGGAAAAAGACAATGGCGTCGGGATGGCGTCGCTTGATCTGCAAGTATTGCTGGCGGATGGGCGTGAGATCAGAATCCTTGGACATACGTTCTTTCTGCAGCGCTCTTGTAGACGCTTTAGCAGCACCAGGGGCCGGATAGGGCTACCCCAAGGCGCCGAGCGATCGCCCCTTTACCGGCTCGGTCCATCGCCCAGGTCCGGTATCTCCAGCAGCGCGCCGCCGCGCTTGGCCGATTCGTGGGCGATGAGGCCGGGGATGCAGTAGCGCGCCGCCTGCCAGACGTTGTTGGGCGGCGTGCGCCCCTCCACGCAGGCGCGGACGAAATCATCCACCAGGAATTGATGGGAACCGCAATGGCCGTTGGGCAGGCCGATAAACTCCTTGGGCAGCCGCTCCACCGGGTGCAGCCGTGAGACGCCCAAATGGGTGCCATCGGCGGCGGTGACACGGTCCATCCCTTCGGCTGTCGGGCCCGTTTGCGCGGGCACCCCGGTGCAGGCGAGAAGGTCGTCCAGGCGCACCATCTCCTCTTGCCTCTTGGTCAGCCAGACGGCGCCGGCCGCGTTGTGCTCAAAGCTGCCCTCCGTGCCCCAAAGGGAAAGGCGCACGGTGCCCGGATGCCCCACCCGGCGGAACTCGTTGATGCGGCAGATGCTGCCGTCGGACATCTTGAACAGAGCCGATTGGTTGCTGAACACGTTGCCCCACATGTTGACCTCAGGCCGGTAGATCCCATCGTCGGCCCGATCCACAAAACCTTGGCAGGAGACATGGGTCATGTGGGCCCCCGTGACCGAGACGATGGCGCTGATGGAGTGGGTGGGATAATACATGGGCGGCGTGCCGGCGTACCAAAGCCAACGTTCGCCGCCGCGCCACTTGGCCACGTCATACAGGCCATGATCCCAATCGTGATAGTACTCGGCCTCGCCATAAACGACATGGCCAAAAGCCCCACGGGCGTATTGCTGGCGGCAGTAGATGACCTCTGGATAATAATAGCTGGTCTCGCCCAGCATATAGATCTTGCCCGTCTCTTCCACCGTGCGCACCAGATCCACAATCTCTTCCACGGTGACGCCGGTGGGCACAGCGCTATAGACATGCTTGCCGGCGCGGAGGGCCCGGATCGCCTGGGGCGCGTGCAGCCAATGCTGGGTGATGATCACCACCGCGTCCACCTCGGTGCGACAGAGTTCATCCAGCGAGGGACAGGTGCGCTCGATGCCGTGCTTTTCGGCGTTGCGGCGGAGCTTTTCCGCGTCGAGATCGCAGAGGATCACCTCATCCACCCAAGGGTGCGCCTTGAATAGGGGAATGAACGACTGGGCAAAGGCGCCCACGCCCACCATGCCCACGCGGATACCCATGTTGGACCTCCTGGTTTTGCAGGGATGACGATCTTAGCTTAGCCGATCGGTGGCGAGCCGTCAAACGGAGGAGATAGAAAAAACGGCCCCACCGCAGCTGCAGTGGGGCCGGAGGAGCTGCCTTAGCGGCCGATGATGGTCAAGCGCACGAACCCGCGCTCGCCCACGCCGTAATCGGCATAGTGCACCTTCACCCAATAGTGGCCGGCGGTGATCCAGATCGGGTTGTTGGAGGGCCAGTATTCGGTATGCCAACCGCGATCGTTCCATTTGTCGATGCGTTCCTCGTTGGCAAAGTAGAGGGAGGCCCCGCCGTTGTACTCGAGCTTGAACTGGTAGTAGCCATCATGATCGAAATAGACAAACTGCTTGAAGCGGGCCGACCAGTTATCCGGCGAGATGCCCGGGGCGGGGGAACCCGTGCCGCAATCCAGGCTGAGATCGCTCAGGTAAGTGGTGTAATCGCCGTTCTCCTCGCCGCCCTTTTGGATGCCGTTCCAGAAATCCGCCCGCCAGAGCTGGACAGCCTCGGTCTGGCTCCAGCGCAGCTTGGCCACCGCCTGGTTGATGGCCTCATAATACTCCATGCGCACCACGTGCCAGCCGGCAAAGAGGATGATATCGCCCGATCTATCCCGCGCCGCCCCGCCGACCCACTCGTTGATGATCAAGTTATCGTCCACCCATACGCGGCAGCCATCGTCGATGGTGGCGGTGAAGTGGTAGGCGCCTGGCTCAAAGTAACGGCAAGTGAGCCAACGCACAGCAAAGTTGTTGGCGGGCATGTCGCTCATGGGCGCTTCCCAGCCCCAATCGAAATTGATGGCGTTATCAATGCGCACCCGATAGGGCGTGCCCCAGGAGGCGGGATCGTCGGGGTTGGAGGGGATAAAGTTGTAATATTCGCCCACGAATTTATCCTTGATACCGCCATACAGGTACTTGTAGCGGCACTCGGCCAAGCTGTTCCCCTCGTGATAGAGCACGGTGATGATAAACCAGGCGCCGCGGCCACCGCCGGGCTGGGCATCGCCGCCGAGGTAGCAGGGGGCGCTCTTGGAGCGAGAGGGGCCGCCGCCCCAATCGTCAATCACTTTCCAGGCGGTATCGGCCCAGCGATCCACCAGCACGCGAACGCCGTCATCGGCGGTGGTGTACATCACGTATTGCCCTTCGGGGATCCAGAAGGCCCGGGTCCAGCGCACGGAAAAGCCATCGGCGGGCACGCCGGGGCCGGGGCTGCCATATTCCCAGTTATAGTCGATGCTATCCTCGTTACGCACCAGCACCGGAGCGCCGCTCAGGGTCTCGTTGGCGTAATACTCGGCGCGCCAATGGGCCGAAAGGTCATCGGTCAACCAGAAGCAGCGCACCCGCGCCTCACCGCTGGCCTCATAATACTCCAGGCGCACCTCGTGGGCCCCCTCAGAGATGTACCCACGCCACCGCCAAGAGGAGGTGCCGCCCAGATCAGGCCCGCGATACGAGCCGTACCACTTGTCCAAGACCAGCACCGGCGGCGTCCCAGGGTAGCCATCCAGGTCAATATAGAGGCGAAAACCATCGTCGGCGGTGACCCAGAACTCGTACTCGCCGGCGGCAAAGTAGGGCCGGGCGCTAAAGCGCACCGAGAAATTATCATGGCTCAGGCCGGGCACGGGCGCCCCCTCGCCCCATTCGTACTGGGGGAAAATGTAAGGTTGGCCCGTGCGCACGACCTGGGGTGCGCCGGCCAGGCTGGTGTTATTATAGTACTCCTCCCGCCAGCCCGGCGTTTCGGTGGGCGTGGGGCTGGCAGTGGGGGTCGCCGTCGCCGTTGGGGTGGGAGTGAAGGTGGGCGTCGCTTGGTTCAGGACCAAAGGTAGATGCAGAGCGCTGGCCTCTCCCGCGTCCACGGCCTGCGGCAGCCGAGCCAGGGACATACCGAGGGCCAGAATGAGCGTGAGAGCCAAAGCCGCAAGATCATAACGCCAGAGGACACGGTGAGGGACCATTTTTCTTGCTCCTTTGCAGAATCTGCCGCGCTCCGCCTCCCAGGCGCGCGCCGGCGCAACCATGGTACCCCTAAAATGGGCCCCGCGTCAAGCCATCGACGTGACGTTGCCCAATTTTGAGACCTGACAGGTCTTCCGAGACCTGTCAGGTCTATCTCGGAAACCCCAGGCCGGCGGGCGCCGCCTAACGTTGCTCCTCCGCCCGTTGCAACACCCAGGCGGCATGACAAGATACCCAGCGGTCCACCTCCTCCCGGTCATCCAGCAGGATGGGCCAGGTGCGCCGCTTAAAGGGGGCGGTGCCGCGCCAGCGGCCATCGGGACGGCGCTGTCCTCGCAGCCAGGCCAGGGCCGCCTGAGCACCCGGCCGCTGGAGGGCGCCCAATTCCGCCACAACCCGCAACACAAAGAGGATATCCGCCTGGTAAAAGAGGGGAAAGCTCAGGCGCCTCCAAAGGGGATGCGCCTTGCCCGGTGTGGGATAGTTCCCCTGGGTGAGGTCATGCTCCTCCAGGAGAAAGGCCAGGCCCCGGTCAATGGCCGTGCGGGTTCGCCCCACCTGTTGGCCTTTGAGGGCTGCCAAGCCCCACAGCGCCCGCGCCGCGCCCCAGGCGCAGGGGAGGCCATCGTTCCAGGGGCAGGCCCACCCCTGCTGGGCCTCGCCCACCAGATACTCGACGATCTGGGCCAAGGTGGGATCGGCGTGAAGCCCGCCTTGTAGGGCGTAGCGCAGAAGGTTGCCCCAGAAACAGGCCTGGCCGTGTTTGCCCTGGGTCAGGTTGTGACGCAGCTCGGCAGCAGTGGTCGAGAGCATGAAGGCGGCGCCGCGGCGCAGGCCTGGGGTGCCCTGGTCGGCGGCCAACTCGGCCAGGAGCACCAAGCTCCAATGGGTGGCGGTGTATTTGGGCGTATAGTAACTGCGCTCATGGCGCCAGTGGCCGTCCTCACCCTGGCCGGCCAAGATCAAGGGGATGGGGCCTTCGGCCTCCATGTCCTCCCTGGCCACCCGAACCTCAGGGTCCGTGGCAGGGCGCCCCAAAAGCTGCCGCAAAGCCAGATAGCGGATGGAAGGAGTGCGCGCGGCCAGAAGCCAAGGAAGCAATGTTTGCGGTTCTGCCATGTGACCTCCTTGCAGCCGTTCTAACCGACAACGGAGCGCTCCAACACACGGCAGCTCCAGAGGAAACCGACCGTCGGCCGCGCTCCGTTTATTGACCAGAAAGGAACATCTTCAGGCCAGCCGCCCCTTGAGGGGATCGCCCGGAGGGCCATAAAGGCTGGGGCGCCGCACCAGCTCGAACAGGCCGGCCTTTTCCAGCTCCTGGCGCAGCCGTTTGGCATCTTCGCCGGCGATGGGCGGCATGGGCGGCACGCCCTGGCCCACGTTATAACCCAAGAACGACAACAGCGCCTTGGTGGCGGGGATGACGCTATATTTGTGCAAGACCTGGATGATGGCGTTGGCGGCGAACTGCAACTGGCGAGAGGTGGCGATATCGCCACGGGCAAAAGCGCGCCAGATATCAATGTACAGGCGCGGCATAAAGTTGTAGGTCGTGCCGATGGCGCCCTCCACGCCCAAGGCCAGGCAAGGGAGGAAAAGCTCGTCGGGGCCGGAAAGGACATTCACCCGCTCCGGATCGCGCAAGACCATCAGTTTAGAGAGATAAAAAAGGTCTTGGGAAGTATATTTGAGCCCGGCCACCCCCGGCAGCGTGCAGATCTCCAACAGTTGTTCCGGCGTGATGGCCGTGCCCGTGGCCGAGGGGATAAAGTAAACATAGAGGGGCACCCCCGAGGCGGCGGCGATGGCGCGGTAGTGCTCGCGAATGGCGGCAAAGGAATAGCTATAGTAAAAGGGCGGGATGGCGCTGATGGCATCGGCCCCGGCCAAGCTGGCGTGTTGGGCCAGATCCACGGCGACCTCGGTGGTCAAGGCGCCCACGTGCACCATCACCGGCACGCGCCCGGCCACCACCCGAATGGCCAGCTCGGCCATCTCCCGGCGCACCGCCGGCGAAAGGAGGATCCCTTCCCCTGTACCGCCGCAGACATACAGCCCGGCAACGCCTGTGGCCAAGAGATCCTCGATCAATGCCTCAGCAACGGCCACGTGCAGGCGGCCATCGGCGGTGAGGGGCGTCACCAGCGCCGGCCAGATTCCCGTGAATTTACCCATGAGTCCCCCCTTGATCT
>Ga0068707_1002574_pt1 | contig 12750 bp, 10 predicted proteins | sample YNPNPMetaG_FD_66600 | JGI IMG/M metagenome (GOLD analysis project Ga0068707, IMG submission 66600) | Anoxygenic and chlorotrophic microbial mat microbial communities from Yellowstone National Park, USA - YNP NP MetaG | ecosystem: Environmental > Aquatic > Thermal springs > Hot (42-90C) >... | reverse complement strand
CAATGCCATCCGTGGCACCATCCGGCGCGCCTATGGCTACCACGTGTTTGAGAATTTCCGCCTGCAAATCATGGTCGAACACGGAGATTTACCCACTCCTCTCCCACAAATCTGAGGAGAACCAGAAAAAATTCTTTCAGACCTGGAGCTCGTCAAATCCCCATGACGCCCCATGTCCAATACCATTCCAGGGCCAGCAAAAAGGTACAAAGGCCCCTGTGGTTCATCTCTACCGAAAAAACCGGCCTCAGGCGTGTTCAGGCCAGTGCAGCTTGTATTCGCACACTACATCATTACTGTGAGAGGTGACAGGCTCGATCCGGGCGCCGGTAGCCAGCTCGAACATATGGCGGTCAATCAGACAAACTTCCGGGCAGCTTTCGTGAATAGCCGCATAAGGGCAATTGCATACTACAATGTGATCGTTGCCCTCTTCATCGGTCTTCCATTCCGTATCAAACCCCAGCCGCTTGAGCCGCATGACCAGGGTTTTCAGGCGCGCTGTGCGATTCTCCGGCAGGGAGCCGATCTGATTAACCAGCCGTTGCGCCGATTCCTGCAGCAAAGCGTCACGCTGAGCGGGATCAGTGCCCACACACACGCTCTCCAGCAGGGCACTGGCCAACCCTCGATAGTTGTTGGGGAACAGGTCAACCGCGGTCTGAGCCAGCCGGTAAACAAAGCGCGGGCGTCCCGGCGTGCTGGTGCGCTGGACCTCCGGCTCGGAGACGTAGCCCTGAGAGCGTAAAATCTCCAGGTGATGACGAACCGTGACACTGGTCAGCCCCAGTTCCTGGCTCAACTCCTGGACCGTCACTTCGCCTTCGCGCTTTAGAATATCCAATATGAGCTGCCGTGTATTCTGCATCTTGTCTCTCCATCCCTGCCAAGCTACTTTTATTTTAACATTTTATTAAATATTTGTCAAATTTATATCTCTTTAATTGGCGGGTGCAGGACGGAGGGCGCTGACGGGTGGACCCGGGGACGTTTTCTTTCAGGCCGGTAACGGCTCAGGCCGGCAGTTCAAACCACGCCGCTCTCTTCTTCCGCGCAGGCGGCATCCTTATGCGTCCCGCCAGCGCATAGGGAGGCACTGGCTACGGAATAAGCCTCCAGGGGCTGAGCAGGTGCCACGAGTCAACAAATGGGATGGTGGGAATTTTCGGCCCTTTTGCCGCGAGGAACTGGCTTTGTGCCAGGAATATGATATAATTTATAGGTCATTGTTTAATTCTATGGAGGAAAATGTGTTTCAACTGATTGAAAAGCAACCCTTAGAGGAAACCCATGAGGTTTTGTTAACCGTCGAATTCGAGCCGCAAGCCGTCTCTACGGTGCGCGAAAAGACTCTCAAGCGTCTGGCCCGCGAGGTCAGGCTCCCCGGTTTTCGGCCCGGTCGCATCCCGGAAAACGTCCTGGTACGGCGTTTTGGGGAAGCTTACATTCAAGAGGCGATGGTAGATGACCTGCTAGACGAGTCCTACATCACCATCCTGGAAAAGGCTGAGGTGACTCCTTACTCGCAGGCTCAGACTGATGTGTCCCTGCTTTCAACCGATCCCTTCCGGGTGCAACTGCGCATCGAGCTTAGTCCGGTGGTGGAGGTGGGGGATTATCAGTCGCTGCGCGTGCCCTATCCCGAAGTCTCGGTGACGGAAGAAGAGATCCAGGAAGAGCTGGAAGAGCTACGGCGACGTATGGCCCAGATTGAGCCGGTGGAGCGCCCGGCCGAACGGGGCGATGCGCTCGTGATCGAGCACCTGGAGATCCGCGACGGGGATGAGGTTCTCTATCACAATCACGACGTGCGCCTGCTGCTGGATGAAGAGACCAGCGGGTTGCCGGCCAGCGTGATTGAGGCCATGGTGGGTATGAGCGCCGGGGACAGCAAGGAGTTCAAGGTGGTCATTCCCGAAGGGGATACCTCCAGCTTTGCGAACCTGGCGGGTCACGAGCTGGACTTTGAGGTGGTGGTGTCTCAGGTTAACAGCTATACCCTTCCCGAACTCGACGATGCTTTCGCCAGCACGTTGGGGCCTTTCACCTCACTGGACGAGGTGCGCCGGGTGATTGAACATCAGCTCTTCGATCACAAGAGCGAGGAAGTGGATCGTGCTTATCAGAATGCCGTGTTGGATGCTCTGATGCCTCTGTGCCAGGTGAAGATCCCACCGACGATGCTGGCGCAGTTGGAAAAAGATCGGCTGGAATCTGTGCGCGAGCAGTTGCGCAAGCAGGGCACCTCGCTGGAGCAGGTGTTGCGGGCGCAGGGTATGACGCTGGAGCAGTACCTGGAGGAGCAGCGGCCGGCGTTGCGGGAGGATCTGGCGCGAATGCTGGTCCTGCGCAAGATCTACGATCAGGAGAACCTCGCCGAGGAAGAAGATTGGGATTGGGAACCCATCACCGATGAGGAAGAGCTGGAAGTCGAAGCAGCCGAGGTGACTGAGGACGAAGCCCTGGCCGAAGCTGAAGAAGCGACGACCGAGGGCGAAGAGGAAGCTCTGGCTGAAGAAAACTGGGAAGAAGACGAGGACTGGGAAGAAGAGGACGAGGAAGAGGAAGAAGAGAGCTGGTACGACGTGGCCATCAATTATCTGATGGACATTGCAGCGCAGGAGGACTGAAGGAGGCACCATGGGCGTGATTCCCTATGTGATCGAGGCGACCGGGCGCGGCGAGCGCATGTATGATATCTTCTCGCTTTTGCTCAAAGAGCGCATCGTTTTTCTGGGAACGCCAATTAACGATCAGGTGGCCAATGTCATTGTGGCGCAGCTCCTGCACCTGGATCGGGAAGATTCGGAGCGGGAAATCTCGCTTTACATCAACTCGCCAGGCGGCGAAATCGCCGCGGGCCTGGCTATCTACGATACCATGCAACTGGTGCGCGCGCCGGTTTCGACCATTGCCGTCGGGCGTGCGGCGAGCATGGCTACGGTGCTGTTGACCGCGGGTGCGGCAGGGCGGCGTTATGCTCTGCCGCACGCTACCATTCATCTGCACCAGCCGTTAGGCGGCGTGCAAGGGCAGGCCGCGGATATTGAAATCGCGGCGCGGGAAATTCTGCGTATGCGCGACTTGATGGAGCGCATCCTCATGCGGCATACCAAGCTCACCGCCGAGCAGATAGCCCGTTTTACCGACCGCGACTTCTACATGACCCCTGAGCAGGCCGTTGAGTACGGACTTATTGATCAGGTACTGGGTGTGCCTGAAAGTGGAAAGTAGCCGTTCGTCACATGAATTTTGTTAAAGGGGCACTTATCTCACAGTGCCCTTTTGTCCTATAATGAACTTGCATTCTATAATTTCCAGGGTTTAACTTAAGGAGGCAAAGGTGAATCTCGAAGTCTTGAATGGCCTGCTCAGGCCTAAATCCATCGCCGTCGTGGGGGCTTCGGCAACCCCCGGAAAAATTGGCTACACCGTGGTTAAAAATTTGCGCGAAAGCGGCTACGAAGGGGCGGTCTATCCCATCAACCCCAAGGCCGATGAGATCATGGGGTATAAGGTCTACCCTTCGATCAGCGACGTGCCCGGTGAGATTGATGCGGCTGTGATCGTGGTGCCGGCCAAGTTTGTGCCGGAAGTCACCGAGGAGTGCGGCAAGAAGGGCGTCAAGGGCTTGATTGTGATTGCCTCGGGCTTTAGCGAGGTCGGGCGTACCGACCTGGAGCAGCAGGTGGTAGAGATTGCCCAGCGCTATGGAATGCGTGTCTTGGGCCCCAATATTGTGGGCACGCTTTCCAACTCGGATAAACTCAACGCCTCCTTCGCTCCCTTCCTGCCCCTGCCAGGCAAGGCCGCGCTGGTTTCGCAGAGTGGGGCGCTGCTCATCGCTATGGACGCTTCGAGCTATCTGCGCCGGGTCGGTTTCGATAAGCTCATTTCGATCGGCAATATGTCCGATGTGGATTTTGCTGACCTGGTTGAATGGCTCAATCAGGATGAAAATACGACCTGCGTCTCGCTCTACATCGAAGGCGTGCGCAATGGGCGGGCCTTCATCGAGGCCGGGCGCAAGGCGACCAAGCCGGTGATTGCCTTGAAAGCTGGCGTTTCGGCTCATGGTGCGGCGGCGGCGGCTTCACACACTGGCTCCCTGGCCGGCGCGGCCAAGGTGTACAGCGCGGCTTTTGAGCAGGCCGGGATGGTTCAGGCTGCGGATCTCACCAACCTCTTTGATCGCACGCAGGCCCTTTCGCTGCAGCCGCCTATGCAGGGTGATAACCTGCTCATCATCACGAACGGCGGTGGGGTAGGCGTGCTGGCGACCGATGCGGCGGAGCGCTTTGGCGTGCCGCTGCGCTTTGCGCCTCCCGATGTGCAGGCCGAGCTGAAAAAGCACATGCCGGAGTTCGGCTCCGCCAAGAACCCGGTGGACCTCACCGGTCAGGCGGGCCTGGAGTGGTACTACGCTTCGGTGAAGTTCGCTTTCGCCCATGAGTGGGTGGATGGCCTGGTTGTGCTCTACTGCGAAACATCCATGACCAACCCGATGGAAATCGCCCAGGGTATCTATACCGCTGTGATGGAGACCGGCCTGGCGGGCAAGAAGCCCATCACGGTGTCCTTTGTCGGCGGTAAGGAGTCCGAGGCGGCCATGGCCTGGCTGGTTGAAAACGGCATTCCGGCTTACGACGCGCCCGATAAGGCGGTGAACGCTATGGCAGCCCTGCGGGAATACGCTCGCATTCGCGCGATGGCGACTTCCCCCTTCAAGCCTCACGAGGATGTTGACGAAGCGGCGGCGCGTGCCGTTATTGCGAAGGTCCGGGCCCGCGGATGCTGCTCCCTGACCGAAGTGGAGGCCAAGCAGGTCTTTGAGGCTTACGGCCTGCCCGTGGCCAAGACGCTGCTCGCGACCTCGCCCGATGAGGCGGTCGCTCTGGTCGAAAAGGTCGGTGGCTATCCGGTTGTGTTGAAGATCGTCTCGATCGATATCCTGCACAAATCCGATGCCGGTGGGGTAAAGGTGAACATTCGGGATGAGGCTACGCTGCGCGCCGCTTATCAGACCATTCTGGATAATGCGCGAGCCTATAAGCCGGATGCGCGCATTGATGGTATTGCCGTGCAGCATATGGCCCCCTGGGGCACCGAAACCATCATCGGTTCGGTGAACGACCCCTCCTTTGGCCCGACGGCAATGTTCGGCCTGGGCGGTATCTTTGTCGAGGTGTTGAAGGATGTCACCTTCCGCGTGGCGCCGGTATCCGAGGACCAGGCCTATCAGATGCTGCTGGACATCAAGGCCGCGCCGATTCTGGCCGGGGTGCGCGGTGAGGCAGAACGCGATCGTCGCAAGCTAGCCGAGGTGCTCAGCCGCTTCTCCCAGATGATTTACGACCTGCGCGATGAGATTTCTGAGTGTGATGCCAACCCGGTGCTGGTGTACGAGGCCGGGCAGGGCGTGAAGGTGGTGGACGCCCGCATCATCCTCAAGAACAACAATACCGAGCAGGTGCATTAAACGAGCGGGTGGAAAAGCAGCGGGCGGTGGTCATAGCCACCGCCCGCTTTTTTGTCTTTGGTTGATTCACAAAATCAGGCTGGCATCGCCGAAGGAGAAGAAGCGATACCGCTCGCGGATGGCTTCGGCGTAAGCTTTGCGGATCAGGTCCACGCCGGCGAAGGCCATCACCAGGGCCAGCAGGGTGCTATGCGGCAGGTGAAAGTTGGTGATGAGCGCGTCAACGACGCGGAAGCGATAGCCGGGCGTGATGTAGAGGCTGGTGTACCCCTCAAAGGGCGCGACGGCGCGCCAGGGACAGCGTCCTTCTGGGTCCTGACACAAGCCTTGTTGTGCGGCTGTCTCCAGAATGCGTAAGCTGGTTGTGCCGACGGCGATGACGCGCCCGCCTTCTAGTTTGACGCGGTTGATGCGCTCCGCGGTTTCGTAGCTCAGCCGGCACCATTCACTGTGAATCGGATGGGCCTCGACCTCTTCTTCCTCGATAGGGCGGAAGGTGTCCAGACCTACATGCAGGGTGACAAAATCCAGGTTCACGCCCTGAGCGCGCAGCTGCAATAACAGCTCCGGGGTAAAGTGCAGGCCCGCCGTCGGGGCGGCGGCGCTGCCCGGCGTCTGGGCGTAGACGGTCTGATAGCGCTCCGGATCGGCCAGCGGCTCGTGGATGTAGGGCGGCAGGGGGACGTGACCGATCGTCTCCAGATAGGCGTTCAGGTCGCTGGCGAAACGCAGGGTGCGCTCGCCCCGCTCGCCGCTGGCGAGCACCTCTGCGGTGAGGTCGGTAGGGACCTCGCCGTTAAGGAAGCGCAGGCGCGTGCCCGGCCGGGTCCTTGCTCCGCCGACCAGGGCCAGCCAGGTATGTTCGTCCAGCGCGCGCAGCAAAAGCACTTCGACTTTGCCGCCGTCCGGATCTTTGCGCGCATAAAGCCGGGCCGGGATGACGCGGCTTTCGTTGGCGATCAACAGATCGCCGGGGCGCAGGTACTCGCCGATCTCGCGGAAGATGCGGTGCTCCAGCGCGCCCGTGTCGCGATGGATGACCAGCAGACGCGAAGCATCGCGCGGCTCAATCGGCCGCTGGGCAATCAGTTCAGCAGGCAGGTCGTAATCCAGTTCGCTGGTTTTCATGGGAGCAGGGTCGAACGCAGTTCTGGGGTATAGGCGTCAATCAGCTCCGGCGTGATGGCGTTGGCCCGGACGATGCTGGCGTAGAGGTTGGCGCTGGGGCGCATGGCGCGTTCGCCCGTGAAAGGGTCCATTTCGACCAGGCCAAAACGCAGGGTCCAGCCTTCGGCCCACTCAAAGTTATCCACCAGCGTCCAATGGTAGTAGCCACGTACCGGGAAGTTCTCTTGCATGATGCGCCAGAGCTGATGCAGGTGCAGGATCAGCGCGCGCGGGCGTTGGTCGTCATCGGCATCGGGAATGCCGTTTTCGGTGATGTAGATGGGTTTGCGGAAGCGCCGCGCAATGCGGGCAACGGCGCGGGCCATCCCTTTTGGGTAGAGCTGACCGTAACCGCCGTCTAACGGTTCGGCCTGGGGGCCGGGCATTTCACGTCCAAAAAGGGTTTCGCGGGCGTGCCAGTCGAAGGCGATTTCGCTCCGGGTGTAGTAGTTGATGCCGATCCAGTCCAGCGTGTTGCGCAGGCCCCAGGCCGGCCCCCAACCCGTAGGCAGGCGCCAGAAGCCGCTGGCCAGCGGGGTGAGGACGCTTTCGTTGTACGCGCTATCGAGCAATCGGGTGATGAGCTTATCCTGAAGGCGACCGGGATGGGCGGGATCGAAAAAGCGTAGGTTGTGCGCCAGACCGACCTGGGCTTCGGGTTGGAGCCTGTGCAGGGTGCGGTAGGCGGCGGCATGGGCGCGCAGCAGGGTGCGCAGGACGGCGGTCGCCTTGACCAGATCATGCTCGCCCGGCGGAAATATCCCGGCGACATAGCCCATGTAGGCGTATACATTGGGTTCGTTGATGGTGCACCACAAGGTGACCAGGTCCCCCAAGCGGGTTACGACCTCTTCCACAAAGCGGGTGAAATGGGCGATGGCATCAGGGGCCAGCCAGCCGCCTCTCTGGGTGAACCACAAGGGGTCGGTGAAGTGATGCAGCGTGACCATGGGGATGATGTTACGCGCCCGCAGGGCACTCAGCATCTCCCGATAGCGGGCCAGCGCCGTCGCATCGAACTGGCCTGGTTCGGGTTCGATGCGGCTCCATTCCACCGAAAGCCGCAGGGATTTAAGCCCCAGGCTGGCGGCCAGGTTGAAATCCTGCTCGGCATTGCGCCACCAATCGCAGGCCGCTTCCGAGCGGTGATTGCGCTTGATGGTGCCGGGACGTTGTTCCCACTCCCACCACTGATTGTTCTGGTTGTAGCCTTCGACCTGATGCGCGGCGGTGGCTACGCCCCACAGGAAATCGGGTGGAAAATGAAAAATTGCTTCTGGCATGACCCCTCCCAGGTTGGATGTGGCCAGTATGGCCGTGCGGCTTACAGCTCGACCGGGCAGGCGGCGATGCCGAACATGCCGGGGCCTAAGTGCGCACCGATAACCGGTCCGGTTTCGACGATGTGGATTTCCTGACAGCGCAACTGCTGCAGCGCCAGCTGACGCAGTTCCTCCGCCGCTTCCGGGGCGTGCGTGTGTGTGATCACGGCGTGCAGGGCGACGTCCCCATGGCGTTGGGCGGTCTCTTCGATCAGGGTCTGCATGGCCTTTTTGCGCGTGCGCGCCAGGGCCAGGCCGTCAATTTTTCCCTTGTTCAGATACAGGATGGGCTTGACGGTGAGCACGGAGCCCAGGAATTTCGCCGCACCGTTGAGTCGTCCGCCTTTGAGCAGGTATTCCAGGTTTTCGACGGCGAAAATGCCGGTGTAGCGCTCGATGACGCGCTCGACGTGGGCTACGACCTCCGGGCGGGATGCGCCTTTGGCAGCGAGTTGTGCCGCCTGGAGGACGATCAGGCCCAGGGCGCAGGTGGCCGCGCGCGAGTCTATGACGGTGATGCGCTCCGGGGCGACGACCTGCGCCGCGTTGAGCGCAGTCTGATAGGTGCCGCTCAATCCCGCGGAAAGGTGGATGGCGAGGATTTCATCTTCCGGGTTGACCAGCAGCCGGTTGTAAAGGGCGATGAATTCGCCGGGCGAAGGCTGACTGGTGGTAGGGAGCCTGGTAGCCTGCGCCAGGCGTGTGTAAAACTCGCCGTTGTTAATCTGGTCCTCGTCGGTAGCCTGCCCGTCGAAGACGATTTTCAGCGGAACGGTATGGATGTTCCACTGCGCCAGGAGTTCTGGCGAGAGATAAGCGGTTGTATCCGTGACAACATGCAACATCTGGCCCTCCTTGACCCATGTGAACGTTCCCGCATGCAGCGGGGCAAGGCCAGGGAAGACGGGGTGGCTACGAATGGATAATCACAATGAGTGCAGCCAATAATTGAAAGCCCCGCTTACCCAGGCTATGAAATTAAGGTATGCTTATTATAATGCATTTTAAGGAGAATGGGCGATGAATCGAACCCCCTGCCCGGAGTTTTGCGATGTGGGACAGGTTCCGCCCTGAGCGAGAGCATAGGGCTGATGTGGATAGGCTTTCAGCCTGTCCAGTCCAGGCAGGGTTTCAGCCTGTCCCGCCCTGACGAGAGCATAGGGCTGATGTGGGATAGGCTTTCAGCCTGTCCAGTCCAGGCAGGCTTTCAGCCCGTCTCGCCCTGACCGAGAGCATAGGGCTGATGTGGATAGGCTTTGAGCCTGTCCAGTCCAGGCAAGCTTTCAGCCCGTCTCGCCCTGACCGAGAGCATAGGGCTGATGTGGGACAGGCTTTCAGCCTGTCCAGTCCAGGCAGGCTTTTAGCCCGTCTCGCCCTGACCGAGAGCATAGGGTTGATGTGGGACAGGCTTTCAGCCTGTCCCGCCCTGACCGAGAGCATAGGGTTGATGTGGGATAGGCTTTGAGCCTGTTCAGTCCAGGCAGGCTTTTAGCCCGTCTCGCCCTGACGAGAGCATAGGGCTGATGTGGGATAGGCTTTGAGCCTGTCCAGTCCAGGCAGGCTTTCAGCCCGTCTCGCCCTGACCGAGAGCATAGGGTTGATGTGGGACAGGCTTTCAACCTGTCCCCGATAGATTCAGGGCTTTTTCCGTGGCGGACGCCGGGGGCCGAAGAGCCTTTCCATTGTGGCTGCATCTTCATCGGCATCTGCGGCGTCGTTTTCAGCAGCGCCAAAGAGGTGTAGCCATTCGGCCAGTTCGGCGCGGGTGATGTCCTGAGGTTTGGCCTGCCCTGGACGCAGGGGACGCGGCGGGGCTGGCTTGGGCGGCGGCGGGCCGATGGGACCTTCAGGTTCGGGAAATTCTTTGAGCCAGGCGGCAATTTCTTCCGGGGTGGGGAGGGGCGGCTTTTCTCCCTGCTCTGGCTCCGGAGCTTCGCGCTCAGGCTGCGGGCCGGCCTGGCTCAGGGCTTTGAGCTCCGGCGCCAGGTCGCCCAAGGGCACCCCGCTGACGGGAGCGTCGGACTGCTGAGACGGGCGCGGTGGGGAAGTTTTGCGGCCGCGCGCGGCGCTCTGGGAGGAGGCGGGAGCATCCGGTGCTTTGTCGGCAGGGGCCGCTAGAGGCTGAGCCGCTTTTTTCTCAGATTGAGAAAATTCCTGCAGCCAGTATTCCAACTCGCTCCCGAAGACGCCTTCGGATTTGCGCTCCGCCTCTTCTGGCATGGGCGGGAGGGAGACGCGGGTGAGTTCGGCGGCAAAGGCCTGGGATTTGAGGCCGTGCGCGCCCCGCCGATAGGCGACGGTCAGGATTTCCCGGTCGGAAGTGACGACGGTCCAGTTACGGGCGTCTTTGAGCCGCTGAAGCTGCGCTTTGATGAGGGCGTCGGCGCTGCTGCGCTCGGCGGCGGCAAAGATGACGCGCAGTTGCGAGGTGGAGAGGTCCCGCGCTACGCCGCCCGGCAGACCGCCATCAAAATAGACGATAGCTTTGCGCCCGGTGTGGGCACACCAGGCGCGAAGCTTGAGCACAAGTTTGACCTCATCGTCCGGGTCGTCCAGGGCGATGTCGGACAGGGCGGCGATGAGGTTGTGACCGTCAATCAGATAGGGCATGGATGGGGCCCTTCCCCAGGATGCGGCTGACGGCCAGGGCGGCCAACAGGGCCAGGCCAGCTCCGAAGACGAAGGGAGCGGCAGGGGCGATGGTCTGCCACAGCAGGCCGGCGATGAAGGAGGCCGGGAGGGCAGCCAGGCCGATGGCGGCGTTGTAGACGCCGTAAGCGGTGCCGCGTTGCTCCACTTTCACCAGGTCGGCGATAAGGGCCTTGGCGATGCCTTCGTTGGCGGCGTAGTAGAGGCCGTACAGGGCGTAAAGCAGGGCGATGTGCCACCCGGTGCGGGCCAGGGCGAAGCCGCCATAGATGAGGGCGTAGATGATCCAGCCGCCGATGAGGAGTCGGCGCCGTCCCAGACGGTCAGAGAGGGCGCCAGCGGGACCGGAGGCCAGGGTGTAGATGAGGTTGAAACCGGCTACCATCAGGAGAATGGCGACGGGGCTCAGCCCCCGTTCCTGGGCGCGCAGGATGAGGAAGGCGTCGGAGGAGTTGCCCAGGGTGAAAATGACGACGGTGAGCAGGAAGAGTTTGAAGCGCCGATCAAAGCCAGCCAGGGTCAACCGGGGAGCTTCTCTTTGGGCTTTGACGGGAACCTCTTGCGCCCCCAGGGCCAGGACCAGGACAGCCAGGAAGGCGGGTAACAGGCTCCACCAGACGATCCGGCGGAAGGCGTCGAGGGTGAGGGTGGCCCCTTGATGGGAGAGGGTGAGGATGAGGGCCGCGCCCAGGGTGCCGACGAGGGCGCCGCCGGTGTCGCCGGCGCGATGGAGGCCGAAAGCCAGGCCGCGATGGCCCGGGTCAATGGAGTCGGCGATGAGGGCGTCGCGCGGGGCGGTGCGGATGCCCTTGCCAATGCGGTCGGCCAGTCGCACGACCAGGACGCCCGGCCAGGTGCGGACGAGGAGGAAGAAGGGCTTGGACAAGGCGGAAATGCCATAGCCTAAGACGGTGGGCCATTTCCGGGTTTGTAGCCGGTCGGAGATCCAGCCGGAGAAGATTTTGAGCAGGCTGGCGGTGGTTTCGGCCAGGCCTTCGATGAGGCCGATGGCGGCAGTTTTGGCGCCCATCACTTGCATCAGGAACAGGGGAAGCAGATGCACCAGCATTTCGGAGGAAATGTCGGTGAAGAAACTGGTAAGGGTGGCTGCCCACACGTTGCGTGGGAGCTGTTTAAGACTAAAGCGTTGTTCACTCATGGCTGTATAGCTCCAGATTCCAGGTTTAGATATCGGGTCGTCGGGCTGCTGACCCTCAAACGCCGGCATTGTAATGCGTTTCGTGATGAAGTCAATCCAGATTTTTACCTTCATGAGGCGGCGTCGCGTCCGCGCCAAACTCCGCCTGGACTGACGTAAGGGGAGCTGGGCTCTCTTTGCGCCGGGAGAGACCGGGACGTCCTGGCGGCGGCTACGCAGGTCCGCGCCCGGTGGCTTGCAGGACGGCGCAGGGCGGTTATAATCAGGCCAGGTAGGGATTCACGAAAAGAGGGTAACGATGGGATTCCGACGGTCCAGTATTCGGGAGTTGATTACGGCGGCGTATGAGCTGGAGGGGCATACGCTGCAGGGGGTGATTCGTCGCGACGCCGATGGCCGGTGGTTCATCGGTTCGCAGGCTTTGGATGAGATGTTGCAGCGCTATGAAGGCCATGAGGTGGCTTTGATTTATCTGGATTTCGCGGATGATCGTCCCATGGAAAAGAAGATTTGCCGGACCTGCGGACGGGAATATCAGGGGACGGAGTGTCCGGTTTGCCGTGAGGCGCGCATCCGCCTGCGTGGCCGTGGTTGAGCCCAGGGATTTTTCCTTGTTCGCTGGAACCTGGTGGTGAACGGTTTCATCCCCGGAACCTGAGCTGAACAGTTGGTGCTAAAGCTCTGAGGCTAAGCAGGCGGAAAATTTTCTGTGGCTTCCGGGCAGATTTTAGGGAGGATTCATTTTAATTACCCAGGGAGGTAGGACTTGAAAGGCTTGATTTTAAGCGGTGGCAAGGGGACTCGACTGTATCCTCTGACGTATACGAGCGCCAAGCAGCTTATCCCTGTGGCGAATAAACCGGTGTTGTTCCGGGTGATTGAGTGCATTCGCGATGCGGGGATTACGGATATCGGTATTGTGGTAGGGAGTACCGGGGAGGAGATTAAGCAGGCGATTCGTCGCTACAATAACT
>Ga0068707_1002573_pt1 | contig 12753 bp, 9 predicted proteins | sample YNPNPMetaG_FD_66600 | JGI IMG/M metagenome (GOLD analysis project Ga0068707, IMG submission 66600) | Anoxygenic and chlorotrophic microbial mat microbial communities from Yellowstone National Park, USA - YNP NP MetaG | ecosystem: Environmental > Aquatic > Thermal springs > Hot (42-90C) >... | reverse complement strand
AGGCCTGGGTGGCCGGCATGGTAGTCAAGGTGAGTGGCCCTATTGATACCGTGCCGGTGGCCACGGAGATTCCCCCTCCTCCGCCTACTGCCACGCCCGCCCCACCCAAACCCACATCGCCCCCACAACCTGCTGGCCCCGATTTTCGCCTGGTCAGCGTGCGCCTGTGGACCGTGCAGGAGAACGGTGGCTGGTTCGACGGCCCCTCGCTGCACTGCGGCGAGAAGCGCGAGTTGCGGGTGTACGTCCTCGACGCCGCGGGCAACCCCCTGAACGGCGTCACGGTCAAGGCTGTTTATGGCAACCAGGAAGAGGTGGTGACAGGTAGCAAAGGACCGGGCATGGCCGAGTTTGTGCTGGGCGGCGGCCAGGATGTCTATGTGGTGCGCGATGTGGATGGCCGGCCAGTCACCAGCGATTACGCGCGCGGCATGAGCACCGACCCTCGCGCCATCCCGTATGAGACCCTGATGGGGGCCGGATTCTGCAACAGCACGGCAGACTGCGACCATTTCGTGTCTCAGCGCGGCTGTAAAGGACATTATTCATGGGACGTTGTCTTTCAGAGGGCCTATTGAGCCCGCTTCACCTGTCAGAGGAGCACTTCCGTCGTGAGAGAATTGCTTGAGAATGCACCACTCTTTGCCGAGCTGAACAGTCAGCAGCGCGAGCTAATCGCGCAGCGGATGGTGCTGGAAACCTACCGGGCTGGCGACATCCTCTATGCGCAAGGGAGGCCGGCCCATGCCATGTATCTTATCAAGTCGGGCCGGGTGCGCCTGATCAACGAGCAACTGGCTGTGCTGGCCAACCTCACCCAGGGCAGCACGCTGGGGGACGCCGACTTGCTTATGGGCCGGCCCTATGCCGCCACCGCGGAGGCAGCCACCGATGTGGCGGTATGGGCCTTGGCCGCTGACGACCTGGCTGAGCTGGTGGCCGCTCACCCGGAGATCGGCCGGCAGCTCAAAGCGGCTGCCGGCATCAGCGAGGACCAGTTCACCGAGCGCCAGCTACGCCGGTTGGAGTTGCTCAGCGGGCTGAGCCACGAGCAGATCCGGGAAATAGCCCGCTATCTGCGGCCAGTGTATTTTGTGGCCGGCCAGTTCCTCTACCGCCAGGGCATGCCCGGCGACGCACTCTACCTGATCGAAGAGGGACAGGTTGCAGTGCAAGCGCGCGGCCCCGATGGAGAGGCTCAGCCCCTGGCCTCCCTGGGAGCGGGCCAGTTCGTGGGCGAGACCGCCTTGCTCACCGGGGAGCCACACGCGTCTGATGCGGTGGCTCTGACCAATGTACAGGCCTGGGCCCTGGCGCGGCCCGACTTTGAAGCCCTGCTCTTGCGCTTTCCCATCCTGGCCCTGAACCTGAGCCGTGTCATGGGCCAGCGCCTGCGCCAGAGTTCGGCAAGGGCTGCCACCGCGACTCGGGTGGCCCCAGCAGCGCCTGTTTCCCTGCCGGCCGAGATGCCGGGGCCGCGCCAGGTGAGCCGGGCTGCGGGCACGACGGCCGGGCTGGGAGGGGCCGGCGAAAGCTTCGCCAGTTGGTTCGGGGCGCGCAGCACCGGCGCCAAATTGCGCCTGATAGCCCTGATCCTGTTGCTGATCTGGTTGCTGGGAGTGGCTGCCCCTGCCACCATTATCACCCTGTTATCAAATGCCAGCTCAAATGGCGAGCCGGTGGCCGGGGCTGGATTCCAGCACCGGGCAGTGCTTCTGGCTATGGCCGTAACCGATCCCATACAGGCCACGCCTACCTACACGCCTTGGCCGACCAACACGCCCATCCCAACGCCGACCTTCACCCCTACGGCCACACCGACCGATACACCTGTGCCGACGCCGACCTTCACACCGACGGAGACCCCCGTCCCGCCGACCAACACGCCTATCCCGCCCAGGCCGACTGCGCCTCCTGTCGCGCGGCAGGAGGCCGTAGCTGCCGCGGCACCCACTCCAGCGGTGCAGTTTGCCCTGGTCGAGATGCGCCGGCTGACCCCCTGCGAGAACCGCGGCAACCACCATATCTTTATCAAGGTGGTGGATGCGGCCGGCAATCCTGTGGACGGCGTGACGTTGGTACAGACGCCAGCCGGCCAGATCGGGAACGTGTTGGACAAGACAACCTCCGGCACCAAGGGGCCTGGCAAGGCTGAATTCATCATGTGGAAAGGTGCCGAATACGCGGTGTATGTTAGTGCAGATGGCGTGAATCCGACGAGCAGCGATATTGCCCAGCCTCTGCATTCTAACTTCACGGACGAGGCCATCTGCGAAGATGGCGCGGGCGGCAACACTCTGTTCCACAACTCGTTCAGTGTCATTTTCAAGAAGATGTTTTAGAGCTACCTGATTAGAGTTTCAGCGGCAGCTAGTGCTTTGTTAGCCCGGATTCTACACTTTCCGGATTGACCGCCACCCCTACCCCGGGCCCGTGCTTACCTCCCGCGCAGCAGGACACCCCCTATCAGGGGGCGGGGAGATAGGCATTTAGGGGTTTTTGGGGCGGCGAAGCCGCCCCAAAAACCCCTACACTTGCCCTTTCCCCCGCTCTCCCCTACGAGGGGAGAGCGGAGGAAAGGGGGTGAGAGGGGTTATGCACTAGCTACAAAACGCCGGAATCTACTTTACTTAACGAGCCACTAGGCCGCGGATGATAAGTCTCTCTGGCGACGCTCTCTCGGTGCCTGAGAGGCTTTATGTTCCTAAGGAAAGGAGGTTTTACAATGGCTCTGCTGAACGAACAGATCCGCCAGGAAGTGCGCAAGATGCTGGCAGACCTCAAGAACCCGGTGACGTTCAAGGTCTTCACCCAGGAATTCGAATGCGAGTACTGCAAGGAGACCCGGGAGCTGATCGAGGAGGTGGCCGGCCTTTCGGACCGGCTTTCCGTCGAGGTCTACGACTTCGTCCGGGACAAAGGTGTGGCCGACAGCCTGGGAATAGACAAGATCCCGGCTGTAGCGGTCGTCGGGGCTAAGGACTATGGTATCCGACTTTACGGCATCCCTTCGGGTTATGAGTTTGGCACTCTGATTGAGGACGTGAGGTTGGTCTCGGAGGGGGATTCTGGGCTGGCGCCGGCCAGCCGTGAACTGGTGGCCAAACTCAAGGACCCTGTGCACATCCAGGTTTTCGTCACCCCCACCTGACCTTACTGCCCGCGAGCCGTGATGCTCGCCCACCAACTGGCTGTGGAGAGTGACCTCATCCGGGCCGACATGGTCGAGGTGATCGAGTTTCCCCACCTGGCCACCAAGTATCAAGTAATGGGTGTGCCGCGCACCGTCATTAACGAGACCATCCATATCGAGGGGGCTGTGCCCGAGCCAATGTTGATGCGGGAGCTTGGCCGGCTTCTGAAGAAGTAGGAAAACCGGACACCGGCGATTTTCTTCGTCGTAACGACTTTAGTCGCAGGACGCGCTGAAAGCGACTAAAGTCGCTACTACGAAGCCTACATCTTGTTCTTCTCAGGTTGCCGAGCCCAAGATGTGGGTGTCCCCAGAATTCGCCAGGGTCCAGGCAGGAAGATACCGGGCTGTGCTGTCTTCGCTAGCTCAATCCCACATTGGATTGTACCATACTTGACCCATCTTTGCCCCTGGTTTATATTGCCCCTGTGCAGGCTGGTTGAGCCCCATTCTGCAAAGTTGCCCGGGAATGGGCTGGAGCCCGCGGGGGCAGAAGGGTAAAGCTGCAGGGCAAGGAGAAGATGTGGTGAGCGACAAGACGGCGCAGAACACTATCCGTTCCGGCCTGGCTGGGGTCGTGGTGGCAGACAGCTCGATCAGTTACGTGGATGGCAATGCCGGCATCCTTGAATACCGCGGCTATGACATCCGCGACCTGGCTGCCTACAGCCATTTTGAAGAGGTAGCATTCCTGTTGTGGAATGGCCACCTGCCCACCCTGCAAGAGCTGCAGGAGATGAAGGCTCAGTCTCGGTCATGTCGGTCCATGCCTGTAGAGATCGTGGTGGCCCTGCGCAACCTGCCGGCGAATGCAAACCCTATGGCAGTTATGCGCAGTGCGGTCTCGCTGCTCGCCCACTACGATCCCGAGTCTGAGGACAACACGCCCATTGCCCACCAGCACAAGGCGTGTCGCCTTCTGGCGCAAATCTCGGAGGTGGTGGCTGCCTTCGCGCGCATCCGCCAGGGAAAGGACCCGATTGAGCCGCGCGCGGACCTGGATCATGCGGCCAATTTCCTGTGGATGCTGACCGGTGAAGAGCCCCAACCGCTGGCAGCCAAGGCCCTGGACCAGTATCTGTTGCTCCTGGCCGAGCACGAGTTCAACGCCTCTACCTTTGCTGCCCGGGTGACTGCCTCTACCGGCGCTGACCTGCATTCGGCGATCACATCGGCACTGGGCACCCTCAAGGGCCCACTGCATGGTGCTGCTGTGCAGGAAGCCATGGTGCAGTTCATAGAGATAGGGAGTGTGGAAAACGTGGAGCCATGGTTCCGCAAGGCGCGCGCGGAGGGCCGGCGCATCATGGGCCTGGGGCATCGGGTCTACAAGGTGCGTGACCCCCGTGCTGCACCGTTGATGGCCAATGTCGAGAAAATGGTAGAGGCCACTGGTGAGCGCCGATGGTATGACATCGCGCGCAAGTTGGAGCTCACAGCCATGCAAGACCCCTACTTCCAGGAGCGCAATCTGAGTGCCAACGTGGATTTCTACTCAGCCCCTCTCCTCTACTCCCTGGGCATCCCGGTTGATACTTTCACCTGTATGTTCGCGATGAGCCGCATCGTAGGGTGGACTGCCCACGTTTACGAGCAACAAGCCAATAACCGGCTGATCAGGCCGCTGGCAAACTATGTTGGGGAACATCAGCGGCCCTATATCCCCATTGAACAGCGCCAGTAGCCATTGGGCGTCGCCAGCCCCGAAAGTGGTGTGCCACCAGCAAGCGCCAGGGCCTCCACCCGGAGTCGGGTGGAGGCCCTGGCATCTTGTTTCACCTTCTACCTACTGTGGTGGCCGGCTGTCACACGCTGCGATATTCCCCTTCGACCACATCCTCGCCCCCATCCCCTTTGGGCCCTCCCGAAGGCGGGGGTTCCCCGTAAGAGGTCCGGGCTTGCTGATACATGCGTGTGCCCACTTGCTGCCAGGCGTCGTTGAGCTCATTCGTCAACCGCTCTAGCTCGCTCATGCCTGCGTTGCGATCGAGTGCCGCCTTGAGCGCGTCCATGCGCTCCTGCAACAACTTCTTGTCGCTGTCGGAGATCTTATCGCGGTTGTCCTGGAGGAACTTCTGCACCTGATAGTGGGCATTGTCGGCCCGGTTGCGTGCCTCGATCTCGGCCTTGCGCCGGCGGTCCTCCTCGGCATGCCGCTCGGCCTCTTTGATCATCTTGTCAATCTCTTCTTTGGAGAGGCCGCTGGAGGCCGTGATCTTGATGCTTTGCTCGCGGCCGGTGGCCTTGTCCTTGGCACTGACATGCAGGATGCCGTCGGCGTCAATGTCAAAGGTGACCTCGATTTGCGGGATGCCGCGCGGGGCGGGCGGGATGCCGGTCAGGCGGAAGTTGCCCAGCAGCTTGTTGTCGCGCGCCATGGGGCGTTCGCCCTGCACAACCACGATCTCGACCTCGGTCTGCATATCAGACGCGGTAGAGAAGATCTGCGTCTTCTTGGTGGGAATGGTGGTATTGCGCTCGATCATCGGCGTGGCGATGCCACCCAGGGTCTCGATCGAGAGGGTCAGTGGCGTGACATCCAGCAGCAGGATGTCTTTGACCTGCCCACCCAACACGCCGGCCTGGATGGCGGCGCCAATGGCCACCACCTCATCGGGGTTCACACCCTTATGCGGCTCGCGGCCGAAGAAGCGACGCACGGCCTCCTGCACCGCTGGCATGCGGGTCATGCCGCCCACCAACACCACCTCGGCGATATCGCTGGTCCTGAGCTTGGCGTCGGCCAGCGCCTGCTTGCACGGCTCGATGGTGCGCTCGATCAGGTCGGCGGTGAGCTGTTCCAGCTTGGCCCGGGTCAGGGTCATCTGCAGGTGCTTGGGCCCGCTGGCGTCAGCGGTGATGAACGGCAGGTTGATCTCCGTCTGCAGCACCGTGGACAGTTCGATCTTGGCCTTTTCGGCGGCTTCCTTCAGGCGCTGCAGAGCCATGCGATCGCTGCGCAGGTCGATCCCGTGCTCCTTCTTAAACTCGTCGGCGACCCAGTTAATGATGCGTTGGTCGAAGTCGTCACCGCCCAGGAAGGTATCGCCATTGGTGCTGAGCACCTGGAAGACCCCTTCGCCCACGTCCAGGATGGAGATATCAAAGGTGCCACCGCCCAGGTCGTAGACTGCGATCTTCTGGTCCACCTTCTTGTCCAGGCCGTAGGCCAGGGCGCTGGCAGTGGGCTCGTTGATAATACGCAACACTTCCAGGCCGGCGATCCTGCCTGCATCCTTGGTCGCCTGGCGCTGGCTGTCATTGAAGTAGGCCGGGACGGTAATAACTGCCTGAGTCACCGGCTCGCCGAGATATGCTTCTGCATCGGCCTTGATCTTCTGCAAAATCATGGCCGAGATCTCGGGTGGTGAATACTCCCTGCCGCCAAGCACGACCCAGGCGTCGCCATTGGAATGTTCGATGATCTTGTAGGGCAGCACTTTGCGCGCCTTGACCACTTCCGGATCGTTGAAGCGACGCCCCATCAGGCGTTTGACCGAAAAGATGGTGTTGTCGGGGTTGGTGATCGCCTGGCGTCGGGCCACCTGACCGATCATCCGCTCGCCGGTCTTGGGGTTGACGGCCACCACCGAAGGGAAAAGGCGCGAACCTTCAGCGCTGGGGATGACTACCGGTTCGCCGCCCTCCATAACGGCCACCACCGAGTTGGTGGTGCCCAGGTCAATACCGACGATTCTACCCATAGGAAGATACTCCTTTTGATACGAGAATAGCCTATCTGTGCCGTTGCCAGGTCACGACTCCCTGTCCTGGTCTTTGGCGACGCGTACCATGCTGGGGCGCAAGACCCTGTCACCCAGCCTGTAGCCACGCGCGGCCTCCGCAATGATCTGCCCCTCTCGAAAGCCTTCGCACACCTCATGGCTGATGGCGTGGTGCAGCAGGGGGTCGAACATCTGGCCCTCAGCCGGGATAGGGGTAACCCCTTCGCTTTCGAGGAGGGCTTGCAGCTTGTGCTGGATCAGCCGAAAGCCATTCACCCACTCGCTGTTAGCGTGTTCTGGGGGCAGGGCCTGGAAAGCCCTTTCCACATCGTCTATAATCGGTAGCAGCTTCTCCATCACCCGGGCGGTGGCGGCCAGGTTCATCTCGGCCTGCTCGCGCAGCATCCGTTTGCGGGCGTTGCTCAGTTCGGCTGCTGTGCGGCGCCAGTTGTCCAGGTATTCGGATGCCTGGGCTTGAGCCCGGGCCAGTTCTTCGGCCAACTGCTCGACCGTAAGCTGAGGAGCCGCGCTTTCGGCCTCCTGTCCCTCTGCGCCTGGAGCTTCAGAGGTCGCCACTTCTTCAGTGATTTCTTGCTCGTTGCCGCCCATGATGCCCTTGATCCCTCCTGAAGCTATGATCTCATCCATACTCAGTCATTGGGGAGATCTCTCCCCTGGCCAATGCCTTCGCCAACATCATACCAGTCGCTCACCAGGTCACTCATCAGGCGCGAAACATAGCGCACCGCGCCTATAGTCCGGTCGTACATCATGCGGATAGGCCCGATCACCCCTAACAGGCCGCTGGCACCACCTTCTACCCCATAGCGGGAGAGCACCAGGCTGAGGTCGGTGAACTCATGCCAGCGCCCCTCGCTGCCGATGAGGACCTGCACCCCGCCGATCTCCAGTGGCTGCGCGGCTGTAGTAACCACGTCCACCAGCACCGGCCCTTCCAGCGCCAGCACCATCTGCCGCACCTGTTCCCCTTCGGCGAACTCCGGCTCCGAGAGGATATGCAACAACCCTTCGCGGTAGACCGTGCCGTTGGCGTAGTTGTCCACTGCCCGCAGCACCTGGCAGACGATCTGGCCCACCTGCTGTCCCAGGGGCGAGAGGGACGCCAGCCGCGCCTCGATCTGGTTGCTGGTCAAGCCGCTAAAGAGATCGTTGAGCTGATTGGACAGGCGGCTCAGTGCTCCCTGGTCCATGGGATGGTCCAGGGTGAGCATCTGTTGCTTAACCGTGCCCCCCTGCAGGACCAGCACCAACAGCACCAGGGTTTCGCGCAGGCTGATCAGCTCCAGGTGTTTGAACCGGCTTTCAGGGGCGCGGGGTGGGGTGGCCACGGCGGCCTTGCGCGTGGTATGGGCCAGCACTGCCACCGCCAGGCGCACCCACTGATCGAGCTCCTGCCGCACTTGATGGAACTGATGGCGGATCATCAACTGCTCGGCTGGTGGCAGTTCGGTCTCGCCCAGCAGGTGCTGCACGAAATAGCGGTAGCCCTGCTCGGTAGGCACCCGGCCGGCCGAGGTGTGAGGGTGGGTGAGATAACCCATCTCCTCCAGGGCGGCCATTTCATTGCGGATGGTCGCCGGGCTGATGTCGAGCCCGTAGGTCTCCACAAAGGCCTTGGAGCCGACAGGAACCCCTTTTTCGATATAGGAACGGATCACCAGGCCCAGGATCGCCTGGCGACGCGGCGTCATCTCCGTCATACCATCCTCGTTTTAGCACTCTCGCTCAGAGAGTGCTAATCATGCGGGGCCAATGATACCACGAAGGGGCATGGGTGTCAAAATGGCAGGGGGTCAGTCTAGAATACGGTAGACACGGATGATGAGACCCGGTATGGGGGATGGTTCAGTTTGCCAGGAAAATTGGTTTACACTTTTTGCGGTCATTAGAATTGCCTCCCAGGGCCCTCCCCTCTCCCGTTCGCCTTCGGCGGCGGGAGAGGGGAGGGAGTGGCAAAGGGGGGTGAGGGGCTGTGAAGGCCCGAGGGGGCAGAAAGTGTTAACCAATTTTGAACCATCCCTGCCTGACCCATGCTAAAGGCAGCTAATATGCCGAACGATCGCTGAAGATCTTGAATATGGTGCGCAGCATGATCTTGAAGTCCAGCCACAACGACCAGTTCTCAATATACCAGAGATCGTACTTGGTGCGCTCGGCGATCGAGGTGTCACCGCGCAGGCCGTTGATCTGGGCCCACCCCGTCATGCCGGCCTTCTCGCGATGGCGCTCCATGTAGCGTGGGATGCTCTGGCGAAACTGCTCCACATAAGCCGGCTGTTCGGGCCGAGGTCCCACCAGGCTCATGTCGCCCATCAGCACATTGATGAACTGCGGCAGTTCGTCAATGGAGATGCGCCGGATGAAGGCGCCCAGGCGGGTGCGCCGGGGATCATCTCGGGTTGTCCAGCCCGGGCCATTCACCTCGGCATCCTGGCGCATGGAACGGAACTTGAGCATGGGGAAGGGGCGGGCGTCTAGCCCCATGCGCTCCTGCACGAAGAAAACCGGCCCTGGCGACTCCAGCTTGATCAGCAGCGCGGTGAGCATCATCAGGGGCGAGAGCAGGAGGAGCGCGATACTGCTGCCCACCACGTCCACCATCCGTTTGAGGGTTAACTTCCACCCTCGCAAGGCCACATCCCGAATGGTCAGCAACGGCAACCCCCCCAGATCGCTGATCGTAACCTCTGCCGCCATGATCTGAAACACATCCGGGAAGACACGGATGCTAACCTTCTCGCGCTCACATTGGGAGATGATGTCCACCAATTCCTGATGTGTGGCCTCGGGCAGCCCAATGATCACTTCATTGACCTGGTGCGCTTCGATAATCTGCGGCAGATCATTGACGGTGCCCAGCACCGGCAGGCCCATCACCCGGGCCGGACCATGGTTGACATCGGCAAACCCCACCACCTGGTAGCCCAGCCCAGGCGTGTGCTGGATTTTCTGCAAGATCATGCGTCCCACCTCGCCGGTGCCTACAATCAACACCCGCTCTGCACCGATGCCCAGGCGCTGCAGCCGGCGCTGAACCCGGCTGTGCACGAAGCGGCCAAATGTCACCGTCACCAGGCTGCCAGCCCATGTCAGCAGCAGTACCGAGCGCTGGTTGTCCAGCGTATCGCGCAGCACGAATCCGATGAAAGCCACCGTTAACAACGTGGCCACCGAGAGGGCACCGAAGATGCGATATAGCTCATCGAAGAGGTGGGCCGCATGCCGCCGGTGGTAGAACTTGTAAACGAAAAATACCACCAGCACGTTGACTAACTGGATGATGCCCAGGGGCAGATAGGCCTGGAGCGGCCCGCCGGCCTCGCGCTGGATCAGGCCCCGCAGGCGGTAGGCCAGATAGAAGGCCAGCAGGCTCATCGCTGCGTCCGTCAGGACCAGGGTCAGGGTGAAGAACAGCCGCGAGCGTTTCATCAAGACCCCCCTCCTTCTCTCCCACGGGCATCCCGAAACTGGCCACGCAGCCTTCGGGCCAACAAGTCCAGGCCGCCGAAGAAGACGATGCCGCCCCGGATCAGCCAGTCCAGCCAGAAGGGAGTGGTTGCCCGATAATGCTTCTGGTAGAAGATAACGAGCGCCCGGTAGAATTCCACACGCGCCCGATAGGAATGTCGGCTGGCCGCCTCCTTGACATGGGTGACTGTCACAGCAGGATTATACCATACCTGCCATCCCGCGTCGGTGATCCGCTTTGCCCAGTCCAGGTCTTCCCCATACATGAAGAAGGTCTCATCCAGCAAGCCTACTTGCAGGATCGCCTCGCGGCGCACCAGCATGAAGGCCCCCACCACCGCGTCTACCTGGGTCACCACGTCGGGGTCCAGGTAGGAAAGGTCATAACGGGCAAAGCGGGGACTGTGGGGAAAGAGCCTGTCCAGCCTGGTGAGGTGCCATAATGAGCTCGCGGGGGTGGGAAAAGAGCGCCGACAGGCGCGGTCCAGGGAGCCGTCCAGCCGCACCAGTTTTGGCCCCGCCACCCCTGCCCGGGGATGGGCCTCCATGAAGGCGATCATCTCGGCCAGGGCAGTAGGGGGCAGCACGGTGTCAGGGTTGAGCAACAACACAAAGCGAGGCAGGGTCTGGTCAACGCCAACAACAGGCGTGTCGTGGAAACCGAAATAGCGCAGGCCCTGGTTATTGGCCTGAGGATAGCCAGCATTGCGGGTATTGGCGATCAGGTGGACCTGGGGGAAGAGAGTCCGCACCATCTCCACGCTATCATCCGAGGAAGCATTGTCCACCACACAGACGGCGAATTTCCCTACTCCGCGGCTGGCGTAAACTGAACGCAGGCAATCGCGCAGCAGGGCAGAGGTGTTGTAGTTGACAATGACGATCGCAAGGTCCAGCAAGTCCGTAGCCATCCGCTCCATAATGGTGCTGCTTTCGATCTACCCGTGCCAGCCGTAACCCACTTACGGCGCGACATCGTGGCCCGGTCAGCCCGTTTGGGGATGCACCAGTTCACTAATCCAACTGCCAGGTCTATTATACACACGGAAATAAGCAGGGTCAATTGCCCTCGCGGAAGGTTTCATGATAGAATACTTCTCAGGGTGGGCCGGCAGTTGCAAGACCCAACCTGCCGCGGTTGGGCACTACCCTGCAGAGCTCAGACTCGCGATGGCGTCCGCGACTTCAGTCGTCCAGTGTGGCCTGGCAACTGCCACAGGGAGGAAAGGGCAACTATGAAAGCCTCCTGGCGCGCTTTGGGTGGGTTATACCTGATATTGGCCCTGATCTTGGGTGGCTGGCTGGCCTGGTCTGCTTCGTCTGCACAGGCCCAGGATGGCTGCACTGAGCTGTTGCGCGACGGCGGCTTTGAAGAGGGAGGGGTATGGCAGCTAGGCATTACGCCCTTGACCCCCAAGTATGTCACCTATGCCCGGCACAGCGGAGAGAAGTCCCTGGCGCTGGGCATCACCAAAGGTGGCAACCAACGGAGTTTCTCGTCCGCGCGCCAGACGGTGACCATCCCGGCTTCTGCCAGCAGTGTGAAGCTCTCGTTCTGGTTCTATGCCCTGATCGAGGGCGCGGCCACTACAGACTACATGGAACTGGTCTTGCTCAACCCCCTGGACAACACAATTCTGGACAAGCCATGGTACTCGCGCAACGACAGCCGGGTTTGGAACCAGATGACTTTCGATCTGTCGCCGTGGCGGGGACACACAGTGCAAATCTACTTCAACGTCTATAACGATGGCCTGGGTGGCACGGCCGGCATGTTCCTGGACGACGTCTCTCTGCTCGCCTGCCCGGGTGCTCCGGCCACAACCAGCCCGCCAGCCCCGACCGCCACCCCGACCCCGCCGCTGACAGCCACTCCTGTCACGCCCAGCAGCACGCCCACCATCACACCGATCGTGGTTACCGCGACCTTCACTCCCTGGGTGGTGACAGCCACCTTCACTCCCTGGGTGGTGACAGCTACCTTTACCCCCTGGGTGGTGACTGCCACCTTCACCCCTGGGATGGTCAGTGCTACCTCCACTCCCTGGGCGGTCACACGTACCTTTACGCCTCCTCCTGGCCTTTCGCCATCCCCGACGCCGGTGCCGACAGCCATCTTTGCATCGGCCACCCCTGGGCCGGGCGCGACAGTAACTTCTGGGGGATGTACGGACTTGTTGCACAACGGCGGCTTCGAAGATGACCTGGCTTTCTGGGAGCCGGCGCAGGTCGCTCTTCAGGTGCAGGGGGTGACCAGCCCGGTTCACAGCGGGAGCTGGGCGCTACGGCTGGGTACCCAGGCTCAGAACCTCAACAGCTACTCCTCGGTCCGCCAGCAGGTGTTCC
>Ga0068707_1002572_pt1 | contig 12754 bp, 9 predicted proteins | sample YNPNPMetaG_FD_66600 | JGI IMG/M metagenome (GOLD analysis project Ga0068707, IMG submission 66600) | Anoxygenic and chlorotrophic microbial mat microbial communities from Yellowstone National Park, USA - YNP NP MetaG | ecosystem: Environmental > Aquatic > Thermal springs > Hot (42-90C) >... | reverse complement strand
TGGGAGAGGGCACGGTACCTCGCAGCAGCCGGCGCAACCGGCAACGCGAGGGCCTTCGGGGACGGCGTTACCGAAACGTGACAGAGGGCCGCCCTGCGGCTCCACCCGAAAGTACCAAGTTTTTGAAAAAAAATTGTTTGCGTGCCTGGATGGGTTGGCACGGAGCTTTCATGCTGGCCTCTCGGCACGTGGTTGTGCTGCAGGAGGGGCCTATGACCGTGGCGACGATTGGCTGCGTGGTTCTCTTGGCGGGGTTCGTGCTCGGCTCGCTCTACAAGGCCGTCAGGTACGTGCGCATGCCGATGCACGTCCGCTGGGAGCTCTACCCCGTCGCCCACGAGAAGGGGAAGGTTTCGTACGGGGGCTCCTACTTCGAGGAGCTGGACTGGTGGACCAAGCCCCGGGAAACCTCGCTGGTGGGGGAGGTGAAGACCATTGCGGAGGAGGTCTTCACGCTCAAAGCGGTGCGCGAGCACAACCCCAAGTTGTGGCTGCCGTCGCTCCTCTTCCACTACGGGCTCTACCTCCTGTTCCTGCTGGGTGCTGCCCTGCTGCTGGGCGGGGTGGCAGATGGCTTGGGTGTGGTGGGTCTGGGGTGGCTAGGGGGTGGCAAGGTCCTCTCCCGGTGGGGGGTGGTGGCGCTGGGACTGGCCACGCTGGGCTGCTGCCTGCTCCTCCTGCGTCGCCTCGGCGATCCGACCCTGCGCAACGCCTCGAGCCCGGCGGACTTCTTGCACCTGTGGTGGCTCCTGGCGGTGTTCGCGCTGTCCTGGGCCAACTGGCTCGTGGTGGACCGCGAGTACACGGTGGCGGCAGGGTTCGTGAAGGGCTTGCTGCGCTTGCAGGTGGGCGGTAGTGTGCCCGCCCTGTTTGTGGCGCAGGTGCTGCTGCTGGGGGCGTTTTTGGCCTACCTCCCCTGGAGCCACATGACCCACATGTTCGCCAAGTACTTCACCTGGCACTCCGTGCGCTGGGACGATGCGCCCAACATCGCGGGCGAAGCGTACCGCGAAAAGGCGCTGAAGCTCTTGATGCTGCCGGTTTCCTGGTCGGCTCCCCACATCAAGGGGGATGGGAAGAAAACCTGGCTGGACGTCGTTCAGGAAAGGGGGGAATCCTGACATGAAGCCCGAGCCGCTGGTGCCGCCTGTCAAAGTAAGGGATATTGCCAAGCCAACGCCGGCGCTGTCGCCGCTGGATCTCCAGAAGATCGTGCCGTTGCCGCCGCCCTACGATCAGATCGACCCGCAAACGCTGTGGAAGGAGCTCACGGCGGAACGGCGGCAAGAGATCGACGCCTCCCTGGACGGGGTGTCGGCGCTGTCGCTCAAGCGGCCCGAGGACCCACAGGAGGAGGAGCGGCTCCTCAAGGGGTTCGTGGAGGGGTTGCGCAAGCTCCTGTCGGTGGAGAACAACTGGACCTTCCTGCAGCCGCTGCAGCTCACCCTCGACCACTGCACCCACTGCCAGACCTGTGCCGATGCCTGCCCGATCTTCGTGATGAGTGGGCGCAACGAGATCTACCGCCCCACCTACCGGGCCGACGTGCTGCGCCGGCTGGTGGCCCGCTACGGCAACGGTGGCAACCCCATCAAGTCGGCGCTTACCGGGCCCATCGAGCTGAACTGGGAGACTCTGGCGCGCCTGGCAGAGCTGTCCTACCGCTGCACCCTGTGCCGGCGCTGCGCCCAGGCCTGCCCCATCGGCGTGGACAACGGCCTGGTGACCCACGAGCTGCGCAAGCTCTTCAGCCAGGAGTTGGGGATCGCTGCCACCGAGTGCCACGCCAACGGCTCGATGCTGCAGCTGCGGGTGGGCTCCTCCACCGGCATGACCCCGGCGGTGGTGCGCGACAACATCGAGTTCATCGACGAGGAGATGAGCGAGAAGGTGGGGTTCACGGTGAAGACCCCCTTCGACAAGGTGGGGGCCGACGTGCTGCTCCTCCACAACGCGGGGGAGATCTTGGCGTGGCCGGAAAACCCCGGAGCCTTTGCGGTGATCCTGGAGGCGGCGGGGATCTCCTGGACCATGTCCTCGGACCTGGTGGCCTACGATGCCATCAACTACGGGTTGTGGTACGACGATGTGCAGTTCGCCCGGGTGGCGCTGGAGCACATCAAGGTCGCCAAGAAGCTCAAGGTGAAAAAGATCGTCATTGGCGAGTGCGGGCATGCCCACAAGGCGCTGACGGTGATTGCCGACCGGCTCCTGCTGGGCGAGGACAACATCCCTCGGGAGAGCGCCCTCACCTTCCTGGAGGGGATCGTCAACTCCGGCGTGTTGAAGCTGGACCCCTCGCGCAACGATTTCCCCGTCACCCTGCACGACCCCTGCAACATTGTCCGCGCCATGGGGATCGTGGAGCCCCAGCGCCGCATTCTCCGGCGCATTGCGCCGCGCTTCCGGGAAATGACCCCCCACGGCGTGGAGAACTACTGCTGCGGCGGCGGCTCCGGCTTTGCCATCATGTCCCCCAACAACTTTGCCAACTGGCGCATGCTGGTGTCGGGGCGGATCAAGATGCAGCAGATCCTCGAGGCGTTCAAGGACGAGCTGGACCCTGCCATCCCCAAGTACCTGTGCACGCCTTGCTCCAACTGCAAGGGGCAGTTCCGCGACCTGCTGCGCGCCTACGGCGCCTGGGAGCGCAGCCGCATCCTCTACGGGGGGCTCGTGGAGTTGGTGGTGAACGCCATGGCGGACGTGCCGCCAGGCTTCCTGGAGTGGGAGTTCCACTGATCCCCACGGCGGCACTGGCTACGGTGTGACGGCCGCCGCGCCTGCGGCTGTTACTCGTTGGAAACACGCGGCGCCGCGAGGGTACCCCGTCTCTTGGGAGGCGGTCGGGTGGCCGCTGTCGGGAGTGATCGTGCGGCGAGGCGAGCTCAGCACAGCAGCGCCGTAAGCATGGCGGTGAGTTCGGTTTCGAAGTCCACCGCGTAGTCGCGCAGCGTGGGGTCGACCAGGGCAGTGGCCATGCCGCCGGCGGCGTGGGCGAAGGGCTCCAGGCCGCAGATGAGCACCAGCACCCACAGGGGCAGTACCCGGGTTCGCCCGGGGCCGAGCTCAGGGCAGCAGCGCGCCAGTTCTTCCCGGACCGGCTGGAGAGCCTCGTGGATCCGGTTCTGGGCGTGCCACAGGGGCGAGGGATCCTGCACCGACTCCACGGCCGCCGGCACCTGGCTCATGAGGCGGGTCAGCAGCGGGTGCCGCGCCAGCACGCGGGCGAGGAGGGGGGCGAGAGCCGCCGGGGCCAGCGTCCCCTGGCCAGCCAGCTCTGCCGCCAGGTCGCGGCACCACTCCCTCGTCGCCTGGGCCAGGACCTCCAGGAACAGCTGCTCGCGGGTCTGGAAGAGCAGTTCGGCCGTCCCCTCCGGGACGCCGGCCTGCCGGCCGATCCCGGCGAGACTCGTTTCGCCGTAGGGGTTGGTGGCGAAGGCCTTAGCCGCGGCGGCCAGCACGGCGCTGCGCCGGTCCGCCAGTGCCCGCCGGGCGGCTTCGCGTCGTTCGCGGTGGATGAGCGGTGCCATCCTCCCTCCTCCTGCCGCCAGGGTAGCGTGGCCGGCGCTGCTGGGGGAGGGGGATGTCGTGGTAGACTCCCGCTTCCGCGGAGCGTCCGCCTGCGGGTGAGGGTACGTCCTTGGATCTGCAGACGCTGATTCTCGAACTGTCGCGCTTCTGGAGCGCCCAGGGGTGCATCCTGCAGCAGCCCTACGACCTGGAAGTAGGCGCCGGCACCATGCACCCGGAGACGTTCCTGCGCGTGCTCGGCCCCGAGCCGTACCGGGTGGCGTACGTGCAGCCCTCCCGGCGCCCCGCCGACGCCCGCTTCGGGGAAAACCCCTTCCGCCTCGGCAAGCACTTGCAGATGCAGGTGATCCTGAAACCGGCCCCGGCCGACGTGCAGGAGCTTTACCGGCACTCCCTGGCGGCGCTGGGGATCGATCCGGCGGTGCACGACTTGCGCTTCGAGGAGGACAACTGGGAGTCCCCCACCCTGGGTGCGTGGGGGGTGGGGTGGCAGGTGCTCCTGGACGGCATGGAGATCACCCAGTTTACCTACTTCCAGCAGGCGGGGGGGATCGAACTGGCACCCGTGGCGGCCGAGTTGACCTACGGGCTGGAGCGGATCGCCATGTTCCTGGGGCGGCGGGACTCCATCTACGACGTGCCGTGGAACGGGAGGGTGAGCTACCGGGAGGTCCGCCACCGGGACGAGGTGGAGCTCTCCCGCTACGCCTTCCAGGTGGCGGACGTGGCCATGCTGGAGCGTCACTTTGCCGACTGGGAACGGGAGGCGCTGCGCTGCCTCGAGGCGGTGGACGAGGCGGGCACACCGGATCCGCTGGTGGTGCCGGCGCTGGAGGCGACGCTCAAGATGTCGCACCTGTTCAACCTCCTGGACGCGCGCGGCGCGGTGGCGGTGACCGAGCGGGTCGCCCTCATTACTCGGGTGCGCCGGCTCGCCGTGCGGTGCGCCAAGGCCTACCTGGAACAGCGGCAGACCATGGGCTTCCCGCTCCTGGCAAACAACGGTGGCGCTGCCGCTCGAGGGGGCCGCAGCACCGGGAAGAACGGCCACAACGGTGGGGCGGGCGGGCCGGCGTCGGGGCCGGGCCGGGAAGCGCACCGGCGGGCGGCCAACGGCAGCAGCCGGCGGGCGGGCCGGTCATGAGCTACCAGTTCCTGCTCGAAGTGCTGTGCGAAGAGATTCCGGCCAACGCCCTGGCACCGGCTCGGCAGCAGCTTGCAGAGCGGTTTGCGGCGCTGCTCGCGGAGGCGGGGATCGAGGGCGCGACGGTGCGGGCCCTGTCCACGGTGCGCCGCCTCGTGGTGCACCTCGCGGGTCTGCCGCAGCGTTTGCCGGACCGCGTGGAAACGGTCACGGGGCCGCCAGCACGGGTGGCCTTTGCACCGGACGGCTCGCCCACCCAGGCGGCGCTGGGGTTCGCGCGTGGCCAGGGGGTGGAGGTGGGGGAGCTGCGGGTGCTGGCGGGCCCCAAGGGGGCGGTGGTGGCGGTGACCCGCACCATCGAAGGTCGTTCCACGGTGGCGCTGCTGGCTGACGCTGTCCCGGGTCTCGTGGCCTCGCTGCACTTCCCCAAGACCATGCGGTGGGGTGGGGGGGAGCACACCTTCGTGCGACCGGTGCACCGGGTGGTGGCGCTGTTCGGGGAGACGAGGCTCGATACGGCAGTACCGTTCCAGCTGTTCGGGGTTGCCTCCGGCACCACCACCCTGGGCCACCGGGTCGTGGCCCCGCAGGAGCTGGACGTGCGCGGCGTGGCCGGCCTGGAGGGTTACCTGGCGCGGCTGGCGGAGGCCGGCGTCATCGTGGACCAGGAGGTGCGGCGGGCTCGCCTCGCGGCCGCCATCGAGGCGCTGGCGGCGGAGGTGGGGTGCCAGGTGCGCCCCGATGCGGCGCTAGTGGCGGAGCACGTGGAGCTGGTGGAATACCCCGGCGTGGCCCGGGGCGGACTGGCCGAACGCTTCCTCGCCCTCCCCGAGGAGGTGCTAGTGACCACCCTTCGCCACCACCAGAAGTGCCTGGTGCTGGAGCGAGAGGGGCGGGTGGCCCCGTTCTTCTTAGCGGTGGCGGATCGCCCCGACGACCCCGAGGGGCACGTGGTGCGCGGCAACGAGTGGGTGGCGGGGGCCCGCCTGGCCGATGCCGAGTTTTTCTTCCAGCAGGACCGCCGCAAGTCTCTCGCCGATCACGGCGCTGGCCTGGACCGGCTGGTGTTCCACCAGAAGGTGGGTTCCTTCGCGCAGAAGACCGAAGCCGTGGTGCAGCTCGCCGAGAGCCTGGCGCGTCAGCAGGAGGAGGGGCTCGTGGAGTCGGTGCGGCGCGCTGCCCGCCTCGCCAAGGCGGATCTCGTCACCGCCATGGTGGGGGAGTTCCCCGAGCTGCAGGGGATCGTGGGCGGGATCTACGCGCAGCTGGACGGCGAGAGCGAGGCGGTTTGGCAGGCCATCGCCGACCAGTACCGGCCGGCTGGGCTGGAGGGGCCGATCCCGCGGGGGGTGGTAGGGGCGATCCTGGGGGTGGCGGACCGTCTGGACACCCTGGCGGCCCTGTTTGCCGCGGGCGAGGTTCCCACCGGCAGCAAGGACCCCTTTGCGCTGCGGCGAGCAGCCTTGGCCGTGGTGAAGATCTGTGCCGAGGCACCCCTGCCGCGGGTGGCGCTCCAGGACGCAGCGGCAGCGGCGGTGGCGCTGCGCGCCGGCGACGGGGAGCTGGTGCAGACGCTCCTGGAGTTCCTGCGCGAGCGCGAGCACTACTACCTGGTCACCGTGGCGGGGGTGAGCACCGACGTGGCGGCAGCGGTGCTGGGGGCGCGCTGGGGGGTGGTGGTGGAGGACGTGGCCCGAGCGCGGGCGCTGGAAGGGGTGCGGGAGGAGCCGATCTTTGCTGACCTGGCCCAAGCCTTCAAACGGGTGCGCCACATGGTGGCCAAAGCTGGGGCGCCAGTTGGGGGGGCGCGGCGGCGCTCCCTCGTGGAGCCGGCGGAGCTGTCCCTGGCCGAAGCGCTCGGGACTTTGGAGAAACAGGTTGCGGGCGAGGTGGCAGCCGGGCGCTACGGCGAGGCGCTCCGTCTCTTGGCGGGAATGGCGGCGCCCCTCGACCGTTTCTTCACCGACGTGCTGGTGCTGTGCGAGGATGAGGAGCTGCGGCAGGCCCGCCTGTCGCTGTTGCGCGAAGTGGAGGCGCTGTTCTTGGGGATTGCGGACCTCTCCTGCCTGGCGGCGGGGGGGTGATTGCGGAGGGCGAGCGTGAGCGAAAAGTTCGTGTACTCGTTTGGCGGCGGCTCGGCCGAGGGTCGAGCGGAGATGAAGAACCTCCTGGGCGGCAAGGGGGCGAACCTGGCCGAGATGGCCTACCTGGGCATTCCAGTGCCGGCGGGGTTCACCATCACCACCGAGGTGTGCACCTACTACTACCAGCACGGGCGGACCTACCCGTCGGGCCTGGAGGAGCAGGTGGCCGCGGCTCTCCAACGTGTCGAGGAGATCATGGGCGCCAAGTTCGGGGATCCCCACAACCCCCTGCTGGTTTCCGTGCGCTCGGGGGCCCGCAGCTCGATGCCGGGGATGATGGAGACGGTGCTCAACGTGGGTCTGTGCTCGCGGACCATCCCCGGCCTGATCGCCAAGACCGGCAATCCCCGGTTCGTCTATGACGCCTACCGCCGGCTCATCATGATGTACTCCGACGTGGTGATGGAGAAGGCAGCGGGCCTCGAGCCAGCCGAGGGCCAGGGGATCCGCCAGCAGTTGGACCGCATGCTGGAGGAGGTGAAGCAGGCCAAAGGGTACGCCTCCGACGCGGAGATCCCCGCCGAAGAGCTGGAGGCGCTGGTGGAGCGCTTCAAGGCCAAGGTGCTGGAGGTGCTGGGGAAGCCGTTCCCCGATGACCCCCAGGCGCAGCTGTGGGGGGGGATTGGCGCCGTGTTCGCCTCCTGGAACGGCAAGCGCGCCATCTCTTACCGGCGGATCGAGGGCATCCCTGACGATTGGGGGACGGCGGTCAACGTCCAGGCCATGGTGTTCGGCAACATGGGCGATACCTCGGCCACCGGCGTGGCCTTTACCCGCAACCCCGCCACCGGCGAGAACGCCTTCTACGGCGAGTGGCTCCCCAACGCCCAGGGGGAGGACGTGGTGGCCGGCATCCGCACCCCCAACCCCTTGAACGAGGCCACGAAGAACGAGCAGAACCGCCACCTCCCCTCCCTGGAGACGGCGATGCCTGAGGTGTACCGCTCCCTGGACGCCATCCGCACCACCCTGGAGCGGCACTACAAGGACATGCAGGACATCGAGTTCACCATCCAGGAGGGGCGGCTGTGGATGCTCCAGTGCCGGGTGGGCAAGCGGACCGGCACGGCGGCCCTCAACATGGCCATGGACATGCTGGAGGAGGGGCTGATCACCAAGGAAGAGGCGGTCATGCGCGTCAAGCCGTCGCAGCTGGACGAGCTGCTCCACCCCATCGTGGATCCAGCCGCGGAGAAGAAGGCCACGCCCCTGGCCAAGGGGCTCCCCGCTGGCCCCGGTGGCGCCTCCGGGGCGGTGGTGTTCACCGCTGCCGAGGCGGTGGCCTGGAGCAAGGAGGGTAAGGCCGTCATCCTGGTGCGCGAGGAGACGAACCCCGAGGACGTGGAAGGGATGCGGGCCGCCGTGGGGATCCTCACCGCCCGGGGTGGCATGACCTCCCACGCGGCGCTGGTGGCGCGTGGCTGGGGCAAGTGCTGCATCGTGGGGGCTGGCGCCTTGGACGTGGACGTCCACGCCAAGCTCATCCGGGTGGGCGGGAAGGTGATCCGGGAGGGGGAGGTGCTTACCCTCAACGGAACCCGCGGCCTGGTGTACGAGGGCGCCCTGCCAATGATGGACGCCACCGAGAACCCCCGCTTCGTGCACTTCATGGCCCTGGCGGACCAGATCCGCGTGATGAAGGTGCGGACCAACGCCGACACCCCCGAAGATGCCACCAAGGCGCGGGAGTTTGGGGCGGAGGGGATCGGACTGTTCCGCACCGAGCACATGTTCTACGGCAAGGGTTCCGAGCAGCCCCTGTTCCTGTTGCGCAAGATGATCATGTCCGCCACCCAGGCCGAGCGCCGCGCCGCCCTCGACGAGCTCTTCCCCTTCGTGAAGAAGGACATCAAGGCAACGCTGGCAGTGATGGACGGGCTGCCGGTGACGATCCGCCTCTTGGATCCGCCGCTCCACGAGTTCGTGCCGACGCGAACCGACGAGCGGGAGAAGCTCGCCCAGGCCCTGGGCATCACCCTGGCGCAACTGGCCCAGCGCGCCGATGACCTGCACGAGTCAAACCCGATGATGGGGCACCGCGGCGTGCGTCTGGGCGTGACCTTCCCCGAGATTTCCGAGATGCAGTTCCGCGCCATCTTCGAAGCCACTGCCGAGCTCCTCCAGGAGGGGAAGCAGGTGTTCCCGGAGATCATGGTGCCAGTGGTAGGGACGGTGGCGGAGCTGGACAACCAGCTGGCGATTGCCCGCCGCGTGCACGACGAGGTGTGCGCCCGCTACGGCATGAGCCGCATCGAGCACCTGTACGGGACGATGATCGAGATCCCCCGGGCCTGCCTCACCGCCGACCGGATTGCCGCCACGGCAGAGTTCTTCTCCTTTGGCACCAACGACCTCACCCAGATGACCTTCGGCTTCTCGCGCGACGACATCGGCGGCTTCGTCCCCGACTACCTGGAGAAGAAGATCCTCCCCGCCGACCCGTTCCAGGTCCTGGACCGCGAGGGGGTGGGTCAGCTCGTGGAGATGGGCATCCAACGCGGCCGCGCCACCCGCCCCAAGCTCAAGGTGGGGATCTGCGGCGAGCACGGGGGCGAGCCCTCCTCGGTGGAGTTCTGCCACCGGGTGGGGATGGACTACGTGTCGTGCTCCCCGTTCCGCGTTCCCATCGCCCGGCTCGCGGCAGCGCAGGCCCAGATCCAGCACCCGCGCCGGTGAGAGCGTTGGTGCTCTCGCGGGGCAGCTGGTGGGGTGTCGCGGTGCGATAATGCCCCACGTGGCCGCGAGGCGGAGGAGGGGCCATGGGGAAGTTTGCAGTGGTGGGTGTGGGCCGGTTCGGCTCGCATCTCGCCATGAGGCTCTATGAGCTGGGGAACGACGTGCTGGCCGTGGACTCGGAGAGCGAGATTCTCCAGTCGATCCGCGACCGGGTCAGCCAGGTGGCGGAAGTGGACGTGCGCGACAAGGCGCAGCTCCGCGCCCTGGGGCTGAAGGACTTCGACATGGTGATCATCTCGGTGGGGGAGCGCCTGGAGGCCTCCACCCTCGCCGCCCTCTACTGCAAGGAGCTGGGGGTGCGCGTGGTGGCCCGTGCCGTGAACAGCGACCACGGCAAGATCCTCGAGGCGCTGGGCGTGGACGAGGTGGTGTACCCGGAGCGGGACATGGCGGTGCGCCTGGCGGAGCGCCTCTCCTCCGGCAACCTCCTGGACTACATCTCGCTGGGACCGGAGTACTCCATCATCGAGCTGGCGGCACCCGAATCGTTCGTCGGCCACACCCTGGCGGAGCTCAACATCCGCCAGCGCTACCACGTGCACGTCATTGCCATCCGCAACGTGCTCAAGGACGAGCTGGCGCTGGCCCCGGCTGCCGAGGTGGCGATCCACGACACCGACGTGCTCGTGCTGCTGGGGCGCACCGAGGACCTGGAGAAGGTGCAGAAGGTCCGCTGAGGCCGTTCCCTCAGGCTCGCGCCAGCGCCTGCTCCAGATCGGCGATGATATCCGCCGGGTGCTCCCCGCCCACGCACAGCCGCACCTGGTTGGGGGGGATGTCGGCCAGGGCCCGTCCCTCCTCCCCCTGCTGCTGGTGGGTGGAGATGGCAGGGATGGTGGCCACCGACTTGATGCGGCCCAGATCCGTGGCGCGGTAGATGCGCCGGAGGGCGTCGAAGAAGCGGCGGGTCGCAGCGGCTCCGCCCCGGATGCGGAACGACATGAGGTGGCCGTAGCGGTTCACCGGCGCCCGGTAGAGCGGATCCACCTCCGAATCGGCCAGCACCATGTAGCGGCTGGCCAGCTGGTGCAGGGGGTGATCGGGCAGACCCAGGTAGTCCACCCGCTCCACCTTGGGGTGCTGGTGCAGGAACTCGGCCACCTGCTGGGAGGAGCGGGAGAGGCGGTCCATGCGCGGGCGCAGGGTGCGCAGGTCGTTGAGGGTGAGGATGGCTTGGATCGGCGAGATGTTGGGGCCGTTGTCCCGGTTGGGGAGGAACTTCACGTAAGAGGCGAAGTCCTCCCGCAGGGCGTCGTTGGGAATGTTGGTGACCAGGTGCTTGCGGGCGATGAGGGCGCCGGCGATGCCGAAGCCTGAGGCGGTCATGCTCTTGGTGGCCGAGTGGACGACGATATCGGCCCCGTGGAGGAGGGGCCGCATGAGCGCCGGTGTGGCCACGGTGGCGTCCACGATGAGGGGGATCCCGTGGGCGTGGGCCAGCTTGGCCACCGCCTCGATGTCGAAGAAGGCAATGTTGGGGTTGGAGGGCAGCTCACCGTAGAGGAAGCGGGTGTGCTCGTCGATGCAGGCGGCCCACTCCTCGAGGTTCTCGGGGTGGCGAACCCAGCGCACCTCGTTGCCCTTCTCCCGCTGCCGCACGGAAAACTGCTGGAAGGTGCCGCCGTATACCTGGCACGAGGACACGAAGTTCACCGGTTCGGTGAGCTTGCCCGGCCATCGCACCAGGAACGGCTCCACGGCGGACATGATTGCCGCCATGCCCGAGGAGGTGGCGCAGCACGACGTCTCCCCCGCAAAGCCGTAGCCCTCCAGGAGCGCCAGGGTCCACTCCAGGTAGTACACGGAGGGGTTGGCGATGCGCGCGTAGCACCAGGTAGGGATGAGGTAGGCGAGGGCCGCCTCCATCTCGTCCGCGTCGCGGTAGGCCTGCGACGTGGCCATCACCATTGGCTCGATGATGGCGCCCTGGTTGCGCGACAGCGCCTCCTCCACGGTGTACAGGCCGTGCACCGCGATGGTGTCGAAGCGCCACTTCTTCGCCTCGGCAATTGCCTCGGCCCGTGCCCGCATCTCTTCCTTGGCGCGATCCACGTAGTGCTGAACGCCCGGTGCGAGGTCCATGGTTCCCTCCTCCGCCCGCCGTATCGGGTACCGAGAGTATGAAACCCTGTGTCAAGCAGTACAAAACCATCGACAATACGACGCCAATTCCCATGGCTTGGCGAATTATCTTCAAATAACTCGCCGACAGGTCGGAATAGTGCCAACTAGTTTTCGGCGCCCCCGGCTCGCCCCTCCCTGGCGGGTCGGGGAGCGACGGTACAATCAAGAAGCGCGAGGCGAGGAGGGTAGCGTGCCGATCTTCGAGTTCCTGTGTCGGAAGTGCAATCGGATCTTCAGCTTCCTTTCTCTCTCGGGGGAGGTGTCGCGACGCCCCGACTGCCCCCGCTGTGGGGCACGGGAGCTGGAGCGCGTTCCCTCCACCTTTGCCGTGGCCACCACGCGGAAGGCAGCCGCCGAAGGGCCCAAGGGGGGCGAGGGGAAGGCCGACGAGGCTGGGGCAGCAGAGCTGGAGCGGGAGGCGATGCGAATGGCCTCGGAGCTGTCGGAGGAGGACGCCGAGAACCCGCGCGTGATGGCCCGCATGATGCGGCGGCTCGCCGCGGCTGCCGGGGAGCCCATCACCCCCACCATGGACGAGCTGTTCCGCCGCATGGAGGCGGGGGAAGACCCGGAGGCGCTGGAGGAGGAGCTGGGGCCGCAGCTGGAGGCAGAGATGGGGGAGGGCGAGGGGGAGGGGGAAGGGGTGGGGGCTCCCACCCGCGACGACGGGCTGTACACCCTGTAGGGGAGGCGGCAGGAGGGGACGCGCTACACTCCGCCCACATGGCGGGGTGGGAGGCGCAGCAAGGGGAGCTGGCAGCGGCAGGCGGTGGGGGCTCGCGGGTAGTCGTGGCTCGCGGTCCCCGTGCGGCCGAGGCGTACCTGCTCCGGGAGCTGGAAAACCTTGCCGCCGCGGCTCGGCACGACCCGCGCCTCGTGGGCTGGCCCGTTCGGGTGGTCGTTCCCTCCGCCAGCCTGCGGCGCCACCTGGCCTCCCGGCTCGTGCAGCAACCCCCCGGGGCGGTGGTGGGCGTCCAGGTGAACACCCTCTACGGGTTGGCGGTGGGCGTGCTGGAGCGGGCGGGCGAGGCGTTGCCGCGCGGCGGTGCCCTCTTCCCCGTGCTGGTGCGCC
>Ga0068707_1002571_pt1 | contig 12755 bp, 7 predicted proteins | sample YNPNPMetaG_FD_66600 | JGI IMG/M metagenome (GOLD analysis project Ga0068707, IMG submission 66600) | Anoxygenic and chlorotrophic microbial mat microbial communities from Yellowstone National Park, USA - YNP NP MetaG | ecosystem: Environmental > Aquatic > Thermal springs > Hot (42-90C) >... | reverse complement strand
TGCCCGCCGAAGCGGAATCGATAATCCAATGGTGTACAGCGGACCTGACAAGCAGGTCCCTCCACGCGGACGCGAAAAGCGCGTCCCTCCGAGGGGCAGACCCGGTAAGCGGACCCTCCAATCGGTAGTCTGGGGTTTCATCTCGCGAAAAAGGGGGACTTCCCCCAAACAGCACGAGAATCTCGGCCCCTTCGTAGAACCAATCGAGTTGTCTTTTCGGACAGGTGCGCCTCACAGTCACGTTGCCCAGTTTCGCAAAGCGCGGTACAATCCGGGGCGACGTTTGGTATATTGCATTCTGGGAGACGTGCGAGGTTGAAGCGATTTGGAGAATATGGGATAAGAGTATCACTACGCCGGGAAGGGAAGGTTCCGGCGCTTGCCAGATTGGTGTCCTAGGAGATACTTGGCATGGAGGCTGTTGCTCATCGTTGCCCGGAATTTGAACAGATTGTTTATGCCCGGGATGTGCTTCACTCGGCAGGCGAGGCCATCCTCACGGTGGCATCTCGCCTGGGGCAGTCTTTTTGCTCGGCGGTCGAAATCTTACTTGCCTGTCAAGGCCACGTCGTGGTCTCAGGCCTGGGAAAAGCGGGCTTGATCGGCCAAAAGATCTCCGCGACGCTGGCCTCCACCGGTACACCGAGCCTTTTTCTTCATCCCACCGAGGCTTTGCATGGGGATCTTGGCCGAGTCAGACCTGATGATGTCGCACTCATTCTTTCGGCCAGCGGCGAAACAGAAGAGATTGTGCGACTGGTGACGGCTCTCGGTGAGCTGGCGATCCCTATAATCGCCATAACGTGCTCTCGGCAAAGCCGTCTTGCCAGGTCTGCCAATGTGGTTTTGGAATTGGGGACGATCGAGGAGGCGGGCCATCTCCGACTGGCGCCAAGCACAAGCACCACCGTAATGCTGGCCCTGGGCGATGCCCTGGCCCTTACTGTGAGCCGACTTCGTGGTTTTCGAGCCGAGGATTTTGCCCGATTTCACCCGGGAGGAAGTCTCGGCAAGAAACTCAGTAATGTCGAAGATCATATGCGTCCCCTTGCCGAGTGTCGCATTGCATCGGATCAGTTGACGCTCCGCCAGGTGATTGTGACCACGCGCCGCCCGGGTAGAAGAACGGGCGCTATCATGCTGGTCGATCCGGAGGGGAGGCTGTCGGGGATATTTACGGATAGCGACCTTGCCAAGGTCCTAGAGCGACGAGAGGAACCGGTTCTTGATGCACCAATTGCCGATCTGATGACACGCCATCCCATCACCGTTCGCACGGGTACGTCGCTCCGCGAAGCCGTGACAATTCTGGCCGAGAAAAAGATCAGCGAACTCCCTGTCGTGGATGCCGAGGCTCGTCCTGTCGGTTTGCTCGATATCACGGATGTCGTCGCCCTTTTTCCCGACCAACTCTCAGCCAGTCGTTGTTCGACGCTGGATGACCTGCCGGGTCAAGAGAAGCAGTCTGCCGAACAGGGAACGTCTGCTGTGAAACCAAAACGTTTTCGAGACTCGTCCGGATATGAGCGGCCCGGATCGCCCGGCCTGCGGATCATTGTCCCCGACGAAAACGAACGACATTAGGAAACCCCTTGTTTTTGGACCAGGAAATTCACTCAGCTTGAGCAAGACTGTTCCAGCTCTGGCCTGTGTTCCAATGTAAGAGCAATTTGATTTAGGAGAAGAACAGGGAACCAGATGTTGCCAGCAAGCGTTTTCAAGTGGCTACCGGCCGTGCGGTTAAAAATCGACGCCACGGCGATTAATGAGCGAGATTTCCTTCCCGTGGGCGATTTGCCAAAACTGACATATCACATATGAACCGACGTTGGGCGCAAGTTGCCGTCAGTTTTCTTGTTGTTGCCGCAGTGTACCAACTGTATGCGCAACTTGCCGTTCCGATGATCGAGCCTGAGCCAACAGCCGACGCCGTCGGCGACCATCTGGCCGCTCCATCCGATCGTGTCTTGGAAGAACGGATGGATGAGCTGACTCGTCTTTTTCCCGGTCGTCGAGAATTCCTGAAGAAGGCCAAGATTTTTGAAATCGATCAATCCACGCTCATCTTTCAAGATTATTTCAACCTGGGAGACGGTCGCATCCTTGTCCGGCCCTGCCTGATCGTGCTTCAGCAACCAACTTCACTGGCCACCAGTAAGCAACCTGAGATTCCCAACACATTGGTTCTCGAAGCGATGGAAGGGGCCATCTTTCAGTTTGATCGGGCCCTTGACCTCCGATCTGCCAAAGTGGGGCGATTTCTCTCAGGACAACTGCTGGGAAATATCGTTCTTCGGGGCGAAGGCGTGCACCGAGATTTTCGTTTGACCACCCGCGATGTGACACTTACAGAGCATCGCGTCTGGACCAATCACCCTGTGGAGTTTCTCTGGGGGCGTCATCGTGCCCGTGGTTCTGGTTTGGAAATCGTCTTTCAAGGCCGGTCCCCCTTTTCGGTTGCTACGTCCGAAGCCTCGTCATTTCGCATTCAGAGGTTCCTGTTGCGCCACGTCGATCGTTTGCACATCGATGTTTCTGCGTTCGAGACGCCACCAAGCCAGCAACCGAATGAGAAAGCGTCGAGTCCTTTGCCAGAACAGCAGGAGAATTCCCTGGACATCGCGTGCCAGGGACCGTTACTTTTTCTTCCGGGCCAGAGAATCGTGACTTTCGAAGATCGTGTGGAGGTCACTCGAATTCAATCCAGTCAGACAACACTGCGAATGAGCTGTGAACGTCTGAGTCTCTTGCTCAATGAGAACCAGCCTTCATCAGAGACAACCGACCATGATTCGAATCAAAACACCAAGTTAACGCCGTCATCAATGGATCCGAGGTCGATCACCCTGAAATTACTTCAAGCCGTCGGTCATCCTGTCACCATATCATCACCCATCTGGAAAGGGGAAATCGCATGCGAGGACCTGCGATTTGATGTCGAACAGGGGTTACTGTCGATGGACGGGGCCCAAGGCGTGACCGTCAAGCGTGCAAGCGATCAGCTCCGAGCACCACGCTTGCAATGTCAGGTCGATCGCGAGTTTAAGATTCGCACGATTGCTGCCGGCGGCCCGGGTGAAGCCCGCGCGCGGATCCCCGGCACAACCCCCGTAGATACGTTGGTTTCCTGGCAGGCCGGCTTTTTCTGGTCAGCTGAAGGCAAAGAAAGAATGCTTTCGATTCAGGGGCAGGTCCAGGTCGCAGCCGCAACGATCGGTTCGGTTGCATGTGCGCAACTGTGGTGCTGGCTAGAAGATGAATCGGACGCTGCCTCATCCGCATCCGCACTACGACCACGCCGCATCGTAGCGCAAAATCAAGTCCACATCGATTCTTCTCAAATTCAGGCGGATACGGAACGATTGGAGTCGTGGTTTGTCTGGTCCACGCCTCAGCCATCTTCCGATCAGGTTAAGCATTCTCCACAGGGGATCACTCTTCAGGCGGGAAACAACAATTCGACAGGGAATCAAAGCGAAATATCCCCATTACAGGTGGCCGCCCGGCTCCTGAGAGTTGAGTTCCACATCATTGAGAATCGGGCACAACTATCGGCCCTGTCCGCCGACGGAACGGTCAAGGTATCTGAAAGATCGCGCGAACCAGATGGAAAACCCCTCGAGATTTACGGCGAGCATCTGGAGATGATCGAGGTCTCAAGTCCGCAGACCGTCTTCGCCCTCACGGGCAACCCTGCCTATGTGGCAGGACGTGGTTTATCTCTCAGTGGTTTTCAGATCTTTCTCGACCGCGGGAGGAATCTCTTATCGACATCTGGCCCCGGACGTGTGGAAATCCAACAGTTACGACAACAGAACAGTGTCTTACTGCCAATATCAACAGAAAGAACAGAGATTCAATGGTCGCAGGGAATGGACTTTGATGGACAGACGGTGACGTTCAAAGGCAACGCAATCCTGACCAGCGCAAACCGTCGTATTCAAGCGGAAACGATCGAATTCACAATTGCGCCGCCAATCTCTTTAACAGAACTCAATACGCCCAAGCAGATAGAACTTCAGGCGGCCAGGGCACTTGGTCAAGTGTTGATTGAAAATGTTGAAACCGACATGAACGGTGAGGTGCAATCCCGAGATCGCCTGTTTGTTTCTGAAATTGCCGTCAATTGGACAACAGGTGCCATCACAGCTCCTGGATTCGGTCGTTTTTTGACGGTTCGATCATCCGCCGTGGCACCGGAGATATCGTTCAATCCCGTGGAACCCAAGCCGTCCCAGCCAAATTCATCTCAGAATGCTTCGAACTCCAGTGACTCAACGTCACAAGAAGGGTCGCCTGTTGTGCTCGAAATTGCGTATTCCCAGGGCCTTGCCGGAAACATTCATCAGCGAACGATCTCTTGTCGCGGACGAATCAAAGCAAAATATGGGATCGTGGATCGTTGGGACGTAACTCAGTTGCCCGACGATCCAGCCTTGTTAGGTCCCCGGGGACTTATGTTGAATAGCGATGAAATTGCCGTCTATCAGATGGTATCCCCTGGGATGAGCAAACCACATCTGGAACTGGAGGCCCGGGGCAACGTGACCGTCGAGGGACAATCGCATACAGCCCGCGCCCGGCGGCTCGCTTTTGACGAATCCAAAACACTCCTCACTCTCGAAGGCGACGGCGACATTCCCGCAGAGCTGTATCGCCAGGAGTTCTCGGGCGGCCCCGTTCAAAAGACGGCAGCACGGCGCATTTACTACTGGTATAGCACCAAGACCGTCAAAGTCGATGATCCCAAATCGCTAGAAGTCAGCCGGTCAACGTTGCAACATTCAAGCCGCTGATCAGCTGAAACGGCCGTGACAAGCGCGTCCCTCCGAAAAGCGGACCTGACAAGCAGGTCCCTCCGTGGTCAAAACACTTCCGAGACAACCTTCATCGGCCAGGCCGGATTTCACTGCTGCTGACCACCTTGACGCCGGCAGCCTTCATGTCCTCGATTGCGCGGCACACGTCTCCTGCGTGGAGATCGACACCCCGTGAGGCGTCCTCGACCAGGACCACCTCATATCCTAACGATCTGCCGTCCAGGCATGTGAATTTGACGCAATAATCGGTGGCCAGTCCGCAAACGAAAGTGCGATCGACTTCGTGATCTTGCAAGAACCGATGCAATCCTGTGTCGTGCCTGCGGGCGTTATCAAAAAAACCGCTATAGCTATCCACCTCTGGGTCGGTACCTTTTTGAAACACCGCTTGGATAGCCGCTCGATTCAGCTCGGGATGGAACTCGGCCCCGATCGTCCCTTGCACGCAGTGAACAGGCCAGAGAATTTGAGGCACTCCGCCAAGTTCGATGACATCTCCCACTCGATGCCCCGGATGATTGACCGCAAAGCTCTTGTGGTCGATGGGGTGCCAGTCCTGAGTTGCAACAACCACAGGAAACGCCGGGATGAGTCGATTAATCACCGGGACCACCTGATGACCTTCAGCAACCGGCAAGGCACCGCCCGGACAAAAATCATTCTGGACGTCAACAATGATGAGTGCATCCATTGTCTTCACCTTTGACTTCTCACACCCCGACCTCACCGATTGGGTCTCACACGGACATCCTGCTCAGTGCCCACCCCGATCATTCCCCTCTTGCCTATCACTCCCATATTTGAGAAACGGCGAGAAGCCATGGCGGCGCAATTTCTCGTAAATCACGCCATTGAAGCAAAACAAGACCGGTTTCCTTGATTGCGTCGGCAAAGCCTCTTCCACGCCCGATTGCTCGACCGGCCGCAACAGGCCCCTCTTGATCAAGAACGACTTCAGTTGCCGGGGAGATACATCCTTTCCAAGGATCGCCTCGTAAAGCAACCACAAGTCCCGCCACTGAAAGACAGGCGGCAAGAGTTCCCTTCCAAAGGGCTGCGTGGCAACAGAGCGTCGAAGATCATCCCATACCTCTGTGACGATCTGATGATGATCGAAGGCCAAGGTCGGGAGATCTTCAAGAGAAAACCACCCAGCACGCGAGGCGTCGTCACCACCTTGGATCGAGTACTCGTCTTTCCAGACGAGCGCGCGATACACCACGGAAATCGTCCGACCGCGGGGGTCCCGTCCCGGCGTTCCATACACACCCGCCAGCACCAAAGAGCCGGGGCGCATGCCTGTTTCTTCTTGCAACTCTCGGAAGGCTGCATCCAGGAGCGGCTCCTCGATTTCGATGAATCCCCCGGGCAGTGCCCAGGTCCCGGCAAAAGGCGGCCTCGCCCGTTCAATAAGGAGGACCTTTACCTTCAACGAGCGGCTACGGTCACCGCGTTCCAAACCGAAGACGACGCAATCGACACACACCGATGGGCGGGGATACTCATAGGTGAATGGCATAGATATTCGACTCCGTTACCGATGGCCGCCAGCTTCCTCGATGTATTTCCGTAATTGTGACAATTCGCGCTGGTACCCGCCCGACAAAATCGGAAAGCGACACCAGCTTCGCGGATCAAGGTCCTCATCGTCCAGATGAAAGGCCGGGGCGTAACGCTCTCGTTTCCATTGATTCTGGCACCAAAGTCGGAAGAACCTTTCAACCCAGGAGGCAAGCTGCGGTGATGAATACTCGGGAAACTCATTTCTTGCCAGACGGTAAATGTCGAGAGGCGACATCTTGTCCCGAATCGCTAGTTTTTCAATGAAATCGAGGACAACGTACGGCATCAGGTCCGACTCATCCGTCTGCTGTTCCTGAGTGGGACGAAGTTCCGCAGTCGGCGTCAGTGAATTCACCTTCGAGAGAGCCGGGATAGGATGCAGACCTTCGGGTCCGAGCTTCTCCAGCCATTTCAGCCACTCTCGCAGATAGGATTTATTGATTCCGGCGATGGGGCTCAGACTGCCACAGGTGTCGCCATCCATCGTGGCATAACCGACAGCCGCTTCCGACCGATTACTGGTTGTTAAGAGCAACGCCTTTTTGACGTTCGCTAAAAGCCAGGCGCTGGGGCCCCTGGCCCGCGCTTGAATGTTTTGCAACGCAATGTCATGCTCCTTCCAATTCAGCTTGTATCCGAGGATTTCTTCAATCGTTTGAACGTAACGGTTGACAATCTCGTCAACGGAGATGCACGACATTGTTCCGCCAAGTGACGTCACAACGGTGGTTGCAGCATCTTGAGTTGCCTGACTGCTGTTTCGTGTCGCCTGATATAGCCCGTGCAACAAGAGCGCAATTCGCTGCTGGTGGTTTTGAGTTTCGTACAAACCGGGAATATGGGCCAGTGCCTTGCAAAACGCCTCGTGACCCAATTCGTTGTAGGCCGCCTCAATCATCAAGGCCGCCAGACACGCCACCGCTGAAGAATCAGCTCCGCCACTGACGCTGACCACGAAACCGTGGGCGCGGCTTTTTCTCAGATAATCAAATAGCCCAAGCATGACGGCCCGCGTGAATTCTTCCTCCTTCAGATTACGCCCCTTCTCCCATGAGGCAATCTGCGGATGTTCGATGTGCGGTTCGACATCAGGATACGACCACGGGACGGTCACGGTTGCATCGAGATCAAAGGCCAATCCGGGCTGAAAGCCTGCCGACCGCGATCGACTCATGCGGTTGACTTCCACATCGATTGTGGCTGTCGTGACAACGACGGGCTGAAAGGAAAACCGCGGTCCTGCCGCCAGTAATTGTCCGCCCGAGGCAATCAGGACGCCACCATCGTAAATGACGCGACCTGCCTCATTTCCCAAAAGATTTGTGTACACATAGCCGGCGCGAAAAGATCGCGATCCCTCAATCACAAACCGCTTGCGGACCTCATGCTTGCCAAAGGAAAAATGACTTGCGCTGGGGTTGAGAATGATATCGACGCCACGTGATGCCAGTTCGGCGCCAGACCGCTGCGGCACCCAGGCATCCTCGCAAATCTCAAAACCGACGCGTATTCCACCGATCTCGAAAAGATAATCACCGATTGGATAAGATTGGTTTCCGATGGAAATATGGTCACGAACACCGGCGGGCCAAGGCTTGAACCAGCGGGGTTCGTAGTGAAGCCCTTCCGATGCCAGATAGCGTTTGGGAACGAAACCTATGATCTTTCCATCTCCTATCAGACAGGCACAATTGAACACGGCAGACCGGTGAAAGAGTGGTAGCCCCACACTCACCAGCATCTCCTTCGTGGCGGCGGCACATTCGGAAAGCACCTCGAGCGCCGTCTGATGAAGATTCGGACTATGAAAGGCATCCTCGCAGCCGTATCCTGTAATGCAAAGTTCCGGCAGGCAAAGAATGCTGGCTCCTTCTTCTCTTGCCCGCTCGATGGCATCGACAATATTCGCCAGATTACCAGACCAATCAAGAGGCGTCTGGTTGATGGCCGCTCCAGCGACGCGAACACGACTCATGGATTCGACTCCTTCGAAAATTGCAAACGACGCTGCCGACGAACAATTCCCCGACTTAACAAGACCTTGAACGGTGCAGACCGGCGAATTGCCAGGACGTTCTCCGGTATTGAGGAGATTTCCTGCTCTGCGTAACGACGTATCGTCTCCAAGTCAGGGTGGTACGATGATCTCCCCTCTTGGCCGATCAACTGGATTAAGAGGTCCTTCGTTTCGTTGCTCACCTGGTTTCTTAAGCGAGGCGATTCGCGATCCTGTCCTGTGTCCCGTTCATCATAAAGCAAATCGCACACTGCTCTACCCTGGTTGTAAAACCTACGGACTTGCGAGATGCCGGGAATCGTTCGCTTTGCCTTTTCCGAGGATATTTTCATCTTATCCTCCCACTCGCCCCGTTCGCTCTGAATTGCCGTGAGTTTATAGACCACCGTCAGGGCCGGCTCGTCAAAGGCGGTCGCCAAACGCGTTCCTACTCCCCACGAATCGACGCACGCTCCCTCGGATTTGAGTTGTGCGATCCGATATTCGTCAAGATCGCCAGAGGCCAGAATCATCACGTCGTGCAATCCAGCGTCGTCGAGCATCTCTCTTGCACAGCGACTCAATTTTGCCAGATCACCCGAATCGAGCCGAATTCCCAGTAGTCTCTGGTCTTTCCCTTTTAATTCCTGCGCCACCGCAATCGCGTTTCTAATTCCGTCGATCGTGTTGAACGTATCCACTACAAGAATGCAACCCGTTGGATAACTGGCAGCATAGGCACGGAATGCGGTGGCTTCGTCGTCAAAACTGAGGACCCAGCTATGGGCCTGCGTGCCGCGAACAGGGATCCCAAACACGCTGCCCGCCAGGACATTCGATGTCGCCGGGCACCCGCCAACGTAAGCTGCACGAGACGCGATCAAACCGGCCTCGAATCCCTGGGCCCGACGTAACCCAAACTCGATGACCGGATTTGGTGCAGCCGCTCGACAGATGCGAACAGCCTTTGTCGCCACCAGAGAGGCAAAACCAATCACATTGAGCAAGGGTGTCTCCAGTAATTGCGCAATCACCAAGGGGGCCTGAACCCTGAGGATCGGCTCATTGGGGAAGAGAATCGTCCCCTCCGGAACCCCGAAGACCTCTCCGCGAAACGTGATCTGCCGAAGATAATCCAGGAATTCGGCACAAAACAGGGGCTCGCCGTTTGGTGTTGAAAGAGTCGCAAGATAATGCAGATCGCCCTCCGAGAATCGCCAGTGTTGCAGAAAGTCGATAACGGCTTGAACACCACAAACGAGCAGAAAACGGCCTCCAAAGGGCGCTCGCCGAAAGAAAAGTTGGAACACGGCCTTGCGCTCGGCCAATCCGTGCTGCCAATAGCCCTGGGCCATCGTCAACTGGTAAAGATCCGTGACCAGGCCGGGACTCGCCACGATTGTTCGGTTGTAAAGCGTCATCGAAGCTCATCCATCACTGACCGAGGACCACGAAAGAAGGACTAGAGATCCCGAATCATCCTTTTATTACCGAATCGGCCTAACGATACAATCACCAGCAGTGGCGTCTTGTGGTCTCCTGAACTCCTCACGTCTTCTCCACACAAACAAAGACCGCCCAACATCATTGTGCCGGATCACTCACCCTTTGCTGTCACGTTGCGCAAAGATGTTTTCGAAAAACATCCTCTATTTTATTAGGTTGCTGATAACCTGGTCAGTGATAGGACATGTGTCCCCTGTAAAATTGGTGTCAAATCGTATATGCGCCAGATTTGTAGGTGAAACAATAAGCAATATCAACGGGTGCGTGTCGTGGGCGTATCGGAGGGGCATGCCTGTCATGCCTGTTCGGAGGGGCATACTCGTCATGCCCATTGAAACGACAATGGTTAATCGAACGGCGCCCAGCGGACGCAACAAGCGCGTCCCTCCGAAGGCTGGATGGGCACGCCTGTCATGCCCGCCGCGCCAAGGTCAGGAAATGTCATTCCAATCAAGACGCACACACGCTGCGATCTATTGCCGGGGGGCTCAAGCATCCCTAGAATGAGTCGCGGGACTGCAGTTGTGGCGTTTGACGGAGCTTTGATGGCTTTCGTTACGCCAACTTTGTCCCAGCGAGAGACATCTTTGCCGTTCTTTCAGGAATCGATTTTGCCAACACGATCAAGGCGGAGGACTTCATTTCATGTTCCGTATTACCCTTGCCTGGATTGTGTTACTCGTTGCCAAAACGGTTGCCTGCGCCGCGGCATACAGTGCAGAAGATGCCGAGCGGGTTTTTGGCTTTTCTGGGCCTCTTATCAGTCGTCGCTGGGGAAGCTTTTCCTGGCCCTCGCCATGGAATTGCTGGGCAGGCAGAACAGGCGACATCAGCATCCGTGTGGTCAGCGACCCACCCAATTCGAGTGAACAAGTCTTGCATCTCCGTTCCGTGCGAGGGTCATTCGTCCTCTATCAGGATATGCGAACGTCGCCTTTCCCGGCCGACACTTACCCACGGCTCACCTGGCGATGGAAGGCTATTCAGCTTCCCACTGGGGCCAGCGCGCACGACCGCTCGCGGAATGACCAAGTCCTTCAGGTGTATTTGGCCTTTCGCCGAAGTGATGGGTACGACATCCTGGGCTATGTTTGGGATAACCCGGCGCGCCCCGGCGAAACAGACCTTGTTCATGCCTCTTATAGCGTCCTTCTCTTTGGTCGCATCGAGGGTTATATTCACATTCTTCGTCGAGGTGCTAGCGAAGAATGGGTGACCGAAACACGCAACGTTGTCGAGGACCACAATAAGTATTTTCGCTCTTCTCGGCCTCGCATTGTAGCAATCGGTATCTGGTGCGATTCCAATGATACGGCGAGCATCGCAGAAGGGATGATCGGGCCACTCACGTTTTCAAAGTGATAGCAAGTGTTCAATCCTCGCTTCTGCCTATGGTAAGTCAACTCAGTGCTTTCCGGTTCGCATGATGTCCTCAGATACTTTGACGTTCATCTCAAAGTGGCCTATCTTGGTGGATTTAGTACGACTATTTACGGAAGAGTATCCGTTGGTTACGCAGTCGCGATTGGACCGTAAGGAAAAGTGAGATTCACACACAAACCCGACGTGTGGTTTGACTCCTCCTGACCGCTGCACAATAAGAAGAGACTGACGACAAAGCAGAGAGGCCTGGAAGCCACCGAGACGCGAGGTTTTCGATGTTCGACGACTTGACACAACACGACACTCAGCCGAGCAATGCATCTTTTTTGACAGGGCAAAAGGTGTTTGTTGTCGATGCTCACTCTTTGATCCATCAATTGTTTCATGCCATCGCCGAAATGACATCGCCGGATGGCCGCCCGGTGAATGCCGTCTTCGGATTCGTGCGTGACATGCTTCACATTCTGAAGACGTACAGGCCGGATTACCTCATCTGTGCTTTTGATGCGAAGGAACCGAGTTTTCGTAAGGAAATTTATCCCGCCTACAAGGCACATCGCCCCGAGTTGGACGCCGATATCGTGCCGCAAATTGAGATGATCGAAGCATTCCTGGATGCGCTCGGCCTTCCTGTGCTTCGGCAACCGGGTTTCGAGGCCGACGACATCATGGCAACCATTGCAAGTGAGGTCGAAAGGCAGGGTGGCGAATGTGTCCTGGTCACGTCCGACAAAGATTGCCGCCAGTTGATCAGCGACCGCGTCAAACTTCTCAACCTGCGCAAACAAACCATCCTCGACCGTGCTGGCTTGCTGACAGAGTGGGGAATCACACCGGAGCAGGTGGTTGACTTTCAAGCCCTGGTGGGCGACAGCAGTGATAACGTGCCGGGTGTTCCGAAAATCGGTCCCAAGACGGCCAGCGAGTTGTTGACAAAATACGGTAGCCTGACCTCCATTTTTGAACATCTGGATGAACTCCCGAGAAAAGCATGGGTGGAAACTCTCCGCTCGCACAAGGAGCAGGCGATCCTTTCTCGAAAGCTTGTGGAACTGCGCCGCGACGTTCCGTTGGACCTTGACTGGCAGAAGCTGCGTCCCAGGCCTGCCGATCGGGATGCCCTCATCGACCTCTGTCATCGCCTTGGATTCAAGAGACTGGTGAGTGAACTCGATGAGGTGTTGCCGGAGAAAACCGCAACGCCGGAACGGACACAAATTGAGTACCGGACCACGATTGTCGAATCTCTGGAACAGCTCAGGGATCTGGTCACTCAGTGGAGCACAATCTCGGAAATCAGTGTGGATACCGAGACGACCGACATCCGCCCCCGCTGGGCCGATCTCGTGGGTATTTCTCTTGCTGTAAGCCCCGATCAAGGTTACTACATCCCCATTCGTTCACCTTTGGGGGAGGTTCGTCTTCCGCAGTCGGAGGTTCTCGATATTCTCCGGCCAATTTTGGCCGATCGGGCCGTCAAGAAAATC
>Ga0068707_1002570_pt1 | contig 12756 bp, 12 predicted proteins | sample YNPNPMetaG_FD_66600 | JGI IMG/M metagenome (GOLD analysis project Ga0068707, IMG submission 66600) | Anoxygenic and chlorotrophic microbial mat microbial communities from Yellowstone National Park, USA - YNP NP MetaG | ecosystem: Environmental > Aquatic > Thermal springs > Hot (42-90C) >... | reverse complement strand
GACTGGATCGCCACACTCGATACATAATCGCTTAGCGAAACGGGTGCCGAACCAAAATAGGAGCAAAGCTGGCTGTAACGTCGGGCCCTTTCTCGGCCGAGATCACTCAACTCGTAAACATAATCATTCATCGGTGCATCAGAACGATGCGCCACAAGGCTGTCGGACTTCAGCCGACGCAACAGGGCATCGATGATGATGAATGGCAATTTGACCTGGTCGGCAATCGTTCGACCGCTGGCTTCGCCTCGGGCTAGCAAATACTTGAGTACCAGGGCCTCAACCTCGCTCTCTGTCAACTGGGCCTCTTCAAGGGTTTGTGGTTCGATCGGAATAAAATCCGTTCCCGCCCAATCTTCAAGCGATGGACCTGACGAAGTCGCCGTCGTCAACGCGCTTTTCGGAGAGGACTCCTCCTGGCGGGGCTTCGAGCTCCCGATCAAACGGTTCAATCGTTCGACCAGTTCATCGAGATGCTCACCACCAGATGGGCCGCCAACGCGTTCCGTCTCCGTTGCCGATGCCGGTCTCTGATTCATTTCAACCTCCCAAAGAAACGGTTAGCCCGTTGCGAAGTTCCTCGCCTGGCCGACCAACTGAATTCCAAATGCTGGCAATGGTTGGAAGCTATCAATTTGCCGCGAAAAGACCTCTTTCTGACGGCCGTCCGTATAGAATATTAGCTTTTTTGCGGCCACTCTGTGATTCTTTGTCAGTGGTGATATGGGATGTGGACCCCACACCGGCACGCTCTTGGTCATTACATTCCATAGAATACGCAAAAGGTGAAATCGTTTGACGCTCGTGCAATCAGTGGCCAGAGTCGTCAAGGTTTTTGCTGTAAAAAATGAACTCGTGACAACATCGGAGGTTGATTTGAACGAGACGAAAGTTCGGGAACTCTGGGACGCCCAATCTGCCGGACTGAGCCGTGTTCTCAAAGTCGGTGGCGTCTGCTATTTGAATGCGAAGCCTCTTCTCCACCATCTGGGCAAATTGTGCCCAAATCTGATTATCGAGTATGACGTTCCAAGCCGTTTGGCGGAGAAGTTGGCTGCCGGAGATCTTGACATCGCCATTATCCCGGCTGTGGAAGCCTTGCGGGGTGAGGGATATACGGTCGTTTCCGACGCTTGTATTGCGGCAAAAAAGGCAGCCAAAAGCGTTATTTTGTACTCGCGGCTTCCCCTCGACCGGGTTCGATCGGTAGCACTTGACGCTGGTTCGCGAATGAGCGCCACCCTGACACGGGTCCTTCTCGCCGAACGTTATGGCGTTAGGCCCGAAATTTGTCAGCTCGGTTTCGAGGAGGAACTCGCACAGGTGACGACCGACGCGGTTCTGTTGATCGGCGATCGCGCAATGACATCAAAGCAACCGCCGGGTTTTCCTTTGAGGTTTGATCTCGGTTGCGAATGGCGGAAATGGACGAATTACCCTTTTGTCTTCGCCCTTTGGGTCGCTCGGCCCGGTGTTGAAAACCTTGCCTCATGGCATAGGCTTTTCAGCATCGCTCGTGACCACGGTCTGGCCGACCTGGTTAATATCGCTCAGGCCGCTTCTCGGGAGCTGGTACTCTCGTTCGAAGAGTGTTACCAATACTTATCGGAGAACATGTACTACAGGTTTGGAAAGGACGAATACGACTCTCTTGCCCTGTTTCGAGCTTATGCAATTAAACATGGAATCCTCCCTCCGTCAGCCAAGCTTGCGTTCCACAGTGGTCCAGATCTTGGATAGAGCAGTCTCGGACCAGAGGATCACTGATGAAGAGGCCCTTGTTCTCTTTGAACATGCTGATCTTGCCACCTTGGGTGAGGCCGCGGACGCGGTGGCCCGCCGTTTGCATCCGGAGAACTACCGTACGTACAACATCGATCGCAACATCAATTACACAAATATCTGCGTCTCGGGGTGTCGCTTTTGCGCTTTCTATCGGCCGCCCGGCCACCCCGATGGCTACGTGATCGAGCAGGACTCGCTGTTCAAAAAAATCGAAGAGACGCTTGAGCTTGGGGGGAACCAAATCCTGCTGCAAGGGGGACTCAACCCATCGTTGCCATTGACTTGGTACGAAGATTTGCTCCGTTCGGTCAAGAACCGTTTTCCGCAGGTGAATATCCATGGTTTCAGTCCGCCCGAGATTGACTTCTTAGCCAGGCGCTCCGGCATGACCATCGAGGATGTCCTTCGACGCCTGAAGGACGCGGGATTGGGAAGCCTTCCCGGCGGCGGGGCCGAGATCCTCGTGGACCGCGTCCGCAGGGAGTTGCAAAGCCGTAAAGTCGATAGTGAAGGATGGTTGGAAGTCTGTCGAACCTGGCATCGTTTGGGGGGACGCGGATCGGCCACAATGATGTTCGGCCATGTGGAAACGCTGGCCGAACGCATCGAACATCTGAGGCGGTTGCGAGAACTTCAAGACGAAACCGGTGGATTCACAGCCTTTATCTGCTGGACGTTCCAACCGAAGCATACGGCCCTCGAACAGATTCGAAAACATGGGGCCTACGACTACCTCAGGACGCTGGCGATCAGTCGTCTTTATCTGGACAATTTTGCCAACATCCAGGCAAGTTGGGTCACCCAGGGTGCTCTGATTGGTCAGTTGTCTTTGCGCTTCGGTGCCAACGATATGGGCAGCCTGATGATCGAGGAGAATGTCGTGTCGGCTGCCGGCACACGATTCCGAACGACCGAGGCCGAACTCCGCCAGTTGATCACGCAGGCCGGTTATGTGCCCCGACGACGCAACGTCTTTTACGAGCTTGTCGATGAATGAGAAGACGACAAGCGTTTTCGGAATTCTCGAATGCTGGTGTCCCAGACAATGTCGTTGCTGTAATCGAAAGCCAATCGCGACATCCAAACCCGCTGATATGGTTGTGTCAATTTCTCCCGACGACGAACTTCCATTTCCAGCCGATTTTTTAGCACGTCTTCGCGAGATTATCCCTCCGCAATATCTCGCGCAATGCCTTGCCAGTTTTTCCTCGAGATCGTGGCTTTCTTTTCGTGTGAACACACTCAAGGTCACGCCGCAAGAGCTTGAGCAGGAGCTGCACGCCCTCGGTATTCCCTTTCGCCACGTTGCTTGGTTACGTGAGGCTTATTTGGTCGGATCAGAGAAACGAGAGGTCCTTGTCAATTCGGCAGCATTTCTCACGGGACGGCTTTATATCCAGGACCTATCGAGCATGTTGGCGGTCCACCTTCTTGACCCGCAAGAGGGGGACGAGATTCTCGATCTGGCGGCGGCCCCCGGTGGAAAGACCTCCCACATGGCAGCGCGAATGAACAATCGGGGACGGATCGCTGCCGTCGAGGTCATTCCCCAAAGGCTCTACAAGCTTGTGGCGAACTTAAAGCGATTAGGTGTCACGATTGTACAAACCTATCTCACAGACGGGCGGAACGTTGGTAGAAAAACTCCCAACCGCTTTGACAGGGTCCTGCTCGATGCCCCATGCTCCTCGGAAGCCCGTTTTGATCCGCATGATCCGACAACCTGGAGCCACTGGAGCTTGCGAAAGATCTCGGAATGTGCCCGTAAGCAAAAAGGATTGTTGTTTTCGGCCCTGGAAGCGGTGCGACCAGGAGGGGTCGTCTTGTATTGCACATGTTCCTTTGCGCCGGAAGAGAACGAGGGCGTGATCGATCACGTTCTTCAACAATGGGGCGACAGTGTTTCGGTGGAGCCGACCGAGATCGCTTTGCCTAACGTTGTGCCTGGTTTGACAGTCTGGCAAGGGCGGGAGTTTGATCCGTCCCTCCGCTTGGCCTCTCGCGTTTTGCCGACGGATGAAATGCAAGGTTTCTTTCTCTGCCGGCTCCGCAAAAATGATGAGGCCCCGACGAGTTATCCATCGGGTAAATCACGCGTCGGGAAATCTCGGAAACGGAGACCGTAACGCCTTGATCCCCGAGATTAACGAAACGTGTCGGAGGGGTACGTTTATCGTGCCCGCTTGGAGGGGCACGCCTGTCGTGCCCGGCGAATGGTAATGGATTGTCAAACGTATTTTGCGGACCCGACAAGCGGGTCCCTCCGAGAGGCGAAATCGGAGGGGCATGCTTGTCATGCCCGCTGAACCAGGATCGATGATCAATCCTAATGCGACGGACCTGACAAGCAGGTCCCTCCGAGAGGCGGACGTGACAAGCGCATCCCTCCGCAGGGAGACTGATGAGCAGATCCCTTCGAGTATCAAGCTCCAAAAAGAGACTTGCGACGGATAGGGGTCCTCAATTACCGTTAAGAAAGAAACTCGCGGTGTATTTAACGCGTTAGCGGATTGACGCAGATCAATGGCACATCAGGGCGCTATGTCTCCTAAAAATCAAGAAACCGCAAGCGCAAGGGCTACTTCCAAACAACCGGCCATGGCCTGGGCGTTCGCGGTCCTGTTATCACTGCTGATTTGGAGCTATTGGAATACCCTCAGCGAAGCTGCCGTGGCCTGGCGGGGAGAACAGTACTCCCATGGGTTGGTCATACCGCTAATTGCAGCGATTTTGCTGTGGGTGAGGCGGTTCGGCGGGACATTCGATTGGCAACCAAAAACCGTCAGGGAACGATGGCGCCTCGCGTTCGTGATGGCACTGATTGCGCTGGCCTGGGTTTTCCAGACGGCGTCGGAAAGATTGGCACAACACACGTCGGCGGGGGACCTTTTCCCCAACCTCGCCGCTGCATCCGGACTAAGCTCGCTTGCGGCTATGTGTTACGCAACTGGTTTGCTGGTTTGGAGCGCATTCTCTGTCCACGCCTGGCTTTGTCATTCGTTTGAGAAGGATAAACACGCTGCAACGAAGGCGGACAAAGCTCACGCCAAAGATCAGGTTTCGACCGAAGAACCAATCCACGGACCTCAAGTGAGGTTTTTCGCCGAACATGGATCGGGACTGCTAATCTTAGTCGTGGCTGTAGTCCTCCGCTTGCTCTCGGCTTACTTGGGCCTTGAGGTCCCGGAAATGTGGACACTTTCCCTCGCCGTGATGGGGGTGGCGATGGCCACGCTGGGATGGCGGGCATCACGTTGGTGCTGGCCGGCGGCAGTCGTGCTCCTATTTGCCTTTCCGCTTCCATTTACCCTGGAACGGGAAATCCTCGTTCCGCTCCAGGGGTCGGCCGCTCGCGGCGGGGCCTATTTGCTCCAAACTTTGGGATTGGAAGCCTCCACCGAAGGGGCCCATTTCATTCGGCTGGGGGAACTTCAACTGGGGGTTGTTGAGCAGTGCAGCGGCCTGCGCATGACCACCGTCTTTATCGCCTTGGTCTTTGTCTATGTCGTTCTGGTACCTCTCCCTAAATGGCAGATCCCGATCCTCCTCTTAAGCGCGGTCCCGATTGCCCTCGTCGTCAACATCCTCAGGATTACCGTCACGGGCAGCCTTTACGTCTATGGCAATCCGGAACTGGCCCAGCGTGTGTTTCACGATTGGGCGGGATACCTCATGCCTCTGGCGGCCGTTGTGCTCCTCCCCTGTCTGAGGCTGCTGCTGGACAATCTATTCATCAGCGTTGAGGAGCAAGAGGTACCGCTTGCCCGCCGCCTTGAACCACGTACAAAGTGACGGCGCGCCACTCGTATGACATCGGGTTCCCTCTTGTCAGCTCCGCCTTTGGAGGGACGCGCTTGTCGCGACCGCTTGGAGGGACCCGCTTGTCGGGTCCGACGGATGACGTTTGATCATCCATCGCGATTCCGCGGGCATGACGAGCATGCCCCTCCGAATCATTGGATAAACTCGCTCGTCGGGTCCGCCGGACTTAACGACAGCAACAATTGACAATTTCCCTTTTTCGACGAAAAATGACATTTCAGCCTACCTGGTGGACAAATGATCGACTTTCGTGTCACAGGATCACCTTCCATGTCGCAGAACTCGCCAATCTCCGCCTCGATGGGTCATCCGGAGCTTGCTCCGGAACTCGAGAAAAAGATGAAACAACTCCTAGAGTTGTTTCGTAGTTTTGGTTCGTGTGTTGTTGCCTTTTCCGGGGGATTAGATAGCACCGTGGTTGCTAAGGCCGCCCGATTGGTCCTGGGTGATGCAGCCATTGCTGTGACGGGGGTCAGTCCAAGCGTTGCCGCTGCTGAGCTTGAAGAGTGCCAGGCCCTTGCCCGCCTCATCGGCATCCGGCATGAGCTGATCCCCACCGAGGAACTGGCCAACCCACTTTACCAGCGAAATCTCGGTGATCGCTGTTATTTCTGTAAGAGCGAACTCTTTGGCAAGCTGGGAGATTTGGCACGCCGTTTTCACGTCGCTGTGGTCGTCGATGGGGCTAACAGCGATGATCATAGTGATCACCGCCCGGGACTCATTGCCGCACGCGAAAAGAACGTTCGCAGTCCGTTGGCCGAGTGTGGTTTCACAAAAAACGAAATCCGTGAGCTCGCCCGATTCTGGGGATTGCCCAACTGGAACAAACCGGCCTCCCCCTGCCTCAGTAGTCGCATCGCCTATGGTGAAGAGGTCACACCGCAACGGCTGGCCATGGTCGAGCAGGCGGAGCGTTATCTCCGTGATAACGGTTTTCAACTCCTGCGTGTCCGCTATCACCGGGGAGATCTGGCAAGGATCGAGGTTCCCCTGGAAGATTTGCCACGTTTTCTTCAGCCCGACTTCCGCCAAAAGCTGGTTACACTATTCGCCGAGATCGGCTTCAAGTTCGTAACTGTGGATCTAAACGGCTTCCGCTCTGGGAGCCTTAATGACCTCCTGCCGCCGGAAACACTTCAGACAATGAATCGTTTCTGAAGGGGGGGCACTTTTCTCCCCCAACTGACACTCACTGGCAGATCCAACATCCTGGTCGGAGCTGACCGCGAGCAGGTTCATTGTGGCTGTCCAAACGGGGCAGCGAATTGTTGGCTCCCAGCCGGTGGGAAGACGGGCCCCGGCATGTTCCCTTGCGTCATATTCCAAGATTGGGACGCGGGAAATGCCGACGGAACAACCGTTGAACTGGACGCGGGAGGCGTCGTTCGCCCGGCCTGGGTCTCGGAATCGCCTGTCGCTTCGCTTGCCGAGGTCAATTCTGCCGGCGAAGACTTTCCGCCCTGGTCCTCAATGTAATAGGCCTCTTCCAGCAGGTGGGCCGGTTCTCGAGACTCTTTCAAATCCACGAGGGGAACCCTGATGGGCAACTCATCCCCGGCCAAACGTGTTCCATTGTAGATCGAGCCGCGCTGGAATGGTCCAGCCCCAAAGAACCAGACATCCTGGGCATCACTCTTGGCGAGGACGCTCCCCGACTGCCACAAGGGACGGCCGGTTTCTCGGTTATAGGCAAAGAGCAGAATCTTTGTGACGGCCGTCTGTTTGGTCCGCTTGATGAGAGGGATCTCCGGAAAGCTCGCCGGCAGACCCACCGCGGCGACCGTCGATGGGAGATTCATTTGCGGCACACCTACCAACATGCTGTGCATATCCGTACCCACGGCACCGGATCGAACCTCCAGAATGTAGTCCGCCTCCTCACGTTTTTGCTTGAGGATGGCACCGTGGGCCAGCAACTGTTGACGAAGGGAACTGACCAGATACGCCGAATCGACAACTTCCTTGAGATATGTGTCGTCCACATAGACCTTCTTTCCGGCCAGTGCGCGAAAATCCAATCGGGCGACGGCCTGATCCATTGAGTCGGAGATGAGAAGCTGTTCCGTGGCGGTCCGTCTCGTCTCCGTCCATTTGGTGGTGCCACACCCGCCGAAGAATGCAACTATCGCCAGGGCGGTAATCGAGCTGGCCAGGCAAACGATTCCATCGTGCCATCGTTCGGAGGTGTTCTCGGTTAGCCGGCGCAACATGGGCGAATTGTGCAATCTTTGGTACAACATTGCCGCAACCGCCCGCCGCATGAAACATTCGGCGAGCGACAGGGATGGTGAGGGAGTATATCCAGGCGGTCGTTGGAGGGAAAGACGAGTTCTTGGCCGGGTGGGTAGTCCCGTGGAGGGCCCCGCTTGTCAGGTCCGTCTCTCGGGGGGACGCGCTTGTCGCGTCCGCTTGGAGGGACCTGCTTGTCAGGTCCGCGAAATACCCTATGATGCTCCATTCCAATTCCTCGGGCACGACAAGCGTGCCCCTCCGACTTCCGCCCTTAAAGGGGCATCATGTTTGATGATCCATTGCATTTCCGCGGGCATGACAAGCATGCCTCTCCGACCATCGGACCCGCTTGTCAGGTCTGTCATCGCTGGCTGGCCCAGCGGAGGACGAAATCCCGGCAGGTCGCCACGTCTTTTTCTAAATCTGGCGAGTCGTGTTCATACTCGATTGGCAGGACGCCGCGGAACTTCTGGCGTGAAAGCTCCCGGAGCACAAGATCATACTTGGCCGCCCCGGTACCCAGGGGGACATCACGGGCGTCAACCACCCCGAACTCGGCAACGTCCTTCAAATGGAAGGTGATCACCCGACCTTCCATCATCTTCAGGCATTCGACCGGATCGAGTCCGGAGCGGACCCAGTGTCCGGTGTCGCAGCACGCGCCAATCCGTTCACTCCGTCCCCGCACGGCATCCAGGACATTCTTGGGATGCCAGTACCGGGACTCCGGCGATTTGGGGTGGTTATGGATGGCAAGTCGTAGGCCGAATTCGGCCAGCAGATCATCCAGCATTGGCAAGGCCTCTGGCGGTGGCTCGGCCACGATCGTCTGGCAGCCCATCTCCTTGGCAAAAGTGAACACCTTTTTTGCCTGTTCGGCATCGCTGCCGATGTTGGCGTAGAAATTGGGCATGGTCATGCCGAGCTGATCCAGGCGGGCTTTCATCTCGCGACGTTTTTCCGGGGAAAGGGCTTCGCTGGTCACCAGTCCCGGCTGATCTTTATCCAGGGCAAGGAAAAAGCACGGCTCAACCGCTTTGATCCCAAGTGCCGCAATCTTCTCGATCGCTTCATAAAATGGAAACCTGCGGAAGGTATAAAGCTGGCAGGCGAGTGTCCAACCAAGTTTGTCCAAGGCTTGGGATCCAACACTCGTTTCCTGGCCGAAAAGCCGCGTTTGACAAAGCAGTGGGGTTGCAAGCAAACCGGTACCTGCGGCTACAAGACCCTTCAACGCATTCCGCCGCGACCACATGGGGTAAAACCGTGAGCTTGTCATAAAGTCACCTTCCTTTCCGGGAGCAATTCTTGGTTGCTGTCTGCGACAATAGGATAATTGGTTCGGCGCACAAAAGCCAGTCCCAGGAAGGATGACGTGAACCAGGAAAATGGGCGCGTCTCGAAGGAATGGAGTGGCCTGCTTCTCGTGCCTGCCAATCAGCGAATAATCTCCGGTGGCGTGGATGTCATAGCGCCGCGATCATCCACTACGTCGAGATAAAATGCAGAGGCTTCTTCCGGCGGCCAATCGGCCCAAACGCGCCGGCCTTCCACTTGTGCGGGCACTGTCTGCCAGGTCCGGTCCTGCCATCGGCCGGTTGCCGTTGTGAAATTGAGGTGACCTTCCCGGATGGCCGTCTGAGACTCGATCTCAGCCCAGACCCGATTCCCTTCTCGGTACACGTGACTCAGTCTCGGCAGCGGCACGCCACCCTTTAAGAGACTATCGGCAAAGAGACCGATTTCTTGCGGGGCCCAGCCGTCAGGGTGACTGTGTTTCATGCGGACTTCGATTCGGATAAGCTTGTCCCCGGGAACCAGGTCGAACGACTTGCGGTAACTGTCCAGCGGATACGCAAAGTCATTTGTGCCGTTGAGAAAGAAGATCGGGCACTTCACACGGCTGAGATATTGCGAGGGATCAAAATACCTCACCCACCGGTCCCGCTGCTCCGCGGACATCTTTTCGAATCGCGGCAGCCAGACGCTGTTATGATGCAGGAAACCGCAGCCGTACACAGGAACCGCCAGACGAAAACGGTTATCCACACCCGCCACAATGCACGTCAGATAGCCACCCCAGCTGATGCCCGTCACGCCAATACGATTTGCGTCAATCTGTGGCAGACTCCGCAGCAACGAGTGTCCGCGAATGACGGCTGCGACCGCATGGTATGACCACATTTCTCTCACAGTTGATTCATCGAAGTCGCGAAACTTAAATTCATCGGTTTGATTCGGTCCACCATCAGGCAAACGCTTTCTTTCCGGGCCGCAACCGGCCAGGTCCATCGAGATCGCCGCATAACCACGCGCCGCCCAGAGGCGAACCCATTCGGGAAAGGCCGTCCCCCCGCCGCCGTGAACGCAAACCATTGCCGGAAAGGGACCTTCGCCTTCAGGTTGGGCGTACACAGCATAGACCCGCGTTTGATGTCCCTGAAAGGGTTCGCCCTCGTAATACACCTCGCGAACGCCGTCTGTGATTTCACCCCACTCGGCGCGTGGTGTCTGAAAGAGGTCATCGGTCTCCCAGGGACCTATCTTTTCCGCCAAGACGGACCCTGATGTGAGAATGGCTGCCGAGAAAGACATCAGCAGCGAAAACACCAACTGCCAGGACGCAACCCGATGACCTCTGACAAACATCATGCCTCCTCCTTTGCCAGCTTGCCATGGCAAAAACGACTGCTTGAAACACATTTGAAACCAAACAGCAGTTTATTCGCAAGAAACGACTATTCCACAACAGGCAATTCGGCCAACGCCCGTTCGATCTGTTCCTGCGGAAGTTCGAAGTCTTCTAATTCGCCCGACAGATACCGCTCATACGCCCCGAGGTCACAGATCCCGTGACCACTGAGGTTGAACAGGATGCATTTTTCTTCGCCGGTCTCTTTACACTTTAGGGCTTCGATGATCGCCGCACGAATGGCGTGTGAGGTTTCGGGGGCCGGGATAATCCCTTCCTCTGCCGCAAATAGCCGAGCAGCCTCGAAACATTCTCGCTGATGAAGTGCAATTGCCTCAATCAGACCAAGTTTTGCCGCAAAGCTGACCATCGGGGCCATCCCGTGATACCGCAACCCACCGGCGTGGATGCCTGCAGGAACGAAACTGTGTCCCAGTGTATGCATTTTGAGGAGTGGCGTCAGCATCGAGGTATCCCCGAAATCGTAGCGGTACATCCCGCGCGTCAAGGTAGGACAGGCCTTCGGCTCCACGGCCACGAAGCGAATATCTTGTCCGGCGATCTTGTGCCGCAGGAAGGGGAACGCCAGACCTGCGAAGTTGCTTCCACCACCGACGCAGCCGATCACCACATCCGGCCAGTCGCCGAACTCTTTCATCTGTTTTTCGGCCTCCAGGCCAATCACCGTCTGATGGAGCATGACGTGGTTAAGCACGCTCCCCAGCGTGTAATTGGTGTCGTCGTTTTTCAGGGCAACTTCAACCGCTTCACTGATGGCGATCCCCAAACTTCCCGGACAATTGGGATCAGCTTCGAGAATCTTTCGTCCGCTTTCTGTCTCCTGCGAGGGGCTGGGGGTGACACTGGCACCCCAGAGTTGCATCATTACCCGACGGTAGGGCTTCTGGTGGTAACTCACCTTGACCATGTACACCTTGCATTCCAGCCCGAAGAAAGAACAGGCAAAGGCCAGGGAGGACCCCCATTGCCCGGCACCGGTCTCAGTGGAAAGACAACGGATCCCCTGGACTTTGTTGTAATAAGCCTGAGCAACGGCCGTATTCGGCTTGTGACTGCCCGGAGGACTGTGGCTCTCATCTTTGAAATAGATGCGAGCTGGGGTCTTGAGGGCCTTTTCCAGATTCCGTGCCCGTACCAATGGTGAAGGGCGCCAGAGGGCGTAAATCCGCCGGACCTCATCGGGAATGCCAATCCATCGTTCCTGACTGATTTCCTGGCGGATCAGTTCTCGGGCAAAGATGCGTTCCAAAGCCGCCGGATCAAGCGGTTCCTTGGTCATCGGATGCACCGGCGGCGGAAGGGGTTGGGGCAGATCCGCCAACAGATTGTACCACTCCGCAGGCAGCTCTTTCTCAGGCAGAAGCGCGCGTTTCAAATCCATCTCTTGTTCCTTCATCAACAATCTCTAATCTCTCGTCGCTCTGTTCGTTTTACACTCTCACACGCAGCCGTCCCTGGGCATACCGGTAAGGACGGCAAAGCAAAAATTCACCTCAAAAATACCATTTATACCATGATTTCCTCGAAATTTCCGGTAGTGAAGCAAAAACTTGCATGCGGCTGGCACAATCGCCTCCCGCCGAAGCGGAATGGATAACCCGATTTATATCCTTCACCGACGGTAACCCTTTACCCATTTGAATTGGTGGTTTTCAGGGTGATGTGTTATCTTATGGGGCATGGAGACATGCCCAAACACTTTTCCTCCCGATGTGGCGGAAGCTCTTATTGATCTTCGCAAATTGTAGAGACACTAAACCCCCAGTTTTCAGCCACAGTTGTGTCTCTTGGCTTTGCCAACATGAATAAGTCTAGGGCGCTCAGCGAGGAGCATGCCCAGCGGATCTATGCCCTTGGCGAGGGAGCCGTAGTGTTTGGCCTGCTCTTGCTGAGTAAACAGCTGGCGGAAGGGCGGGCCCGCCTGGCCGCCGCGTCACACGAGACAACAATGCAGCGGAGCGGGCGATCCGTCCGGCGGTGATCATTCGGAAAAACAGTTATGGGAATCGAAGTGAGCGTGGGGCGGACTGCCAATCGGTGCTGATGTCGATCTTCCAGACGCTGAAGCAAGGCGGCCATGACCCGATCCGCACCGTCGTGGATGCTCTCATCACCTACGTTACCACCAAACAACTTCCCCCTCTGCCAGAAGCGAAAACAACTTCAAAGGGGTAAAGTGTTACGCAATTTTCAACTGTGTG
>Ga0068707_1002569_pt1 | contig 12757 bp, 7 predicted proteins | sample YNPNPMetaG_FD_66600 | JGI IMG/M metagenome (GOLD analysis project Ga0068707, IMG submission 66600) | Anoxygenic and chlorotrophic microbial mat microbial communities from Yellowstone National Park, USA - YNP NP MetaG | ecosystem: Environmental > Aquatic > Thermal springs > Hot (42-90C) >... | reverse complement strand
CAACTTTGTCCGCCATTCGCTACCACCCCGTAATAAAAGCCTATTATGATCGTTTAACCAGTCAGGCCGGCAAACCTGCCAAGGTGGCTTTAAAGGCCTCCATGCGTAAACATTTAACTATCATAAACGCACTGGTAAAAAACAAACACCCTGGTGTGAAATTTAAACTTTAACTACTTGACTTTTAAGACAGTCGCTCACCCAACCCCTTTTCTGAACCAGGGGATATTGATTTTTATATACCCCCAACCAAATTAAAGGGTAAAATCAAAAAGCACCATGGTGTGATTTGGAATACCGGGGTGGGAGGGCAGAACCCCCTGGACTGGGTGGCCGAGGTCACCAACATCCTAACTGCGGAGGCTGTCATGGCGGGAAAGTTAAAAATTGTCGTGGTGGGCGGAGTGGCGGCGGGGCCCAAAGCGGCGGCTCGGGCCCGGCGTTGTGATCCTCAGGCGGAGATTACCATTTTGGAGAAAGGTCAATTTATCTCCTATGCCGGTTGCGGTCTGCCATATCTGTTGGAGGGGAAGGTCCCGAAGATCGAGGACCTATTGGCGACCCCGGTGGGAGTGTTGCGTAACCCGGATTTTTTCCGGGTGGTGAAAAACATTACTGTTCTTACGGGTCGGGAGGCCCTGGAAATCGATCGGGACAAGCGGGTGGTGAAGGTGCGGGAGGTGGCCACCTCCCGGGTGGAGAGCCATGCCTATGACCGTCTGGTACTGGCCACCGGGGCGGTGCCGGTGCGGCCGCGGCTTCCCGGCATAGATTTGAAGAATGTTTTTGTGCTGCGTCATCCGGGAGACGGACTGGACATTTTGGCCAGGCTGACGGCAGGTGAGGCCCGGCGGGCCGTTCTCATTGGCGCCGGGGCCATCGGCCTGGAGGTGGCCGAGGCCATGGTGGCCCGGGGTCTGGAAGTGACCGTGGTGGAGGCTCTGGGGCAGGTGTTCCCGGGGTGGCTGGACCCGGAGATGGGGGCCATGTTGCAGCGTCACCTGGAGAGCAAAGGGGTGCAGGTGCGCACCGGTGAACGGGTGCAGAGCTTTCTGGGTGACGCCCACGGCAGTTTGGAGAAGGTGGTTACCGATCGGGGCGAATACCCTGCGGATTTGGCGGTGCTGGCCATCGGTGTGCGGCCCAACGTGGAGTTGGCCCGCCAGGCCGGACTGGAAATCGGCCAGACCGGCGCTATCAAGGTGGATGCTTACCTGCGCACTTCGGACGAGAACATTTACGCCGGGGGGGATTGCGCCGAGGTCTATCACCGGTTGCTGAAGCGGCCAGTGTTTGTCTCTTCCGGGCAGGTGGCCAATATCCATGGCCGCATCATCGGCACCAACATCACTGGGGGCCGGGTGGCCTTTGAGGGGATAGTCGGGACGGCGGTGGCCAAGGTTTTTGACTACACCGTGGGCTGCACGGGTCTCACCGAAACCCTGGCCCGCCAGGAAGGGATGGAAGTGGTGACGGCGCTGGCGCCGGGAATTGACCATGCCCATTACTACCCTGGGGCCCAATTTGTGGGGGTGAAGATGGTGGCGGCGCGTGCCGACGGCCGGCTGTTGGGGGTGCAGGTGGTAGGTCCTGGGGAAGCGGCCAAGCGGCTGGATGTGGCTGCGGCGGCGCTTACCTTTGGGGCCACGGTGACGGGGCTGACGCAACTTAATTTAGGCTACTCTCCGCCCTACTCCACGGCCATTGATGTGTTGGCCAATGCGGCCCAGGTAGTGGAAAATAAGCTCACCGGGGTGGCCCAGGGTCTGTCACCGCTGGAAGTGGCGGATTTGACCGCCCGGGGGGAAGATTTTGTCCTGTTGGACGTGCGCACCCCGGCGGAAATCCAGGAGGTGCGCCTGAAACACCCCCAGGTGACGGTGGTGCCCCTGGGAAAGCTGCGGGCCAAGGCCGAGGAATTGCCCAAAGAGCGGCGCTACATTCCCTTTTGCAAATTCAGCCTCCGGGGCTATGAGGCCCAAAAGATTCTGGAGGGGCTGGGTTTCAGGCAGGTGCAGTTTATGGACGGTGGCCTGGTCCACTGGCCCTATGAGCTGGAGACAGGCCCGCCGGCCGGGGAATAAGTCTGTCCTGAAAAGTTTGTTTGTGGGGGGAAGGGGCCAAGGGCCTTGAGGCCCCTTCCCCCTCCCCCACATCCCCTCCCCCAACCTCTCTACCAAGCAGTTAGAGCCGCCCAGTACCCAGAGGTAATCAAATTCTAGTCAATTCCTCATCTTTTTATAAAAATCCTCCCCCAAAATGCCCTCATTTATGGAGGGAATATTTTCGAAAGGAGGAAACCGATGAAGAGGAATGCTGCGTGGAAGGGGGAGCTGCAGCGGGGGGGGGTTGACAAGCCGCGGTTTCGGCTATGGCTCTGGTTGGCCTTGGTTAGCGCCCTGTTATTGTCCGGGCCGTTCTTGGGTTCGGCCCAAGCTGGCAGGGACCCGCTGCTGGAGGTGCTTATCAAGAAGGGAATCTTGACAGCGGAGGAAGCAGCTCAGATTGAGAAAGAAGCTCGGGCACTGGAGCGCGTCCGGGAACAGCAGGTGGAACAGAAGGTCAAGGCGGCTGAGAGCAAGGTAGTGGAGCAGGTGGACAAGAAGCTGGCCGCGGTGGACCAAAAGGTGGAAAAGAAGGCGGAGGCATGGAAGGTACCGGAGGCCCTTAAGGGACTTAAGGTGGGCACTCTGGCCTATATTGACTACTCCACAGGTTCCCGGCCCATTGCGAACGGTCGCTCCACCGGCTTTAATCAGTGGACCATCGGCCGGGGCTACCTCAACGTACAAAAGGAAATCACTCCCTGGCTGCATGTCCGCTATACTCCGGATCTAACCCTGGATGCCAACGGAGATTGGAAGTTGCGGCAGAAATATGTTTATGCGGAATTTCGCCCACCCAATCTGGGAAATTATTTGACCCATATGAAATGCGAGCTAGGTTTGGGTCACATACCTTGGCTGGATTTTGAAGAACATATCAATCCCTACCGCTGTCAGGGGACCATGGCCGTGGAACGGGCGGGGGTCTTCAATTCCGCCGATTTGGGCCTGAATATCCGCGGCTATTTCGGCGGTCGGCTGCCCGAGGCCAAGAAACGGGTGGGGGATGACCATTATGACGGGCTTTATGGTTCCTGGCATGTGGGCCTCTATAACGGCGGTGGTTATCACGCCCCGGAGAGAAACCATAACAAGGTCATAGAATATCGGGTGACGGTGCGTCCTCTGCCTCAACACCTACCGGGCTTGCAGGCCTCCTATTTCGGTCTTTATGGCAAAGGCAACAGCTCCAGCGCCGCCAATTTTGCCAATCAGGGCATGTATGATTATTTCCCGGATTGGCTGGTCCACTTGGGAATGCTGAGCTTCCAGCATCCGAGAATCATTCTCACGGCCCAGATGTTTGCCACCAAGGGCAATCAGGCGGGTAATTGGACCACCACTCCCGGCATCCCCGGGAAACCCATCGGTCAGCGGGCCAACTCCCTGTGGACCAGGGGCTACTCGGTATTTGCAGACCTCAAACTTCCCCTGAAAATCTTTGATGAGGAGAGGCTGCATGTCTTTTACCGGACAGATTGGTTCAACGCCGACCAAGATCAGGTCATTTCGAAGTCAGCCAGGTACACCAAGCTGATTACCGGCGTGGCCTGCTATATCTATAAGAAAAATTTCATCACCTTGGGATATGAGAAGACCTGGTATGGCCGGGACTACGGCCGGATCGGCGGCACCGGCTTTAACGGCACCAGCGCCCGGGTGGCCTCCCCGGCCTCCAACGGCACCAGGTTGGGGCAGGATGACCGCTTCCAGACGGTTTATCAGATAAGTTTCTGACCAGTAGGGGACACACCGGCACCGGGCCGGAGCTACCACGCAGGTCTTACCCATAAGGCGCGGGGGCCGGGCACCCCCGCGCCCATCATCTGCCGCGCGTAACCCAGTCCTCATCTGAAAAATAAGGACCCCCAATAACAATCTCCCACGGATTCGGCAACTTGGCTTGGAGCGGCGAACCGAATCGCCAGTGATCGATAATCTGTTATATTTTTTACCGCTTTACCCCGAACCTCCCGCCCCTGGACCCCTGTGTAATATCAGCTGCTTTAGCCTATTACCGCATACCTCTGATCTAATACCCTTCTTAACCACTGCAACCAGGGGGAAACTCCCGTAGAACTTTTTAGCAGTTGAAAAGGCGGCTGATTTCGTTTAAAAACAACCTGGTCTTAAGATTATTTTAGCGGGTTCGGCAAGTTGGATGGTTAAGTTACAGGCCATAAGGAACCTCGGCATCATCGCCCATATTGACGCCGGCAAGACCACGCTCACGGAGCGCATTCTGTATTACACCGGGCGCACCCACAAGATGGGGGAGGTGCACGACGGCGAGGCGGTGATGGACTGGATGCCGGAAGAGCAGGAGCGGGGCATCACCATCACCGCGGCGGTGACCACCTGTGAGTGGCAGGGGGCGGTGATCAACCTGATTGACACCCCGGGGCATGTGGATTTCACCATTGAGGTGGAGCGCTCGCTTCGGGTGCTGGACGGGGCCGTGGGGGTGTTTGATGCGGTGGCGGGGGTGGAGCCGCAGTCCGAGACGGTTTGGCATCAGGCCGACAGATACGGGGTGCCCAAGCTGGCTTTTATCAACAAGATGGACCGCTTAGGGGCCGATTTTTTCAAAGCGGTGGCGAGTCTGAAGGAAAAGCTGGGGGCACGGCCCTTGCTGGTCACCATTCCTTGGGGGGAGGAGGATCGTTTTCAAGGGGTCATCCACCTGCTCAAGATGAAGGCCTTGAAATGGCGGGAGGATACCCTGGGTCTGGTCTATGATGAGCTGCCTATCCCGGAAGAGCTCCTGCCGTTGGCGGTCAGCTCCCGGGAATCCCTGCTGGAGAACCTGGCGGAGGTGGACGACAAGATTTTGGAGGCTTATTTAGGTGAGGAACCTTTAAGCGAGGCGGCTATCAAAGAGGCCATTAAGCGGGCGACGTTAAGCCTAAAGGGGACGCCGGTATACTGCGGGGCGGCCCTGCGCAACAAGGGCATCCAGCCGTTGTTGGACGGCATGGTGGATTTTCTTCCCAACCCCACCCAGGTGCCGCCCATCCGGGGGACCAACCCCAAGAGCGGGCGGGAGGAGTCCCGGCCGGCGGCGGTGGAGGCACCGCTGGCGGCGTTGGCCTTCAAGATCATGGTGGATCAGGGCCAACGCCTCACATATGTGCGGCTTTACTCCGGGCGACTCAGGGCCGGCCAGGAGGTCTATAACGCCGTCAAGGGGGGGTCTGAAAAGGTGAGCCGCATTTTACGGATGCACGCCAACAAAAGAGAGCCTCTGGAGGAGGCCCAGGCCGGGAGCATTGTGGCGTTGTTGGGGTTGAAGCAGGCCACCACCGGAGACACTCTGTGCGCCCCGGAGGCCCCCATTGTATTGGAACCCATCTCCTCTTATGTGCCGGTAATCTCCCTGGCCATCGAGCCGGAGAGCCGGGAGGACCAGGAGCGCTTGGGGCCGGCCTTGGCGCGGGTGGCCGAAGAGGACCCCTCTCTCAAGGTGCACACGGACGAAGACACGGGCCAGACTTTGCTGTCCGGCATGGGGGAGCTGCACCTGGAGGTGGTGCTGCACCGGCTGGAGCGGGATTTTCACACCCGCCTTCGGGCCGGGCGGCCGCAGGTGGTCTATCGGGAGACCGTTACGGCGGCGGCGGTGGGGACGGGCGTCTTCGAGCGGGAGTTGGCCGGCAAGATGCATTTTGCCCAGGTGAGAGTCAGTGTGGCCCCCCGCCCCCGCGGCTCGGGCCTCCTTTTTATGAACGGCCTGCCGGAGGAGCATCCGGCTGGGCACTTGGTGCCGGTCATCCAACAGGCGGTGCAGGAGGCTTTGGAGGGCGGTCCGGTGTATGGCCATCCGGCGGTGGATATCCTGGTGATTCTGGAGGAGGTGACTTTGAAAGAAGGGCAGGCCTCGGAGATGGCCTGCCGCATTGCGGCGTTGGCGGCTGTGAAGGAGGCCATGGCCAAGGCCGGGCCGCTTTTGCTGGAGCCCATTATGCGGGTGGAAATCATTACCCCCGAGGAGTTTACCGGCGAGGTGCTGGGGGACCTGCACGCCCGGCAGGGCAAGGTGGAGCAACTGCTGGCCAAGGGGCCGGTGCGGTTGATCAGCGGGAAGGCGCCCTTGGCTTTGATGTTCGGCTACGCCACAGCCCTGAGGTCGCTGACCCAGGGGCGGGGGACTTTTACCTTGCAGTTTGATCATTTTGGCGCCAGAGATAAATAGGGAGCAGTTGCTCATGGGCCAAATGGCCCACCCGTAGAGAATGAAAAGGAGTTTCTGGGGAGAGGGCCGGGGGAGCGCAGCTCCCCCGCCCTCCCCCCAGAACCCCACTTCCAACCCCCTGTTTGGAGGATGGGGGGAGGGGATAAGGGCCTGTGGACCTTAGCCCCCTCCCCCAACAAGAACTTTTCAGAACAGCCGTTGAAAATTTCATTTCATTAAGAAACCGGACGGCTCCGGTGTCAGCCTCGTGATCTTAAGGACTGCGCCCTCAGCCCGCTCTTTGGCCCTGGAAATTCTGAGTGCGGCCACCACGGGGGAGAGGTCCGTGGAGGACCTTCTAGCCGCGGCGCTCCAAGCCCATACCACCTTGCCTCGGGTGGAGCGGGCCTTTTTGCTGGAATTGGTGCAGGGAGTTAAAAGGTGGGAAATCCGCCTGGATTATTACCTTAAGCAGGTGTCACACCTGCCCTTGGCCAAAATTCATCCTTTGGTGCTGGTCATTCTGAGGCTGGCTGCTTATCAACTCTTTTTTTTGGATAAAGTGCCGGCCCATGCGGCCTTAGCGGAAGCCGGCAAGCTGGCCCGACAATGGAGCCTGCCCCAGGCCTACAGGGGGTTTATCAACGCCGTCTTGCGTCGTCTGGCCGCCGAAGGAGCACCGCCGCTGCCGGGTTTAGAGGAGGATGCAGTTCTATCTCTAAGCCTTCTCACGGCCCACCCCGCCTGGCTAGTGCGTCGCTGGCTGGCGCGCTATGGCCTTCGCCTTGCCCAAGCCAAGCTGGAGGCCAACAATCAGATTCCGCCTCTCACCATCCGGGTCAATACGTTGAAGACAGATACTGTATCCTTGGCCAGGCGCTTGGCCCAGGAGGGTCTGGAAACAATTCCCTGCCGGTTTTCTCCCGTGGGTCTGCATCTGGCCAAGGTCAAAGTGCCGCCCCTTACCACGCCTTCTTTTCTGGAGGGTCTGTGGCTTTTTCAGGACGAAGCGGCCCAGTTGGCGGGGTTTCTCCTCCCTCTGGAATCCGGCTGGCAGCTGGCCGAAATCGGTGCCGGCCGCGGCGGCAAAACCACCCACTTGGCCGAAAGGCTTGGTCAAAAGGGCTTAATTCTGGCCTTGGACCACCACCCGGGACGCCTCCGACAGCTCGCGGCTCTGGCCCATCGCTGGACCGCCACTAATGTGTACCCCCTGCAGGCCGATGCCTCCCATCCTCTGCCGCTCCGGCAGGGAACTTTAGATGCGGTGGTCATCGACGCCCCCTGTTCGTCTCTGGGGGTTATCCGCAGACATCCGGAAATCAAGGTTCGCCGGCAAGAAGCTGATGTGGCTGCCTTTCCTCCCCGGCAATTGGCCATGCTTCAGCATGCTGCCCCGGTGGTACGCCGGGGGGGATTTATACTTTATATCACCTGTTCCACCGAACCCGAAGAAAACCAGGAGGTGGTGGCCGCCTTTTTAAGCCAGCATGCTGAGTTTCACTTGTTCCGAGACCAAAGCTTCCTGCCCCCGGCGGCACGGTTCTGCATAGAGCCTGCGGGCTTTTTTGTCACCTCCCCGGAAGCCCATAATATGGACGCCTTCTTTGCCGCCTTAATGGAAAAACATTAATTAGGGTTGACCGCGGGACTACCTGGGCCTCAGGAATTGAGAACTGCGGCCACTTTTTGGGAGAGGGCCTCGACGGTATAGGGTTTCTGGATGAACCCCTGGGTAGTTATAATGCCCTGGTGAGCTTCGCTCTCACCATAACCACTGGAAAACAGGACCTTGACTTGGGGATCCAAGGCCTTTAGACAGTTATAAGTCTGATAGCCGTTCAAGCCCGGCATAATAACATCCAGTATGACCAGATCGATGAATTGCCCCTTTTCCTTGTAAATTTCCAGGGCCCGGGCCCCATCGGGGGCTGTCAGGACCCGGTAACCCAGCCGCTCCAGGAGCTTGGCGGCCACTTTGCGCAGCACCGGTTCATCGTCCACCAACAGGATGGTACCTTGGCCATAGACCAGGGGCTGCTCATCCTGAGCCGATTCCTCCGGCGGTTGCTGGGAACAGGGCAGATGGATGGTAACCACAGTCCCTTGCCCCAGCTGGCTCTTTACCTCCATAAAGCCCTGGTGTTGCCTGATAGTGGTGTAAGCCGTGGGCAGTCCCAGGCCGGTGCCGGCGGTTTTGGTGGTGAAAAAAGGCTCAAAGATATGTTTTAGGGTTTCTTCATCCATGCCCACGCCGGTGTCTTTCACGTCCAGGCGGACATAATTTCCCGGAGTCAAACCCGGCGGCAGACCGTCCCCTGCCGTCAGAGTCACCAAGCTGGTTTGTAAAGTGATCACCCCTCCCTCAGGCATGGCCTGCCAGGAATTCACCAGGAGATTCATCAGTACTTGCTGAATCTGGCCGGCATCCACTGCCACCGGGGCAGGATTTTCCATGAGGTCCAGGTTCAGCTGCACATCCCGATGGGTGCGGGCAAAGACATCCGCCACCTGCCTGATCAAGCGGTGAAGATTGACGGGCCGAACTTCAAAGGGAGTCTCCCGAGCCAGGGCCAGAAGCTGTCGCGTGAGTTCGCTGCCGGCCTGCACCTGGCCGATGATCTCCTGGAGCTCCACCTGCAGGGGGTTGTCCTCCTCAATCTGGTTAAGGATAAGTCTGGTCAACCCCATGATGATCATCAAGAGATTATTGAAGTTGTGGGCCAGCCCGCCGGCCATGGTAGCGATGCTTTCCAGCCTCTGAGCCTGCTCCAGTTGCCGTTGGAGTTTTTCTTCTTCGGCGCAGTTGCGGCTTAAGGCCACCGAACCCATGACCTCCCCCTGGGGATCGATGATTTTACGCACCGATAGCCGCGCCGGGCAGGAGGAGCCGTCTTTGTGGCGCAGGAGGACCCGGCGGCTCTGCACTTCCCCCCGCTCCCGGAGCTCTGAGACGATTTTCTGTCTTTCCTCCTCAGTGGCATAAAGGAGGGAGTAGTGCTGTCCCACCAGTTCCTGGGGGGTGTAACCGAATTCTCTGAACACCTGTGGGTTAAGATAGGTAAAGAAGCCTTTACGGTCCACCACCGAGATGGCCAGTGGGGCCGCCTCCAGGATATCGTGCAGGAACCGGGAAGTCTGTGCCAGTTCCTTTTGAGCCTGCGTCAACAGGGTGATATCCCGAGCCACAAACACCGCCCCTTGCGAATTGCCGCCCTCTTCCATCAGCGGGTGCGAACTTATCTGAAAAACCCGGTGGGAGATGGGGTCATGCCATTCCCAGTCGGTTTTGTGGCCGGTGCACCAGGTCTCGGCTTCCACAAAGAAAGGTGGGGGGGGTTCCAGGTGACGAGCCAGCTCTTGGCATGACATCCCCTGGACGGATTCGGGCGGCATCATCAGAAACTCTGCGGCGGCACGGTTTAGTGATCTTAGGCGGTAGTTGGCGTCCACCAGGAATAGCAACTCCGGGATGGCATCAAAGGTGTTTTCCCACTCCCGGCGGGACACCGTCGTCTGTTGCAGTCTGGCGGCCATGCGGTTCAATCTCTCGGCCACTTCCCCCCATTCATCCCGACCCAGAGGGGGAAGGCGGTAGTCCAGATGGCCTTCATCCATGGCCCGGGCCGCCGCCTTCAGTTCCTGCATCCCGCGGCTGAGACGCCGGGCCAGAAACAGGCTGACCCCCACCGCCAAGGCCGCCAATCCGCTCAGCAATGACACCATCAAGTTGCGTAAGTGGGCCAGACGGGTGCCCACCGTCGCCTTACATAAATTAAGATGCCCGGCCAGGCCTCCGGTGAAGGCGCCGGCCCAAGGTTCCATTTCCGCCAAAGCGGCGCTAGCCCCCACCGTGAGACGTACCTTATCGGCGGTGGTCCGGTTAAGGGGGGCAAAAAACGCGAACTTCCGCTGCCATTGGCCATCAGGGCTCAATTCGTCGTAAAAACCCCAGGCATACCCCCCTTCCGATTGTCGCTGAACAAGTTCATCCCATCCCCTCTTGAGCGCCATACCATCTTTCAGGGAGTAACCGTCCGAGTCCTGCCGGTCTCGGATGACATTGGCCCCTGTCTTAGAGTCCAACAGCAAAGTAACACCGGTTTTACCCACCGGCTGGACAGCAAGCCGGCGAAACTCCTGATCTGCTATGAGCTCCGCCAAAGTGGCATGGGGATGGATTGCCAGGTAAAGGTCCAGTTGGGCCGCCACATCCAGGGCCTTCTGGCGGATCAGCGCGGCAAAAAATTCCTGCAGACTTTCTGTTAAAGAAGCGGCCTCTCGATTTTGGAGGGCGACCAGTTCCTGATCAAGCTCTTGGGTTACGTAGTGAGGTAACAACCATCCCCCCAGGATAATACCCGCCACCGGTATCAAGGCCACTACGGTGCCCCAGAGGAGCAGTTTGCTTTTATAACTGAGACTTCGCTTTAAGTTCATAAATTGGTGACGCCTCACCCATAACTTCGCGGATTATGCCATGTGTGGAGAAAAGTTTTTGTCATCTGGTGTCTTTTTTCCCTGTTAAACTTTACTGCACCAAATGGCTGGCCAGACTGAGGAAGGGGCGGTGCAACTCCAAGCCCAGACGGCGGGCCATCTTTAGATTTACGGTGAGTTTCCGCAGCCTGGGCTGCTCTGGGGGCACTTTCCCCGGGGGGACGCCGGCCAGTATTTTTCCAGTCTGCCGCCCGGCTTGCCGGCCGATGTCATAAAAGTCACAATGGTAAGCAAGCAAGGCTCCAAAAGGGACCATGCTGTCAGACACCACCTGCACCGGCACCCATGCCGCTTCGGCTGCCCGACAGATTATTTCTAAGTATTTAGGCAAAGCTAGGATGGGGTCGGTGGGAATAATCAGCGCTTCGATGCGTTGGTCCCAGAGAGGGGCCAGGCTTGTGGGCAAGTCGGCCAATTTGTCTTGCGGAAGGGTCAGGACGATGGCCTCTAGTCCCAGAGAGCCTGCGGCGGCGGCCATTTCCTGGCCCGTGGCTGTGGCCTGGGGGGTCTGGGGACAATAAACAATGCCGATCCGCTTGATTCCTGGAATGGCTTGGCGCAGCATCTGGAGCTGCTCCAGGGGGGGCACTTCCATACTGGTACCGGTGAAGCGGACATCCTTTGCTAGTGGCGGTCTCCCCAGTCCTGTAGCCTCCGGGGCTCCTACAATAGTGTAAACGATGGGGATATCCTGACCGTCGGTGGCCTTAAGGGCGGCCAGGGTGGGTATAGTGCCCAGGCAGACCAACACCTGGGCACCGTCTTTAACCAGCTCCCGGGCCGCCTGAAAGGCCCGCTCAGGCTGATTGTCCACTATGCGCCTCTGGAGCCGGAGGCTGAAGTTGTCATGATAACCGGCTTCCATGAGGCCATCCACCACTCCCTGGTAGGATTGGTTGTAGGCCTGAATTTCCGCGGATCCCTGAATGATCCCCACCATTGGCAGGGAGAGAAGCCAGGACTGCCCGCAACCCCAGGCAAAGCAAAGGGAAAAGGCAAGCAACAAAAAGTTTCGGTGCCTGATGTATACCATATCCAGGGTTGATCACCTCATCGTCAGCTCCGCTGGTTTTATTTTTATCGGCAACTATTGAGATCAACTTAATCTTGGGCTGCCTAGGGTGGATTTGTTATGTTTTCTCCTCTCTGGGGAATCGGTGAGTTCCAGTGGCATTTCGGTTATCGGCTTGACAAAGATAACTCTGGAGCAGTTTAATTTCTTGGGATTCTCCGGGCTTTAAGGGATAATGTTTTCATCTCCACCCCGCTAACCGGGAGTGCCCATGATTGGTTGGTTATTTGGGAGCCGTGCTGCCGCTTTGGCCCTCACCCTCCCCATTATGTTGGTTCCTTGTGGTCAGGTTCCTGAGGAGATACTGGCGTATTTGGAGCAGGGTTTGGAGCGGGTCTTCCACGCCCGGGTGTCCCGACAAAAACCCTTGCCCGTACCCGAAGCCGCCTACCAGGCCGGCAGAGGTCAGTATCAGGCGGAGCGGGTTCTGGAGCACCTCTGCCCCACCTCCCCTCCGCCTCAGACCCTGACTCTGATCGTCACTGGGGTGGACCTCTACGTAATGCCCCTGAATTTTGTCTTCGGGCTGGCTGACACCAAGAAAGGAGCGGCAATTATTTCGCTGGCCCGGCTGATGCCGGAATATTACGGCCACCCTGCCAACTTGCACCTTTGGCAGGAGCGGGCCCTCAAAGAGGCCGTCCATGAGATCGGCCACCTCCTGGGACTGGGACACTGTCCCAAACCTTCCTGCATCATGTTTTTCTCCAACACCCTGAGCGACACGGATTTCAAAGGCCCTGAGTTCTGCCCCACCTGCCGCGGGCGCCTGAGGGCTCAATTTCCCAGACCTTGAAAAGCCACAGCTGAGGGCTATTTGGGGTGTTCTGAAAAGTTCTTTGGTGGGGGAGGGGGCCAGGGGTCGCAGACCCCTGCCCCCTCCCCCACACCCCTCCCCCAACCCCTTAA
>Ga0068707_1002562_pt1 | contig 12775 bp, 10 predicted proteins | sample YNPNPMetaG_FD_66600 | JGI IMG/M metagenome (GOLD analysis project Ga0068707, IMG submission 66600) | Anoxygenic and chlorotrophic microbial mat microbial communities from Yellowstone National Park, USA - YNP NP MetaG | ecosystem: Environmental > Aquatic > Thermal springs > Hot (42-90C) >... | reverse complement strand
CCGAAGGTGTCCATATGGGAAATTTTGGCGAGGTCAAGAACAGCTATCTCGGCCCGCGCACGCGCATGGGGCATTTCAGCTATATCGGCGACGCCCATGTGGACGCGGATGTGAACATTGGCGCAGGAACGGTCACCTGCAATTACGATGGCGAGCGCAAGCATCGCACGGAAATCGGGGCGGGCGCTTTCATCGGCAGCGACACGATGTTGGTGGCGCCCGTACGCATCGGGGCGCGGGCGCGCACAGGGGCCGGGGCAGTCGTCACCCACGATGTCCCCGATGGCGAGCTGGCCCTAGGCGTGCCGGCCAGGCTGCGCCAATCGACAACGAGATGATACCGCTTGATCTTCGACTGAGACGTGGAGGAGACGCGCCATACCTCAACGGAGTTGAGGAGTTGGCGCGGAAACATGATAGGTATGGAGAGCGAGATCGTTGCGGAATTAGGCCTGGTCCTTCTCGGCATGGTAGGGGTAGGGGCGGCCACGGCGGCTGAGGCCGCCTTGACGATCGGCAGGCTGCTGCGCAGCAAACAGGGAAGAGAGGACAACGCACCTTCCTCGCCAGCCGATCGCGTTTCAGCAGACGACATCGGACGATTCCTGACGGCTCTGGCGTTCCTCAGGATGTTATCGCTGGCGGCGATCGCTGGTTCCGTGGCATTGTGGGCATGGAGACAACAGCCGGACCCCTTCATAGTGATCGGCGTGCTGGCGGTGATCTTGTGGGCGCTGTTGATGCTGCAAGCCCTTGTGCGTGGGGGCGCCACACGCCTGCCAGCGCAGTCGATCGATCGCCTCCTGGATGCGCTACGCGTATTGGCTTATGCGCTTTTCCCGGTGGTGTGGCCAGTCTCCTGGCTGGAGCGGAAGACGTGTGGCGAGGCCTATTACCTGAGATACAGTTATTTCCTGGCGAGCGAAGAGGGGTTGCAGCGATTGTTGAACGTGAGCGAAGAGCAGGGGATCATCGAGCAGGAAGAGAAGGAGATGATCGCCAGCATCTTCGAGTTCAGCGACACGATCGTGCGCGAGGTGATGGTGCCGCGGATCGATATCGTGGCTGTGGATGTCGAGACGTCGTTGCGTGAGGCAGCAGCCACGATGTTGGAGGCTGGTCACTCGCGCGTTCCCGTCTATCGCGGCAATATCGATACGATCGTGGGATTGCTGTACGCCAAAGATTTGCTGCAGCGCTTTGCGGAGGGCAAGACGGATAGCCCATTGAGCGAGATCTTGCGGCCAGCCTATTTTGTCCCCGAGACGAAGAATGTAGATGAGCTGCTGCAGGAGTTGCAGCAACGCAAGATCCATCTGGCAATTGTCGTTGACGAGTACGGAGGGACAGCGGGGCTGGTCACGATCGAGGACCTGCTCGAGGAGATCGTGGGCGAGATCCAGGACGAGTATGATTCGGAAGAGCCTATCGTCGAGAAGGTCAGCGAGGATGAATTCGTCTTCAACGCCCGCGTGGACCTGGATGAAGTCAACAAGCAACTCGCTGTGGAGCTGCCGGATGCGGGCGGCGACACATTGGGGGGGTTGATCTACAATTATCTCGGCAAAGTGCCCACGGTGGGGGATAAAATCGTCCTCGATGATGTGACGTTTGAAGTGTTATCGGTCGAGGGGCAACGAATCGAGCGCGTGCGCGCCCGTCGTACTCCGACCGTTGCCGATCCTCCTGCCAGGGCTGATTCCGCTCTCTCCTCTCTTCGCTCTTTCCTGCTGACCTTATGATCGAGATGCATGAGGATGAGTTGATCGCGGCGGCGGCGAACGCGCGCGAGCATTCCTATTCTCCCTATTCCCGGTATGCGGTGGGCGCAGCCGTGCTCACATCGTCCGGACGCATCTTCACCGGCTGCAACGTGGAGAATGCCTCGTTCGGCGCGACTGTATGCGCCGAACGCGTGGCGTTGTGGAAGGCGATCTCGGAGGGTGAGCGAGAATTCGTCGCGATCGCTGTCGTAACGATCAATGGGGGAAGCCCTTGTGGGCTGTGTCGACAAGTCATGGCGGAATTCGCGCCGCACGCGTTGGTGATCGTGGCCGATGAGGCGGGACGACGACGGATGATGACCGTTGAGGAACTTCTGCCGGCTCGTTTCCGGCCCGATGATCTGATCACTTCCTCTGGCAGGCAAGCATAAGGGGCGGAGCACATGCGGTCTGCAAGCAGCAAGGCACAGGCGGGATCGCCGGAAGGGCGCGTCAGGTGAGCAGTGATGTGGATGGACAGCGCGATCTGAACACATACATGAGAGAGGTCCGCGCTCTGTGCGACGCCAAAGGGTTCTCTTCAGATCCTGATCGGTTCTGGCAGATGCTGGCGCTGATTCATACCGAGATCAGCGAAGCTACGGACGCGTACAAAAAGGGCCAGCCCTTCGACGTCGTGGGCGAAGAGTTGATCGATGCCATCATCCGGATCTTGCATATGTTATCCGCAATGGGGGTAGACGCCGAGGCCCTGTACCAGGGGAAGATGAGCAAAAACTGGGCGCGCCCCTATCGCTACAACACGGTGCGCGCTGAGTAGGAGGCGCCTTGCCTCCCACTTTGTGGACAGCAGATGAGCACCCCCCTGGCGGCGAGCACGTGAGACGAGAGATGGAAGAACGGCGACAGCGGCTCTATCGTCTACAAGCGATCGTCTTGCGTCGGACCGACGTAGGGGAGGCCGATCGCCTGTTGACGGTGCTCTCGGCTGAGCAAGGGAAGCGCCAACTGCTGGCCAAGGGGGCACGCAAGACCTTGAGCCGCAAGGCTGGCCACATCGAGCTATTCACCCTGACCCATCTCCTGGTGGCCAGGGCACGCACATGGGACATCATCAGCCAGGCGGAGATGGCCGCTGCCTATCCCCGCTTGCGCCAGGATTTGATGCGCACGACCTATGCCTATTATGTGGCAGAGATGGTTGACCGTTTTACGGAGGAGGGCGAGGAGGTTCTTCCCCTCTTTGAGCTGGTGCGTGAGACCCTGGAGCGATTGGATGCAGGGGATGATCCCTACCTCGTCGTGCGTTTCTTCGACCTGCACCTGCTTGCCCTGGCCGGCTACCAACCGCAGTTCTTCCTGTGTGTGCGTTGTCGGTCCGATTTGCAGCCCGTAACCAACTATTTTCACCCGGAGGACGGCGGCGTGCTTTGTCCTCGCTGCGGTGAAGGGCTGGCTTCCGCCGAGCCTGTGGCCCTCAACACGTTGAAGGTGCTGCGTTTCCTGCAAACGCACGAGTATGAAGCGGTGAGCCGACTGCGCTTAAGTGAAGGGGTGCGCGTGGAAGCGGAACAACTGCTCTATCGTTACATCGTGTATGTCCTGGAACGACGACTGAAGACGGTGGACTTCCTGTGGTCGCTGCGGCGGCAGATGGGGTGGGCAGCTTGATGCACATCGCAGAATATCAAAGGTGGTTGGAGGAATGGGATCGGGCGCGCGGCTGGGATCGCGTGTCGCCCAGCCACACATTGATTCACGCATTCGAAGAGATGGGGGAGGTCGCGCGGCTGGTGCTCCGATGGGAAGGCTATAAGGAAGCAGCCGATCCCGAACGACTGCGCGCGGACCTGAGCGAGGAACTCTCCGACATCTTCGTGTTTCTCTTCAAACTGGCCTACCAGTGTGGGATCGATGTCGAGTCGGCCTTGCGCGCCGGACAGATCAAAGCGGACGCGCGCTATCCCGACCTGGAGCAAGCGAACGCCGAGCTGGCGCGTTACCAGGCACGCCAGGCGGAGATTGCGGATCAACTTGTAAAGAAATCACATCACGGAGCTTGAGGTGCCATCTATGCCGGAGAACCCGCACTCTTTTCAGAACATCCTGATGCGCCTGGAGCGGTTCTGGGCGACGCATGGTTGCACGATCGGGCAACCATATAGCGAGAAGGTGGGCGCGGGGACGATGAATCCCTTTACAGTGCTGCGCGTGTTAGGGCCAGAGCCGTGGAACGTGGGATACATCGAGCCGTCCTATCGGCCTGACGACGGGCGTTTCGCTGAGAACCCGAACCGTATGTTGATGCACACCCAGTACCAGGTGATCCTCAAGCCTGATCCGGGCAACCCTCAGGAGTTGTATCTGGAGAGCCTGGAGGCGATGGGGATCGATCGCGATCAGCATGATATTCGCTTTGTCGAGGACAACTGGGCGTCGCCTGCGCTGGGGGCGTGGGGATTGGGCTGGGAAGTCTGGCTGGATGGGCTGGAGATCACGCAATTCACGTACTTCCAGCAAGCGGGCGGGATCGCGCTCGATCCGGTGGCGGTGGAGATCACGTATGGCATGGAGCGCATCGCCATGTTTTTGCAGGGGGTGCGCGATGTGTGGGCGTTGGATTGGGATGGCCACCTGACCTACGGCGATGTGCTTCGGCAACAAGAGATCGAACACTGCCAGTACGCCTTCCATGTGGCGGACGTCGAGCGTCTCAAGCAGATGTACGACTTGTTCGAGGCGGAAGCGTTGAACGCGATCGCGCACAAGCTGGTGGTGCCCGCCCATGACTACGTGCTGCGCTGCTCGCACACTTTTAACGTGCTCGACACGCGCGGCGCGATCGGCGTCACCGAGCGCGCCGCCTACTTTGGCCGCATGCGCGATCTGGCGCGCCAGATCGCGTCGATCTACCTGGAGCAGCGGCGGCAGATGAAGTATCCACTGCTGAGGGCGTCGGGCGTCGCAACGACAACCGTGGCGATGACGGACGTCGGACGGGAGGCCGCGCTGCCATCGTCGGCACAGACGATCGCGCCGACGGCGGATTTATTGCTCGAGATCGGGACGGAGGAGCTGCCGGTCGGCGATGTGGCGGCGGCGATCGCGCAACTGCCGGAGCTGGCGCGTCGTCTGCTGGACGAGGCGCGGTTGAGCTACGACGAGATCATCGCGACGGCGACGCCGCGGCGGCAGGTGCTGTACGTCAAAAATCTGGCAGGCCGCCAGCGCGACAGCGAGCTGGCGATCAAGGGGCCGCCAGCGCGAGCTGCTTACGACAGCCTGGGACAGCCCACGCGCGCGGCGGAAGGGTTCGCCAACCGCCAGGGGGTGCCGGTAGCCAGCCTGCAACGGCGTCAGGCAGATGGAGGCGAGTACGTTTTTGCTGTGAAAATCGAGCCGGGGGCGCCGACGCCGGAAGTGCTCGCCGACCTGTTGCCGCGCCTGATCGCAGGGCTGCGATTCGAGAAGACGATGCGTTGGGATTCGGATGGCGTCGCCTATGCGCGGCCGCTACGCTGGATCGTGGCGCTCTGGGGGGACCAGGTGATCCCCTTCCGCTATGCGCGCGCGAGCAGCGGACGCGTCAGCCGCGGGTTGCGCATCGACGACTCGCCGCCGCTCACCATCGCGCGGGCCGAGAGCTACTGGCAGACGATGGCGGAGGCGGGGATCGTCGTCGACCGTGCGGCGCGCCGACGGCAGGTAGCCGAGCAGATCGCGGAACTGGCCGCGCAGATCAACGGGCGCGTGCCGGAAGATGAAGGGTTGCTCGACGAAGTGACGGACCTGGTCGAGGCGCCCGCAGCGATCCTGGGTCAGTTCGAGGCGGAGTACCTGAGCCTGCCCCCGGAAGTGTTGATGGGGGTGATGAAGAAGCACCAGCGCTATTTCCCGATCGTGCGGCGGGACAATGCGGCGATGGAAGCGGGCCAGACGGAAGGGATGCTGCCGTACTTTATCGCGGTGGCAAACGGACGGCCGCGCAATCCGGCGCTGGTGGGACAGGGATACGCCGATGTGTTGCGAGCGCGCTATGCGGACGCGGCCTACTTTTGGCGGCACGACCGGGAGCGGAAGCTGGAGGATTATCGGCCGCGGCTGGCGGGGTTGACCTTCCAACAGCAGCTTGGCTCGATGCTGGACAAGTCGGAGCGGCTGGTGCGTCTGGTGGGGCGCCTGGCGACGCAGCTCGGCCTGGACGCGGCGACGGCGGCGGCGGCGGAGCGAGCCGCCTTCCTGTGCAAGGCGGACCTGGTCACCGGCATGGTCGTCGAGATGACGAGCCTCCAGGGGATCATGGGGCGCTATTACGCGCTGGCGAGCGGCGAACCGGAGGCGGTGGCGTGGGCGATCGAGGAGCATTACCGGCCGCGCTTCGCGGGGGATCGGCTGCCGGAGAGCGCGGCGGGGATCGCGCTGGCGTTGGCCGACCGTCTCGACAGCCTGATGGGCCTGTTCGCTGTCGGGCTGGCGCCCAGCGGGTCGGCAGATCCCTTCGCTTTGCGGCGCGCGGCCCTGGGGTTGATTCAGATCGTGATCGGCCATCGGCGCGCGTTCTCGATCCGCGAGGGGCTGCGTCAGGCGGCGATGCTGCTGCCGGTCCCGACACCAGAGGAACGCATCGAGGAAGCGGCTGCGTTCGTGGAGGGGCGATTGCGCGCCTGGCTCCTGGATGAGGGATACCGCTACGACGTCGTTGATGCCGTGTTGGCGGCGCGCGGGGACGATCCGGATCGGGCCTCTCGCACGGTGCGGGAGCTGGCGCAGGCGGTGGAGGCGCCAGAATGGAATGATCTCCTGATCGCCTACGCGCGCTGTCTGCGGATCGTGCGCGACCTGAAGGAGCGCTACACCCTGGATGAGGAGCGCCTGACCGAGCCAGCCGCGCGGGCGCTGTTGGCAGCTTATCGGGCTGTACGCGGGCAGGTCACGCCAGAAAGCGATGTGGCGAGCCTGGTCGCCGCGCTGCGGACGCTTAAGGACCCTATCAACGCGTTCTTCACAGAGATCCTGGTGATGGCGGAGGAGCCAGCGGTGCGGGCGGCGCGCCTGGGGCTTGTCCAGCACGTGGCGGCGCTGCCGGAGGGAATCGCCGATTTGAGCAAGTTGCAGGGGTTCTGAGCGAAGGATTGGCTCTCAGGGATCGGCCGCGGAGCGGCCCGGTGGGCGTTCCCACGCCGGAGCGTGGGAACGAGATCACAAGCAAGAGGTACGGGGGCTGCAGCGCTTTTCAGTCTGCGGTCCCCGTGCTTTTTTAGCAAAGTTTTGTGATGGTGGGGGTGATGTCCACATCCCGCATCAGCGCGCGCAGTTCATCTAGCGTGAGCCTGCGTCCCTTGCCAGCGAGGGCGGTCAGCAGCGCCTCCATGACGTTGGTGCCGAACGTACGCCCGTCGAGGCGCGGCGTCGAGGTCACCAGGTAGGCGACGCCGCGCGCGCGGAGGAGGTCGGCGTCGTCGGCAGTGGTCGTGTTCGTGACGACGACCTTGCCTTCCAGGCGATCGGGCAAATGGCGCTTGATGTAGTTGAAATCGCCGGCGATCACCGTCGCCCATTGGTACCAGCGCTCGAATCTGGGCACGATCTGATGTTGTTTGCTGCCCGTCGGGTAGACCCAGCTCAGAGGCAGGTGGCCGAGGGGAGGGAGGAAGATGGCGGCGAGAATGCGGAGCGCGCGCAAGGAGTGCACGGGGATCGGAAGGCCGAGGGCGAACATCAAGTCGCAATAAACGGCGGCGTAGCCTGCCTCATGGAAGGAGAGCGCCATATCGAAGCGATCGACGGCGGTGGTGATCATGACACGCTTGGGCTGGATGAAGGAGCCGATCTGCTCTTCCACGCGTTGGGCCAGGCGGCGCTCGACGATCTGGCGTACCCCGTCGCCATCGACCACGGGGGTGCGCAGGCCCGCGACGAGGCGTTGCGCTCCGTGCAACGGGTAATAGCGATGATCGATGCGGACGTTGAGGTCGGTGCCGCCGATGCCGAAGGCATCGACCTGGCCGTCCAGTTCCTGGAAGAGGCGGCGCGCGCGCGCTTCGTCGCCGTCACAGCCGATGCGTTCGACGCGGACGCGCTCGCCCATGATCTCTAGCTCGACGGTTTTGTCGCGAGTGGAGCTGCCGAGGCTGATGCTGACGACACGCTTCATGGTCGCACCCTTCTGTGGTACACTTGCGGCGTCTTCGCAAGATGATGGCTTGCCTGTTGCGTGTTCTGGTTGCGAGCGACCAGGATCACTGCAGCGTTGGGCTATTGAAGGTAGAGGAGCCGGGCACAAAGATGATACCCCTCAAACTACGACTACGCAACTTCATGTGTTACCGCGAGGATGTTCCGCCGCTCGATTTTCGCGGCATCCATCTGGCATGCCTGGCTGGCGACAACGGACATGGCAAGTCGGCCCTGCTCGACGCGATCACCTGGGCGCTGTGGGGGCGTTCGCGCGCGCCCAACGACGATGCCCTGATCCATACTGGCCAGACCGAGATGGAGGTCGAGCTCGAGTTTGAGCTGGAGGGGAGCCGCTATCGGGTGATCCGCAAGCGTCGCGCGGGCGACGCCCGGCGCAGCGGGCAGACGGCGCTGGAGTTGCAGGGGTGGACGGGCGAGCAGTACCGCTCGCTCAGCGAGCCGACCGTACGCGGGACGGAGGCGCGCTTGCGGCAACTGTTGCGTCTCGACTACGACACGTTCATCAATTCGGCGTTCCTGGTCCAGGGCCGCGCCGACGAGTTCACAACCAAACGCCCGGGCGAGCGCAAGCAGGTGCTCGCCGACATCTTGGGGCTGGAGGTATACGATCGCTACGAGGAGCGGGCGCGCGAGCGGGCGCGCGCGTGCGCGGAGCGAGCCGAGATGCTGGCGATCGAGGTGCAGCAGTACGATGAGGAGATCAGCCGTCGGCCGGTGTACGAGGAGCAGGAGCGCGAGGCGGCGCGCCAGGTAGCGGATCTCAGCGAGAAGCTGCGCGCGGCGGAGCGAACGCTCGAGGACTTGCGGACGCGCCAGCGAGAGCTGCTCGGCTATCGCCGCGAGGTGGAGGGGCTGACCCAGCGCCTCCAGCGCGAAGAAGCCGAAGCGAGGCGGCTGGCTGCGCAGCTCGCGGAGGGGCGGGCGCGCCTCGAGGCGCTCCAGGCGATCCTGGGCGAGCAGACGGCGATCGAACAGGGCTATCGCGCCTGGCAGGAAGCGCAGGCGGCGGTTCAATCCTGGAGCCAGCGACAGTTGGCGGCGGCGCAGATTCGGGCCGAGCGCGAGCGCGCGGAAGGGGAGGTCCGTTCCGCGCAGGCGGCGCTCCAGGCCGAGCTGCGCGCGGCCGCGGCGCGCGCAAGGCAACTGCGCGAACAGGCCGACCGAGCGGATGCCTTGCGGCAGACGGCCGCGCAGGCCAGGGAGCGGTTGACGGCGCTGGCGGCCGTCCGGGAGGAAGAGGGCGCCTTGCGGGCGCGACAGGCTGAGTTGATCGATGCGATCGCCGCGTTGCGCGCCAGCAACGGCGCGCTCAAGGCGGAGATGGAAGCGTTGCGCGAGAAGATCGTGTTGCTGGAGCCAGCCGGCGCGCGTTGTCCCGTATGTCAGCAGCCGTTGGCCGATTCCGACCGCAAGCGGCTGCTGACAGAATGGGAAGAAGAAGGGAAGCAAAAAGCCGCGCAGTTCCGCAGCAACAACCAGCAGGCCCAAAAGCTGGAAGAAGAGCGACGACAGATCGAGGGCAGGCTGGCCGTCTGCGAGCGTGAGTTGAAGGAGGAGGCGCGCTGGCAGCGACAACTGGCGCAGGCGGAGCAGGCGCTGACAGAGGCGGAGCGAGCCTTAGAAGCGGCCGCCGAGGTAGAAGCCGAAGCCGAACGCCTGCGCGCTCGCCTGGAACGCGGCGAGTACGCGCAGGCGGAACGGGCTTTGTGCGAGCAACTGGCGCAGCGCGAACAGGCAGTTGGCTACGATGCGACGGAGCATGCGCGGGCGGTCGCTGCGGTGGCCGACAACGCTGGCTGGGCGCAGCGTTATGCGGACCTGCAACGAGCGTTGGCCAGCATCGACGCCGAACGTCGAACCGTGGAGCAGTTGGTCGAGCGACAAGAGGCATTGGCGGCGAGCCTGGCCGAAACGCGCGCGCGGCGAGACGAGCTGCAGGAGAAGCTCAGCGAGCTGCCCCAAATTGAAGCCAGGGTGCTGGAACAGGATCGTCTAACGCTCACTCTGGGCGAGCAAGAGGGGGAAGCGCGACAGCGATTAGGGGCAGCGCAACAACGGGTAGCCGCTTGCGAGCAGGCGGTCGCCAGGCGTGCCCAACGCGCCAAGGAATGGGAGCAGGCTCGCCTGGAGCAGGCGATCTACGAGGAGCTGCGCGAGGCGTTCGGCAAGCGCGGGCTGCAGGCCATGATCATCGAGGCCGCGGTCCCGGAGATCGAGGATGAGGCGAACCGTTTGCTGGAGCGCATGAGCGACGGCCGTATGACGATCGCGCTGGAGACGCAACGTGATACGAAGAAGGGAGATGTGATCGAGACACTCGATGTCGTGATTCGCGATGAGCTGGGGGTGCGGCCGTACGAGATGCTGTCGGGGGGGGAAGCGTTGCGCGTTAACTTTGGGCTGCGCATCGCGCTGAGCAGGTTGCTGGCGCGGCGAGCGGGCACGCGTCTGCAGACCCTGTTCATCGACGAAGGGTTCGGGTCGCAGGATGCGCAAGGGCGCCTGCGGCTGGTGGAAGCGATCCAATCGATCCAGGACGAGTTCGCCTGCATCCTGGTGATCACGCACATCGAAGAGCTGAAGGATCTGTTCCCGGTGCGCATCGACGTCGTCAAGACGGCGGAAGGGACGCGGATCCATCTGAATTGAGCGACGGAGGACATGGCGGACATGGACCCAGCGACGTTCTATGCGACCGTTCCGGCCCGTTATCCGGAGCTGCGGGGGCGGGTGGCGATCGTCACGGGATCGAGCCGAGGGATCGGCAAGGGGATCGCGCTGCGGTTAGGGCGCGAGGGCATGAAGGTGGTGATCAACAGCCGGACGGCGGAGGCGGTCGCGGCGACGACGGCCGAGCTGCGCGCGCTGGGGATCGAAGCGCTGGCCGTGCCGGCGGACCTGGGGCGGACGGAGGAGATCGACCGGCTGTTTGCCGAGACGTTCCAGGCGTTCGGCGCGGTGGACGTGCTGGTCAACAACGCCGCTGATCTGCGTCGCGTCGAGTTCTTCGAGATGGATGAGGAGCTGCTCGATCATCAGTTGGCGGCCAACGTTCGGGGGCCGTATGTGGCGTCGATGCGGGCGGCGCGGCTCATGCGCGAACAGGGCCGGGGGAGCATCATCCACATCAGCTCGGTGGGGGGGACGCGGGCGCACTGGCGGGGGCATCCGTACGATGCGACGAAGGGGGCGATCGACGCCATGACGCGCGCGATGGCGATCGAGCTGGCGCCCTACGGCATTCGCGTCAACGCGGTGGCGCCGGGGCCGATCCGGATCGAGCGCACGCCGCCGTCGGAGCATCCGGCGGCGCAGGCGGTGATGGGGCGTGTGCCGATCGCGCGCTATGGGATGGTGTTGGAGATCGGGGCGGTGGTGGCGTTCCTGGCCTCGGACGATGCCAGCTTCATTATCGGGCAGGTTATTTACGTGGACGGCGGCCTCACAGCGCAGCTCAGTCCGCCGGGGCAGCCGGTGTGAGCGATAGCGACTCTATCTCTCCGTCGCAGCGGATTGACACCCCCTCATTTCTATATATAATCTCATAAAAATAGCGCGGTGTGCGCTGGCGGACCGCGAGGCCAGGCGCGTGGCCGTGATCGGCGCGCTGGCGCGCGGTCGATTGACTACTGAAGGGGGAGCGTATGGCGATCGCGACAACGACGGTGGACGTGCGCGACATCGAGGTGTTCGCAGACACCCTTGATGTGCAGCAGGCGGCGGCGATTTACCGAGAGCACGGGTGTCTGGTGGTGCGGGGACTGAGCCGGGCTTACGTGCCGGCCCTCACCCGCGAGATCGAGGCAGCAGCGGCGCGGGCGTTGGCGTTGTTGGACCGCGCCGAGCGCGTGACCGAGGGGTGGCGCACCCCCGACGGCACGCTGTTCATCCCGGCGCCTCCTGGCTACGCGCGCGATAAGCAGATCATGGTCCTGGCCATCAGCTATCTGACGAGCGCGGCGTTTCTCCATTCGGCGCTCGATCCACGCACGCTCGACCTCGTTGAGGCGATCCTCGGCCCCAATATCGAGTTATTCGGCTACGGCCAGTGCCTGTACAAGGAGCCAGTCGGGGGCCATCCCAAACATCTCCATCAGGATTCGGCCTACTTTGAGCATCGTTACGAAGGGCCGGTGGCGGTCCTGAACTACGCGGTCGATACCGATCTGACCAACGGCGCCCTGCATGTGGTGCCGGGGAGCCATCGCATGGGGCAGCTCGCGCATGTCGATACGTTCTCGCACCTGGGGCTGGACGAGCGCGAGTGGCCATGGGAGGCGGCGTTGCCCATTGTGGGCGCGGCCGGCGACGCCATCTTTTTCCATGTCAAGACGGTGCACGGCTCCCAGGAGAACCATTCGCCGCGGCCGCGGCCGGTGTTTATCAATCGCTATCGGCGGCCCGACGATTATACGATCATCAGCGCGACGACGACGGCCAATCGGGCGGAAGCGGAGCGACGCGCCGCCGAGGCGCGCAAGGACGACGCGCAGAAGGGGATCATGGCGCGCGGCGTGCGCGTCTACCGGGAGGATGCGGGCTGAGACAACCCCAAAGCATCGGATCAATTCGACGCCTGGGTAAGGAAACCCGCTGCGCGGGTTTGTGCATGGCCAGCCGTCCGTTGCAACGGATGGCGCTGCTTTGGCTTTGGTTGGGGCCGCGGATGTCCCCCAGCGCGGCTGGCCCAATTAAGGAGAAGATCGCATGAAGTTGACCCCTGATCAGATCGCTGAATTCCATCGCGAAGGATACCTGGTCGTCGAGGACCTGTTCGCCGCCGATGACCTGCAGCCCGTGATCGACGAGATCAACGACGAGATCGACCGGCGGGCGCGCGAGTTGGTGGCGGC
>Ga0068707_1002561_pt1 | contig 12777 bp, 12 predicted proteins | sample YNPNPMetaG_FD_66600 | JGI IMG/M metagenome (GOLD analysis project Ga0068707, IMG submission 66600) | Anoxygenic and chlorotrophic microbial mat microbial communities from Yellowstone National Park, USA - YNP NP MetaG | ecosystem: Environmental > Aquatic > Thermal springs > Hot (42-90C) >... | reverse complement strand
TTCGCCCCTCGAATTTTGGCGGCAAAGACCGCGGCGTTACGGCAGGCGTTGTACTCGTGATCGGTAATCAATATTTCGTCCCCGCGCGCCAGGGGCAAGCTGCGCAGTACACTGTTTACCCCGTAGGTGGCATTGGGCACAAAAGCTAGCCGGTCGGCCGAGGCTCCGAGAAATTTCCCCAGCCTGTGGCGCGATTTTTCCAGAAGTTCCGGAAGCGTTCGGTTGAACCAGCGCATGGGCTGTCGTTCCATTTGGCGACGCAGCTTTTGCTGGAAAAAGAGGGTAGCGCGGGGGCAAGCGCCGAAAGACCCGTGGTTCAAGTAAATGACTTTCGGGTCGAGCAGCCAGGGAGATTTTATCGGTTTGTTTTTCGTTTTCATGACTATTTACAAAGTCAGCCGGTGTGGCGAGCTAGCCGGCTTCGGTTACAGGTTCACTTAGCCTGCCGAGCTGAAGGTTCAGTTTTCTCAGCGACTCCAGAACGCGCCGGTATCGTAAGATTCGGCGCTGTTTGCGAAGCAGTCTTTCCAGGCGCACCGGAAGGAACTCTCGTCCTTCCAGAGGGCGCAAAATATAATCTCCCGGACCGAATCCGATGGCCTGTATCATTTCCTCGATCTGGCTTTCCTGCCCTACCAGAAGTAGCCCCACGTCGGGGTTTATGCGACGTACTGCCCGGGCCAGTTCCTGGTACGTCGGCCAGCCAGCTTGTGGCACGTAAACCAGAGCAGCGCTCGAAGGATCGGAAATTTTGACCAGGGCTTTGCCCGGGTCGATTTCGGCATGCACCATGTAACCCAGAGTGCGGGCTAAATTGGCCATAGTGGGCGGCCCCAGTACGATAATAGTTTGGGGATGTTCCGCAGATTTGGAAAAGAGAAGGTTTTCAATTTGAGTGATCTTCTCCCGCTTTTTTGCTGAGTCTAGCTTCGCTAGGTGGGTTTTACAAAGATCGGTAAGGAATCCGACCAGCCGTTGGATGCGGATGTCGAAGTCTGCCTGAGCCAGGGCGCCTTTTATCTTGGCTATGGTCATGGCCAGGCTGGGAAGGGGCCAAGGAAAGTAATCGTAGGCGTTTTGCTTTAGGATTTGCATGGCCAAATCGGTTGTGCAGTGGCGCAAAATTACCAGCACCTCGACCGACTCCGGCTTGGATTTGAGCGTAGCAAGAATTTCGCCAGCACGCTCTCCGGGAAGCTCCCAGTCGAGTAACACCGCGGTATATAAGCTTCTGGCAAGAAAATCTTCGGCTTCATCGCAGTTGCAGGCCACATCGGCCAGAATGTTCTCGCCGGCCAGCATCTCCAGGAAGGTCTGCCTTATCAACGGCTCGTCGCAACCCAGAAGAACCCGGTGATCTATCTTCAGGGTGGCTATGAAAGCGGCCAGTTGCTGGTTGAATTCGCGAAGTTCGTCGCCGGCCTCGTTTGCCGCATGGTTTTCTGTTTGGACCATCGGGTCTCTCCGGACCAGATTTCAATACCATCTCCTACAGCTTGCGGTCAAACAAGGGAGCCAGGAAGATGCGGGGTCGGCCGTTGACACCGGACAGTGTTAGAGATAATAGATTGCCCTGGCGTGCGCCAGTAGCTCAGTAGGATAGAGCAGCGGCCTTCTAAGCCGCGGGCCGGGGGTTCGAATCCTCCCTGGCGCGTTTCTTTTGTCATTCATGGGATTTTCTCCAAATGCAAGTTAGCTTCCTGTTCGGTAAGGCAACGAGCGGAAAGGAGCTGACCTTCGACCTGAGGTTGCGAAAGAACTCCCTGCGGGCTGAAATCCACTTTCCAGCGGCCTTCTCCAGGAAGCAGTATTTCGACTCTGCGGTCGCGGCGACAGCTGAACTCGGCATCAAGTGAAGGTGGTTCGACGGTCACGCTCAACCGGCTGGGCCGAGCTGGTAGGCGCACCGGGCTGGGCGGGGCCAAAAAAGCAGAAAAAACTTCTTTTATCTGCCCACTGGCGTCCAGAAAAGAAAATCCGCCATCGCCCAGCGAATAGGCCCAAAGGGCACCGCTCCAAAGATGCCGGGTAAAAATGTCCTGAAGGTCGATCAGATACTGGCCATAGCCGGGATTGTCGGTAAGGCCTCCGAATTCACCAAACCAAAGCGCCATGCCCTTTTCGCTGAAATCTCCATAAAGGTCGACCAAAGACTTTTCCAACGTCGCCCGGTCGCCGCCATAGCCAGCTCCCGGCTCGTGTACCTCGGCTGGATAAAAATGAGGGGCCAGCACCGCCGAGGCGGAAAGCGGGTAGGCGATTTCCAAAGGGTCGGCCAGGCCGAAATCGTAAGCACGCGACGGTTCTATGAAGCAAAGCCGCTGGGGACAGATGGCTGAAAGCGACTGGCATAGTTCCTGGTAGAAGGGCAGTAGCACGGAGTTGTCGAAATCGCGTTGGCCGAAAGCCGAGCCGGGAAACGGTTCGTTCATCAAATCGAATCCGACCAGGTCCTCGATGGAACAGAGCTTCTGGGCGGCCTCGGAAATGGCTTGCTGGTAAAGAGTGCGCAGCTCGGTGCTCTTCCAAAAATTGTCGAAGCAGGCCTTGACCTGAGGAGAAAAGTAATTGCTCCACCAGGGTTCCTCGGGCTGGTAGCCGGCTTTCAGTTCGTCCGGGCAGGCCCAGGCCGGCGCTCCGTCTCCAAAAGGCTCACCCCAGAGATCCTGATGCATATCGAGCACTATGAAGAAACCGGCCTTCGCCAGGCGGAACGCTTCCTGATAGAGTCTTTCCAAATAGTCCTGGTCGACCTTTTCCTTTTCCGGCATGATGGCCTGCCAGAAGGTAAGTAGCCTTATGGTCGTAAACCCAGAGTCGCGTAGCTGGGCGATCTGCCGGTCGGTAAGGGGAATCAGATGGGCCGAGTGGAACTTGGCCTCCTCGCGCACGTTGATGCCTTTTAGAAAAATCGCTTCGCCACCTGGGCCGGTTACCAAGCCGTTCTCGACGTAATAACCGTCTCCACCGGGTGGCAACTCCTTGCTTTCGGCGCAACCGGCAAGAAAAGCCCCGGCTAAAAGAACCAGCAGCAAATATCCAGCCCGAGCAAAGTGCATGGGCTACTTTTTTGCCCCTTTCAAAGCCGCCGATTTTTCTTCCAGCTTGCGGCGGGTGTCGGCGCGGAACTTTTCCAGCTTCTCGGCCAGCTCCGGGTACTTTATGGACAGAATCTCGCAGGCTAGATATGCGGCGTTTTTTGCTCCATCGATGGCCACCGTGGCTACTGGAACACCAGGAGGCATCTGCACCGTAGACAGCAGCGCGTCCAGCCCGTCGAGCGCCCCGGCCTTTAGCGGCACGCCTATTACCGGAAGCGTGGTGTGGACGGCCAGCGCTCCGGCCAGGTGTGCGGCCAGGCCCGCGCCGGCGATGATTGCCTCAAAGCCCCGAGCCCGGGCTTTTTTGGCAAATTCGGCGGTTTTTTCAGGCGAGCGGTGAGCCGAAGCAATATCGATTTCGTAATCTACACCCATTTCCCGCAACACCTCGCTTGCCTTTTCCATTACAGTCAGATCGCTTTCGCTTCCCATCAAAATGGCCACCTTGGGCATGTCGCCTCCTTTATTAGGTTATTTTTAGCCAATTGCCGGCTACCAGACAAATGTTTTTGTTGTTTTTGGCTACATAGCAGCATATTTAAGCTCTCCCTCGGAGGAGGTGGAGCGTGGAAGCGAAATATTTCAACTGGTTGCTTTGGGGATGGATAGCTCTGGCGGCAGTGACTTTCGTAGCTTTGCTTTTTGTGCGCGCACCCTACGGCCGTTATCTACGTGCCGGTTATGGACCGGTGCTGGGCCGGCGGTTGGGCTGGGTATTGATGGAATTACCGTCGGCAGTGGGTATGGCCCTGCTTTTTGCCCTTAGCGAACGACGGGATAATTTGCCGGCCTTTGTGTTCATGCTGCTTTGGACCGCCCATTATTTTCATCGTACTTTTATTTTTCCTTTCCAGCTGGCTCGCGGCCCGGGTCACAGCCTGACCACGGTGCTGCTGGCGGTGGCTTTCAACGTAGGTAACGTCTATTTCAACGGCCGCTGGTTGTTTTTCCTCGGGCCGCAGCTCGAAGAAAGTTGGCTGACCGACCCACGATTTGTGCTCGGGGTGTTGATTTTCGCTGGCGGTTTTATTCTCTGTAAGCACTCGGACGCGATTTTGATCGATTTGAGGCGCCGCTTTCCGGGTGAATACCGCATACCCCAGGGCGGGGCCTTTCGCTGGGTTTCTTGCCCGAACTATCTAGGCGAGATAACCGAATGGTTCGGTTGGGCCATTTTGACCTGGTCCATTGCCGGCCTGTCTTTTGCGCTGTGGACAGTGGCCAATCTGGCGCCGCGCGCTTGGCACCATCATCGCTTCTATTTGGAGAAGTTTCCCGATTATCCGAAAGAGAGAAGGGCACTCGTTCCTTTTGTAGTTTAGGCGCTGCGTTTTCGGGAAAAATAGTCCCACATGCCCCAGAGGCTGTTTTCGGCGTAGTAGAATTCCCGTTCCTGTACCGGGCGGGGAAGAAGCTTGATACGAGCAAAGTCGGGATCGCGCCGAAGCAGTTCTTCCCTCCAGGCCGGACGATCCTCTCGTTCGGAAGCTTCCACCACTTGCAGCCAAAGCTGCAACTGACGGCGGGCGCGATCGATCCAGTTTCTTACACCCCGACCGATGCCGTAATGGGCAAAGGCCAAATAGCGGGGTTCGGGCTGGATATTTTCCAGCGCTTTCAACGAAGCGAGAAAAATTTCAGGGAGGAACTTAGGTGGCGTAGCCGGTCGAAGGTAGTAATCGGAAGCTACGGGAAGGCGGGTGGCCACGGCCTCGCCGGCAAAAAGCACGTCCTCCATTAAAAAACTGCAGTGATGAGCCGCATGGCCGGGGGTAAGAATAGCGCGAATACCAACCTTTTCGAGTTCACTTTCGTCGGCGAGATTTTCTTCATTGATAGGCTGCGGCCGCCCGTAGGCTTCGGCAACTTTACCCAGAGTTTTTACCGAACCTTCCCAAAGCGCCTGGGGGTGGCAAAGATGCTCTCGACCTTTGGGATGAGCGTAGACCCTAGCTTTGGGAAATAGACGCAGAAGCTCGGCCAGACCGCCAGAATGATCAAGATGGATGTGAGAGACCAGAACTAGGTCGACGTTTTCTACCTGGCGTTTTTGTAGCTCTTTGAGTAAAAACTGAATGCTCGACGCCGGACCGGGATCTATCAAAAAACACTTGCCCCGGTGTTTTACCAGCCAGCAGGAAAGGAATCTTTCATAGCCCGGAAGTGCTTGGGGAAGATCAATAACACTAAAGGAAAAGTTTTTCATGTCTTGCAGAGTATTCGATTTAGTGAACCTGCACAAGAGGGTTCTTACAGTATAAAACTACTTTGTCCTACATGGACTGTCCCCCTCTCGGTAGTTTCTAATTTACTGAATTGTAAGGATAAAAAAGTTAAAATTGCTGGAGGCCGACAGGGTCGCCTACCAGAAGCAGGCCGTTTTCATCGTCATTTTGTGCGTCGGTGCAAGAGAATATCCCCTGGTGAGGAAAACGCAGGAATTGTTCCGACCGGGCCATTCTTACCAGACCGGCTCCCAGTGCCACAATCTGCTCTTCACTATAGCCGTTTTCTTTCAGCTGACGGTAAAGCCCTTCTACCATGCTGTTTGCTATTTTTACCGAAGTGTTCAAATCTACCTGGGTCATTTTAGACCTCCTTTTTTAACCACGCCTCAAAGATAGAAGCAAAATTGGGGCCAAAATTAGATTTAATTTGTTTTGTTGAGAAAATAATTACTTGACGCCGCGCGTAAGTGACTGGGGTGTAACTATTTTTACGCAGTAGGGCCTGCTATTTGGAAAAGCTTTATGCACCTCGCGGAAAAACTAGTCCCAGAGATAGGACAGTTTTAGCATCAATGCCTGTCCATAAGGCGCCTGATGATAAAGATCCAAAAGCTCGCCTACGCGGAATTCGGAAAGTGAGGAATCGTTTTCGGTCGAGTAAGTGTAGACCAGGTAGGCCACCGAACCCGGTAAAAACTCCCAGCGGATAATAGAATTTAGATTCAGGCTTACCCAGCTGTAGTCGTAATCATCTTCGAGCGCCGGTTCTGGTGCCAGATCCGAGACAGAAAACCGGCGCGGCGCCGGCCAGGGGCTGGTGTATTTCTGGCCGTAATCTGCGGAGACTAGAAACAGCTGGGCGTAAACCTGCCAACTGAGGTTGGTAAATATGGCGAGCGTACTTCGCAGAGTAAAATCCCAGTTTTCTACGTGCATTTCTCCGAAGAAAAAGCGCTTCTGATCGTCCTGTTCGAAGGTATCGATCCAACGCACCGAGCCAAGGGCGCGAAAATAAGCTGGCGCAAGTTCGATCTGCCAGCGGGAAGCCACTTCCATCTTCAAGCTTCCCATAAATCGCATGCCATATCCTCGCTCGGTGTTTTGCACGGAAAGATCTGCCCAGCCATAAACCATTTGCGAAGTATCTGTCCAGAACCAAAGGCCGCCTTTCCAGCGATGGCGTTGATAGCAAAAAACGTATTCTCCAGCAGAGTGCGTTTCTCGGTCGTCGCAGAAAGGAAATCCCGAAAACAGCCAAAATCCCCCGCCCCAGCCGTTTTTGAACTGTACCTGGGCATCCAGGTTAAAGCCATCTCCAATGTTCACCAGATTGTTGTTGCGATCTATCCAGCCGTTTAGGTTGATCGAATATCTGGCCAGGGGGCCGAAGGGTTCCTGACGGTGATGTTTGATATTGGCCGTCAACAGCAGCCGGTCCGCTCGGTCCAGATACCCCATGTCGTTCATGGCCAGGCTGGGGCTATAATAGATCACGTTGGCCGAGCCCACCAGGTATTTTCCCGACGTCTTTTCCAGTCGTAGCTGCCCGCCGTAACCCCAAGGGCCGTCTTGCTCCAGGGCCCTTTCCACGTATTCGTCCTGCCAGCGATAGCGCTCTTCAGTAAGGTAGCTGGTAAAACCCAGCGCTCCCAGTGTCCAATCGCCGCCAAAAAGTTCCAGGACGAGATCTCCTCCGCTCACCACCGACGTGCCTTCGCCGTCGGTGGTAAGAGCAGTGAGCATGAACCCGCCCGAAGAATGATCTAAAAAGCCCTGGCGTAGCCTCAAAAGGCTGCAGGAAGAAAGTGGCTCAGCCACCTTGTTTTTTTCGCCTTCCGGACTTCTTACCAACGCTTGCTCCTCAGCCGTCACCGCCTGCAACAACCCGAGTTGCAGCCGGCCACTGGTCTCTCCGGCTAGCTTCATGGCTCCATAAATGCGTGGTGGCTCGGCCGCTTTGATTACCTCTTCGTCGTCGGCTAGCTCCGGGTCGCGAGGGGCGCGACCGATACGCCGGGTATAGAACTGCTGGGCGCCGCCGTAACTGTTGAGAGTCGGGGTGCGAAAAAGCGCCATGTCCTCCAGGAAAAACGGCCGCTTTTCCGGAAAGTAAGTCTCAAAAGTGGAAAGGTTCAGTACCTGTTGGTCGGCTTCCACCTGTCCGAAGTCGGGGTTGAGGGCGAAGGTAAGGGCAAAGTTGCCACCCAGTCCCACCCGCCCGTCCAGCCCGGCGTCGAAAGCGGAAAGCTTAGGGTACGACTCCGAGGAGGGCAGACCGGGTCGCGCGACGATGTAGGGAATGAGATCGAATTGGATGGGCTGGCGAGGCAGGTTCATGCCAGTAAGCTCACCGAACTGGGATACAATGCGTTCGATTTTTTGGTCCATGAATTGCCAAGCGCTATACTGTTTGTCCTGAGGTGACCAGCGGACAAAGTTCACGCCGAAGGTAACCTGCGGGCCGGGGTGAAAGCGAAGAAGCTTTAGCGGTATCTTCATTTCCACCTTCCAACCGTTGGGGCCTATTTCGCACGCCGACTCCCACACTCCATCCCAATCGAGGTTTTCCTGATTGTCGTCCAGAATGGTGCCGTCGATCTGGACACCGGCGGCGTTTACCCGGAAGAAATGGGCGTTGCGCCGGTCCAGGCGGCTATCTATAGCCACCAAAAAAGCGTCCGAATCGGTAGGCCGGTCACGGCGGGTCACCCGGGCCAGAATGTTTTCCGGATGCGGGTCCAGGCATTCGGCAAAAACGTACAGCGCTTCGTCGTCGTATGCTACCCACACCTGGGTATCAGGCTGGGCTGGTTGTCCGGTGTCGGGAAAAATCTGGACGAATCCATCCAGGGCCTGCTTGGGCCAGCAGTAATCGTCGAGCCGGGCGTCGACAAACGGTGCTTTTTCGCAGTGCGGGGGACTAAAGGTTCGTTTTTCCGCCGGCGGCTGAGCCTGCGCGGCGGCGGCCAGTATGGTAATCAAAAATGAAAATTGTTTTTTCATGCCCGATATGACTTTGTCGGAATGAAAAAGGTTGCCCGGCCGATCACTTTCCCCAGCCGTGCTCCATCACCACTTCGTAGAGTAGCTCTCCTTCTTCGGTCACGAAGGACTGCGGACAACCGTAGGTATCACAGATGCCCACCGCGCTCATGTCCTCAGGATTGGGCGTAAGATAAAGAGCACGACGGTAAGCGCCCACCCGGCAGGTGCAGGGAATAAGTTTAGGGAGTTCTTCCTTACATACGGGACAGAGCAGCCTCAGGCGGGTACCTTCGGGAAGCACTGGGCCTTCCTTGCGCGGATCGTTGATGATGGGAGAGATGAAGAATTCCTCCACCGGACCGCCTTCGCCTATTTCCGCCAGGATGCACACCGCAGGCAGGCCGTCGAATCTGACGCCGGTGACGTTGAGGCTGTGGCCGCGGTGACAGTAGAGGTTGGGAATCCACAGCCGGTCGCCTTGCTTGCGAATGAGGCTGGTCGAAGAGAAGGGATACTGGTTTAGGTACTGTTCCAGCTTCTTGCGGGCCATGCTTCCTCTCTTTCTGCAGCAAAAACCGCCCGTTCAGATCATTTATTCCTATACCAACGTGCGCATGTCAAACTTGACACCCGCCGCGGCCCGCGATAGGCAGTGATTCATGAACAGCAATCCGGGACAGAAAGCCGAAAATACCGGACGGGTAATAAAGCGTTACTCCAACCGCAAGCTGTACGATACCCGCGACAGCCGCTACATAACCCTTGACGAAATCGCAACCCTGTTGCGGTCGGGAGAGGAAGTGCAGATTCTGGACAATCGAAACGGTCGGGATATTACCGAAATCACCCTGGCCCAGATTCTGCTTGCTGAGCAGAAAAAATCCCCTCGTCGCATGCCGCTCGAGCTGCTGCGTAATCTTTTGCGCACCGGTGGAGAGACCATAAGCGACCTAGTGCAGAAGAAAATAACCGAGCCAGTCCAGCAACTGCGCGACGAAGCCGAGCGCCGCGTGGACGCCCTGGTACGCCGGGGTGAGCAGAGGATGGAGGAAAGCCTGCGCTCAATGCGCGAGCAGTTCAGTTCCATACAACAGATGATAGAGCAGTTACACAACCTTGCCGGCTGGCAGGCGCTTCGTGAAGGTGGCGGCTGGCGCAACCGGATGGCGGAGCAGCTTTCTGCCCTACGCCGTCAGCTACAAGAACTCGAAGAGCGATTGCTTCATTCCAAGGACAAATCCTAAGCGGCTAACCGTAAAGGCGCAACACCTCCCGCCCCAGCTCTTCCATGAGCTGCGCCCCGCGCGACCAGGGTGCGTAGTGGAAGATGCTCTGGCCGTGGCTCTGAGCTTCGTCGATTTTTACATTGTAGCCTATGATGGTGCGAGACACCCGGTCCGGGAAATGCTGGTGGAGTTTGGCAATGATTTCGTCGGCCAGCCTGGTGGGACGGTAGAGGGTGGGCACCACCAGGCTGATGTGCAATTTACCGTGCTGGAATTTCCTGCGTACCTGTTCAACCGAATCAAGAATTTCGGCGCAGCCGTCGAGGGCGAGGAAGGTCAAGCTGACCGGAACGATTATTTCTTCCGCCGCTAGCAGGATATTGGTGTTTATAAGCCCCAGCGAGGGAGGAGAGTCGATGACCAGAAAATCGTAACCCTGTAACTGGGCCAGCTTGCCCGCTAGCAGGCGCTCGTGTCCCGGTACCTGGGCCACCCGCACCGGAAAATCAGCCAGCCGCTTATTGGATGGAATAATGTCCAGGTTCTCCACGCCGGTGGGGTAGATCACCTGTTCGAGTTCAAGTGGTGAAGTCAGTAGCTCGAAAACGGTATTTGCCATTCCACCCACGTCCAGGCCCAGGCATTTTCCCGCCTGGCCTTGCGGGTCCATGTCTACCAACAGGGTGCGCCGGCCCTTGCCGGCAAAATAGACCGCCAGGTTGACCGCCAGGGTGGTTTTACAGCTGCCGCCTTTTTCGTTTATGAACGCGATCTTTCTCATCCGTGGATTTTCTCTTGGCCTTTATGCCTGCAGGTCTATAATCCTGCATGATGATTGTCAATAGCCTGCCCGAAGATTTGCTCGCCGGTCGCTTGCTTCTGGTAAGTGGAAAAGGAGGGGTGGGAAAAAGCACCCTGGCTGCCGCCCTGGCCCTGCGCGCCGCAAGGGAAAAACCGGTGCGGTTGGTTGAGCTGGGTGCCGAGACGCTACCCCGGATGTTTGGCGCGCCGGCTGCTTGCGGAGGGCAGCTGGCTCCCGGCGTGGAGTGGCAGAAACTTTCGCTGGAGAGGGCGCTGGAGACCTATGGGATAATTAAGCTGCGCTTACGTTTAGTTTACAACGCGGTATTCGAACACCGCCTGGTGAAAAAATTTCTCCAGGCCATGCCGGTGCTGGCCGATCTGATGATGCTGGGCCACATTGCTTATCTGGTGGAACAGCAACCGCATGCGCTGGTTGTAGTGGATGGCCGGGCTACCGGCTCCATGCGCCAGATGCTGGAGGCGCCGCAGGCAGTGCTGGAAGCGGCTCCGCCCGGTCCTTTGCGCGAAGCCGCCAGCTGGATCCAGCAGGTGCTTTTCGAAAGGGGATGGAGCCGGTTGGTGCTGGCGGTTACGCTGGAGGAGCTTCCGGTAAATGAAGCAGTGGAGCTTTACCATGCCTTCCGCGACCGGCTGAATCTCGCCACTTCGCTGGTGACGGTGAATCGTGTCTGGGGAGAGGCGTTGGGGCCGGATCTAGAGCAGCGTTGCCGCAAGGCGCTTCAGGAAGCGGGCGCCGTTCACCTTGACCATGCCTTGGCCATGGTACAGGCCAGGCTGCGCATCCAGCAGCGACATCTGGAAAGGCTGCAGGCCGGAGTGCCGGCGCCATTGCTGTTACTTCCGGAGGTAATTGGGGCAAGCGGCCAGCGCCTGGTTCAGGAGCTGGCGCAGGCTCTGGCCGCGCCCGGAGTCTTTCCTCGCAGGGTGGCCTCATGAAGGTCCAGCTGTTAGAGGGCCGGCGTTTAGTTGTCATCCTGGGACCAGGCGGAGTGGGTAAGACCACCCTGGCGGCGGTGCTAGGGCTAGAAGCGGCTTGTTCGGGAAAAAGGGCGCTGGTGCTTACCATCGATCCGGCATTACGGCTGGCCAATGCGCTGGGAATAGACCGATTGACTCCCGGACGGGTCAAAGCGCTTTCCCGGCGAGAACTGGCCGCAGCCGGCATACCGGCCCGGGAAAAGCTGAAACTGCTCATGCTGGATACCGCCACCAGTTTGCAGCAGGCGGTAAGCCGGCAGCTTCCGCCAGGCGAGGCGCGGGAGCGGGTGCTGCGTCATCCCTTTTTCGCCAAACTCCAGCAGGATCTGCCCGGGGTGGGAGAATACGCTGCCTTCGAGGAAATACTTTTCCGGCTAGAGCAGGAAGAGGTGGACCTGCTGGTGGTGGATACTCCTCCCAGTAACCACGCGCTGGATTTCTTGAGCGCGCCACAGAAAATGCTGGAGGTAATAGACCGCCAGGCCTGGCGCTGGCTGGTGCGGCCGGCCTTGGTGGCTTCCCGGGCGGGCGGGCGGTTGATAGATTTCGCCGGCGGATACCTGGCGCGCACGGTATCCCGCTTTACCGGTTGGGAGTTTCTGGAACAGCTAGCCGGTTTTATAGATCTTACGGCGGTAATGGTGGGCGGCCTGCGCCATCGTTCCGAGGAATTTCTGCAGCTGACGCGTTCGCCGGCAAGCCTGCTGTGCCTGGTCACCGCCGCCGAGCAGGGCGCGCTAGAGGAAGCCCGGCGGCTGCAGCGGGCGCTCTGTGGTCAGGGCTGGGATTGCGGGCTTTGCCTGGTCAACCGTCTCATGCCGGCACCGCAAAAGCCGCCACCTCAGGAGCACTGGCGCGGTCGTTTACAACGGTTGCTGGCGGCCGAAAACCAGGGGCGGTCCGATTGTCTGGAACGTCTCGATGGTTTTTACCGCTTGCAGCAGGAACTCTACTTGGAGCAGCAAAAGCGGCTGGAGGAGTTTTCCCGGCAACTTCCTGAGCGCTGCCGACTCATTAGCGCTCCGCTTCTGGATGTGGACGTATGCGATCTGCGCGCGCTGGGCCGGCTGCGCCGGGAAATTTTTGGTGGCTGAACGACAGGGAGGGTAAGATGAAAAGCTTCCATCTGTCCACGGAAGGAAGAAGCGGTTTTTACGACATAACCGCCCGTGTCCAGCAGGCGGTTACCGAAAGCGGTGTAGAGGAGGGTATCTGTCTGGTTTGGTGTCCGCACACCACCGCCGGCCTTACCGTTAACGAAAACGCCGATCCAGACGTGCCGCGCGACATCATCGACACCCTGGATAAATTAGTACCCTGGCGGTCCGGCTACCGTCACAGCGAGGGTAACGCCGCTGCCCATGTAAAAGCCTCTTTGATGGGAAGTTCGGTGCAGCTGCCGGTAAGCGGGGGAAAACTCGCCCTGGGTACCTG
>Ga0068707_1002553_pt1 | contig 12805 bp, 11 predicted proteins | sample YNPNPMetaG_FD_66600 | JGI IMG/M metagenome (GOLD analysis project Ga0068707, IMG submission 66600) | Anoxygenic and chlorotrophic microbial mat microbial communities from Yellowstone National Park, USA - YNP NP MetaG | ecosystem: Environmental > Aquatic > Thermal springs > Hot (42-90C) >... | reverse complement strand
GAATCCCTCCTTGGTTTGAGACCTGTCATTCCTATTTACCCATAAATGCCCAACCTCCACAACCCTAACTTCGCTTCGTGACGGAGTACTAGTGCCGCGATTGAGGCAAGGCCTTTCCACCGCAAGCGCCCGCTTGGAGGGACGTGCTTGTCACGTCCGCCGCGCCACGTTGGATCATCCATCCCAATTCAACGGGCATGACAAGCGTGCCCCTCGACACCTGGAGGGACCCGCTTGTCAGGTCCGCTTGTCATTGGCCCCAAAACGAACACGCATGCAAACCCGCGATGCGTCTTATGCCTTCTCCTCAACCAGGCTGAGGGCCTTTTTCATGGCCTCAGCGGTGATTTGCAAGGCCTCTTCCGGCGGTAATTGTCGTAGCTCTTTCTTGAACGGTTCGATGTAGGCTGGACCGTCGAAACCGATTTCCACCAACGCCGCAAGAAAACCCTTCAGGTCGATGACGCCGGTTGCGCAGGGCAGATCGCGAACGGAATCGACCTGTTCTTCGACGGGTATGCCCGCCGGGGCGTCGTTCAGATGAACAATGATCACATGATCTCCCCGCAGTTGTCGCAGGTCCTCGACCGTTTCACCAGCCGTGTACCAGTGCCAACTATCGAGCGCCAAACCGACGCACGGGTGATCGATCTCGGCAATCAGCTCTTTCATTTCCCGCATGGTGTGAATGAATGGGTATCGACCGGCGGACCAGGATTTCTTGGGGCCGACGTATTCCAGCCCAAACCGCAGACCGTAACCCCCGGCAATATTGGCCACGGCACGCAGTCGCTTGGCATGAAGACGAAAGTTTTCCAGGTAGGTCCGTTCGTTGTGGCTTGGCGAGATCCAGGTACCAATCCGATCGACACCCGCTCGCTTCAACACTTCACAGAAGTGGGGAAAACGCCGCAGGGATTGAGTGAAGGCGTCAATGTCGCCCCGAAAATCGACGGGCAGGCCCGCCGCTGACCATGTCAGACCTTTTTCCGCCATTTCCTGCCTGAGCGCAGCCATTTCGTCATCAGACAATTGGGCGAGAAACTCTGGCTGAGGCTCGACGGCCTCGAACCCATATTTGGCCGCGTATTCGATGGCCTGTCTCTGATCCGCCCGGACGCCGATCGCCGAACAGACGAGCGCAGCGCGAAATCGCCGGGACGGCCTTGTCGATTCCTCCCCCTTGGCCGATCTTTGACCGTTAAACGACCCAAGAGACCACAGTCCCACCCCAAGGGCCGTTGTGTTTAACCAATCGCGCCGTGTGACCTCTTTCATAATCAGCCTCCCGTGGGTTCAATACCGGTTGTTCGTTCGAAACACCCAATCATAGAGCCTCATCGTCGAGTGGGGCTGCCACCAGATCGTATCCCTCCGCGGCCACGACCTCGCAATTCACAAATTGCCCTGGCTGAAGGTGCTTTCCCGTGACATAGACCACGCCGTCGATCTCCGGGGCATCGGCATACGTTCTGCCGAGGAAAACATGCTTTCGCTCAGGGTACGGCTGGTCCAGTAAGACGGTCACCCGACGTCCCACCTGGGCCTGCGCCCAGTCAAAGGCGATCTCCTGCTGAACCGCCATGAGTTGTTCTCGCCGTGCCCGAATGACGCGCCGCGGCAAATGATCTTTCAAGCGGGCGGCAGGCGTCCCCGGTTCACGAGAATACTCAAAAACCCCAAGCCTTTCAAACCGCTGAGTCTTTACAAACGAGACCAGCTCCCGAAACTCCGCTTCGGTTTCGCCAGGAAAACCCACAATCATCGTCGTCCGCAGGACAAGGTTGGGGATCGCTTGCCGGAGCCTGGCCAAAAGGGTTTTAGTCTCTTCAGCGCTGACCCGCCGCTTCATTCGCTTCAGGACCCGGTCGCTGATGTGCTGAAGCGGCAAATCGAGATACGGAATGATCGGTTCTCCTTCGCGAATAACTTCGATCAAGTCGTCGGTGATGTACATGGGATAAAGATACATCAGACGAATCCATCGTAACCCGGACAGCTCCCGTAGGCGACGCAACAGTTCCGCGAGGAGGGGACGTCCCACCAGATCCAGTCCGTAGTAGGTTGTGTCCTGGGCGACAATCACCAGTTCCCGGACTCCATCGGCGACGAGTTCGCGAGCTTCCTCCACCACAGATTCGATCGGCTTGCTCACGTGGCGACCACGAATGTGAGGAATTGTACAAAATGTGCAAAGTCGGTCGCATCCTTCCGAAATCTTCAGGTACACCAGATGGCGCGGCGTGACCCGAAGCCGTCGGCGGTCATCCAACGGAATCACCGAAGCCGGTTGAAAAACCGTCCGCTGTTCCATAAGACCGTTGTGAATGCGCTCTGCTGCCTCGGTAATCTCATCCCGCGCAAAGACATTAACGAGTTGATCCACTTCCGGAAAACGATCGAGAATCGCTTCGCGGTCCCGCTCGACGAGACAACCCGCCACAATCACCCCGCGAATCTTCCCCTTCCGCTTCAGCTTGAGCATCTCCTCGATAACGGCAAACGATTCCTCTCGCGCCGAGCGGAGAAAACCACAGGTGTTGACGATGACGACGTCGGCCCGGTCCGGATCCGTCGTCAGTTCCCAACCGGCATCGCGCAACAGTCCCAGAATCCGCTCGCCATCCACCAGGTTCTTTGGGCAACCGAGCGCGATAAGGCTGCACTTTCCCAGGATTTTCGGGGAACTTGCAGAAGATAATCTCTGTGACGATGTGGTCTGAGAAACAATGGGCAATTCTGCGGGACGATTTGACATTCACAAACTTCCATTCTTCACAGCAGGTGAGGGAAAAGCCCTCCTTTGAACCGCACTTTTCTGTTTGCCGATACGAGTTCTGAACCGAACAAAACTGACCTAAACAGGCCAACCAAACCGCCAAATCTGAATACTACCATCCTATCCTGAAAAAAAGCCTGCGGTAAGGTGTGAACGGATTCGCTGCAGGATTGAAACACGAAGACAGAGGAGATTGGGATTAGCGCGTCCAGTGTTTGAAGTGGTCGAGGTACAGCCGGCGGGGATCCCCCAATCGTTTGGCGAGCCGCTCACTCAGCGGTTCCGGCACGCCGTATTGGGCCACGGTTTGCAGGTATTCCACTAGTTCGGCGCGGGCAGACGCCGGACCATGCAGCATGAAATGGACCCATGCCCAGGACCAGCGATACTTTGCCGCGTCCATTGCGTCCATGTGAGGAACGGCCTCAAGCTTGGAAAGCGATGGAGCGTAGCCAAGATTGGCCCAAAGACGCACCGTCTTCAAATGGGGATGACCAAAGGCGCGTTGATCGCGGGCAACCTCGAAATACTCAGCCAGGCCTTCATCCAGCCAGAGGGGCACCACCGGTAAGGCCGAATGAAGTAAGGCATGTGTGCATTCATGCCTCAGATCAACCGCTAGCTCCCGGCTCCGATAGGCGAGCACGAAGGCCTGTCCCGCCCTTTCGATATAAAGTGCCCGGCGATATGGCACGTCGCTAAACTGCTGTTTCACAAAGCGATCGTATTCGGATCGCCCATTGAAGAGCAACACAGTCACCGGCCTTTCCCCAACTCGGATTGCGAGCGCTCCTTCGATGTTCTCGGCCAGGTATTCGAGATCTTGTTGAATTTCCGCAACTTCACTCAGCGGAAATTGTGAATAAATAGTCAGTCCGCGGACCGACCGTGTCTCGATCCACGGGGATTGTGAGACTCCTGTAACGAGGATCACCGAACAGATCGCAGCGAAGATGGCAGACGTACACACGGCTGCGGCTCCCGGGGTCCATTATCCTGCCAGGCGTCGCCATGTGCGGCTCCAGAATGATTGGACGGGGCGCACCGGCTCCAGGTGTTGTGGCGATAACCCGAGGACGATCCGTGCCGGATTACGTCGGCAAAGGATGTCGGCGGCTTCTCGACCAACCAGTCGCGCAATCTGACGATGGGCTTCATCCAAATTTGGCGGACGACCGTGACACCCGTGGGCATCCGTAGCAACCACATGCACCTTGCCCGAGAGGAGAAGCTCCTCACTGAAACGCCGCACAACGGCCCCGAAGGCCCCCGTGATACTGCCTGCCGTGAGTTGCACCAGTGCCCCACCCCGGATGACCTCTTCAAGCAATTCCGGTCGCCGGATGATCGCATGATTCCGTTCAGGATGGGTCAGGATCCCCGTGATACCCAGGCTTCGCATCTCCTTGAGTATCCTGTCAAGGGGGAAATACACATCGTGCGGCAATTCGAGAAGCAAATAACGACCGTCGGCGATCGTTTGTACCGTCCCATCTTGCAGGTCGTCAATCAAAGCCTCGTCGATTCGGACGTCGGCTCCTGGCAAAAGCTGGAGCGGAATTTGCCAGTCTTCGAGTTGCCGTCTGGCCTCTTCGAGGACCCGCTGGATGGCCTCTCGTGTGTTGTTGGCATGCCGACCCCGTTGATGAGGCGTAGCAACGACCCATATCTCACCATTGGCGACCGCCGCCCGGGCCATGGCCAGGGTCTGATCCCAATTCACTGGTCCGTCGTCCAATCCCGGCAAAAGATGGCAGTGAATATCCACGAACCCAGGGGGTAATCTTTCCTCTTGCGTCATCCTCCTGTTCCTCTCATGGAACGACCTTGTCACTCGAATTACTGTACGGCTTTCAATCTCCGGCCGAGTCCAGAGCGATTCCTTAATCCAAGCCATGGAGTGTGACGCGGATCATAAGAAACTCCGTATCCCGGGGTCAAGGTCACTCCCATGTGTGCGTCTTGCCTGCAGGTCGCTCTCCTGCACCCGCGTAATTGACGCCGAATCGGTCTCTCGGAGGGACCCGCTTGTCACGTCCGCTTTTTGGAGGGACGTGCTTGTTAGGTCCGCATCTCGGAGGGACCCGCTTGTCGGGTCCGCCGCGCCACATTGCGTCCGCAAAACACCTGTCCTTCACCCGATTGACAATTACGCCGGAATTATGGCATACTGTGGCAACATTGATTTTTCGCGAGGAAAACCGGCAGAGGTGTCCTCGGAGGGGTTTTCGAGGCCCGGCATGCCGGGGTCATCGACAACAGACCTGTGCGCGAGGAGGGGATCGCGATGACGGATGCCGTAGAACAACGGTATCAGGAGCGGCTCAAGCGGTATGTGACGACCATGCGGAAAGGCAAACCCGACCGCATCCCAATCCGGCCGTTTGCCGCGGAATTCACGGCTGTCTATGCCGGCTACACTATTCAGGAAGTGACTCACGATTATCAAAAGGCCTTCGACGCCGTTATTCGATGTGCGGCCGACTTCGATTGGGACGCCGTCGTACCAAACATGGTGTATGTCTGGACAGGTTTGGTCCAGGCCATCAATCTCCGATACTATGCCGTCCCCGGGACCGACTTGCCGCCCGATGTCTGTTTCCAGTATCTAGAACCTCCAGAAGATAACGCCTGGATGCGTCCGGATGAATACGACGCCCTGATCGAAGATCCCACAGGATTCCTCTACAATGTCTGGCTGCCAAGAGTCTCGCGCGACGTGGTTCCTCCCGGTCAACCAAACACCTTCCGCAATAATATGTCGTTCGTGCTCGGGGGCATGGCCATGCTCGACTATTTCATGGCCCTGGGACGCCAGGTCGATCGGCTACGCCGCGAGACCGGTACGGTCTCAGCCATTTCTGGGATTCTCAAAGCCCCGTTCGACATCCTGGCCGACAAGCTGCGCGGTTACAAAGGTCTGTGTATGGACCTGTACCGTCAACCAGACAAAGTCTTAAAAGCCTGTGAGGCCCTGGCTCCTCACCTCCTCCATGTCGCCAAATCGGGGGCCGATCCGGCGAAAAACGTCCCCATCGGCCTCTGGATGCACCGCGGTTGTATTCCCTTCTTGTCACCTCAGCAATTCGAACGATTCTATTGGCCAACATTGAAATGGATCATCGAATCGCTCTGGGCAGACGGTCATCAAGTCCTGTTTTACGCAGAGGGTGAATGGAATCCCAATTTGAAGTACATCGCCCAGCTTCCCGACTTGAGCATCGTCTATCACGTGGATCGCGGTGACATCTTCGAGGTCCACAAGGCCGTGGGCAATAAGTTCTGTCTCAGCGGTGGGATTCCCAACGATCTGCTGGCCTTTGGCACTCCTCAGGATGTCAAAGATTACTGCAAAAAAGTCATCGACGGGGTCGCCCGCGATGGTGGTTACATCATGGATGCCAGCGCGATTATGCAGAATGATACAAAGCCGGAAAACGTGAAAGCCATGACCGATTTCACACGAGAATACGGTGTTTACTGAGATCGAGCGAAGCCGGTGCAAAACCGACTGATTGTCCATCATAACATGTGCAACACGACGGAGGCCTGCTATGACGCCTGAACAAGATAAGGCTCCGGAACGATCAGCAGAAAAGCTTGGCGTGTCAATTCGTCCGCCGGGGACCTGCATCCCCTGGGCGGAAAAACGCCAGGAGTTGGGTGAAATCAAGGGTGACGAAGAGCTTGTCAAACGCATTTGGGAAAATATTGACGCCTTGGGCTATACGTACATCTGGCAGGTTTTGCTTTCGTTCTGAGATGTGGTCATTCGGGAAGGCCGACCGAGGGGAAAAGGCCGGCTTTCCAGACGTTCTCGGGGGAAGATCATGACGGAAAAGACACTCTCTGAGGCAATCGCCTATTGTGATGAGCCGACAGCCTTGCGCTTGGTCCGCGAACAGTTACAGGCCGGGATCGCTCCCCAGGAGATCCTGGCCCAATGTAATCAGGGGATGCTCGAGCTGGGAAATCGCTTTTCCCGCGATGAGTGCTTCTTGCCGGACCTCATGTTCGGCGGAATGATGATGAAAAACATCATGGCAGAACTGGGGCCCCATTTGGCCCAGGTAGGGGGCAAAGAGAGTGCCACGGCCAAAGCAAAGGCTGTCATCGGGACAGTCCAACACGATGTCCACGATATCGGAAAAGACATCGTCGTTATGATGCTCCGCGGCTCGGGTTTTGATGTCCTCGATCTCGGCGTGGACGTCCCCGCCTCCCGCTTTGTGGAAGCCATCCGCCAGCACCAACCAACAATCGTGGGAATGAGCATTCTCCTCACGACCTGTTACTCCTCAGTCATGGCAACGGTCGAGGCTATTCGCCAAGCCGGCCTGCGAGAACAGGTGGCCATCATGGTCGGCGGGGCAGCCGCCAGCGAACTCCTCGCCAAAAACGCCGGTTGCGACTTCTACGGCAAAACGGCTGTGGATGGGTTGAAATTCGCCTGCCAGGTTGCAGGCATCGTTCCGCCATCAACGGCAAAAAGTTGACGGCCACACTGAACAGCCCTGTGGGTTGGTAACACGGGGTGCGACACGCGCTCACTTATAGTCGTCCGGTGATTATCCTTCGAGCATCCATTTCGCGTCGGTGGGCAATCGCAGAGGTGCGGAGTACGCAGAAAAAGAAGAAGTTTGCTTTTCAGAAACAACCTTTGCGACCTCTGCGTCTCCGCGGTGAAATTCATGGTAGGGCCTCGGAGGGACGCGCTCGTCGCGTCCGGTGCATTACGTTTGATAATCCATTCCACCTTCGCGGGCATGACAAGCATGCCCCTTCAAACTTGCTCCTCGCCGCACCTACAAATTTGACGCACATTGGAAGCCATATCCGGAGCGGACGCAAATGAGTGGTTTTAAAGGTGAGGAACGTATCACGTTTATCCGCAAGGAAGAACGTCAGTCCATGCCGTTGACAATTGCAACACGCCCGGAGGGATTCGAACCCCCAACCGGCGGATTAGAAATCCGCTGCTCTATCCCTTGAGCTACGGGCGCAAATCAATTTTCCGCTCATGAAACTGCCTGGTAGAAGCTCTTCGCGTCGGTGATCGAGAATCTCTTCCACTTTCTTCCAAGCATCCAAACTTTCACGTATCCCAAATCCGGCTCTCTTTTCGGTAAAGGACTCTTTAGGGGAAGACACCGTCCAACCGGATCGTCCCACGGCAGAATCCAACCCCCGGTTTCGACGCCGAAAAGGTCAGTCGGCCCCGTCATTTATTGTCTCTTCGGCTCTTCGCTCAGGTCGAGTCACAATGATGGAATTCCCTCTAGGTCTAAATGCTCACCTCTTTTCACATTATCGGCTAGGCTGACCCTCGGCAAGGGTTGCTTGCAGAGGTTTGAGGCATGGCTTAAGATGGGGTCTCACAATGGGTAGGGAGACAGGGACCGGCGGAAAGGGCACTCAAATGAGGGCGGCCTTCACACTGGTCGAGCTTCTGGTTGTCATTGCCATTGTCGGGCTGCTATTGGCGATTCTCTTGCCGGCGGTGCAGGCCGCTCGCGAAGCCGCCCGACGGGCCCAGTGTGCCAATCATCTTAAACAGATCACCCTTGCGATGCATGAATACCATAACAATGTGGGCGTCTTTCCTTTTGGATTCAGCACACTCGAACAGTCGTGGCATGCGATGCTCTTGCCGTATATCGAACAGGAGCCACTTTACCGAACACTCATTTTTCAGGAGACGGGACCAGGGAATTGGGACTCCGGCTCTGCCAACACGCTGGCCTGCCAAACGGTGATTCCGGTGTTTCGCTGCCCGAGCTTGCCGGTACCGCTCCATGTCGATCACGACATCCCACAGCGGGTTCCCAGCAGTTACAACGGGATCGCCTCGTCGCAGGCGGCTTCCGATGATTTGAGCACGATTCCGGCGGGTTATCCGCGGGTGGCTCTGGAACAGATCAATCTGGACGGGATGCTATTCGGGAATAGTGCTATCCGTTTTGCCGACGTGATCGACGGGACAAGTCATACTGTCATGTTCGGCGAAATGCACACAAACCCAGATTTTCAGAAGGACGGTCAATCGATGGATTATTGGCACATTGGGCTGCCCCATACCGGCAACTGGGTCCCAGGCGGAACGGGTGGAACAGAATACTCGGAAGCGATCTCGTCAACCTATCCGCCCATCAATGCGTGGAAGGATTCAAACCTCCCAGGCGTTGTCATGGAACTGTCTTGTGGGAGCTACCATCCAGGCGGGGCACATTTCGGATTCGTCGATGGATCTGTGCGGTTCTTGTCCGAAACGATCGAGATTTCGATTTATCGTGGCCTCGGTTCCCGAAATGGGCAGGAACAAAACGTGGGATTCTAGACAGGATGGACGCCCTCTGCCCATTGCTCTTCATACCTCGCGACACTCGGGCTGCAAGCAATTTTTTCGGTCTATATCAAGCAGGAAATCTAGGCAAGATGTGATGACAATAACAGACAAAGCGATTATGATAAGCCCATTGTATCGGATTCGTTCGTTGGAGGCGGTCAAAGATTCCGGTGGGGCAAATGTCTCTGCTTAGCGGATGACCTATGGTTAATTGGTCAGTTTTTTGGGTTGAGTCTTGCCTTCAGCAGTCTTTCGGTTACGGCGTAATAGAGTGAATGCCTTTATGTTAGGAGTATTTTCGATGGGCCGTATGAAAATTCGCAGCCGCGCGGTCAGGTTTGGTCTTGTGGTAGCTTTGCTATTGGGTATCTGCTGGGTCGCGAATCTTATCGGCGGCGCCCACTTCGATTTCCGCGGCGTCCTCGCCGCTGACTCGGTAACCTTTGCCGTGTCGGAAGAATCTGAAGAAGGAAATGGACAGCAGGACCAGGAGGCTGCCAAGGAAAAGGAAGAGGGAGCTGCTCAAGAGACGAAGCCTGCGGAGAAAGAACAGGTCAAGGAGAAGCAGCCGAGCGAGAAGCCCAAGGAACCGGCCAAGCCTGCTGAAAGCGAAAAGCCTGCGGAGCCGGAGAAGCGACCGGCAGCAGCAACGACTCCGGCCAAGCATAAGGTTGGTCGCCAGTTGATTAAGATCGAGAAGAGTTACACGGTCACGTTTCAGCCGCGAGAAGCCGCCGAGATCCGACTTGACACCAAGACATGGTCCACATTTCGGGTGCTGGAAGCCGTCGAACATGGTCGCGAAGTGCGGAAGGGTGACGTCCTTGTGCGATTTGATAGAGAAGAATTTGATCGGGCGCTCGTTGATCAAGAGCGAGCGGTTCGCTCGGCTGAGATGGCCCTGGAGGATGGCCAGAAGCTACTGGTCCTGATGGAAAAAACGGTACCCTTCGATTTGGCCACGGCAGAGCGAAGCCTTCAAATGACGAAGGAAGATACCGAGCGATACTTTGCCAGAGAGCGGGATCTCAGTATCCGTTCGTACGAGATGAATTTGCGGTCGGCCAGGATGGCACTCGAATCGGCTGAGGAAGAGCTTCGCCAATTGGAAAAGATGTATAAGGCCGACGACCTTGTGGAAGAGACTGAGGAATTCATCCTCAAACGGCAGCAATTCGCGGTTGAACGCGCTCGCTTCATCTTTGAATTGGAACAGGACCGCTACGAACAATTTCATCAGCGGTCGCTTGCGCGAATGGATGAGTCGATGCGCCGGGACCTGGAACGGATTTCGTACCTGACGGAGCGTTCGCGGATCAATTTACCGTCGCTCCTTGCCCAGCAACGAATGAGCGTTGAACAGATGAAGATTGATCTGGAACGGGCCAAAGATCGGCTCAGCAAGTTGCGGGCGGATGCGGCGCTCCTGGAAATCAAGGCCCCGTGCGACGGTATCGTCTATTATGGCGAGTTTTCGCGTGGGGAATGGGGCGGAGCAACAACGCTGTTGAGTAAACTGCGTCCGGGCGGGTCCTTGACGAAAGGCGATGTCATCATGACGATCGTGCAGATGCCCCCACAGACGGTGCGGTTTTCAGTTGGCGAAGCGGATCTCCGTTGGATGACGGTGGGACTGGAAGGAAGTGTCAAACCGAAAGGTTTACCGCAGATCAGTCTCCCGGCTTGCGTTACGAACGTGAAGACGATCCCCGTTGCCGCCGACCGCTTCGATGTCGTGGCTGAGGTCACGTTACCGAAAAAGCCTTTGCCGCTGGTTCCTGCCATGACGGGCACAATCCGCTTCAATGTCTATGTGAAAGAAGATGCGATGGTCGTTCCCGCCAAGGCCGTCTTTTCTGAAGAGCTGAACCCTGATGAGCGCTATGTCTATGTCGTCAAGGGTGATAAGCACGAAAAACGTCCGGTGACGGTTGGTGAGCAAGTCAAAGACAACCTGGAGATCCTCAGCGGATTGCACGATGGCGAGGAGATCCTCCTGGAAAAGCCCCAGGAGAAATCCGAGACATGAGTGTTTGCTGAGCTATCTTCACATTCTCGTTTCCATTGAACTATCGACTGAGCGGTGAGATGTACGAATGATCACGCGATCGGTTGCTCTTGGTTTGGGCTGGATGCTCCTGTTGAGCTGGCATCTCTGGGCTCCTGTCATGGCGGGAGCGGAAGACACGGGATCCATCCATTCGGCTGTCTCTTCACCGGCTACGACCGGGCCAAAACCGCAACCGGTCGAGGCGCCGTCCGCTGAGGACGTGGAGCGCGCAATTCGCCGTGGCGTCGATTTCCTCCTGCTGCGTCAGAACCGGGACGGTTCGTGGGGATCGCCTCACAACACGAAGGAACTCAACATCTATGCCCCCGTGCCGGGTGCCCATCAGGCGTTTCGCGCGGCGGTGACCTCGCTGTGTGTCTCTGCTTTGATCGACGTGAATGATTCACGGTCCGAGGTTCAGGAGGCCATTGATCGGGGAGAAAACTGGTTGCTGGAAAACCTTCCACGAGTTCGTCGGGCGACACCCGATGCCATCTATAACAACTGGGCCCATGCGTACTCTCTTCAGGCCCTCACACGGTTGATCCAGCGACACAAAGGGCAACCGGAGCGGCAGGCCGAACTTCGGGCATTGATGGACGGCCAGCTTGATCGGCTCCTGCGCTATGAATGCGTGGACGGCGGTTGGGCCTACTACGACTTTGATTACGGGACCCAAAAGCCGGGCGGTTCAACGATCAGCTTTGTTACGGCCACGGTACTTGTGGCCTTCCACGAGGCAAAACAGGTCGGGCTGGAAGTACCGCCCAAAGTGATTGATCGGGCGAAGGATTCCATCCTCCGGCAACGAAAACCCGATTTCAGTTATTGCTACGGCGAATACTTGAAAATGGTGCCCATGCATCCGGTCAATCGTCCGGCAGGGAGTCTTGGCCGATCGCAGGCCTGCAACGTCGCTATGCGGTTGTGGGGAGATGACAAAGTCAGTGATGAGATCCTGCGAACCTGGCTGGATCGTTTCTTTGCCCGCGACGGATGGCTCGATCTTGGTCGTAAACGACCAATCCCCCACGAGTCCTTTTTCGCCATTGCCGGATACTTCTTCTACTATGGGCACTACTACGCCTCACTGGCCATTGAATTGCTGCCGGAAAAAGAACGTCCCCAGTATTACAGTCAACTTGCTGCGATTCTCGTCCCGTTGCAGGAAAAAGATGGTTCCTGGTGGGACTATCCTCTTTACGACTATCACCAGCAGTATGGAACGGCATTCGCTCTTTTGGCCTTGCAAAAATGCCGTGCTCATGTCACCAAGGAGAAGCGAACGGGCAAGACCTCAGATCTTGCCCTTCAATAGGTGGCATCGTGTGCCTCAGATTGTGAGGCGACGGCAACGAGCGTATCGGAGGGGCATGCTTGTCATGCCCAATTGGAGGGGCGTGCTTGTCACACCCGCCGAAGCAAGATGGATAGTCCAACGTAGCGCCACGGACCTGACAAGCAGGTCCCTCCGAGAAGCGGACGCGACCAGCGCGTCCCTCCAAGAGGCCATTGGTATCTACACATTTCCTGGTTTTTGGATAGACTAATTAGGCAAGCTAGGGAAAGAGGTGAGTGGGATAAACGGAGTGGTCTTGTCAGGTAGGAGGTGATATGAAACGGATGGTTC
>Ga0068707_1002552_pt1 | contig 12807 bp, 10 predicted proteins | sample YNPNPMetaG_FD_66600 | JGI IMG/M metagenome (GOLD analysis project Ga0068707, IMG submission 66600) | Anoxygenic and chlorotrophic microbial mat microbial communities from Yellowstone National Park, USA - YNP NP MetaG | ecosystem: Environmental > Aquatic > Thermal springs > Hot (42-90C) >... | reverse complement strand
AAGCCGATCTGGATCGCTGCTTGACGTTCTTCCGGTTCCCGGAGACGCATTGGTCGCATCTGCGGACGACGAATGTGGTGGAGTCGCCGTTCGCGGGGGTGCGGCTGCGCACGAACGCGGCGTGAGGCGAAACGGTGGATGCCCTTGGCGAGTTTACACAGGACTTGACACTACCTCCCCGCGTCTGGAAGTGCGTTTTTCGCTGACGAGCGTATCGTAGGGAGCAACTCTGATGGGCGCTGGCGGCGAGGGCATGGGGGATTGGATGCGCGCCATGGAACTTGCTTTGTTGATTGTGTGGGGGCTTTCCCTGCTTGGGAGCGTCGGCCTAGGTGTGATGAGACTGCGTCAGCGGTCCCTCCGAGCGAAGCTCGGTGGGTCGCCCCGCTTGGGCTGGACGTCCTCCGTGGTGGCACGTCCACTGGTCGTCCTTGCCGCCGGACTGACACTGGACCGAGTGGTCTGGATTCTCTGCGCGGTGCCGCCGCAGCCGGTCGGTGTGCCGGGCTCGCTGTGGCTTACGCCGAAATCGGGCACCTATCGGGTGCTGTACGAGGGCCCAGCGGGCCGGATGGTGCGCAAGCCGTCAGACACTTCCGTCAAGCTTTACCTGATCGGCAGCGGGGCGCGGATGCCTTACGTCCGAATCCAGGCGGCCACCGGCCGGTGGTCGCTTCATAGGGGATCGGGAGATCCGGGCCAAGACCTGGGATTGCCGCCCCGCTGGGCGGACGTGAGTGCGTGGGTGCGCGAGGCCGGACTCACACTCGAGGCTGAGCGGATGCGCATCGAGACGGAGGAGCTAACTCGGCTGGTCGAGGGCGTGATGTCTTCGGGAGGTCTCGACGGAGGAGATCGACTTGGCTGGTTCGCCATCGAGCCCGTGGTCGTGTGGACGAGGGGCCGAGGATTCCGCCCTGGGTGGGTTGCTGTTCTCGAGCGGGTCTTGATCCCGGTCGGAATGGTATTGGCTGGGGCCAGTGCTCTGCGCGCCTGGCGGAGAGCCGACGCCGGAAGACGATAGGACGGGAAGGAGGGGGTCGCAGAAGAGGAGTCCGCTCTTTATCGCGAGGGCCAGAGCCGACCTGCGGCGAAGCCTCACCGGCACGCCGGGTGTTCGACCCAGCCGTCGGCCCGCGCGGGCCCGACCCGGCCGGTGGAGTACCGCATAAGCGTCCTGTGAACCCCCTCTTGTTTTCGCCGCCTCGGATTCGCGAGGATGCGGTCGGAGGCGCGCGATGGTGCGACATATCGAGGGCCCGGCGGCCGGGCGGAGCCGACCTCTCCTGGATTCCCGCTTGCGCGGGAATGACGAGTTCGAGTTCGTCGGCTACTACTGGGCCGGGACCCGGGCTCTCCTGGATTCCCGCTTGCGCGGGAATGACGCAGGGCCCGCGTTGGCGCCCCTGACGACCCATCACGCCCCGTATCGTCACCCCTGCGAAAGCGGGGGTCCAGGCTCACGCCACGGGCACCCACCGGTCGCGCCCCCTCCCGACCGCCGCGGCCGAGTGATTCCTCTTCTTCCCGCTCCCCACGCGCGCAATCCGCATGCCACCGCTTCGCCATGCGCCACGCGGGGTTCACAGGACGCTCACACATTATCATGAAACGAAACCTACCCATCCGTTAGCGGGTGAATGCCCGGAATGATTACTTCGAAGAAACCCTCGGTCAGATTGGGAGCTTGCCAAGGCATACGCAGCTCGTCCAGCGTAGCTCCCGTGAGTTCAATCTTGTCCTCAAGCATCTGCCCCAGCCCTTGGCTGTAGGCCCGCACCACGTGTTGGATGTCTTCAGGCTCCAGGCCGATCACACGTGCCGACGTGGCGTCCAGGGCGACGGGGTCGGGACTGGCCAGCAGCATCCAACTCCCGAGTCGATCCCGCATGTCCACCGAGGTACCCCACCAGCCGGGCAGTACGTGCGGGCCGTTGCCCTCGCAGCCGATCGAGAAGTCCATGATGGAGAAGTCCGGCCGAATCTGGCTGGCAATGTCCACAATTACCTGATGCAGCCCGGCGCCGTGCAGCTTGGCGCGCATGTTGCTCACCAACGGCGCGGAGTACCGGTTCACCGAGGTCAGTCCGAAGAGGTTCTTCATTGCGCCCGTCATCAGGGTCCAGCGGTGAGTCTTAATCACGGGCAGGGAGATGACGCGGTCCGCACGGGTTGCCAGACTTGAGACCTCGATCTCCCCCAGCAAAGTCCGCGACGGCACGCGGTCCCACTCGGGAGTCTCCGCGTTCAGGCACGCGAGCCTGATCCGGTCGCCGTACACCTGGCGCAATCGTTCCACTTCAGCCGCCACGGTCGTCGTGCCGTCCAACGTGGGGACCGTCGCCCAGTCCCAGGAGGCCACCTGCCCGGCCTCGCCGATGGTGACCATGGAGGCCCCGGCTTTGAGGCACTCCTCCGCCACGGCGATCACAATCTCCGGTTTGACGGCATCACCCTTGGTGATGGGGTTGTACTTCACAATCCCCACCGCGCCGAAGTTGGGCTTGATGAACACGGTCTCGCCGGTGTTGACAAACGCGCCAGCCCCACCGAAGGCGTCCAAAGCGTCGCGTGCCATCGCCGCCAAGTCTGATCCCCGGACGATCGCAACGCGGGCTCCTTCGGCGGTTGGCGTCTCCGGGATGATGGGTAATGCCGCTGTGCATCCGGTCAGCAGCCGCGACGTCCCTATCGCGATACTTGCCTCTCCGGCATGCCGCAGGAATCCTCTCCTTGTCAGCCTCCCCACGTGTGACCTCCAGCTAACCGGTTACGAGCAAATCGGAAACCGTCGTGCTCGCGCACCAATCGCCGCTCTTGCTTATGCCCGTGGTGTGTCGCTCTCGCTGTCGGTGCCCGGCCAGGAACACCGAGCAAGACGCTTGAGGCGGCAAGGTTGGGGGACGGGGATCGCGCCGCATAGCAGGGAGCTTTCTCATGCGATCTTCGGCTCACGGCGGGTCGGGGACGGGGCTCCGCAGAGGTACTCTCTAAATCTTGCGGGAATTCGGAAAAGAAGGGGGCGTCCTCCTGAGTCGTGAACAAGGCGTTTTTCCCAAGAGGCACACCGATGGTTACTCCAACCGAACCAGGTGGGATCGGCAACCGGCACGACGAGCGGGCCTGGAACGAGGCACGGCGGGTGGTCCGTGATCAACTGGAGGAGTCGGCCCGTCAGGGGCCGCGGCGAATGCAGACCGAGGCGCTTCAGGACGAGGTGCAAGCCTACCTGGGCCGGCCGCGATGCGGATCGGCGGCCTGGGCCCCGGTAGCCGGCGGCCGCTTTCCTCCCATTGGGCGAGCACGCGGGCGGACTGGGCGCGACTCTCCGGGCTCCCGCAGTCACCAAACCACACATCACGTCGGCGTCTCGTGCCGGCATCGTACAGAGTGGCGACCGCCATCTGACGGCCGCGAGTGATTCGTCGGCGATAGGCGGGCACTCCCTTTTTCCGCGGCATCGTCCGGCCTCGGCGCGTTGCGCGCAGCGCGCTTCGGACCAAAACCGCTGCTTCGCCACGCTGAACCCGGAGAGGCAGGTACACAACTGTCGCGTTCGGCGTGAGTTATGATCAATGGAGCCGATGAGATTCGAACTCACGACCTCTTGCATGCCATGCAAGCGCTCTCCCAACTGAGCTACGGCCCCGCATGTGCGCCACAGGTATTAGAGCCTGGTTGGCGCCCGATGTCAACGCCCCGGCAGCGCTCCTGTTTATCGGTCAGCCCCAGCGGAGCGGCGCCCCGCCGCGGAGCGTGCGGCTTGTGTCTGGAGGTTCGGAAGATGACGCCCGGCCCTGAAGCCGTGGGTGCCGCCAAGGCCTGCCGGGTTCGTGGGTGTACGGGCGTCTTGGGCGCCCGTCGTCACACGAAGAGCGTTACATTTGAGGCGTCCGCGCTGGCCAGGAAGGCCGCGACGCCGCCGACCTCAACGTTATCAACCAGTTCCTCCAGTCCGATGCCCATGACCTCCATCGACATGCTACAGGCCACCATGCGGACGCCGGCCGCGCGGGCCTGAGCCATGAGGTCCGGCAGGGAAGGGACCGCCTTGCTCCGCATCACGTGTTTCATCAATGCGGTGCCCAGCCCGCCCATGTGCATCTTCGAGAGTGTCAGCCGGGCGGGTCCTCGCGGCATCATCCAGCCGAACATGCGGTCGAGGAGGCGTTTACTCACGCGCGGAGGATCGGGACGACGCAGAACGTTCAGCCCCCAGAAGGTGAAGAACATGGTCACCTTCTGGCCCATGGCGGCGGCACCATTGGCGATCACGAAGGACGCCAACACGCGGTCGAGATCGTTCGAGAACACGATGATCGTCTTGTCCGTACTGCGAGGCGCGGCCGCCGAACCCGAGGAAGCCGGCGCGCATGCGCTTCTGCGGATCGTCGCGATACAGTGACCGTCCGCGCGCTCGAGGCCGAGCAACTCGTTTCCTGCGGTGCGGCACCAGGCCGCCACATCGGCGGCGAAGCCGGCATCGTCCGAGAGTACGCGCAGGACCCCCCCGGGCGGCACTTCCTGGAGCGCCTGGGTCATCCCCACGATCGGCCCGGGGCACCGCTTGCCCCGAACGTCGAGCGTTACGCAGGAGGCCGGATCGGGTTTACCCGGGGGCGTCGGCGATCCGGGCCGCACCGTCTCGCCCCGGTCATTCGCGGGGGGCGGTTCCGGTGGGGGGCAGGGCTCCGTTACGGGCGGCGGGTTGAAGGCCGACCAGGTTCGGTATCCGCCCGACAGGTTCCGCACGTCATAGCCGAGCTGCCGGAGAATCCGTGCGGCCAGGTAGCCCCGAAGGCCCACCTGGCAGTACGCGACAACAGGACGATCCGTGGGAAGTTCGCTGTGGCGGGCCCGGAGCTGGTTCAGGGGGATCAGCTTCGAGCCGGGGATCGCTCCCGCCTGGTGCTCCGCGGGCTCACGAACGTCCAGCAGAAGGGCATCGCCCAAGGCGTCGGCATGGGCGATGGCCACGTCGCCACGAAGGACGTTGGACGCGACGAACCCGGCCATGTTGATGGGATCCTTGGCCGCTCCGAATGGCGGTGCATAGGCGAGTTCGAGGTGCTCGAGATCGAAGACGGTCAAGCCGGCATGCATCGCCGTCGCGAGGACGTCAATCCGTTTGTCCACGCCCTCGCGCCCTGTGATCTGGGCACCGAGTATGCGCCCCTCCGGCGGGGCGAAGAGGAGCTTGAGGCTCATCGGCATGGCGCCCGGGTAGTATCCGGCGTGCTGATTCGGATGGATGTAGATCTTCTCGTATTGGAGGCCCGCCCTGCGGAGGGTCTTCTCATTTGCGCCGGTCATTGCCACCACGAGGTCGAACACGCGAACGATAGCCGTCCCCAGGGTTCCCCGGTACCGCTCGCCGCGGCCGAAGATATTGTCGGCAGCGATTCGCGCCTGGCGGTTGGCCGGGCCCGCCAGCGGAAGGATGGCGTCGAGGCCCGTAACCGGGTCCCTGACGGTGACCGCGTCACCGACGGCGTAGACCGCCGGATCGGAGGTCTGCATGCGGTCGTTGACGCGGATGCCGCCGCGCTCGTCCACGTCGAGCCCCGCCTTGCGGGCCAGCTCGGACTCCGGTCGGATGCCGATGGACAGCACGACCATGTCCGCGGCAATTGCCGCGCCGCTTCGCAGACAGACCCGCACCCGCCCGTCCTCATCCGCGAAGGATTGGGCGGAATCGCCCAGGCGCAGGCGGATGCCGTTCCGGAGGAGGGTCCGGTGAACATCCGCAGCCATCTCCCGATCGAGCGGCGGCATCACCTGGTCGAGGGCCTCGACCAGATCGACGTGAAGTCCGCGTCGGCGCAGGGCCTCGGCCATCTCGAGACCGATGTATCCTCCGCCTACCACCACGGCCGAGCGAGAGCCGGCGTCGAGGGCCGATTTGATCCGATCGGTGTCCGGGATGCTGCGAAGCGTGAACACACGGGGGTGGTCGACGCCTGGCAAGGCGGGGCGGAGCGGCGCGGCTCCCGGGGCAAGAATCAGGTAGTCGTAGGGTTCGGTGTACGTTCGGTCGTCCGCCAGGTTTCGAACGGTGACCGACTTGCGCACCCGGTCGACCGCAATGGCCTCATGGTGGACCCGGACGTCGATGTTGTAACGGGCCTTGAGACGCTCCGGGGTCTGGACGAGCAGGGCGCTGCGATTGGAGATTTCGCCGGAGATGTAGTAGGGCAACCCGCAGTTGGCGAATGAGACGTAGGGACCGCGCTCCAGGAGCACGATCTCGGCCTCTTCGCTCAGGCGCCGGGCACGAGCGGCGGCGGTGGCGCCGCCGGCGACACCTCCGATGATAACCAGCTTTGTTCCGGGCATGGGCAGTTTCTCCTGTGGATTGCGCCCGGGCCGGTCCCGGCGCGCCTGTGTTAACTTCCGTTCTCGTAAGTCCCTGCCGCACCGACCGAGGGACGCCGCGGCCGTCGGGACGGGCTCCGGCGCGGCCGCGATCGATCGCGGCTGGCGTGCCCCGGGCAAACCGGGCCATCGCCCGCTACGAGATCGGGGCCACAGGTCAGCGACGACCGGGCCGGGCGGCATGGCGGCGGATACAGCCGAGCAGCCATCCGGCGCCCGGATGAATGATGCGGTAGTAGACGCTCCTGCCATCCCGGCGGGGGGCTACGATCCCATGCGCCCGCATGATTGCCAGGTGCTGACTCACGGCGTTCTGGGACGTTCCGAGCCGCTCCGCAAGCTGGCCGACCGAGAACCTGCCCCGCCCCAGGAGTTCGCAGATCCGCAGCCGCTGCGGGTGAGCCAGGACGCGCATGGCGCCCGCGGCCTGCTCCAGCACCGCATCCGGAATCGGCCGGTCTTCCGCAATCACCATCATAGGTCAATATATCACGATACCACAATATGTCAAGCGAAGAGCCACCCGGAACCCCGCCCGTGTGGACCTCCGGCGGGCGGACCTATCGCTGGCGATGCAGCAGAAAGAAGGTCAGCGCCAGCAACTGGAGGAAGATGGCCGCAAACCATCGAGACGAGATCACGACTCCCGGCGGGGGATCGATCGTCCCCATCAGGGCCCAGAAGCCCGCGGCGGCCGCGAAGATCTGCGCTATGGTGCCGGCGAGCTTTGAAAGCGTGAAATCGGCCATGGCCATCCGGCGGTCCCAGGTCCGAAGCTGCTGGCCAATCTCCTGGAGATGGTGGGCGATCCGTTCGAGGCCATCGAGGCCGGACGGGCCGGCGGGCCTTGGAGGCGCAGCGAGAATGATCCGCACGGCTTCGTCCAGCGTGGCGGCGCAGTAATCCGCCTGGGCGGTCGGAGCAGGGCGGCCCTTGCGAAGGAGCTGAATCGTCCGACATCCGGCGGCCCGGCCGGCCTGGGTGTCGCGGTCGGAATCCCCGATGGACCAGGACTCAGACAGGTCGATGTTCCGCTCGCGGGCGGCCCGCAGGAACATGCCGGGGGCCGGTTTGCGCAAGTCGCTGGGACGGCGGTACTCCTCGACGGTCGCCTCGGGGCCTTCGAGATAGGGGCAGTAGTAGATCGCGTCGATCAAAGCGCCCCGTTCGGCGAACAGTTGGCGCATGCGCTCGTGCACCCGCTCGAGCGTCGGTTCGTCGAGCAGTCCGCGGGCCAGGCCCGATTGATTCGTCGCGACGATGATCTGGTATCCGGCCTCGCGCAAGGCGCGGACCGCCTCGGGCGCTCCGGGGATCGGTCGGACGGCCTCGGGATCGTTCAGATAGCCCGGGTCTTCGATCAGCGTATCGTCGCGGTCGAAGAAGACGGCACGGTTGGACATGGCGTCCTCACGCTGGATACGACCATACAGCCAAGCATGGATGTCCGGTCATCTCTTGCCATCGCGAATGGCACCGTCGGCGCAGGCGCTACCCCGCTTCCCCGGCGGTGCGGGAGTGCGCCTCGGGGTATCGGTTGCGGCTTCAATGATTGCCTGGCGCAGCAGGGGCAGCAAAATCTCATGATGACCCGCGAGATCCAGGCCCCGGCCCTCCGCCACCGGCCGTGTGAGCACGTTTTGTGCGGGACGATAGTGGCGGAGCATATCCACGTTCACCGTGGTCATGGCGTCGAGATCGGCACCGAGGTTGCGGGCGACCGCAACGGCCTTCAGGAATACCTCGGGCAGGATGACGGCCGAGCCTACGTTGCACCAGACCCCCCCGGTTTCACCGGGTCGGGCCGCGCCGAGTTGCGCAACGACGCCGCAGAGCCGCCGGAAGTCCGTCAGAGACGCCTCGCCGATCCGTGCTCCGTCCGCCTGCGGGGCCATGTGGACCGTGTCGGTGCCGATTGCCACGTGCACGGTTGCGGGGATCCCGAGCTGCGTGGCCGCGGCGAGGATGCTCAGGTGTGCGTACGGGAAGCGTCTGCGGAGAATCAGCCGTCCGATTGCCCGGCCGAGTCCGACGCCGCGACCGGATCCCTGTCGGGCAGCGGTTGCGAAGAAGGCCATCGTCTCGCGGACCATGCCGAAGCTGCCGTCGCGGATCGAAGCAGCGACATCTTCGCTGGTGGCTCCCATCATCGCCACCTCCACATCATGGATGGCCGTTGCGCCGTTGCAGGCGACCGCGGTGATCACCCCGCGTTGGATCAGGTCGATGATGACGGGGCCGCACCCGACCTTGACGACGTGGGCGCCCATCGCGAACACAACCGGGCGTCCGGCGCGACGGGCCTGGACGATGGCGTGGACCGCGTCGCGCAGACGACGGGCTCCAAGGTAGTCGGGCAGCGATTCCAACCACGCCGCAAACGAAACGCCCTCCGAGGGGACGCCGGCGAAGCGGCCTATGTCCACGAGGTGGGGCCGGTCGCGCACGGAGCGTAGCTTGAGCCGGGCAAGATCAACGGGCCGCGAGCGGTCGATGGGCATGCGTCTCCTCGGAGGAACCGATTGCCGTCTCGATCAGACGGGTGAGGATTGTACCGTCCTCATCGAGGAATTCGATGTCGACCCGGAGGGCCCGGATCGGGCGGGGCCATTTCACGCTCAACCCTGCGAGCTTGGCGGCGTCCTTCTCCGTTGTGATGAGATCGGCCTCGCGGGCTTGGGACAGTTTGCAGAGTCGTTGGCAGTCCCGGAGCGTATAGGCGTGATGATCGGGGAAGCGAGTGACGCCGCCGCTCAGGCGCACTCCGATCTGCCGCAGTGTGAGGTCGAAGGCTTCGGGGTTGCCGATGGCGGCAAAGGCAACGACCTCCCGGGACCCCGGGGGGAGATCTGCGGGCCGACCCTCCAGGGTGACTAGGCCGGCGGGCTTATGAACGGCCCGCAGGATCGGCGTTTGCGGGGCGAGCCTCGCGAGCTCCCGCCGCAGGCAATCCACGTGAGACGGATCCGCCTGGTCCGCGCGTGTGACGACGACCACACCGGCCCGCCGGAGGGAGGAAACGGGCTCCCGGAGCAGGCCCCGCGGCAGGAGGTGCCGGTAGCCGAAGGGGCGGGTGGCATCGACCAGGACGATGTCAAGATCCCGCCGGAGACGTCGGTGCTGAAACCCATCATCCAGCAGGAGTACGTCGGCTCCCTCGGCGATCGCACGGCGGCCGCCGCGGACGCGATCGGGGTCGGCGATGCAGATCGCACGAGGGCAACGCAGGCGGACGAGGTGCAGCTCGTCTGCGAGCCCGCGGGCGCTTCGCTTGTACCCCCGGCAGACCACCGCGGGCCTGCGTCCGATGGCCGCCAAGCAATTGGCCAGCCAGATGACCATCGGCGTCTTGCCCGTTCCGCCGACCGTGATATTCCCGACGGATATGACCGGAACCGGGAGCGAGGCAAGCCCCAGCCCCAGGTCGTACCACGTGTTGCGGATCGAGACGGCCAGACGGTATGCCTGCGAGGCCGACCAGAGGATGGCGCGGGTTGCCGCCGCCACCGCGCCCCGGCGCCGACCCGAGAGGAGATCCTCGAAGCGGCCAGCGAGGCCGAGCGTCTCATGCCCGGAGCCGGCCGCGTCCCCGTTGGTAGCGGCCGTGGCAGGGGCCTTGTCCGAGGCGTCATTCATTCCTTCAGCGTAAACGCGACCGCGGCACACGTCACGCAGGTATGCGCGGCCTTGTCGACGGCCTGGTGGTAGCGGAGCACCCGGGTTGACAGACGGTCGCGTCCATACGCCCGATTCAGGGCGGTCATCAGGGCGTGGATGGAACCGGCGCTGCACACCCGGGTGCGGTTCTGTGTTTCGGCCAGGAAGCGCCGGAAGGCCTCCGGCTCGTTGGCCTCGATGTGTCCGAGGGCCTCGCGGTCGGTCTGTTCGACCTGTTTGAGAAAGCTCTCGGTGAGTTCGCAATCGTCTCCGAATCGCCGGCCCACGTGCGAAAGGTCCGCGCCTGCGATGATGCAGGTCGGGACCGGGTCCGCGGCAATTTCGTCGCCGAGGACCTCTGCAAACGTTCTCAGGTCCACGCCGCGTCCGTCGATCGGGGCCGTACCGGTAGGGCCGCAGGGGTCCGGACACAGGGCCGGCACGATCCGGAAGGGCCGACGGTACATGAGGTACTGAAGGAAGAGCACCTGGATCTCGACGGAGTGCTCCCGCTTATGGTCGTACTGCCGCTCGCACAGGTCCACGCCGCAGCGGCGGTTCAGACGTTCGAGGAACTCGCCGTCGGCGGGGGCCGTCCCCAGAGGCGTCTCGAACGGTTTGCGGGTTGCCACCACCGAAGCCGACCGGCCGAAATGGTTGGTCCCCAGGATCACGAAGCGCTCGGCGTGGTTGGCCGCGCCCAGGAGTCGGTAGGCCTCGGCGTAGCACTCGCGGCCGCGCCGCAGGTCCAGGTGCGGAGCAATCAGGGCGACGAGGCGGCCGCCGTCGGGAGCGGGCTTCGGTTCGCCCACGATCTCGCGGAGGGCGATCGGGAGCTGGTGCAGCTCCACACCGAACCCGGAATCGGGCTGGGTCTGTCGCGTGGGGGCCTCGTTGAACTCGCGCTCGCTTCGTGCGACGTACTCGTCAAACCGCGGGCTGTCGAGGAAGAGTTGCTCGTCGAGCTGGGCCGCGAGATCTTCGAGCTGTTCCATGCTGACCCGCTGCCCGAACACCTGGCGGAAGTCATCCTGGATTTCCTGGAGGGTGTGCTGGCCGTCGAACTTCGAGAGGATGAACAGCGCCGGCTCGGTAACCGTGAGGACTCCGCGGGCCAGGCCGGCGGGGTCGTGGACGAGGATCATCCGGCGGCCTTCGTGCTCGGTCGGGAAGACTTCCACCGGTCGCAACCTGGGCTTGAATTCGTCGTTCACACAGGCACCCGCGCTCTGAAGTCAGTGGATTCCGCCAAACGCATCATTATAGCCCGGCCCGGCGGCTCGCGGCAGTGGCCTCGTCCGCCCACAAGGGGGGGCCGCGAGAGCGGCTGGCGGCGACACTTGGCCGAGGGGGCCGGCGCGGCCGGTCCGTTTACGTTGACACGGCGCCGGCCGGGAGATAGCATCGCCTTGTCAACGAAGGGGCAACTCCCAGGATGCTTGCCGCCGCGTCGCGCTGCCGCGGCCCGCACGGAGGCAGTTCGCCGGTGTCAGACGCGTTCGTCCACCTGCACGTTCACACCCACTACAGCCTGCTGGACGGAGCTACCCGGATCCCCGACCTGGTCGCCCGCGTCAAGGAGCAGGGCAGTCCTGCCGTGGCCGTGACGGACCACGGCAACCTGTTCGGAGCGATCGAGTTCTACCAGGCGGCCCTCAAGGCCGGCATCAAGCCGATCCTGGGCTGCGAGGTGTACATCGCTCCGGGCGACCGGCGGGAACGCGAGGCGCGGGGGATCGCGGAGGCCAGCTACCATCTGCTGCTCCTGGCCATGAACCGGGAGGGCTATCACAACCTGCTCAAGCTCACCAGTCGCGCTTACCGCGAGGGGTTCTACTACCGCCCGCGCGTGGACAAGGAGCTGCTGCGGGAATACAGCGGCGGACTGATCTGCACGAGTACCTGTCTGGGCGGCGAGGTTCCGCAGGCGCTGGTCGCCCGGAATCGGCGGGCGGCCGAGGATGCCGCCCGGAGCTATCTGGAGATCTTCGGACCGGATCGGTTTTTCATCGAGATCCAAGACCATGAGCTGCCCGAACAGAAGGAGCTCAATCCGGAGCTGGCGGAGATTGCCCGACGCCTGGGCGTAGGGCTGATCGCCACCAACGACGTGCACTATCTGAGCCACGACGATGTTCAGGCGCATGACGTGTTGTGCTGCATCAGCACGGGCAAGAAGCTCGACGACCCCGACCGGTTCCGGTTCGAGACGGATCAGTTCTATCTGAAAACGCCTCAGCAGATGCGCCAGCTGTTCTCGGCCTATCCAGAGGCCGTGAGCAATACGCTGCGTGTGGCAGAGCTGTGCAACGTGGAGCTGGATTTCACGCAGGTGCACACGCCTCTCTACACCCCCCCGGGCGGCCGCAGGCCCGAGGAGTTCTTGCGCGAGCTGGTGTACGAGGGCGCCCGCCGCCGCTATCCCGAACTGACGGACGAAGTCCGCGAGCGGATCGAGTATGAGCTCGGCGTGATCGCGAGCAAGGGGTTTTCCAGCTACTTTCTGATCGTGTGGGATATCGTGCAGTATGCACGCTCCCAGGGGATCCCGTGCGGGGCCCGCGGATCGGCGTGCAGCTCCGTGGTAGCCTACTGTCTGGGGATCAGCAGCCCCGACCCCCTTCGGTACGGGCTCTACTTCGAGCGGTTTCTGGATCCCGACCGTGACGAACGTCCGGACATCGACCTGGACATCTGCCAGGAGCGGCGCCCGGAGATCATCGAGTACGTCCGTCGCCAGTACGGGCACGTAGCCCAGATCATCACGTTCGGGAC
>Ga0068707_1002551_pt1 | contig 12809 bp, 10 predicted proteins | sample YNPNPMetaG_FD_66600 | JGI IMG/M metagenome (GOLD analysis project Ga0068707, IMG submission 66600) | Anoxygenic and chlorotrophic microbial mat microbial communities from Yellowstone National Park, USA - YNP NP MetaG | ecosystem: Environmental > Aquatic > Thermal springs > Hot (42-90C) >... | reverse complement strand
CAGCCGGCCGGCCCGATAGAGCACATTGCCCATGTTGTACCGCGCCGCGGCCTTACGCTTGGGATTGCGGTCCAAGCTGGCCAGCGTCAGCTCGGACAGCGCCTCCTGATACTTACCCAGCTTGTAATAGGTGTTCCCCAGATTGTAGTGAATTGCGGTCGCGTCCGGCTCCAGCACCTCGGCCCGCTGGTAGAAACCCAGCGCCTCATCAAACTTGCCCCGGTCAAACAGGCCGTTGCCCGCCCGCATCAGGCTCGCAACATCAGCAACCGCCACCGTCGTCAACGTCAGCCCAGTAACGAGCAGCCTAACCCCGTAAGAGCCCAACGGCCTAGTCGTTACCCTCTTCTTCGGCATTGTGCCCGCGGACCGGCACGCTTCGATTCGCCATTGTGCCTTCGGCGCTGTCGGCAGGGCGTCATTCATCGTTTCTTCTCATCGCCAGCGGCCGCTTCGGTCCGAAGTTGCCAGTGCCGCAACTAACAGGACAAACCCCACCAAAAGAAACGTCTGATACCGCTCGACCAACTCGGTGAAGCTGCCCCCGCTAATCTCCTTCTTGCGCAGCTTGTCAAACTCCGCCAGCAGCCTTTGGGCCGAGAACCCCTCGGTGCGCAAGAATCGGCCGCCAGTTGCCTGGGCCATGACAATCAGCTCCCGCTCATTCATCCGGGATACGACGATATTCCCGCTTTTGTCTTTCTTGTAAACCACCCCCGGCTCACTCTTTTCCGGCACGGCCGCACCTTCGCTAGTGGCAAAGGCGACCGGAAATATTCTGACCCCGGCCTCGGCAGCGCGCTGAATCGCCAGCGACGTGTTCTTACCCAAATCGTCGCCATCGGTCACCAACACCAGCACTTGCGAGCCGCCCTCCTTGAAGTTGAACAATCCCAGCGCCACATCAATCGCCCGGCCCAAATCGGTTCCCGGGACAGGCATCACCTCCGGACCGATGATATCAAGAAACAGCTTGGCTGCAGCAACATCGGTCGTCAATGGACACAGGACATAACAATCACCGGCAAAGGCGCAGATGGCGACGGTATTACCCACCAGTTCGTCAAGCAGCGCGGCCAGCTCGGTCTTGGCCCGAAGCAGCCGGTTGGGCTTCACATCCTCAGCCAGCATTGACTTGGAGGCATCCAGCGCAATCACCACATCAATCCCCCGGCCCTGATACTGCCCGAGCTTCTCGCCCCACTTGGGCCGGGCCGCAGCCAAAAGCAAAAATGTCAGTGCCCCCAGAACCAGTGCGGTGCGCAACGCAACCAGCCCTGAGGAACGGTCCGGCATTAACCTCGGCAGTAACTCGGCATCAATTACCCGCGTCAACCGGCGCCGGCTGATTCGGTGGAAAACGACCGCTAGCACCACCGCCGCCGGAATTAGCAATAGAAACCAAAGGAACAGCGGCTGCGCCCATTTTATCATGGCACCCTCCTTAGCACCGCGCCGGAAAGCGCGGTGGCCACGACCAGGCTGACCACTGACCCCAATAGCGGCACGCCGGCCAGCTCATTATATACGGTGTACTGCCGGGCCTTGAAGGTTGTTGGCTCCATCCGGTCAATCTCATCATACACCTGCTTCAGGCCGGCCGGGTCTGTGGCCAAAAATGATTTTCCGCCCGTAATTTGGGCAATCTTGGCCAAGGTCTCGGTGTCCAGGTCAACCTCAACCCGGACATACCTGCGGCCGAAGATCGGGTCGTCAACCGGAAACGGCACCGGCCCTTTGCTGCCCACGCCGATGGTGTAAATCTTGATGCCGAAACTGGCGGCGGTCTGAGCTGCGGTCACCGGGTCAATGTCACCGGTGTTGTTCCGGCCATCGGTCAAAAGAATTATCACCCGCTCCTTGGCCTTGGACTCTTTGAGTCGGGCCGCGGCGCTGGCAATCCCCATGCCGATTGCGGTGCCATCTTCCAGTAGGCCGAAGTCAACCCGGTCAATCAGGTCGGCGAGCAGCGTGCGGTCCAGGGTCAAAGGACATTGGGTCAAACTGGTGGCGGCAAAAATCACCAAGCCAATCCGGTCCCCGGTCCGCTTGGCAATGAACTCCTTGGCCCGCTCTTTGGCAACCGCCAGCCGGTTCTGGGGCGCAAAGTCACAGGCCTGCATCGTCCCCGAGATATCCAAGCAGAGCATAATGTCAATCCCCCGGCTCTCAATATCCTGAAACCGCCGGCCCTTCTGCGGCCGGGCCAGCGCCACCGTCATGAACACCAGTGCCAGCAGATAGAAAACCAGCGGGATGTTATTCAGCAGCGGGCCGCGATTGGGGGTCTTCTTCAGAAAGGAGATGTCTGAATATCGGAGCGCCGCCCTTCGCTTGCGTCCCCGCCACCAGACCAGGACCGGCAGGAGCGCAAGCAGCGCAAAGAATCCGGGGTGTGCGAATCTCATTACCTTCCTGCCTTGCTTGAGTCGGTTACGGGTTCGGCCGGCTGCGGCGTGGTGGCATGGATCAACTCCCGGACATAGTCTATGACGCCCTCCATCTCCGGCCGGGGCGGTACCAATTTGGCATACTTCACCATATCGGCCCGGCCAAAGAACTCCAAAAACCGGTCACGAACGCCCACCCTCTGGCGCTTCAGCTCATGGGCAATCTCGGTGGTGGTCTGGTCAATCGCTGGAAACCCAAAACGCCGGGTCAGGTACCGCTTCAGAATCTCAGACACCGCGTAGTAATACCGCTTGACATGTCCGGAATCAAGCCAGTCCAGCACCGGAATGGCGCCCAGTGCGGCCAGCGCCTCATCCCAGGGCTCAGGCAAGGGCATAATCGCCTCCTGCATCTTCTGGAGGCGCCGGAACAGCCGATACCCAAGCACAGCCAGACCGGCAGCAAGCACAACCCCCAGCCCGACCCAGATTGGCACCAGATTGGGAAACTGAACCTGCGGTTTGATTTCATTGATGTCCTTGAGCCCTTTCGGTAAGACGCTGGTAATCTTTACCGCAACACTTTCGGACGCTGCCGCCCAACTCCCATTAGCATCCTGATAGGCAACTAGAAATGGTGGTACCTTGATATCTCCCGGAGCAAAGGCAACCATCTTCAGATGGTAGTTATCAATGGCGGTGTCGCCCTGCTCCCGGGTAACCATGTGTTGTCCTATCACTAGAAAATCGCCAGGCTCCTCAAAGAACGGCTGGGTCACCCTGAGGCTGCGGGGTCGCTTCACCACCAGCTCCATCTCAAACCGGTCTCCAACCGTCAGGGGCCGGGCCGATTTTCTTCCCAGGAGCCGTGTCTGCACCGTAACCGGTCCGCCGGTAACAACCCGGTATGCCGGCATCATCTTCTGGCTGCTGTCTGTGGCGGTAGTGTCGGCGCCCAGGACCGGCGCTGCTAAGAGAACCGCGGTAAGCAATCGATTGGTAAGCCGGGACTTTGTCCTAATCACTTTCCCCTCACCGATATCTCCGTGCCCGCTCCTGGAAAAACTGGTGGAGTTTGGGTGTCCAATCCTCATCGGTCTGAATCGGTATGTGGTCAATCCCGAGCTGCCGAAACATCCTTACCAACTCGAGCCGCTGGTCTTCCCGAAACTGGCGGAACCGGCGGCGGAGCATCTGGTCTCGGGTATCAACAATCACCCGCTCACCCGTTTCGGCATCCTCCAACTCCACCAGCCCGATATCAGGCAGCTCCTGTTCGGCCGGGTCGTTCATCGACACCACCACCAAGTCATGCTTGCGGGCGGCTACCGCCAGCGGTTTCCGGAACTCCTCTTGCCGGAATCCATCACCAATCAGGTCCGAAATCAGAAACACAATTGCCCGACGCTTCAGGACATGCATCAGAAACTCAAGCGCCTGTGCCGGCATGGTCCCGAGATGCTCCGGCTCAAAGTAAAGGATGTCGCGGATGAGCCTGAGCACATGGAATCGCCCTTTACGCGGCGGCACATACTTCTCAATTCGGTCGGTGAAAAACACCAGTCCGACCTTGTCGTTGTTGCGGATTGCCGAGAAGGCGAGCGTTGCCGCCACTTGTGCCGCCTGCTCCAGCTTGAACAACCGCCTCGTCCCGAACCGGTCTGAGCCGGAGGCATCAACCACCAGGATGACAATCAGCTCCCGCTCCTCGGCAAACTTCTTCACAAACGGCCGGTCAAACCGGGCGGTTACCTTCCAGTCAATCGTCCGAACATCGTCGCCGGGCAGATACTCCCGGACATCCAGAAACTCGATACCCCGGCCCTTGAAGCTGGACTTGTAATCACCGGAAAAGAGGGTGTTGACCAGCCGTTTGGTGCGGATTTCCACCGCGCGGATTCTGCTCCGCTCTAAACCGGTGGTTCTGCGTGCGGTCTGGGCCACCACTAAGGAACTTCTACACCCTCAAGTACCCGTTTGATGATGTCATCCGGGGTCAGTTCCTCGGCCTCAGCCTCATAGGAGAGGATAACCCGGTGGCGGAGGACATCCGGTGCCAGCTCCTTGATGTCCTCAGGAATTACAAACCCGCGGCGGCGCAGAAATGCCATCGCCCGTGCTGAAGTCAAAAGGTACATTGACGCCCGGGGGGATGCGCCATAGCGGATAAGTGGTTCGAGGTCACCAAGGTTGTACTCCTTGGGAAACCGCGTCGCGAATACCAGGTTCAGGATGTAGTCCTTCAGCTTCTCATCAACATAGACCTTTGTGCAAAGCTGCCGGGCCCGGATGATTGCCGCGGCCGCCACTGCGGGTTCGGCCCGGGGCTCTGTACCCGTGGTCATCCGCTCAACAATCTGCCTCTCCTCCTCCTTGCTCGGATAGGAGATGCGCAACTTCAAGAGAAACCGGTCGGTCTGCGCCTCGGGCAGGGGATAGGTCCCTTCCTGTTCAATCGGATTCTGGGTTGCCAGCACCAGAAACGGGTCGTCAAGCTTGAACGTCTCGTCTCCGATTGTCACCTGCCGCTCCTGCATCGCCTCCAGGAGCGCGCTCTGGACCTTCGGTGGGGCGCGGTTTATCTCATCAGCCAGAATCAGGTTGGCAAAGATTGGTCCCTTGCGCGCACTGAATTCGCCCGTCCGCTGATTGTAGACCTGGGTGCCGATAATGTCCGCGGGCAACAGGTCGGGCGTAAACTGAATCCGCTGAAACTTGGTGGCAATCGCCTGTGCCAGGGTCTTGACCGCATAGGTCTTGGCAAGCCCGGGCACCCCTTCAATAAGAATGTGACCGTTAGCCAAGAGGCCAACCAACAGCCGTTCCACCAAGTACTTCTGGCCAACAATCACCTTACCGACCTCACTGGTCACCGCCTGCACAAACAGGCTCTCGCGCTCAATCTCTTCATGAATGCGTCTGATATCGTCTTTCAAAGCTTCCATTTCGTCATCTCCAGCTCTGGTTATCTTTTTTATAGACTTCTACTTACGATGCAGCGTTGCTAGGCCACTATCCCCAATGACGTTCTATGTCTACTCATAATTAGACACTATTTAAAAGACCTTGTTTATACTCAAGCCATCGGCTGTTTATGTAAATTGTGTCAATCCTGACTGTTCATCGTTGAATCACCAGTTTTATATCTTCAGTTCTATCACCTTGCTCCACCCGCACAAGATAGACACCCGGGGTCAGTCCCTTAGCGCTGATTTTGGCGGGATTGGTATTGAAGGTGGCAGAAAGAACTCTGCGGCCAAGGGCATCAAAAACTAAAACCCTGGTCCTGTTTGGGTTCCCGGCCACATCTAGCCAGATCGCGTCACGGGCGGGATTAGGTCGTAACGACACCGGTCGGGTCAAAACCGGCTGTTTAAGGAGTTGGCCCTGAAAACCGCCACCATCGTCCCCTGACGGCGGAGTGGCATAGCGCCACACCTCGCAAGTCTTATTGCCCTTGAGTGCGTAGAATGTGCCGCCGACGGAAACGATGTCGCCGCCCGCCTTGACCCGTTTCTTTTTGCCGGTGGAACCAAAACTGGGCATGGTGTCCAGCTCGGTCCAGGTATTGGTTAGGACGTCATACTTCCAGAACTCACAGGTGTTGCCACCTTTGAGGCAGTAGATGGCATCTTGGAACCATGTTGCGCAGCCACCATCCTTGAGTTTCTTGGCCTGGCCGGTGTAGCTGGCAAGGGGAACCGTGGTGACCGGAACGGTGTCCCATGTATTGGTGCTAATGTAATACCGATAGATTTGACCGGTTCGGGCTTTGGCCGCATAGAAGATGTTTTGACCGTCGTAGACGAGAAATGAACCTTTGTCGTACCTGGGGTTGGCAGGCGCGGGCGCGGACGGAAGGTTTTCCCAAACATCGGTAAGCGTGTTGTAGCGGTAAAAGTCGTTGCGGTAGCCTTTGAGGAGGTAGATGTAGCCGGTGCCCGCCAGCCAGACAAATTGGGCGTCGGTGCCCGCCTTGAGTTTTTTGCCGGATGGTGTCAAGGGGACGTCGGCGCGCTGGACCCATTTCGCGCTGTCAATGTCGTAGCGCCAGAATTCCAGGGTGTTGTTACCTTTGGTAAGGTATATGCAGTTATTGCCATCGGTGGTGAGCGCGGCACCGGCCTTGGGTAGTTTATTGGAAGGGCCGACCGGGACCTGCGGCAGTTGGATCCAGGTGTTGGTAATGAGGTTGTAGGTGTAGTAGTCGCCGGTTTTATAGCCCTTGATGGCGAATAACCGGTTGTGGGTTGGATTGTAGCAGAATGCCCCACCGTCTTTGACCTGTCGGCCGCTGGGTGCAGTCGGGACCGGCTCGATTTCCGTCCAGCCATAGGGGCCGCAGGTTATGGTGAAGGTTATCTGGAGAGTGTCGTTTTCGGTGCGCCCGTCATGCGCAACCCAGGTGGAGCAGAAGGCGGTGTACAGTCCGACGAGGTAGGGTTTGGGCCAGGGACGAAAAGTAACGCTGGTGTCGCTGCCGGGCCCGACGGCATTGATTTGGGCGGTGTCGTAATAGAGTTGGGCTCCTGTCTGGTTGCGGATGGCGAATGCGACCCAGATGTCGGCGGTGTCACTGCCCAGGTTCCGGATAGTGGCTTGGGGGGTAATAAGACGACTGGTGTCGGTTCGGGTGGTGGGTTCAATGATGGCAGAAACCGCCGCATCGGGCTGGATGTATTTGATGGTGAGGTAGTCGGTATTTGTACCCGACCCGTTGTAGCTCGAGCCGGTCACATAGACGTTATTCCAGCGGTCCAATCTCACCGACCTGGCGATGTCGCTGCCATTCACCGGGCTGTTGTTGTAGCGCATCAGCCACTGCTGATTGCCACTGGAATCAAACCGGAATGTGGCGTAGTCGTACCCGGTGCCACTGCCAATTGAGTAGCCGGTCACGTACACGTTGTCCGCACTGTCCAGCACCAGCGCCGTGCCGATGTCGGAATTGTTACCCGGCCCATTGTACCGTCGCACCCACCGTTCTGTGCCGGTCACGTCGTAACACAGGACGACCAAATCACTGCCTGTGCCCAAGCCTGCACTGTAACCAGTGACAAACACATTGCCGGTGGCGTCAACCGCAATAGCGTTTGCTCCGTCATTATCACTGCCGGGGCCGTTGTACCGGGTAACCCACCGCTGCATGCCACCAGAGTCATATTTAACCACCGCAATGTCGTAGTCCATACCTGCCAGTCCCATGCTTGCCCCGGCCACATAGACGTTTCCGGCACTATCAACCGCCAGCGCATTAGCTATGTCGAGCGAGTTCCCCAAGCCGTTATACCGTCTGGCCCAGAGGAGCTCGCCGGTGCTCCCCCGGTATTTGATCGTCAGGAAGTCGTAGCCGCCACTTGATGCCCAACTGTACCCGGCAACATAGCTGTTGCCAGCATTATCCACCGCAACACACATTGGGTAGTCCGCGCCGTTGTCAGGCCCATCGTACCGCGCCTCCCAGAGGAGATTGCCCGAAGGGTCATACTTCAAGGTGAGGAAGTCAGTATTTCCGCTAGTGCCAATACTGTACCCGGTTACGAACACATTGCCCGCATGGTCGGTGGCTATCGCTCGAGCGGCATCTACGGCTAGGCTGGGCCCATTGTAACGTCGCGCCCATTGCTCGCCCCCGCTCGTGTCGTAGCACACGGTCAGATAGTCCAGGTTCCCGGCCGCAGTGTAGCCGGTCACGCACACGTTCCCAACATCGTCAACCGCAATCGCAAAGGCTTGGTCGTTCGAGTCGCCGGCGGTGGTGTACCGGGCCGTCCATTGTTGCGCTCCGCTTGGGTCATACTTGACCGTCTGGTAGTCATACGCTGAGCCGATGCCCATGCTATACCCGGTCACGCAGATGTTGCCGTTCCGGTCCAAGGCCATGGCAAAGGCCTCGTCGCCAGCCGAACCCGGCCCGTTGAACCTTCTGGTCCACGCCGTATCCACCTGCGCCAGCGCCGCAGTTATTGTTAAACACACGGCCCAGAAAATCAGCCTGCGAGCATATCGTGTCCACGTCACCGCTGCCTCCTTGGGGGTATGCCCCAAACTCTGTCCGAGCCTTATCTTTTAATCGCTGGAGCTTGCCCGCTCCGCAGGTCGGATGCAACCAAGCTAATATTATCGAACACTGCTAAAGCCGTCAAGCCCTGCGACTAGGGTGGGCTACTGTCCGATTCCCGGAATCGAGTCGGGCCGAGACAGGTGCGTCCAGAGCATCAGCAAGCGTTCCCGGTTGACAATCACCACGACAACGATGGCAAGCACCAGTAGCAGCGTCACGAGCCATACCAGACTGACCGAATAGCGCCGGCGCCGTTCGGCCCGTTCCAGCCGGCTCAATGCCAAGAGAATCTTCCGGGCTTTCGCTTCGTCCGGGTCAACCGGTTTCCGAGCCACTGGAGTAGTCCCTCTGCTCGGGCGGCTTTGACTCCCAAGCATTTTTTATCGCCCGCTTCAGCTCCAGTTCAATCGGGCCCAATGCATCACCATCGTATTGGAGCCAAATATAACCACCACCTTGCCGGCGTTCAACAATTACATCTACAACCGCCTGGCCTCGGCCCGGACGGTCGCGGCAGATTTCTTCCAGAATGCCGGCGGTAACGCTCACCGCTACGGTTACGGCATAGCAATTCTGGTTCATCAGCTCGGCCCCAATAAAGAATGCGAATCGGACCCGCTCATTCCCGCCTTCGGGCACCGGCGGAGCAAAACGGAGCGTCCTTTTCTCCAGCGGCGTCTCCGTTAGGCCGGCGCGCCGCCATTCCTGCCTCAGGAGTGGGGCATACTCATCGTACACCAGGTCCGCACGGGAACGGGCCGTCGTGAAGTTCGCAGGTAAGAGACACAAGCGCGTCGGAATCTCGCAGCCGAGTTTCCGGGCGCGCGCCCCAACATCAATGTACTCAAATACCCGGACCGGCATGAGTCACCTCCGGATTTGACCGCGGCCGCACAGCCAACTTGGCTTGGTCATAATGTATCGTTCCATCGGAAAATGTCAAGGTGTCACGGTGCGCCTTGACAAAACCGGTGGGCTGGATAGTATCCAGTAATGATTCAGTTCCGGCGCCGTTTTTTCCCCGAGCGCAGCCGCCGGTTACCGCTGTTCCATTGGCTCTGGTGGGTGCTGGCCCTCGGACTGTTATTCCTGCTCGTCATTATTTACCGGCTGCTGCCCCATTAGTCGAATCATGAATCAAGACTACCAACCAACACAAGGAGGTCCCGTGACCAAACTTCACTTCGGTTACCAGGACCTGTTTCGTTCTTTTCGCCTCGGTTTCTCCGCAAAGAAGCTCGGCATGGCCCTAATCGGCCTACTGTTCGGCCTGGTCGGCTACTCTGGTCTCAGTTATCTCAGCTATATTACGGCCGGTTACGACTGGCTCACCATCTGGCAGCTGTTTCGGCTCCTTCCTTTGCCCATGCCCGACCGTTACCCCTGGCCCTGGTACAGCTGGTTTGTCTACAGTCTTGGCCTCGCCTGGTTCCTTGTGGTCATGCTCGTGACCGGAACGGCACTGGCCAAGGTAACCTTGGAACAGCTACGCGGGGACGAATTTTATGAGGCGCGCAGTGCCTGGCGTTATGCCCTCGAGCGCGCGCCGACAATTCTCCTTAGCCCCCTTGTCCTCGGCGCCTTCATCGCCCTAATCGTTGCCCTTGGCCTCTTACTCGCACTCATCGGCCTCATTCCCCAGCTCGGCCCATTCATTGTCGCTATCGCCGCCTTCCCGGCTTGGCTTGCCGCGCTCCTCATCCTCTACTTGCTGATTGTTCTCGCCCTCACCCTCATCCTCGCTCCGGCAATCGTTGCCACCACCAACAGCGATACTTTTGACACCCTCTTTGAGGCCTTCTCCTGTCTCAACGAACAACCCGGCCGCACCATCCTCTACACTGCGACCACCGCCATCCTGGCCAAAATTGGCGGCCTGCTCTTCGGTGTTGCTGCCACCATAGCCGGCCGGATAGCCTACCACATACTCCACCCCATCCTTCGCGACACCCTCACGGACCTGCTCACTAACGCAGCTAGCTACCTCCTCATTACCATTCCTGACCGGCCGCCCTACGCGCTCGGTCACACCCTTCTCCGGGTGACTGCCGACCACGTCTGGCACCTGCCTCAGCTCTACACCCCATTCACCAGCATGCCGACCAGTTGGGCTATCGCCATTGCCGGCCCACTACTCAGCCTCACCTACTACACAATCTCCCTTCTTACCATCGCCTACGCGCTCACCACCTGGCACGCCGGCCTCACCCTCACCTACATCACCCTCGCCCACAAAAAGGACCAGCGCAACCTCCTAACCGACACCGCCTAGACGCCACCATTACTTATCACCATTACCGGCCAGGTCCAAGGCCTGGGCTATCGGCCTTGGGTCTACCGTCTCGCTAAGCGGCTCCGCATCGCCGCCGTCATTCGTAACACCACTACCGGCCTCACCATCCTCACCGCCACCAAAACCGGGCGTGCCCTGCTCAAATACCTACTCACCCATCACCCCCGCCATGCCCAACCCCACATCACCGCCACCAGCACTAAAACCCCGCCGCCAACCACGCTCCAAATCAAACCCTCAATCTGTTCCCATAAACCTAATCAGTTCCGTTCCATCCCGATCCCTCCTGACCTCGCCACCTGCCACCATTGCACCCGCGACATCCTCAACAGCAACAACCGACGCTACGCCTACCCTTTCACCAACTGCACCAAATGTGGCCCCCGCTACACTATCACCACCAGAATACCGTACGACCGTCCCAACACCACCATGAACAGCTACACAATGTGCCCGAGCTGCCAAACCGAATATACCACCCCTACCAACCGCCGCTATCATGCCCAACCCAATGCCTGTCCTAACTGCGGCCCTCAGCTCAAGCTCATCAAGCCCGACCGTCCATTGCATCACCTGCCCTCCCCGCTCCTAAATGCTGCCCGGGCCATTGCTCAAGGCCGCATCGTTGCCATCAAGGCACTCGGCGGCTACCAGCTCGCCTGCGATGCTACCAACTCCACTGTGGTCGCTCGCCTCCGCCGGCGGAAGAAGCGGCCGACCAAGCCGCTGGCAATTATGTGTGCTGACCAGACGGTGGTTCGCAAGTTCTGTCTGGTCAGCAAAGGTGCCGGCCGGCTGCTCACATCGCCAATTGCGCCCATTGTGCTTCTGCCCAAGAGGGCTAAACCAGACATTGCCCTCTCTCCGTTGCTGGCACCAAACAACCGCGACTTGGGGGTGATGCTCGCCTACACCCCGCTCCATATCCTGTTGTTACAGCAGGTGAGTAAGCTTACCGGCAAACCTGCAGTGCTGGTCATGACCAGCGCCAACCGCCGCGACGACCCAATTGTCGCATCCGAAGAGGAACTTCTTGCCGAACTACCCGGTGTTGTCGACCTCGTTCTAACCCACGACCGACCGATAGCCAATCGTTGTGACGACTCCGTGGTGCAGCCGGGCAGACCCAGTCTGGCAGCACCGGTTATTGTCCGCCGCGCCCGCGGCTATGTTCCACAGCCGGTAGTCATCGGTCCAACGTTTCACGTGAAACACCCGGTCCTGGCGTTCGGTGGAGAGATGCGCAACTGCTTTGCCCTGGCCCAAAAGGACCAGGTGTTTTTGAGCCCCCATATTGGCAGCCTCGACTCGGTTCGTGCCCAACAGTTTTTCGAGATGGTGCTCAGCCGGTACCGGCTCTGGACCGGAGTCACCCCCCAGCTTATTGCCTGCGACCTGCACCCCGACTACTCCTCAACCCGCCTTGCGGAGACGTTTGCTCAAAGAGAGGGGCTGCCGCTGATTCGGGTGCAGCATCATGTTGCCCATGTTCTCTCGGTTATGGCTGAGCACCGCCTTGCCGGTCCGGTCTTGGGCCTAGCTTTTGACGGAACCGGTTTTGGCACCGATGGTGCCATCTGGGGGTGTGAGTTTCTGTTAATTGACGAACAGCTCGGTTGGGCAAGGGTAGGTCATCTGGCCTATCTTGACCTTCCTGAGGGTGACGACGGCGGACTGGCTGACCCGGCCCGGGTTGCTGCCGCATATCTGGAACAGGTGGGTATGGGGCAGCAGGCCCGGTTATTAGACCTACCGGTTATAAAAATGGGGTCGGGCCGGAAAGGTCCTAAGGGGTGGGTTCGAACATCCAGCTTGGGCCGTCTCTTTGACGCCATAGCCGCCATCTCGGGGGTGTGCCGAAAAGTAAGTTACGAAGGGGAGGCCGCAATCGGGCTTGAGGCGGCAGCCAGTTCTGCAAGGAATTTCGAGCTTCGCACTTTGCACTTCGAACAAAGTTTCAACTCTCTGGTCTCTCCTCCGGTTGTTCTTGCCCCGGACAGTTTCCTAAAAACGGCGGTCCAGGACCGGCTTAATGGGTTGGACCCGGCGGCGGTCGCGGCCC
>Ga0068707_1002545_pt1 | contig 12811 bp, 9 predicted proteins | sample YNPNPMetaG_FD_66600 | JGI IMG/M metagenome (GOLD analysis project Ga0068707, IMG submission 66600) | Anoxygenic and chlorotrophic microbial mat microbial communities from Yellowstone National Park, USA - YNP NP MetaG | ecosystem: Environmental > Aquatic > Thermal springs > Hot (42-90C) >... | reverse complement strand
GGTGGCGTATCTGATGTTGGAGCATCTGCCCGATCCCGCTGTGGCCCTCAAGGAGTTTGCCCGGGTGCTCAGGCCCGGGGGGTATCTCTGTTTCAAGACGCCGGCCGTGCGGACGCCGCTCTTTCTCTTGTCCAGGCTCTTGCCCACAGGCCTCCACCGCAGGCTGAAGGGGCAGATCGGCGTGGCGGAGGACGAGGTGTTCCCCACCTATTATCGCGCCAACACCGTGGGCCGCTTGCATCGCCTGCTGACGGCGGCCGGGCTGCAGCGTGTCTGGCTGCAGACGGTGGACCAGACCTACGCCTATCTGGCCCATCGCCGCTGGACGTATGTCTTGGGCCTGCTCTACAGTCGGGCGACGGAATGGCCCCCTTTGGCCTGGTTGCGCAACCAGATCATCGGCCTCTATCGCCTGCCGGAGGGGAACCCATGAGCGCGCCCCAGGATTTGGTCTGTGCCCTGGCCCATCTGCTGGAGCCGCAGCGCCCCGGCGCGCCTTGGCCACATCTGGCGGAGGGCGATTTCCCCGCCCTGCTGGCGTTGGCCCAGGCCAACAAGGTGCCCCTCCTGGCGCTGGATCGTTCCGTGCCGGAGGCAGCGGCCTTTTATGGGAGCCAGGTCTTCCAAGAGGCCCTCGCCGCCGAGGGTGAGGCCTGGGCCCTGTTGCGTGGCGAATATGCTCTGGTGCAACGCGCCTTGGCCGACGCGGGAATCCGCGCTGTGGTCATCAAATCGGCGGGGATCGCCCCCTCTCTGCCCTATCGGAGCGACAACCTGGATATCTTGGTGCCCCTCGCCCAGGGGTTGCGCGCCCGGCGGATCCTCCATGATTTGCACTATGTGGAGCTAAAGAATGTTGAGGAGCCCCACAAGTTCCTCTGGCGCAAGTTCCACCTGGGCGCCACCGTCTGTGCCATCCACCTCCATGAGTTCGTCGGCTGGGGCACGGGTTTCATGGAGGACGCGGGGGTCTTGGCCCGTGCCCGGCCCGCGCCGGATGATCCGACCCTGCTCATCCCCTCGGCGGAGGATGCCCTGCTGATCACCCTGGCCCACGCCTTTTACGAGGACAAGGCCGTCAAGCTGGGCGATCTGTGGAAAGTGATGCGCCTGCTCCGGCAACCGTTGGATTGGGAGCTGATCCTGCGCCAGGCCCAGGAGCGGGGCTGGCGGGACGGTTTGGTCACCTGCCTGGTGCTGTGGAGTGCGTTGGAGCGCCATCTCTACGGCCAACACAGTTTCCCTCCGGAGGTGATGGCCGAGGCGGAACGAGACTTGCCCTTTTACTGCCGGCGTTATCTGGCCCGGCGGCTGGCCGCCGGGGACTGGGGTTTCCCCTTGGCCCTCTCCTTCCGCTTCAGCAAGCGGCATTACTATGGCAAAATCTGGCGCGACCGGGCGCTCACGCCGCGCCAAAAGGCCTTGGACGCCCTGCGCCATTCCCTGGCCGGCGTCAAACGGCGCTTGCCCTTCCAGAGCCAGTGCCCCCTGCTGGTCACCTTCAGTGGCATGGACGGCGCGGGCAAGACGGCCCAGGCCGAGATCTTGCAGCGGGCCTGCCGCGAATGCGCCCTGCGGGCGCGGGTGGTGTGGAGCCGAGGCGGCTCCTCGCGCTGGACCGACGGGCTGATCCGCCTGGTCAAGCCGTTCCTCAAAAAACGCGCCGCGCTGGACATGGTAAGCGACACCCGCCAGGCCAAGGTGCGCCGCAAGCGGCTCTGGTTGGCGCGGCCCTGGCTGCGTTGGGGCTGGCGTTGGTCGGTGACCCTGGATCTCTTGCTGCAATACGGGGTCAAGGTCGCCTGGCCCTTGCTCCGGGGGGATATCGTCCTCTGCGACCGGTACACCTACGATGCCCTGGTGGAGCTGAGCGTCCTCAGCGGGCGCCCGCAGGAGGCGCGTTCGTGGGCCGCCAAGCTCCTTCTGGCCTTGGCGCCGCGGCCGCGCCTGGCCTATCTCTTGGACCTTGACCCCGCCACCGCCCTCCGCCGCAAGCCCGAAGAGGAGCCCGATTTCCTGGCCGAGCAGGCGGAGCTGTATCGCCGCCTGGCGCCGAGGTGGGGATTGCGTCGGATCTCGGCCGAGGCAGAGCTGGCCCAAGTGGCCGACGCGCTGACGGAGGAGGTGCTGCATACGTACTATCGCGGCTGGCGCACGGTGCTCAACGGTCTTTTTCTGGCCAACCCCGTTGCCCCAGCCCCTGCCGACGGAGACGATGTGCGATGCGCGTGTTGATGCTGACCAACATGTATCCCCACGAGGCCGATCCTTCCTTCGGCACCTTTGTCTATGAGCAGGTGCGGGCCTTGCGTGGCCTGGGGGTGGAGGTGGATGTCCTGTTCGTCAACGGTCGGGCCAGCCGCTGGAACTATCTGGCCGGCTACTGGCGCCTCTGGCGGCAACTGCGCTATGTGGCCTACGATCTCATCCATGCCCATTACGTCTTTTCCGGGTGGATCGCCCGGGCGCAGTGGCGCTTGCCCATCGTGCAGAGCTTTCACGCGCCGGGGCAGATGCACACCTATCAGGGCTGGCTCTGTCGCCGGTTGGTGCCGTTGGTGGACGCGGTAATCGTCACCTCCGCCGACCACAAGGCGCGTCTGGGCTATCCGGGGGCGCACATCATCCCCTGCGGCGTGGATTTCGAGCTCTTCCAGCCGCAGCCCCAGGCCGAGGCCCGCGCCGCGCTGGGGTGGGATCCGCGCCGCAAGATCGTGCTTTGGGTGGGCGACCCGCGCCGCGAAAAGCGCCTGGACCTGGCCTATGCCACCTATGACGTGTTGCGCCGGCGCCGCGACGACGTGGAGCTGCGGGTGGTGAGCAAGGTGCCCCACCGGGAGGTGCCCACGTATTTGAACGCCGGCGATGTTTTGCTCTTGACCTCCGACCACGAGGGCTCGCCGGTGGTGATCAAGGAGGCCATGGCCTGCAATCTGCCCATCGTCTCCACGGCCGTGGGGGATGTGCCGGAGGTGATCGCCGGGGTGGAGGGGTGTTACTTGGCGGCGCAAACGCCGGAGGACCTGGCCGCCAAGGTGGAGCTGGCCTTGGCCTTTGGCGGGCGCACCCGCGGGCGCGAGGCCATCGCCCATCTGCAAACCCGCGAGGAGGCGCGGCGCATCGTGGCCCTCTATGAGGAGGTCCTCGCCCGCCAGCGCAGGCGCAAAGGAGGCGCCGGATGAACCCAAAGAGGCTGCTCATTGCCCTGGGTGAAGGGGGGCACACCAAAGAGATGTTGACCCTGGTGGATATGTTGGGCGACGATTTCGTCTATGGCTATCTCTTGGTGGCCGATGACGAGGTCTCGGCGGCCAAGATCCGCCGGCCGGGGCCCATCTATCGCGTGCGCCGCCCGCGAGATAAAGAGCACAACCTGCCCCTGGATATCCTCAAGGCCCTTCAGAGCGGCTGGCAGGCCCTGGGCGCCTTGCGCGCCTTTCGCCCGCAAGCGGTGGTGAGTTCGGGGCCGGCGGTGGCGGTGCCGGTGTCTCTACTGGCCCGGCTCTTGGGGATCAAGGTCATCTTTGTGGAGACGGCCTCGCGCATCACCGCCCTTTCCCTCACGGGACGCATCATGTATCGCGTGGCGCACCTCTTTTTTGTGCAGTGGCCTGAGCTGGCCGAGCGTTACCCCAAGGCGATCTACGCCGGGCGGCTGTTCTAAGGGGGAGAGATGATCCTGGTCACGGTGGGCACGACGGATTTCGATGACCTGGTGCAGGCCATGGATGCCCTCGCCCCCACGCTGGGCGAGGAGGTGGTGGCCCAGATCGGCCGGGGGAAGTATCTCCCGGTGCACATGGAATACTTTCGTTTCGCCCCTTCCTTGGATCCCTACTATGAGCGGGCCAGGTTGGTGGTGGCCCACGGGGGCCTGGGCACGGCCATCGAGGTGTTGCAGCGGGGGCTCAAGCTTGTGGGGGTCAGCAATCCTGATCGCTACGACCGCCATCAAGAGGATCTCCTGCGGGCCCTCTCCGAGGCGGGGTATATGCTCTGGTGCCGCGAGCTGCGCGCCCTCCCGGAGGCCCTGCGCCAGGCCGAGGCGCAGACCTTTCGCCGCTATGAGACGCCGCCATGTCGCATCGCCGAGATCATCCGCGCCTATCTGGCCGGCAAGTACCAACGCTGAGGCCGGTGGCGCCGGAGCTTTGAGCGTGGAGGGGCCTTGGCGTATCTTTTTGCCCCCAAGCGCGTCTTGATAAGAGTCAAGACTTGGCCTAACCAGCCCTGGCCTGGGAGGGCAGGAAAACTCAGGGGGGCTTCCGGTTCTTGCCCTGCTGGTAGCAAAAGTGCTCATGGCTGAGAGCTGCAAGCGCGAGCGGTCTATTTGGCCCGAGATGCACCTCATGGTATGATGGAACCGGTTGGGATGGTCAACCTTGTTTTGCCCCAAGATGGTTTGGACCTCGTGCAGATGGAAAATCCGCCGCGGCATGGCCGCACATTTCAACAACCACGATAGTGAGGGATGATGATGAAGACGATGCCCATCAAAGCGGCTTTGGTGTTGCTCTTGGCCGCTCTGCTCGTTTCCCTGGGGCCGGCATCGGCCTGGATGCCCACCCAGGAGGCGCCCTCCGCCGATAAAGGGGCGTCCATCTCTGGCCCGCTGGAGGTGGCGGGGGCCGTCCTGGATACGGGCCTGCCCCCGGCCCATGACCAGCTCGCCGGCGCCCAGATGCAATGGGTGCCCACCGGCGCCACGCCCGGCTTTTATGCCGCCCGGGATAACCGCAACGTGGACCCCGCCGAATACGGCGTGGTGGGCGGGCACCAGTCCTTCTACTGGGACCAGTTAGAGCCGGCCGAAGGGAGCTATCGCTGGGATATCATTGATGGCTTTATCGCCAACCAGGTGGCCAAGGGCAAGAAGGCGGCCTTTGGCATCATCACCTTTAACGGGCGGGCCAACCAAAACAACCCTTCCAACCCGCCCATCCGCGTGCCGGCTTGGGTCTTTGCCGCCGGCGCGACCAAGGTCACGTGCCCGGATGGCTTCCAAATTCCCGAGTATTGGAACGCCGTCTATAAGCAAAAATACCGCAATTTCATCGCCGCCCTGGCGGCGCGCTACGATGGCCACCCCAATGTGGAGTTTATCCAGATCGGCGTGGGCAAGTTCGGTGAGACCCAGCCTTGCGACGACCAGGATAACCCCTATGTGAAGGCGGCCCTGGAGGCCGATGGCTTGACCGAATATACCTGGCCCTACATTGTCAACGACATCACCGATATGTACGCCGATAATTTTCATCAGACCAAGCTGCTCCTGCCCAACGCGCCCCGGTTCACCATTGAGCCCGACCGCCGCACCTTCACCGATCACGCCATCTCCAGGGGTGTGGGGCTCTTCCCGGCGGGCATCTATGCCGATTCGGAATGGGTGGACCTGCGCACCAAGTCCGGTTGGAACGGGGTCGGCAAGTACGACCGCATCCTTGACCAGGCCGGCACGGACGCGCCCTGGGTGCCCGTCGCCTTTGAGATGTATGAGTATATGACCCCCAACCCCATCGAATTCTTCTGGGGCGTGGCGGCGGCCCTGAGCCGCCGGGCGGATTACGTCACCCTGGAGCGCGACGTGCTCTATGAGGGCGCCGCGGGCGACCCGACGGTGACCCCCATTACAGCCAATATCGAGGTCATCCGTTGGGCCTCGCAATATATGGGCAAACACATCAACACCACGCCCAGCGTGTGGGTGTTGTTGCGCGAATCGGCCTATGCCGATAATTATTACCCCCAGAAGGGCAACTATTCCTGGTGGTTGACCCAAGATGACTCCATCTCCCAGGGGCGCACGGTGGTGGCCACCTACCGCGCCCCCACGGAGCTGGTGCGTGCCGACCTTTATCCCGCCGCCCTGCGGCCGGGGATCGAGACCAGATCCGAGCTGGGCCCCTCCCGCGAGGGCTGGATCTGCCGACGCACCGACCAGGGCAGCGGGAATATCTACATGGGCTTCAAGATTGATGACCGCTATGTCTATGGCGGCAGCCGCCAGGCCACCATCACCGTCACCTATTTCGACGGCGGCTACGATAGCTGGCGGTTGATCTACGACGCCGCCACCGACGCCAACAAGGTGGCCGGCACCATCACCAAGACCAACTCGCGCACCTGGAAAAAGGCCACCTTCACCGTGCCCGATGCCCGCTTTGCCAATTCCCAGGCGGGCGGCACCGATTTTCGCATCGATTGCCTGAACGACGGCAACGAATACATCCACATGGTGGATGTGCGCCTGGGCGGTGGCTCTGGCCAGACCTATAGCATCAACCTGACCACCGCCAACGGCGGCTGGAATCTGGTCTCCACGCCGTTGGTGCCCACGGCCACCGCCGTGGCCGACTTCCTGGCCAGCATCGCCGGCAAATATGACCTGGTGCAGGCCTATTATGATGGCACGTGGCATTCCTATCCCGGCGGCGATCTCACCACCATCAACGAAAAGATGGGGCTGTGGATCCATGTCACCCAGAATTGCACCTTGGTGATCAACGGCCAGCCGCCCACCTCCACCACCATCAACCTCACGGCGGCCAACGGCGGCTGGAACCTGATCGGTTGGCCCAGCGGCAGCACCCGCTCCCTCGCCACGGCCCTGGCCGGCATCGCCGGGCAGTATGACAAGGTGTACGCTTTCCATGCGGCCGACCTGGCCGACCCGTGGAAGCTCTACAATCCTGCGGTGCCCAGCTATGCCAACGACCTGCAGAATATGGAGCCGGGCAAGGGATACTGGATCCATGTCACGGCGGATTGCAGCTTGGTGGTGCCTTACTGAGGCGTGCGCCCCGTGCGCAAGGCACTGTTTAGCGATGGACGAGAGGAACCATGAAGACGAGAACACACGCCTTCTTGATATTGTCCTTGGCCCTTTGCGCCCTGGCGGCGCTGCAGGGGGCCTTGGTGCGGGCGGCTCCGCCCGTCCCGGCCAGCTTCTATGGCACGGTGAAGGTGAACGGGGCCAATGTGCCCACCTATGTCCAGGTGGAGGCGCTGATCGGTGGCGTAACCTATGCCGTGGGCCCTGTGCAGGTTTCGGGGGCGGATACGGTCTATGCCCTTAACGTCCCCGGCGATATTCCCGAGACCCCGGGCAAAGAGGGCGGCACGACGGGGGAGACGATCCAATTCCGCGTGGGGGGATTGCTTTGCGCCCAGACGGCCGTCTGGCAGAGCGGCGCGCACACCAATCTGAATTTGACCGCCACGGGCACCCTGCCCACCCTCACGCCCACACCCACCTTCACCCCCACCAATACCCCGGCGGTGACCGCCACCCCCCGCACGGTGGATTTTACGCCCGACAATACCACGGTGAGGGATACCTACATCTCCTCCTATGATCCGACCGTCAACGACGGCAACGGGCAGCGCATCCGAGTGAAATACAGCGTCTTTCGCTCGCTGATCTATTTCGACCTTGCCTCCATCCCCACCGGTTCCACGGTACAGAGCGCGAAGCTCCGCCTCTACCTGGATTGGTACGACGACGGCAAACCTACGGCCACGCCACGGGTGGCGGTGTACAAGGTGTTGCGGGGCTGGGAGGAGCTCCAGGCCACCTGGAACAAGGCGACCAGTGACATCTCCTGGGGTACCGCCGGCTGCGAGAGCGCGTCGGACCGCTCTTTCAGCGAGAGCGGCGCGGCGGTGATCTCCACGGTGAACACCTGGTACGAATGGGATATCACCGCCCTGGTGCAGGATTGGGAGAGTAACCCCGCCGGCAACAGGGGGCTGATTTTGATCTCTAACCATGCCCGCGAGCTGCGCTTCCATTCGGCCAACGCGCCCACCAACAAGCCTTTGTTGCGGGTGACCTACACGGCGGGCGGCGGCCCTGTGCCCACCGTCACCATCACCCCCTCGCCCACCACCACGGCCTCTGTCCAGCCCACGCCCCAGACCCTGGAGCTGCGCGGGGCCAGCCAGGACGCCTACATCAACTATGCCGACCAAACGCGCAACTATGAGCACCAAGGTCTGCGCATTCAGGGCCAGGGCTACAAGCGGTCGCTGTTGAATTTTGATGTGAGCGCCATCCCGCCGCAAGCAGAGATCATCTCAGCCACACTGCGCCTGACGGCCTCTAACTATGATGATGGCAAGGGACATCTCTCCTTGAACGTGGGCGCCTATCTGGTGAACCGCGCTTGGGTGGCCAACCAGGTGACCTGGCTCCTGGCCTCCACGGGGAACAGTTGGGCCACGGCTGGCTGTGAGGCCGTCCCCGCCGATCGGGCCGGCACCCCGGCCAGCACTACCCGCGTCCAAGAGATTTCGGGCACGCGGCCTTGGGAGATCAAGACCTACACCTGGGATGTCACCGCCATTGTGCAGGCCTGGGTGAATAACCCCTCGGCCCAGGCCGGACTGTTGCTCCTGGCCCAGGATGTGAATTATCGGGATGTGGGCTTTTATGATTCAGCTTATGGGGTTGTTGAGCAGCGGCCACTCTTGGTGGTGCAATGGCGGCCGCGTCCGGCGGCCACAGAGACCCCCACGCCCACGCCAGAGCCCGCGCGCGGCGCCATCCAAGGGTTGGTGTTCAACGACCTGAATGGCAACGGCCGGCGCGACGCGGGCGAGCCAGGCTTGGCGGGGGCGGTGGTGCAACTGTGGCAAGGCGGGGTCATGCGCTCTGCCCAAACCACCGCTGCCTCGGGGACGTTCGCCTTTGGCAGCCTGGATCCGGGCGCCTATCTGGTGAAGGAGATAGACCCGCCCGGCTACCGCTCCTCTCCGGGGAGCCCCAACGAGGTTGCCGTCACCGTCAGCGCGAACCAGACCAGCGAGGTCAACTTTGCCGATCACGATCCGGCCAGCATCACCTTGCTCAGCTTGCCTTTGATCCGCAAAGGGTGAGCTGGCGAGGGCAGCCGGCCGGATAAAAGGGGGAACGTTTTGTCCATTTTTCGTGTTGTGGGGATAGTGACCTGCGTCTTGTTGTTGGGGGTGTTGCCGGTGCGGGCTGCGCCGCCGGAGCTGCCGGCCGATTTCTATGGCACGGCGCGTTTGGCCGGGATGGCCATCCCCGCTGGCGCCCTCCTTTCGGCCCAGATCAACGGGGTCGAGTACGGCAGTTGCGTCGTCTTGGAGCATACAGAGTGGGGCACCGTCTATCACCTCACGGTGGTCGCCGATGATCCCGATACGCCCAGCATCATCGAGGGAGGGCGAGAGGGAGACCCGGTGGTGTTTGTCTTGCAGATGCCGGGCCAGCGCCCTTACCGGGCCCTCCAGGTGGGCACCTGGCACGGGGCCACGGTCAACCGGTTGGATCTGCTCTTTCCCGCTGTGGTGACCCTGCCCCTCGTCGTGCGGGGGAGGTGATCCCCGCGCGCCACCGGCCTTGCAGAGGGAACTGCGAGCCCATGAACAAGCATGTGGGTGTGGTCATCGTCCTGGTGGCGCTGGCGCTGACCTTGGGCCAGAGCCTGGCGCCGGCGCGGGCGTTGCGCGGGCTGGCCGCGCTGGAGGAGGTGATCCTCCAGCCCGCCAGCGGCGATACCACGCTGTTGCAAGATGCCCATATTCTGGAATGGTACCCCGACGAAAACCACGGCGCGGATGGGGGCCTCCAGGTGCGCCCCCATTCGGGCGTCATCAGCAGCCTCTTGCGCTGGAACCTGAGCAGCATCCCCACCGGCGCCCAGGTCCAGAGCGCGCGCTTGGAGCTTTACGCCATCTCCCGTAGCCGCGATTGGCCCATAGATATCGCCATCTATGAGGTGCTCGTCCCCTGGCAAGAGGGTTCGGTCACCTGGAACGTGGCGGCCGGCGGCGCGCCCTGGGCCGCGCCGGGTTGCAGTGCCATCGGCCTGGACCGCAGCGGCAACCCGGTGGCGGTGACGGCTATCCGCACCGAGGATACTGTGCCCGGCTGGTTCAGCTGGAACATCACCTCCCTGGTGCAAGACTGGGTGAACGCGCCGGCGGATAACCAGGGGATGATCTTGGTTGCCTTGGGCTCCACCGTGACATGCACGTTCATCTCCTCCGAGGGTTCGGCGTACAATTTGCGGCCCAGGTTGATCGTCCAGTACGTCTATCCTGCCCAGACGAGCACCTCCAGCCCCACCGCCGCCTCCGCCGTGAGCGCCACCCCCACAGAGACGCCGCCCCCCACCCTCACCTGGACGCCCAGCCTCACGCCGACGCCTTCGGCCAGCCCCACGGCCACGGCCACGCCCCTTTCCTGGCTGGATCCATCCCGCGTCTTGCCCGCGTATTGTGGGGGCGCCTTTGTGAACGACACCACCGGCAAGCCCAACACCGCCCAGACCTATGGCACCCTGCCCTGGAATGAGAGCGGCCCTGAGGATATCTATATCCTGCGCAAGACGGCGTTGGGCGATGTGACCTTGACCTTGGAATCCCTCACCGGCGCGGACCTGGATATCTTTTTGCTGTATGATCTATACCCTTCGGCGCTCCTCAAGGGCGACGATCGGCGCATCTTTTATGCCAATCTGCCGCCGGGCACCTACTATATCGTGGTGGACGGGTTCGAGGGGGCCATGGGGCCGTATCGTCTGCGGGTGGAATGCCCGGGCGAGCCGACCCCCACGGCGACGCCGACTCCCTCGCCCACGCCCACCCTCTCGCCCACGGTGACCAACACGCCGGTGGGGAGCTATTGGCCGCTGATCTGGAAGCAGCCGACCCCCACCGCCTCACCCACCGCCACGCCCACGCCCACGGCCACGCCGCTGCCCTATGCCCAGGCGGTCAACTGTGGAAGCGACGCGGGCTACCAGGCCGGCGATGGCTACTGGTATGCCCCGGACCAGCCCTTCAGCGAGGGTTCCTGGGGCTGGTATGGCGCCGGCTCGGGCGTGTGGGTGACCCAGGCCGAGATCGCCAACACCAGGGATGATCCCCTTTACCAAACCCAGCGTTCGGGCATGGAGGCTTATCTCTTTACCGTGCCCAGGGGAAAATATGAGGTGATCTTGCGTTTTGCCGAGATTTTCCCGTATATTAGTGTGGGCAAGCGGGTCTTTGCGGTCGAGATCGAGGGGCAGCGCGTCTTGGATCACTTTGACATGTTGGCCGTGGGGGCCCGCCGCGCCGCCTGGGATTGGCCCCAGAGCGGACCGGTGTATATTAATGTGACGGATGGCATTTTGTCCATCACCTTTCACAAACAATCTACGGAAGAGTTTTGGCCGGCGGTCAACGCCATCCGCGTCCGCCGGGTGGGGGATGCGGATTGAGCAGAGCAGCTTCTTGGGGCAAGGAATGAGACCGCGGGTTTTTGCCCCGCGGTTTTTATTGCGGAGGTGAGGGATTAGCGCCGAAAACGTCGTCTCTGCGCCTTTAGAGGAGGGGATCGTCGTGCGCGCCCACGGCGGCCACTATTATGTGCATGCGGGGCAAACCGAGGTGGATTGCACCCTGCGCGGCCGCCTAAAACAGGGCCGCCGCCCCAGCGACCTGATCGCCGTGGGCGATCGGGTGCGCTGGCGGCCCACGACGGAGGGTTGCGGCATCATCGAGGAGATCCTGCCCCGCCAGAGGGTCCTCTCCCGCTGCCCGCCGCCGCCGCGGCCGCCGGTGGAGCAGGTAATTCTGGCCAATCCTGATCAGGTGGTGGTGGTCTTTTCCTTGCGCAATCCTCCCCTCAGCCCGTTCATGCTGGATCGCTACCTGGTGGCTTGCGCGGCGGCCCAGCTGCCGGTCCTCATCGTGCTTAATAAGGCAGATCTGCTGGAGGAGGACGATCTGGAGCTCATCGCCCTCTATCGCGCCATCGGCTACACCGTCCTCACCACCAGCGCCCTCAGCGGCGAGGGGTTGGAGGCGCTGCGCGAGGCCCTGCGGGGCAAGGTCTCGGTGTTGGTGGGGCCTTCGGGGGTGGGCAAATCCAGCTTGCTCAATGCCCTTTGGCCGGAGCTGGATCTGGAGGTGGGCGAGATCAGCACCTACCACGACCGGGGGCGCCACACCACGGTGGTGGCCTGTCTTTTGCATCCCGAACCGGGCACCTATGTGGCCGATACCCCCGGCCTGCGCCAGTTCCGCCTGTGGGATATTGCCCCGGAACAGTTGGAGGCCTTTTTCCCCGAGATGGCGCCATACCTGGGGCGTTGCCGCTTCAAGCCCTGCACCCACCTCCACGAGCCGGGCTGCGCTGTGCGCGCGGCGGTGGAGCGGGGAGAGATCAGTGAGCTGCGCTATGAGAGCTATAGCAAAATGTTCACCTATGGCTTCTAATCCTCGTTGACAAGCCGTCGCGCCGGTTTACAATGCCATGAGTACGTTATGCAGGAGGCAAAAGATGCCCTATCCGTTGTTCGATCGCTCGCGCTTGCGGCTCAAGCCCCTCGCCCAGCGGCAACACGACCTTACCTTGGCCCAATTTGCCCATTTGGATGATCCTTTGCCCGCTTATACCAACCCCAACCTGGAGGAGCTGGCCCGGCGCATGGTGGCCGCCTCCCGCGCGGGCCGGGCCGTCATCTGGATGATGGGCGCCCACGTGATCAAAAACGGCCTTTCCCGCTATGTGATTGACCTGATGGAGCGGCGGGTGGTGAGCGCCATCGCCTTCAACGGCGCCTGCGCCATCCACGATTTCGAGCTGGCCGCCATCGGCGCCACCACCGAGAGCGTGGCCCGCTACATCAGCGAGGGGCAGTTCGGCCTGTGGCAGGAGACGGGGCGCCTCAACGACCTGGCTCGGGTGGCGGCCCAGGAGGGGATCGGTTTCGGCGAGGCGGTGGGGCGCGCCATCTGGGAGGAGGGCTTGCCCCATCGTGAGGTGAGCATCCTGGCCGCCGGCTATCGGCTGCAC